>Ga0224561_1000035_pt1 | contig 17666 bp, 18 predicted proteins | sample CSU2metagenome_FD_180953 | JGI IMG/M metagenome (GOLD analysis project Ga0224561, IMG submission 180953) | Soil microbial communities from Bohemian Forest, Czech Republic - CSU2 | ecosystem: Environmental > Terrestrial > Soil > Temperate forest | place: Czech Republic: South Bohemian Region... | reverse complement strand
TCCGCTGTGCTACTACTTTGACACGACCGTGCGGCACCAACTGGGAATGGATTGGGGCGACCGCGGCTATTGGAAGGTGGTTACTCCTCATGAAGTGGCCCACCAATGGTGGGGACACACGGTGGGATTCGAGTCCTATCGGGACCAGTGGATGAGCGAAGGCTTCGCCGACATGTCAGCGTCTCTCTACCTGACCCTGATCGAGAAAAACCCGAAGAAGTTTCTTGCTTTCTGGAATGATGAGCGGGATTTGCTGCTCGAGAGAAATAAAGAGGGGTTTCGCGCCATCGATACCGGCCCGGTGACCATGGGGTATCGCATGAGCAACTCGCGAACCGGTTTTGACACGACCCGCAGGCTCATCTATCCCAAGGGCGCCTACATCCTGCACATGATTCGCATGATGATGCACGATCGACAGACTGGCGATAAGACGTTCAAAGAAACCATGCAGGACTTCGTCAAAACCTACGCCAACAAAGCTGCCACCACCGAGGAGTTCAAAGCCATGGTGGAAAAACACATGACGCGGGATATGGATTTGGACGGCAACCGGAAGATGGACTGGTTCTTCAACGAGTATGTGTACGGCACGGCGTTACCTGCGTACAAAACGGATTCATCTTTCGACACGGGGGCAGACGGCGACGTTGTGCTGAGCTTTAAGATTACGCAATCGAATGTAGACGATAAGTTCCGCATGCTGGTGCCGCTGTATCTGGAGATGCCGGACGGAAACATCCTGTTCCTGGGTCGAGGCAGTCTCACGGGGAATTCGTCCATCGAGCGAAAAGTTCCGATCAAGGGGTTGAAGACGCGACCGAAGCGGCTAGTCATCAACTACTACGATGACGTACTTGCCTCGCCAAGCTGAGGTGGGGAAGGTCTGCGGAGTCTTCAAACAAAAGGGGAGCACGCCACCGTGCTCCCCTTTTGTTTCTTTTCGGTTGCCTGTTACTTGCTGGAACCAGTCTGCATGCTATCGCTGGACTCCCCCAGCTCGAGAGCGAACTTCTTGCCCTCGAAACGGACGCCAGCCAGAGTCTTGGTTCCGTTCTCACCATTGTTGACGACGGCGGCGTCGTTAGCCGAGGGAGCATTCAGGTCGACCACGTGAGCCGGCACTTTGGCCAACACGTTCTTGCCCTGAATGATGCTGAGTTCCACGTTGCCGCCGGTCCCGGTCCACTCGAGTTTGTAGTCGCCAGGTTTGAGCGTTGTGCCATTAACGGTGACAGGATTGTAGATTTGGAGCTTTCCTTTGTCGGAAGCGAAGGCGCTCGTTGCCAGCATCAGAGCCAAACCCATTACCAGACTTTTTGAAACGGTCGCGAATTTCATGATTGTCCTTTTTCTTTCCCGAAATTACGTCGAGAAACGGTTGGGGCGGCCCGGCTCGCGACCGGCGCGAAAAAACCTCTTGCGTTTCTCCGCGAATCGCCTAAAATGCAGCCGCTGGGGTTAAGCACACGGGCCTTGAAGCCTGCGTTGCTGTGATGGGGGTTTTCTCACCTGGGCCGCCAAACCGAGAGTGAGAGAATCCCCAGAACCCCGCTTAGATTTCGTTAGTAAGTTGAGCCAGTTTCACTCCTTGTTCGTTTCCAGCCCGCCGCTCTGCTTCTCCTGTAAGTACGTACTGCCCAAGCCGGAAGTTCCCTAATTTCTTTCAACGTTGCGATGGTAGTTGGACGCAACCTGGCAGTCTCCGTTAGCAGAACATTGAGTGGATTCGTTCTGAAGGGAAGGAACAATGGCCAAGTGTTTTGTATCGAGCGAGCACTCAACATACTCGATTGACGGCTGCGATGCGCGTTAGAAAACAATGATGTATAGGGATGTAATTGTTGCAGCGGGAAAACGTTACGCAGCCACCCCCAAAACCACTAACCGCGAAGAGCGCAAATAACAGCTCGCAAAGGCCGCGAAGAAAATCGCCAGCCAAACGAGTTCTTTGACCCGCATTGCTTTGCGATCTTCGCGGCCGTTTTCTGCCGCTTTGCGGTTAAGAACTTTTGAAAGCGCCCTTGATCTTAATCGGCGTCGCCGTGCTGGCGCTCGACCGACCAGACGTTAGCTTGATCTTTCTCGAAGGGGTAGACGTGCACCATCCAGTTGAATACCACGGGGAAAAAAGTTCCGCCAGCGGCGTCGCAGGCTTCCTGGGTGGCGATGGATCCTTTGAAACCGAATTGCGGATGCGGATCACGCATCTCCTTGAAATGGCCCAGCGGTGGGATGCAGAAATTCACGTGCTCGTGCCACTGCGCCACGCTGAGGGGAACGCGCTGGTCCAACTGTTCTTCGGTTAGTCGCTTCGGCGCGGTATACATCACGCCGACTAATTTGTAATCGTCCCCGTGCTTTTCGTACAGCAGTGACGTTGGATGTTCAGGATTGAAGTTGCGGGCATTCTCCCACGCGTATTTCACGCTGGTGAAGTGATACATCTTCTGCGGAATCTCGGGATGGAATATCTTGAACCCATCTGCCAGGGCAACATGATAGTCGGTGTATTTTTCCGAGGCCTGGCGGGCGGCTTCGACCACCTGCTGGGCGCGCTCCGCGTCGCCCGGCTTGGACGGGCGCAGAGCAGTCATCTTCATGTGCGGGCCCATGTCCATGTGGCCTTCCATGGAGTGCATGGCGTGCGCACTAGCCTCGCTGTCGGCGCCTTTCTCTGTGTCGTTTCCTATGTCCATGCCGGGCATGTCTTTCATGTTCGACATGTCGTGATCGGGCATGTTCATGCCGGGCATGCTGGGCTGGGCGCTCGGCTGAGCCGGTTGCGTCTGGCCCCAGACTATAGTCGACAAAAGGAATACGGTTACAAAAACGATCATCACAAGAACGGTCATTCGGTTGCGCATAAGCGAGTCTCCCCCACTCTGTGTTGATTACTAACCCTGGCGCAGGCGAGTTGTTTCGGCAAGAGACCGGAGGTTACTCCGGGTTACAGAGGTAACGAACGTCAGATTCAAATCTCCAGATGTCGAGGGTGAAGGACGGTGAAGCACGTCAGCGGCTGACAAGGCGGCGGGAATTCTGATACACCTAACAGCTTGACCCTGGAAACGATCATCTTCCTTTTCTTAGCGGGCGCGCTGGGCGGAGCGCTGAATTCCGTGGCGGGCGGCGGAAGCTTTATTGCGTTTCCCGCGCTGCAGTTGACCGGCGTGCCTCCGATTCCCGCCAACACCACGAATACGATCGCGCTGTGGACGGCGGCTGCAGCCAGCGGAGGCGCCTATCGCAAGGAGTTAGACGTTCCGCGGCGTGTACTGATTCCGTTGCTCGTGGCCAGCCTACTGGGCGGGCGCGCGGGCGCGATTCTTCTACTGAAGACTCCGGCCCAGACATTTCTCCGGGTGATTCCCTGGCTCATACTTGGCGCGACGCTGCTGTTCGCGTTTGGAAAGAAACTGGCGGGCGGACGGAAGTCCATTCTTGAGCATGAACCTTCCGGCGGCGCACTGGCCGCGGCAACGCTGTTTCAGCTGATGATTGCCGTCTACGGCGGTTACTTCGGCGGAGGCATGGGGATTGTGATGCTCGCCATGCTGGCCGCCCTCGGCATGACCAACACCCATGCCATGAACGCTCTGAAGAGCGTAATGGGATTTGTGATCAATGGTGTTGCGGCCGTAACTTTTGTCATCGACGGTGCGGTCTATTGGAAGCCCGGAATTCCGATGATCGCAGGCGGAATCGCCGGCGGGTACCTCGGAGCACATTATGCCCAGAAAGTGCCGCAGGCGTGGATCCGAGTATTCGTGGTGCTGGTCGGAGCGGGAATGACCACGTATTTCTTTTGGAAAGCGTATTTGAAGTAAAAATATTGCCACGGATCTTCACTGATCAACGTTCAGCGACTCAGCACTGACGGATCAGGGTTCTAAGTTCCTAATGAAGTATCCGTGCAGATCCTCGAAAACCCGTGGCCCGGTCTCTCACTGCACGGGCGCCGACACGTGCTCATGCACAATGAGCCACTTGCCGTCTTCGTTTTCCCAGATCACGGTCCAGCGGAAATTGCCCATCTCAATCTTGCCGGCCTGCGTCGTCATCTGCTCGCTGATTGTGGCTGTTCCCCAGACCAGGTCGCCGTGCGGATGCACGGCGGCATCATCGTTCACGGTGAACTTCGCGCTCTTGTAGCCGGCGAGGACTGACTTCGCGCCTTTCTCATACTCATCCCAGCTACCATACTTCAGCGGAGCGATGTCGAAATAAGTATGAGGGCCGGAGGCATAAAACTTGGCGACGTTGGAGGTGTCGAGCGTGGACCAGCCATCCCACAGTTTCTGCATGAGGGCCTTGTCCGGGACAGGACCGGCAGGGGACTTCTTGATGGCCGAATTTTTTGTTTGCGCGACGCTGGCTAGCGACAGGGAAAGCAGGCACAACGACACGGCAAAAAGCCGCTTCAACTTTGGGTTCGACGTTAGCTTCAGCATCAGGTTCCTCCCGGAATCCGGCGGAATTTTCGCACACTCAGGGGAAAAGAACAAAGAATGGGATAGTCGCTGCAAATCTGCGGATTCACTCGGGCCTCCGCAGCTTGACCCCGGATGAGCCGAACCTAGCCTCCGGCAATCGCCCCTATCACGATGAACGGTTCCTTCCCGGACGCGACGGCCTCGGGCAACGGCGCGTCGGGCGGTTCGTGAGATAAGTCCTCTTCGCAGGCGAAGAAGCGCAGAAACGCCCGGCGCTGTTGCGTAGCATGATCGCGGATGGTCCCGCGCAGCATCGGATAGCGAGCCTCGAGCGCGTCGAGCACGGTGCGCAGCGTGACCGGGCCGGCCACGTCGAGTTCTACATCGCCGCGAACATGCGCCAACGTTCGGAGATGCGGCGGAAGGATGACTCGGATCATGACGGCGTCAGCACCATATGAATCACCCTAGTGTCTGCACCTCTACCGAAAGCACAGCCGGAAGATCCCGCACAATCGGCGCCCAGCTATCTCCAGCATCTGCCGAGGCATACACCTGCCCGCCGCTGGTGCCGAAATACACTCCGCACTTGTCGAGCGAGTCCACGGCCATGGCGTCGCGCAACACGTTGACGTAGCAGTGGCTCTGGGGCAGGCCCTTGGTGAGCGGTTCCCATTCGTTTCCTCCGGTGCGACTGCGATAGACGCGCAACTTGCCATCCGGAACAAAGTGTTCCGAGTCGCTCTTGATGGGGACCACGTAGACGGTCTCCGGTTCGTGCGCGTGAACATCAATCACGAATCCAAAGTCGGTCGGCAGGTTTCCGCTGATTTCTTTCCAGTTGTCGCCTCCATCGTCAGAGCGCATCACGTCCCAATGCTTTTGCATGAACAGCACGCCCGGGCGCGACGGGTTCATCGCTACATGATGCACGCAGTGGCCTACTTCGGCTCTCGGGTCAGGGATGTATTGCGAATAGAGTCCGCGATTGATCGGCTTCCAGGTCTGGCCCGCATCGTCGGTGCGAAAAGCGCCCGCGGCCGAGATCGCAATGTACATTCGCTGAGGATTGCTGGGATCAAGAATGACGGTGTGCAGACACATCCCGCCCGCGCCCGGCTGCCACCTGGGACCAGTACCGTGGCCGCGGAGGCCGGAAAGTTCGTGCCAGTTCTCTCCGCCGTCGGTCGAGCGGAACAGGGCAGCGTCTTCCACACCCGCATACACCGTGTCAGGATCGGTGAGGGATGGCTCGATATGCCACACCCGCTTGAACTCCCAGGGATGCTGCGTGCCATCATAAAATTGATGCGTGGTGAGCGGTTTGCCTGTTTCCGGAGTCGCATCGTAAACGAACTTATTGCTGGCAGCCTTCGGGGGCCCTGGGGCAGGCGCTTCACCGGGAGGCGTTCCCGGCTGATGCCAGGTCTTGCCGCCGTCATCGGAACGCTGAATGATCTGCCCGAACCAGCCGCTCGACTGCGACGCGTAGAGACGATTCGGATCAGCCGGTGATCCCTTGATGTGATACATCTCCCAACCCGCGAAGTGCGGTCCGCTGACGTCCCATTTTTCGCGCTTGCCATCCGAGGTCAGCACGAATGCGCCCTTCCGCGTGCCCACCAGTACTCGAACCTTGCTCATTGTTACTCCTCTCCGTTTCTTGTGCCTTCGTCGTTCGATCAAGCGCTCTGGTAGTAAAGGACGACGACGCCCGAACCGAACAACTTTGTTCTCGATAGTTTCAATCGAAGTCGCTCCTTGACGTCTTGAAACAGAGGCTTGCCGCTGCCGAGCAAAACCGGATTGAGGATGACGCGGTATTCGTCGATCAATCCCCGTTGCCCGAGCAACGATGCGAGGAGGCTGGCGCTTCCCAGGATTACCATGTCTTTGCCAGGCAGCCGCTTCAATTTCGAGATTTCTTCCGCAGCATCGCTCTTCACCAGAGTCGAATTCTTCCATTCCGCGCTTTGCAGAGTTCTGGAAAAAACAATCTTCGACAGATTGTTCATCCGGTTCTCGATTTCATCCGCGGGAGCCGTTGGCCAGTAATTGGCCATGTGCTGGTACGTCTTCCGCCCGAACAAGAGAGTGTCCGCGCCCCGCAGCATGTCCTTAGCGTATTCGAAAAACTCCTCATCGACCACGCACCAGTCCAATTTCTGGTCGGGACTCTCGAAGAAACCGTCCAGCGACATCAGATTCGAAACAATTACTTTTCGCATTCCCATTTTCCCCGCGTCGGCGTTGTGTGCGTATATGCATTCGACGTTCAAGCTTTGCGCACGTTTCACTTCAAATGACTGGTGGGGCCGTCGTCGCCAAACCGGGGCAGGAAAGGCGTTGAGTCCCCTTCTCGCCAGCGACGCCGCACCTCCGCAAGAACTTCGTCCCGATTGTTCTCCATTCTCGCAATTACGGCGCCAGGGGCACCCGTTTCCTCGTGCCGCGCTCCCCAAATCAGCAAGTCCAAGAGAACCGGAGCCAGATCGATGCCTTTCTCCGTCAGCCGGTAACGCACTTTGCGCCCGTCTGCTTTCTCGGCCTCGGTCGTGATGATTCCGGCGGCTTCGAGCCTCTGCAGGCGGTCAGCCAGGATGTTCGTCGCAATACCTTCTCCAGCATCCTCGAATTCCTTGAAGCTGCGGTATGCCCGCACCATCAAATCGCGGATGATCAGCAACGACCAGCGATCTCCAAACCTCTCGAGGCTGATGCTCACCGGGCAGTCGGAGCGGCGTTTCGACTTAGGCGTACCACGCACGGCCGAGACGATAGCAAATATCACTTGTGAAAAACAAGTGATTTTGGGTCACCTGGTTCGCGCACCTCGAACGCTAGGCCTCGGTCAACCTGCCTAGCGTATGCAACTCCTAAGTTGCATCCCCACAACTGTTTACAAGCCATCGACGGACGACCGTCACGGGCGTATAATGCATTCTGTAGCGACATAACAGGATGTGGTACAGGCTCTATCCGGCGGTGCCGGAGGGGCACTGGAGGACATCATGAGCATTACCCCAATCGGCGGTCGTCCGCACGACGAATTCGCCCGAAAGATCACCACCGCGTCTCTGCGGGAACAGAAACTCCGTCACGAACCCATCTCCTGCCTCACCGCCTACGACTACGCCAGTGCGCGCCTCGTGGACGAGGCTGGCATTGACATGGTGCTGGTAGGCGATTCCCTGGCCCAAACCATGCTGGGCTATGAGAACACGCTCTCGGTCACCATGGACGAGATGCTGCACCACGTAAAGGCCGTGCGGCGCGGCGTGAAGAACGCGTTGCTGCTGGCGGATATGCCTTACGGGTCTTATCAAGTTGACGCCAATGACGCGATTCGCAACGCCGCGCGCTTTGTGAAGGAAGGCGGCGCCGAAGTGGTGAAGATGGAGGGCGGGGAAAAGCGCGCTGACTTGATCCGCCGCTTCATCGACGCCGAGATTCCGGTTGCCGGGCACATCGGGCTTACGCCGCAGTCGGTCAACGTGATGGGCGGCTACAAGGTGCAGGGGAAAAACCTCAGCGGCATCGAACAACTCATGCGCGACGCTGTCGCTCTCGACCGTGCTGGCGTGGCCTGTCTCTATCTGGAAGGGATTCCGCGCGAAGTAGCGGCCATGATCACGGCGGAAGTGAGCGCACCGACCATCGGCATTGGCGCCGGCCCGGAGTGCGACGGGCAAGTGCTGGTGTTCCACGACCTGGTGAATCTGACCTTTGGGCCGCCCGCGAAGTTTGTGCGTCGTTACGGCGACGCTACCGCGCTGATCACGCGCGCGGTAGAGGCCTATCGCGCGGATGTGAAGTCACACCAGTATCCGTCGGACGCGGAGTCTTACCATTTGCCCAAGGAGACGAAGGCTGGACTCGACACGGTGCTGGATCGGAAGCGGGCAATGCGGCGGTAGGTAGTCAGGATACTCGGGAACCAATTGGGACAAAGATGCGTAGCATTGCGTAGTGCTAGGCTGTTGCTAAGGAGGTAGGCGCCATGCACATTTTGTCGATGTTCTTTTTTCCATTTTTCGGATTCGGATTTCTGATGTATTTTCTGCCTACGATTCTTGCCTTTGCCCGCAACAAACGCGACACCGCCGCGATTCTGCTGCTGAATCTGTTTCTGGGGTGGACAATGATCGGATGGGTAGTTGCGCTGGTCTGGGCGGTAAAGACGGATGTGCCCGTGGTGGTGCGTTAGACGTCGTGCGCGACTTAGATGTCGTGCGAATTAAAGATGGCAATGATTCTGAAATAAATTGCGAGCGAGCCGGGCTACACAACTGACCTGCACACGAGCGAGCTTCGCACTGAGGAACTGCGCAGTCACGATTTGCGCATTGGCCTCGAGCCTTCTACTAGCCACTTGTTCTTCCCGGTCGGACACGCAACCGGCTCCCGATGCCTTTGTCGTGCTGCAGAATATTCCTCCTGCCAGCACGGCAAAGTATGCAAGCCTTCAGGAAAAGAAAAACTGGCAAAATCCCTACTTGGTGGTTCGCCCCGACGGCGTGGGTTTGCTGACCGGCGTCACGGCAAATCAAGAACAGATACTAAAACCTGAAGACGTGCTGGATACTCTGGCTCGCTTGCCATCGTCCGCATGGCCCTATGGCCGGGTGGCTGCGATCCTGGTGCAGGAACAGTCTGGAAGTTCGGGGCAGGGTTCGGAGCGGAACTCTGAACAACAAAAAGTTGCCCTCCGTCGCAATCGCGGAACGGTCGCAGGAGAACTAGAGCGGGCGCACGTCGAGATCGTCTGGATGCCGACGCCCGCACCATGAGCCCAGCTTGCCCTGCGTCAAAGAACGAGGACGCTCAAACCAACATCGCTATCAAACGACAGCCAACGAAGCATGAAGACCTGCAACACAATCCGCGACATCCGGGCCGCGTCCCGAGCCGGGAGGCGCACCGGCATGCGCCTGGGGCTGGTGCCCACGATGGGCGCGCTGCATGAGGGACATCTATCACTGATACGCGCGGCCAAGGCCTCCTGCCCGGTGGTGGCAGCGTCGATCTTTGTGAACCCCACACAGTTTGGGCCTAACGAGGACCTGGCGAGATATCCGCGGCCGTTTGATCGTGACCGCGAGTTATTGGAAAACGAGGGCGTGGATCTACTTTTCGCCCCTTCCGTCGACGAGATGTATCCGAGCGGCGCGGCGACCTGGGTTACGGTCGAAGCACTCAGTGGCAAGCTCGACGGACGTTCGCGGCCCGGGCATTTCCGCGGCGTGACCACGATCGTAGCCAAGCTGTTTCACGCGGTCGAGCCCGACGCCGCATTCTTCGGACAAAAAGACGCGGCGCAGGCAGCCATCATCCGCCGCATGGTGCGCGACCTGAACTTTCCTGTGGAGATCGTCGTTTGCCCGATTATGCGCGAGCCGGACGGACTGGCCATGAGTTCGCGGAATAGCTATCTGGACCCGCAACAACGCAAGCAAGCGTTGGTGTTGCAGCGGTCGCTGACCCTGGTGAAGCAGATGGCCGGGGCCGGCGAATGCGATGCCACTCGATTGGTCGCCGCCGCGAAGGCAGTGCTTGCCGGGGAACCTGCGGTCCGTCTGGATTATTTCGAGATTGTCGATGCGGATTCTCTCGATCCGGTCAACGATGTCGCAAGAGGCGCGCTGGTGGCCGTCGCCGCCTTTGTGGGAACGACGCGCCTGATTGATAACATCCTGCTCCCGGCTAACTGAGCGCTCGCGCGGCTACTTTCGGTTTGCTGTGTCCGGCATTTCCCTGGCTGCGGAGTTGGACGCGCTGGCGACGTCCTGAGTCGCAAGGCGCTCGCGCACCAAGGCCTCGATCCGCGACCACACGCGGGGATCGCATTCGCTCTGGGTGTGGCCCGGAGTGAAGAACCGGCCAGCCCAGGAGGCCTCCGGACACGGGATTGGATCTTTCCTGTAGTCGGTGCGGAAGTTCCCGAGAATTTCGGTCTTGGACTGGTCTGCCGCGGTGATCATCGCGCGACCATGGAGCAAGCCATGAGGTTGATAGAAGTTCGCCGCCTCAGCGACATTGTCGGGAATGACCGAATCGTTGTGCCAGGGTTTCGCGACGCTATCCACTTGCACCGTCAGCAGCACCGGGATGTGGTCCCGCCGCAGTTCGCGAGCCAGCAGCACCGCTGCTTGTGCGCCCCAGCTGTGCCCGTAGAGAACGATGCGCGCCCGGCTCTTCTCTTCGTCAGACAGGATGCCGTCATGATTCGTATCCAGCAATCGGAGAATCGCCGCGCGCGCCTGGGCTCGGTGACGATTCTCAAAAACCTCGACGTGCGTAGTTTTCGGAACGGTGCGCTGAATCCGCTGTGCCAGCTGGACTGGACCATGGTGTGGATCATCGCGGCGCACAAAACCGCCGACGAACCCGATCACAATCGCGGGAGTAGCCACCTCGGACCCCGCCGCCACAGCGGGGTCGGATACTACGAATGCGGCGAGCTCTCCAGCCGACGCCGTTCCGGCCAATACACCTGCAACCAGCACGGTCAGCCGGGCAGCTAACATCGGGCTTAGTGCAGTCGAACGCAAGCTGCTCTCCAACCACATCAGATGACTAAACTGCTTGGCGGGATGCGCCATAATCGAGCAACCGGCCCACCGTTTGGCCGTACTGGCCGAGACGCCTTGACCGGCGCGGCATTTGGCCTATCCATCCCGCCCAGTCTACACCTCGCGTCAAGTGTTTCTCGTGAGTTTCCCGCCTACTGGGGCGCGTTCGTCGAAGCAAGGCGGCCCGACACAAAGCGGTTGCCCTCAAGAAGATATCGCAGAGGACGCTCCGCCGCCTTGGTGATCCCAATCCGCGGCGTCACTCCGATTTTGCTGGAACGAAACCCATCGTCGCCAATCCACAAACTTGACTGTGCCGAAGTTAAATCGCAGCCGTTATCACGTGTACGGGTAATCCCGAACGCCTGCGCCAGCCGGCCCGGACCGCTGGTGAGTTTTGGAAGGTCGCGAGGGCTCTGCAGCTCCACGCCGCGGGCGGCAGCCATTTCCTCGATTCCAAGCAAGGGTTCGAGCGCCCGGAATAAAACCCCACCGGCTTTACCTTCCCGCTCGCAGGAGACGTTCAGGCAATAATGGGTGCCGTAAATGAAGTACACGTAGGCAAAACCGGGCGGCCCAAACAGCACCGAAGTGCGCGCAGTGTTGCCGGCAGCGGCGTGGGAGGCGGGATCTTTTTCTCCCAGATAGGCTTCTACTTCCACAATGCGGGCAGCCAGGCGATAGCGCGCATTCTGGCGGGGATGGGCCGGTTGGCCGACACTGCCGCGCACCAGCACTTTGCCGAGAAGTTCGCGAGCGACCCGACGCGGATCGCGACCAAAGAAGGCGCGGTCGAGAGGCCGAACCATTGCAAGTGCGACCTCGTTTGCTTCCTTGGCCATGCCGGCAAATCTTAAACCCAGACTCCTCTGCGGATACATCGCGTTCTCGCGGCCAGATCAGCCTCTTCGCGGCGACTGCGTCAGGCAGCCACTAAATGGGCTTGGCCTGGGTATTCCTGGCGGCGGTCACGTTCGACGGTGAATCATCAAACGACTTGCCGGGTTCGTAGGCAAACTTCTCATACTTCCCGTCCACCTTCCGGATGGCGTCATGCCAGCCATCGTCCCAACTGATACGCGCCTCGCCGCCAACCACCGTCCAGGTGCCGTGGCTCGATCCCTTCGACTTGTGGGCCTCGCCGTCGGCATCGAGCGTAGCGTAGAAGTTTCCCCCATTCCCCTCACCCAGTTCCCACTTGCCGACAAAGCGGGTGCGGCTGGCCGCAGAAGCGCTGGCCGATAACGCATCGAATTCAATGCGCGAAATGTCCACGGCGGGAACGCTCTGCTGGCGCCCATCTTTGAACACAATGGTGACTGGAGTCTTAAAGTCGATGCGGGCGACGTCGGACATTTCGATGTTCTTCCGGTGTCCGTCTTTGAAGACCAGAACGATCGATCCATTCTGGTCGGCAGGCGGGGCACCGGCCTTCGCGACGCCGCCTGCGGCGGCAAACATGAGGACTGCCACGATCCCAGTTGCCTTCACGAGGTTGCGCATGGATATTCTCCTTACCGGCTCTTTCCGGCCTCAAAACCGGAAACAATACACTTACACAATGGTACGCAGCAGGCGCAAATTTGTTCCACGCGCAGCCTGCGAACAAACCGGCTCGCTAGGAGGCAATTTTGGCCGATTCTTTCAGATGCGCCAGCACTTCCTCTGCGTGGCCCTCGACTCTCACCTTGGGAAAGATGTGCTGGATCCTGCCATCTGGCCCGATGATGAACGTGGTGCGGACGATGCCCATCACCTTCTTCCCGTACATGTTCTTCTCTTTCAGCACGCCGAACGCGTCTGCCACTTTCTTGTCGGCGTCCGCCAGCAAAGTGAAAGGCAGGCTGAACTTTTCCTGGAACTTTTTTTGCGACCTGGGCGTGTCGGGCGAAATGCCCATGAGCACCACGCCGGCCTTCTGAATCTTTTTGTACGTGTCGCGAAACTCCTGGGCTTCGATAGTGCACCCCGGAGTGTCTGCGCGAGGATAGAAATACAGAACCACGGTTTTGCCGCGAAGATCCTTCAGCGAGATTTCTTTTCCGTTCTCGTCCTGCAAAGTAAACTCGGGAGCCTTATCATGGATATTCATGGGTATCTTTTCTCCAGCCAAATCAGACCCGGGCGGTACGCATGCCAGCAAACGGGCCCCGGCGTTGCCGCCGTTCCACAAGATTCTATACCGCGGCTTGGTTTTGCCCGTGATGCTCGGCGCGATGGCGTCGATCGCGTCTCTGAGCGCGGCCCAGGAGTCAACCCCCGAGATCGTACCTCTGAAAAAGGAGCATCGCACGAAAAAGGATCTTGGACCACGCGCGCTGGGCCTGCTAAGAATGACGCCTAGCGGCAAAGCGACGCTGATCCCGGTGATGATCGAGATCAACGGCAAGTTCTACGACGCGTCGGCCTACAAGGCGGACCCGGTGCCCATGGCGCTGGAATCGGGCATCGTGTACGAGGGCGAAAAGACCGGCGCGGCGTTGGGCCTTTTTACGATCAGTAGCGCGCTACACAGCCTCGCCGCCAATGCTGAGGTCCCATGGCTCGCCACGGGTGCGTGGTTGGCGGCAGGATCCGAAGCGCCAAAGGGCGGGATGAAAGCGGAAATCGTCCCCAAGGGAATCGAGACTACCGACGCGCCGCCGCGCTTGACGAAGAGCGAAACCACATCAAGCTCCACTGCGCCCTCGACGACATCAACCACGCCCTCGCCCGCGGGATCGAATCCAGCTGCGACACCTGCTGCGCCCACTTCGACCAGTCCGCCCGCATCTTCACCGAGCACTTCCAAGCCGGAAGCAAAAAAGGACGACAAAACAACTGACCAGAAAAAATCCACGCAGAACGAAGCGCCTCCTGCGAGCGCGCCAGCGAACCAGTCCTCCGACGATACGAAGGACGATACGAATCGGCCAAGATTGCGGCGTGGCAAGCCGACTGGCCCCATGCCCGATTACGATGTACCGGGCTACGGCAAGCCAAAGTCCAGGGAAGATTCCGGTGCAACCAGCGTTGATCATTCGGCTGCGAAGCCGACAGCCAACTCAGCTCCGGCGGAACCGGTCGAACTGGTTCCGGCGATTTCCGATGCCGACGGCCCCGAACTGCACTCTTTCGTATATGAATGGGACAAAGGCGCCGAAGACGATCGCCGCAAGCAGATGCTCGACCTGGCGAAGGCGCAGTTGCTCACCTACATTGACGCGCGCGCTAAAGGACAAATTCCGGCGAAGCCTGCGGCTCCTCACTCAACTGCCCGAAAATCGGCGTCCAAAGCGCCCGTGCCGGTCTTCGAAAATGTGCAGATGCGCACTTTCGATTTGTGGGGTAGTAACCAGCCGGTGTTGGTCCTCAGTGCGGATGCTCACCTACCCCCACCGGCTGCCGGCGGCGCAATCGACGTACCGTCAGCACCGCTGCAATACAAAATCATGCTGGTCACGCGCACCGATATCTACGGCAACCTGCATAAGTTGTATTCCGGCGTGACCGATCGCTTCCATCTCGACGTGACTCCGCAGCTGGATTTGATCGACGCCGTCGACGCCGACGGAGACGGCCGCGGCGAACTCCTCTTTCACAAAACCACCGACGCCGGAAACGGGTATGCGATTTATAAGGCCACCGCCGACACTTTGTGGAAGATGTTCGACACCGTGAATCCGCAGTAGGACGAATGCCGAACAGATTGTCATCCCGAGCCGGCGTTCTTTGCACAGTTTTCTGAAGAAGCTTTACAATTCGCTGACCGGCCAGAAGAACGGAAAGTTCCTCAAACACAACTGATGCGGCGAACCTCAATACACGCTCGGAGCATCCCTTTTTGCGTCTGACACGCCGCGAGTTGGTGCGATCAGCCCTCGGAGCGAGCCTTGCTGCCGCGCTGCCGGCGGGCTTTTTTTCGGCTTGCAGTGGCTCCTCCAAGGCGGCCGGCGCAGTATCTTCCGCGTTCGGCGCATCCGGCGCCGTGAGGCAGGCTCCCTTGTCTTCAGAAATCGCGTTCCCCAGGAATTTCTTCTGGGGCACGGCCACCGCCGCCTACCAGATCGAAGGCGCATGGAAAGAAGATGGCAAAGGCGAATCCATCTGGGACCGCTTCTCGCACGCCCCCGGCACCATCAAGAACGGCGACACGGGTGACGCTGCCTGCGATTCCTATCACCGTTGGCGTGACGATATCGCGTTGATGCGCGCCATGAATCTGAACAGCTACCGTTTTTCGCTTTCGTGGCCGCGCATTCAGCCTTCGGGAACGGGCTCCGCGAACTCCAACGGCATCGACTATTACAGCCGCCTCGTCGACGCCCTGCTCGATGCGAAAATCCGCCCTTTCGTCACGCTCTATCACTGGGACTTACCGCAGGCCCTCGAAGATGCTGGCGGCTGGCCCAACCGCGACACGGCCTCCCGCTTCAGCGATTATGTCGAAGTCGTGGCCCGCGCCCTGGGCGATCGTGTTACCGACTGGATGCTGTTCAACGAGCCCTCCGTATTCACCTTTAGTGGCTACCTCGAAGGCGTGCATGCTCCCGGACACCAGAGCCTGCTGGATTTTCTCCGCGCCACGCATGTGGTGAACCTGGCTCAGGGAGCCGGTTTTCGGGCGCTGAAGGCGGCGCGCCCGCAAGCACGCGTGGGAACGGCTTTCAACATGTCAGCGTGTGAGCCGGCTACCGACTCCGAGGCCGACAAGTTGGCTGCGGAACGGGCTCACGCCATCACCAATGTTTGGTTTCTCGAACCAGCGCTCCAGGGACGCTATCCCGCAGCCTTCACCTATCTCCCGGAAACTGTCATGAGAATCGCCTCCGGCGACATGGAAAAAGTCCGCGCTCCCCTTGACTTCATCGGCATCAATCTCTACAACCGCACGATCGCTTCTTCGCCGAGCACGCTGAAACGAATCGCGCACGTGCAGGACTGGCTCTTTCCTGTGACGATGACCAGCAGCGGCGGTGAGCAGGGTCCCAAAACCGATATCGGCTGGGAGGTCTGGCCGCAGGCGCTCTACAACATGGTCACGCGCATCACCCGCGACTACAACCGGCCAGTCATCGAGATCACCGAGAGCGGCTGCGCTTATAACGATGGCCCCGATGCGAGCGGCGAAATCCGCGATACTCGTCGCACCGAATATCACCGCCACTATCTCGCAGCCCTAGCCCATGCGATCGCCGACGGCGCGGACGTCCGCAGCTATCACGCCTGGAGCCTGCTCGACAATTTTGAATGGGCAGAAGGTTTCAGCCAGCGCTTCGGCCTGGCCTACATGGATTTCAAGACGCAACAGCGCACAATCAAAGATTCAGGACGCTGGTACGCAAAAGTCGCCGCTGAAAACCTGCTTCGCATGGGACCGCTTTAGTTCGTGTGGGACAGGGTCAGTGAACGGTCGGCCACCTTCAGGCGGCTGTCTTTGTCTTTACTTCTGCGTCATCACCAGTTCGCTGTCTTTCACTTTCACATCACCCACATAATCCGGCAGCTTGAGCCGGTCGCGTTCCTCTTGCATTTTCTTCTCCAGGGCCGGTTTCACCAACGATACCGGGATGTCGAGATCCCCAACCTTAAATTCCGTGGGATCAAACGTGGCATACCCGTCTTTCTGCCCCAAATGTCCAGAGACGGTAATCCACACGTCCTTGCCCGCAATCTCGGTCAGAAATTGCCCATGCGCGACGTCACCTTCCATGCTGACATGCTGGTCCTTGATGGTGGGAGCTCCAGGGCCAACGCTCGTATCAGGCGAGAGAGTTCCACCGGCAGCCGCTCCCAAAGCCTCGGTCAGCGCAGCGCCGATCTCATCGGAATTCAGGTGCAATTCAGCTTTGGATGCCGACGCCCCGCCGGCCGAAGACGACAAAGAAGAGGAAGAGGAAGAGGAAGAGGAAGACGCAGCCGAACCACTCTGCGAAGGTGTCGCGTTCAGTCCGCCGTTGCCAGCCGATTGTTGCGCCGCCTGCTCAAACTGCGAGACCTTCTGATCGAACGATTGCGCATGGGCCGCAACCGCCGCCGGAGCCTGCGTCGGCGCCACCGGAGCCGGCTTCCGCAACACGAGAATGATCGCAATCACCGAAGCCGTCAGCGTCGCCACACTGATGACGCGGTCAAGCTTGAACTTCATGGCGAGTCCCCCAGCATTCATGGTAGACGAGCCAGCAGCGGCGTTCAGATGACCGAAGTCACGTGTGGCGGATTGTACTTCGGACAGGGTCAGCCCAGCTTCTTCGCCAGCAACTCATTCACCAGTTGCGGATTCGCCTGCCCCTTCGACGCCTTCATCACCTGCCCCACAAAAAATCCAATCATGGTCGTCTTCCCAGCGCGATACTGTTCCAACTGCTTAGGATTCGCCGCCAGCACCTCATCGATCACCTTCTCCAGCGCCGAAGTGTCGCTGGATTGCTTCGGCCTTCCTTCCTGTTCATACACCCCAGAAAAATCCAGCCCGCGTTCAAAAGAAAGGTCGTATAGATCCTTCAGCATTTTCCCCGAAATCGCTCCCGATTCCACCAGATCCGCCGACGCCGCCACGCCCGCCATCGAAATCGGAGAATGCTCAATGTCCAGCCCCTTGGCCTTCAGCCGCCCCATCAGTTCGCCCTGCACCAGGTTCGCCACCCGCTTCGGATTCTTCGCTGCCTTCGCCGCCGAC
>Ga0224561_1000034_pt1 | contig 17795 bp, 15 predicted proteins | sample CSU2metagenome_FD_180953 | JGI IMG/M metagenome (GOLD analysis project Ga0224561, IMG submission 180953) | Soil microbial communities from Bohemian Forest, Czech Republic - CSU2 | ecosystem: Environmental > Terrestrial > Soil > Temperate forest | place: Czech Republic: South Bohemian Region... | reverse complement strand
TGACGGCTTCAACCGGTTGCTGACGAGCTGTTCCTCGAATTGCCCGGTCGGCGGATCAACACCGGGGTTCAGCTACGGTTATGACCGGTATGGCAATCGCTGGACACAGACGCTTACGGCCGGTTCGGGTTCGTGGCCGCAGCCTAGCTTCACCTTCACCGGTGCCCAGAACGGCGGCGTGCCAAATAACCGCATCGACAGCGATAGTTACGATGCCGCTGGAAACCTGCTGAACGATGGCCCCAACAGCTATACCTATGACGCCGAAAACCGCATCAAGTCGGTGAATAGCGGAGCAACGACGTACACCTACGACGCTGAGGGTCGCAGGGTTGCGAAGACCACTGGGGGTTCTCTCACAGATTTCATCTACGACCGCCAAGGGCAGGTGATCCTCATCCTCCCGTCGAACCCTACCCTAATCGAAATGAATGTCGCCGGGCTACATCTGGGAACGTATGTTCTGAATCCTGGCCAGACCGATGGAACTTTCTACTACGACCACAGCGATTGGCTGGGTACGGAGCGGGCAAGGACAAACCTGAGCGGGACTGCCTGCGAAACAATCCAGAGTCTGCCCTTCGGCGACGGACAAGTAATCAACAGCACCTGCGGAGACGTGAGCCAGAGGCACTTCACCGGCAAAGAACGCGATTCCGAATCCGGCTTAGACGAGTTCGGGGCCCGGTACTACGGCAGCGGTCTCGGCCGCTTTATGACGCCGGACTGGGCGACCACGCCGATTGATGTCCCTTATGCAAACTTCGGCAATCCCCAGAGTTTGAACCTTTATAGCTACGTAAAGAACAACCCGACGACAGTCGGCGATCCCGACGGGCACTGCCCCGACGGTTGCCCAACGCCGGAGCAGTTGGCCGCCGGAAACCAGTTCTCTCAAAATGTCTTTGTGGGTGCCGCAAAAGGCCTGTGGAACATGGTTGCTGGGACGTGGAACACAGGGGCCGAACTCCTGAATGCACAGACGGCGGCATCTTCGCCTACGGGCACTCCTTTCGGCGTCCCGACGCTCCCAATGGCTCAGCCCGCCAACGTTACACAAGCGGTTTCCGGCGCGGTAGCGCAAACCGCCGTAGTAGTTGGTACGGCTGTGGCGGAGTCTGGAGCCGGTTCCAGGGCTGCGGGCGAAAGCACGGCGGTACCTCAAGAGATACCCGCTGGGCCCAGCGCGCGACCCACGGCTGCACAACAGAGTGCAATTAACGAGATGGGCGAGGCGCATGGGTGTTCTACTTGTGGAGCGACGACGCCTGGGACGAAAAGCGGGAACTGGGTGGGCGACCACCAACCGCCAACAGCCCTCAACAAGGACGGTGGTCCGCAGGTTTACAAGCCTCAGTGCCTCCAGTGCAGCCGCCAACAAGGCGGCCAGGTCGCTGCTGCGGTTAGGGCAGCAAAGAAACAGGACCAGCCTCAACAGTGATATGAACACACGGCAGATTCTTGAGGACTTAGACAAGCACGCAGCGGAGTTTAATTTTCCAGTGTTGGATAACGCCTACGTGGAGTTTGCTGCTGCTCGTCTCAGCGCCTTTCGTGGTGCCGAAGACTGGCTGATTGTTTTTGAGGTTCTGGGGTTCTCTACCAGGGAGGTCGGGTTTGTTGATGATCTCTATGCCTATGGCTCATGCGTTGCAAAGGGAGGCTTCGTTGACGCTGAAGTCCCCATCGCTTCCTTGCCGCAACAGCCACTCTTCGACGCGGAAACGAACGAATGCATCGCAGACTGGAGCCGGTGGTCAGTAAGCGTAGGTGGGGACAAGATGTCTTTCGCTCCAACTCGGGAGGAATACGCTGAGGCTGGAATCATGATAGACCGTGGACCAGGGCCGGGGACCTTGACCGAGATCGAGCTGTTGCGTTTTCTTGTTCATCGCTTGGGGGAAAGGCGACTCTTCATGAGTGATCAGGCTCTACTGAGCCACCTTCCCGTGTGCAAGGGCTTATCGAAGTTCGTCCAGACAACAAGGTGGCAGCATCCAGATGTGGCTGACGAGGAGCGGCCGTCGAAAAACATCAGCATAGCAAGCTTGGTAGAAGCACTCGCCCAAAGAGATCCTTCGTTGTTTGAACAGGGACACCCAAATACTGACTGGAAGTTCTGGGTCCAGACGACCTAGTCCGCTGCTCGCTTTCGGAGGTCTCTGCTGGCGGTGTTGGCCGGGATGAGTTCATTCCTTAGCCGCCGACCCGGGCCGTGATCCGGGTCTGATTAGCTGCACTTTCTGGGTCCGATTCCGCTGCTGATTCCTGACCCGGCAGTGTGGTGATTCGGGCACGGTGAGGGGTGAGTTTTTCGTGCTCCCGGAATGCGGTTGTGGGGTTGAGGTTTTTAGCCGTGCTGCGCACGGGATGTAAGGGGGACACGTCACCCCGGAACGGGAGCTGCACAGCAACCTGGCGGTTGCTGGCGGTGAACCTGTTGAAACGAGAGCAGCTAAGAGAGAAATCCCTCCGCGCTGGTTGCTGGAGAGCGCCGCCAGGTTAACGGGCGTGAACTTGTTGATTCCTTTAGGCGGATAGCTCACCATAGAAGAACTGTGAAGTTCCTCCCCTCGTTGTCGGTCGTTCCCTACCTTGGCGGTGTCGCGTGGTGAAGCCGCCGCTCCGCACAAAAACTCTGGGCACAAAGGTGAGCGAGGAGGAGTTCGCGCAGCTAGAGGCAGCGGCCAGCGAACGCGGCCTGACCCTGAGCGAGTGGTGCCGGGAGATGCTGCTGGCCAGCGTGAACGGCCAGGAGGAGAAATCCGCCGATTCCGGCAGAGCCGACCAGGCGCTCATGGGCGAACTGGTGGCGCTGCGCGCGATCCTGCTCAATGTGCTCTTCAAGCTGGCGAACGGGGAGAAGCCGACGGCGGAGGAGATGCAGGCGCTCATCGACCGGGCCGACGCGGACAAGCTGAGGAAGGCACGGGAACGGCTGGCGCAGGCGGCAGAGTCGGAAGGGCAGCCGGAGGAAAAATCCTGAAAATATTTTGATCGTTTTTCCGGTTCGCGGGTTCCTAGATAAGTAGGGGCCAGTCGAGGTGGAGGTGTGTCCATGAGCCGGGTGTGGGGACGAGCGGAAACGTATCGCTGGCCGAGCGACAAGCCGGTGTGGACGATCACGGCGCTGGCGCTGACGGTCGTGGCAGTGCTGGCGGCAGCGGGGTATGAGTACACGCGGTGGACGTACTTTCAGCAAGCGTATCTGGGGACTTACATCGGCAGCGAAGTGCGGCTGTGGTCGAAGACCACGCCGTCTCTCGTGGCGTATCGAATCGAGGGCAAACAGAAGCGGGCGGCGGTGGACCGTGACCTGAGCGATCCGGCGGTGAGCGTTGGCAAGGAGAGCCGGGGCAAGGCGAAGCTGGAATGGGAGCGCGGGACGTACAACAACGCGGAACTGCGTCCGTGGTTGGAGCGGGCGATCTATGGAGGGCAATCGCCGTGGCTGCTGCTGTGGCTGGCGACGTGGAAGGTGGGAGCGAGCGTGCTGGTGGTGGGCTTGGCGTTCGCGCTTCCGCGCGACCGGCAGCGGCGGCGGATGCGGAAGTACGGGCGCAGGACGAAAGGCCCGGAGCTGGCAACGGCGGCGCAGTTCAATCGCGCCAATCCATCGAACGGCATCGGTTTCCTCACGAAAGAGCGGCGCACGCTGATCGAGTTCCTGTTGCAGCGCGAGGGCAAGATGGTGCGCGTCCCGCGTGAGCGGGAAAGCTCGCACTTCCTGATGATCGGAGACACGGGCGCGGGCAAATCGAGCTTGATCCGGCAGATCCTCATGCAGGTAGAAGAGCGCGGAGAGACTGCCATCGTGTACGATCCGGCGCTCGAATACACGCCGCAATTTTACGAGCCGGGGCGCGGCGATGTGATTCTGAATCCGCTGGACGAGCGAATGCCGTACTGGTCGCCGTGCGACGAAGTGCGGCACGAGGCCGAAGCCGAGGGCCTGGCGGCGGCGCTGTTCAAAGACGATCCGCGCACCAATCCCTTTTTCGTGATGGTGCCGCGCCAAATCTTCGCGCATCTGCTGATCGAACAACCGAAGCGAACGCCGCAAGAGCTGCTGGCGATCTTGCGCGACGAGCGCGAGCTGGCGAAGCGACTCAAGGACACCGAGCACGCGGCAGCGATCTATCCCGACGCGGGACCGCAGCGTGGCGGCATGATTGCAACGCTCAACAGTGTGTCGAATGCGCTGAAAATGCTACCGCGAAAAGAAGAAGCAAAAACGAGTTGGACGGCAACGGAATGGTCTGGGCAGCGGCAAGGATGGCTGTTCGTCACCAGTCCGCCTGAGTTCCGCGAGCGACTGCGGCCCCTCATCAGCATGTGGCTGGACATGCTGGTGCTGCGTTTGATGAACCAGGGTAGGCCGGGGGTGCGTCCGGTGTGGCTCATCCTGGACGAGTTGCAAAGTTTGCACGGGTTGCCGCAGTTGCACACGGCGATCACCGAGAGCCGGAAAGTAAAAAATCCCGTGGTGCTCGGCTTTCAAGGGCGCAGCCAGCTAGAGGAGCTGTACGGACGCAAAGCGGAAGCGATGCTCTCGCAGCCCGCGACCAAAATCTTTTTACGAACGGATGAGGCCAACTCCGCGAAGTGGATCAGCCAAACCATCGGCGAGGTGGAGATCGAGCGATTGCGCGAGAGCCGCACGGAAGGCCACTTTCCGCACCGTCGCCGCAACTCGCGCAACTATCAGCTTGACCGCCAGACCGAGCCGCTGGTGATGCCGTCAGAAATCGCGGGCCTGCCCGACCTGCATGGTTATCTGAAAAGCGGAAATCTGGTGGTGCCCTTGAGCTTCCCCTACATCGAACTGCCGCAGAAACAGCCCAGCTTCATTGCGCGCGAAAACACGGCGCGCGTTGTCGATATCGGGAAGCGGCCGTCACAGCCGAGCGCGCCACCAGCGCAGGAAATCAGGCCGCGTGAGCCGCAGAGATCGAAGGGCATCGCCGCCGGACAAGAACCGTACTTCGAGTAAGTGAATCACGAGTGAGTAAATCATGCTGACGATATCCAAACCGCTGAGTGCAGGCCAGGCGCAGGCGTATCACAAAGAGGAGTTCGCCAACGCGCAGGGGAATTACTACTCCGAAGGCGACCGCATACGCGGCGAGTGGCACGGCAAGCTCGCCGAGGAGTGGGATCTGCGCGGTGACGTGCAAGAGGAGCACTTCGCGCGTCTGGCGAACGGGCAGCATCCGATGACGGGCGAGCAACTGGTGCGCTACCAGGCCGCGCGCGAATACACCAACGAGCGCGGCGAAACCGTGAGCACGATGGAGCACCGCGCGGGCTGGGACGCCACGTTCTCCGCACCAAAGAGCGTGAGTTTAACCGCGCTCGTAGGCGGTGACGAGCACGTGCGCGAGGCGCACCGGGAGAGCGTGAAGGTTGCGCTCAATGAACTCGAAAAATACGTGCAGGCGCGGATCGGCGGCAACCATCCAGCAGAGACCACGGGCAAATGGGTTGCGGCCAGCTTCGAGCATGACAGCGCGCGGCCCGTGGACGGCTACGCGGCGCCGCAACTGCATACGCATGTCGTGTTCTTCAATCTCACGGAAACGGAGAACGGAGAAACGCGCTCGCTGCAACCGCGCGAGCTTTACCGCTCGCAGCAGTACGCGACCGCGATCTATCGCTCGGAGCTGGCGCTGCGCTTAAAAGATCAGGGCTACGAGATCGAGCAAGGAAAAAGCGGGCAGCCGGAGATCAAGGGTTACAGCCGCGAATATCTGGAGGCGTCGAGTCCGCGCAGTCAGCAAATCCAAGAACATCTCGCCGAGCAAGGCGTGAGAGGCGCAGGCGCGGCACAGATCGCCGCGCACCAGACGCGCGACGACAAACTGCCTGCGATCACGCACGAAGAAATGCAGCAGCGGCATCGGGAAATGGCCGCGCAGTTCGGCCAGCAACCGGAGCACGTGATGCGTGAGGCGCAGGCCCGCCAGGTCGAAGAACAAAACCCGGAGCAGAAGCAGCAGCATATCGAATCGGCGCTCACTTACTCGCGGGAGAAAAATCTGGAGCGCCACGCAGTGACGGACGAACGCGAACTCATGCGCGATGCGCTGAAACGTTCGATGGGTGAGGCCAGTTTCGCTGAAGTGCGGAACCAGTTTGAAAATCGCGTGCAATCGGGTGAGCTGATCGAAGTAGAAAATAGATCGCCAGGTCGCGCGTTCACCACAGGCGAAATGATCGGCTACGAACGGGACACCATCGCCGCAATGCGCGCGGGACAAAACCAGCACGAGCCGCTGGTGAGTTCCGAAACGTGGCGCGAGGTCGAAGAAAAGCACGCGCACCTGAGCACCAGCCAACGCGCAGCGGTTGAGCAAATCGTGTCGAGCCAGGACAGGATCACGGGCCTTGAGGGTGTGGCAGGTGCGGGCAAAACTACTTCTTTAGCTGCTGTCCGTGAAGCCGCCGAGCATGAAGGCTACGAAGTGCGTGGGCTTGCGCCCACGTCGCGCGCGGCGCACAAGCTCGCAGAATCAGGCATCGAGTCGGAGACGTTGCAGCGGCATCTTCGCCACGAGGAGAAGCCGGACCACGGAGAAAAGCGACTGTACATCCTCGACGAATCGAGCCTCGCCAGCACGAAACAGATGAACGAGTTTCTGCATCGCTTGCACGGCGAGGACCGCGTGCTGCTGGTGGGTGACACGCGCCAGCATGAGGCCGTCGAAGCAGGCCGTCCCTATCAGCAGTTGCAAGAGGCGGGAATGCAAACCGCGCGGCTGGACGAAATCGTGCGCCAGAAAGACCCGGCGCTCAAGGAAGCCGTGGAACAACTCGCCCGCGGCGACGTGCGCGAAGCGATAGACAATCTCGACGGCCAGGGCCGCGTGCATGAGATCGTGGGCCGCGAAGAGCGGCTAAGTGAAATCGCGCGCGAGTATGCCCGCGAACCGCAAGGCACGCTGGTCATCTCGCCAGACAACGAAAGCCGCCGCGAGTTGAATGGGCTGATCCATCGAGAAATGCAGGAGCGCGGCGACGTGAGCCAGGACGAGCACAAAATCCGCGTGCTCGACTCGCGGCAGGAGATGACGGGCGCAGATCGGCAGTGGGCCGGACAATACGAATCGGGCGACGTGGTGCGTTACACGCGCGGCAGCAAAGTGCTGGGCATCGAGCCCGGCGAATATGCGCGCGTGGAGAATGTAGACCAAAAAGAAAACCGCGTCACCATCGAGCGGGAAAATGGTGAGCAGCAGAGCTACGATCCGCGCCGACTCTCCGGTGTGACGGTGTATCACGAATCCGAGCGTGTGTTCTCCGAAGGCGACCGCGTGCAGTTCACAGCGCCATCACGAGAGCTGCACGTCGCCAACCGCGAGCTGGGAACCATCGAGAAAATCAACGACGCCGGCGACGTGCGAATCCGCATGGACTCAGGCCACGAAGTTGCGTTCAACATCCGCGAGCATCCGCATCTTGACCACGGTTACGCGGTGACGAGCCACAGCAGCCAGGGCCAGACTGCCGACCGTGTGCTGATCCACGTGGACACGGAAAAAGGCGAGCAACTGGTGAACAGCCGCATGGCTTACGTGTCCGTCTCGCGCGGACAACACGACGCGCAAATCTACACCAACGACAAAAGCGAACTCGGGCGCGATCTCAGCCGCGACGTGTCGCAGCGCACGGCAATGCCAGGGCAGGAGCAGGAGCCGGAGCCAGCGGCGTTGAAGATCGAGCCAGTAGCCGCGCAGCAACAAGCCCACGAGCAGGAGTTAACGCAGAGCCACGGCATGAGTTTGGGAATCGGCGATTAGCGACCAACCGAGGGAGATGGTTCTTGCTCATCCCCGCTCTTCTCTATGTGCAGCCACAGGACGCGCCCTGAGACCGGTTCAGCACCGAGTTCCGAGCGGAGGTTATCGCGGAGTTGCATGAGCAAGTCATCCATGGAAGCAGCCTTGTGTGTTCCCAGTTCGATTGCAAACTTCTGAGCCAGCCGAACCTGCTCGGCAGTCCCAAAGAGCTGAATGTTAGCAATGGCCTGTGATAGTTCATCGGCTACTTCGTAAAGCCTGGGATGATTAACGCCCTTCGTGAGTGACCGGAATGCAGTGACAAGATAATCCACACGCTGCTGCCGACGCTCTTTCTCAAGGTCTCGACGATGCGTAAATAGATGGGTCAAGCCGACCACAGCAAGAGCAACCAACGCTGGAATCACAATCTGCACGAGTTGAACAGAAACGTTGTGCATAAAGACCGCTGCCCTTCGCTCTCGCAGCCGTCAAGGATCACGACCGCTACGCGGCGCGCACAGAACGCGCGTCCTTGACTGCTGCTTCGCTGCGGGCGTGTCTCAGCTATGAGAGGCATGGGCCTCTCTGCGCCTAAATGCGCCATCAGCAAACGAGCGGGAACGGCTTCTTGCTCGCCGTGATGAGCAGCGAAAGGATGCGCTGACCAACGTCTTCGAGCGGCAGCAACTCGTGGTCAGGCGATTCAAAATAGCCTCTGCCGTCCCGCGCGGTGACGTACTGCTCAAGGGAAACGCCATCCTGCCGCAAAATCTTGTACGAGAAGCCGCGCAGCTCATGGGAATAGACCAGGAGCATCGTGTACAGACCAGCCGTGCAGCGATAGGTAAGAGTGAAGTCCGTGTGTCCCCAGCGGTAGGAAAGCTCAGGAGCAGGTGTCAGCGACGTGACGAGAGGATGTGCGTTGAATCTCTTGCACTCATCCCGCAGCCACTCGCGGAGATCGGCCCACGGCTCCCAATACAAAGCACGTTCGGCGTCTTGCTCTGTGAGCTGGATAATCATCGCGCCGCGCCTCTCAGAATAGAATCGAGCGCACTCAATACAACCGACTGCTGACGCGGCGGCAGGCTCTCAATCTCTTCCATACGGCGCATGACCTTGAGGCTGGGCTTCTTCGCGCTCTTCTTCTTCGCCTTCGGATGCAGCAGCTCATCGGTCGAAATATCAAGGGCCAGGGCGAAGCGCACGGCCATCTCTGCGGATAAGCGCAAACGATCTATCTCGTAGTCCGACACGAGGGTCTGAATGATGCCGATCTTCTTGGCCAACTCGACCTGGGTGTAACCGCGTTCCTTGCGAATCCGAGCAAGGCGCTGCCCTACGGTTGCGTTTCCGTAATCGAGCGGAGGCAGTTTCAGAGTCGGTCTTCTTGGCATGGCAGGTGCAGTTTAGGGCTTAAGCACAAAATGGCTTGACCGCGTACTGTATGATACGGTATTTTTACCACGATTCAAGAAGCGAAAATTTACTTGACACGTTTTTAGGAGAGACCCTGAAAACGGAAGGAGAGTAGGGCGACATGGCGCGCATCCCCCAGGAAGAGATCGACAGGTTGCAGCGGGAAGTCTCAGTCCAGCGGTTGGCCGAGGCGCGCGGGGTAAAGCTGAGGCGCAGCGGCCAGGAACTGCTCGGCCTCTGCCCTTTCCACAAAGACACCGATCCCAGCCTGCGAATCAATCCCGGCAAAAACCTGTGGCACTGTCTGGGAGCTTGCAACGAAGGAGGCGGCGCAATCGAATGGGTGATGCGTGCCGAGGGAATCAGCTTCCGCCATGCGGTGGAGTTACTCAGAGAGGACCATCTTCCCTTAACCGCTGCTGCCGGTGAGCCGCCGAGGAAAGGCACGGTGACGAAGCTGCCCCCGCCGATAGATCGAAACGCAGACGACCGCGCGCTTCTGTTACAGGTGGTCGGCTACTACAACGAGACGCTACGAGAGTCTCCCGAGGCCCTGCGGTATCTGGAAAAGCGCGGTCTGCAATCGTCGGAGATGATCGAGCACTTTCGGCTGGGCTTCGCCAATCGCACACTGGCCTACCGGCTGCCAGCCAAAAACCGCATCGCAGGCGCAGAGATGCGCGGGCGTTTGCAGAAGCTCGGTCTGCTGCGCGAGAGCGGGCATGAGCACTTCAACGGCTCGCTGGTGATTCCGATCTTCGACAGCGCCGGTCATGTAGCGCAGATGTACGGACGCAAGATCACGCCGAACCTGCGCGAAGGTACGCCGCTGCATCTGTATCTGCCGGGGCCGCACCAGGGCGTCTGGAATGAAGCCGCGCTGATCGCATCGAAAGAAATCATCTTGTGCGAGGCGTTGATCGACACGCTGACGTTCTGGTGCGCGGGCTTCCGGCACGTGACCACGAGCTACGGGGTGAACGGCTTTACCGAGGAGTTGCGCGCGGCCTTTCAGAAGTACGGCACGAAGCGAATCTACATCGCCTACGACCGCGACGAACCCGGAGAGCGTGCGGCCCAGGAGCACGCCGCGCAACTCATGGAGATGGGCATCGAGTGTTTCCGAGTGCAGTTTCCGAAAGGCATGGACGCGAACGAATACGCGCTGAAGGTGCAGCCCGCACCGAAAGCGTTGAGTGTGATGCTGAATCGCGCGGCATGGCTGGGGAAAGGCGCGCAGCCCACGGTTGCTGTGATCGAGCCGGTGAGGGTGCAGGAGCCAGCAGCACGCATGGAGGAACCGCCGCAGATGGAGCCGCCAGCAGAACCAGAGCCACAGATCGAGCAGCAGCCGACTGCGCCGATGCCAGAAGAAAAAACCGAACCCGCAGCTAAAGAAAAAAATGCAATCTCTCTACCAACCCCACCGATCACCACGGCTGAGAGTGTTCTTCCTTTAGCCGCTGAAAATCAGGCTGCGCCGTCGCCGATGCCGCTGCCCTCCACGATGTCGCCCACCATCGATATCCCCACCGAGATCAAGGCCAATGGCACGGTTGTGATTACACTCGGCGACCGCCAGTACCAAGTCCGGGGTCTGCAAAAAAACACCAGCTATGAACTGCTGCGCGTCAACGTCAGCGTGGCGGGCATGAATCTGCGCGGCGAACTGAGCACACACGCGGACACGTTCGACTTAAACAGCGCGCGGCATCGCGTGACGTTTGCGAAGCAGGCAGCCGAGGAACTGGGCATCCGAGAAGATGCGCTCCGCCAGGAGTTGGGCCGCGTGCGGCTAAAGCTGGAAGAACTGCGCGACCAGCAAATCGAAAAAACGCTGGAGAAGCCGCAGGAGATCGAGCTAAGCGCAGCGGAGAAAACAGCGGCGCTGGAGCTGCTGCACGATGCCAACCTGATCGAGCGCATCCTGGAGGACTTTGCGCGCTGTGGCGTGGTGGGAGAAGAAACGAACAAACAAGTAGGCTATCTGGCCGCGTGTTCGCGCTTGCTGGATACGCCGCTGGCCGTGCTGGTGCAGTCGAGTTCGGCAGCGGGCAAGAGTTCGTTGATGGAAGCCGTACTCGCTCTCATGCCGGACGAGCAGCGCGTGCAATACTCGGCGATGACCGGGCAGGCGCTCTTCTATCTAGGCGAGGCCGATCTGAAAAACAAAATCCTTTCCGTGGTGGAGCAAGAAGGCGCACAACGCGCGTCCTACGCGCTGAAGCTGCTGCAAAGCGAAGGCGCACTCTCTATCGCGTCCACTGGCAAAGACCCGAACAGCGGACGGCTGGTTACGCACCAGTATCGCGTTGAAGGCCCGGTGATGATCTTCCTTACCACGACGGCCATCGATGTAGATGAGGAGCTGCTGAATCGCTGCCTGGTGCTGACGGTGAACGAGGACCGCGAGCAAACGCAGGCGATCCATCGCAAGCAACGCGAAGCGCAGACCATCGAAGGACTGCGGCGCAAAGCTGCGCGTGCGGAAATCTTCAAGCTGCATCGCAACGCGCAGCGGCTCCTTAAATCCATCGAGGTGGTCAATCCCTACGCGCCCCACCTGACCTTCCCGGATAACATGACGCGCACGCGCCGCGATCACATGAAGTTCCTCACGCTGATCCGCGCGATCACGCTGCTCTATCAATACCAGCGGCCCCACAAAACCATGAGCGGATACGGAGGCCAGCAGCAGGTGGAATACATCGAGGCCACTTGGGAGGACGTAGAACTGGCCATCAAACTCTCGCATGAAGTGCTGGGCCGATCCCTGGACGAGTTGCAACCGCAGACGCGCAAGCTTCTGCTGCTGGTGGATCAAATGGTGCGGCGCGCGTGCGAAGAGCAGAAGATCGAGCGCAACGAGTTCCGTTTCTCGCGGCGCGACGTGCGCCAGTTTACGAGCTGGGGAGACACGCAGCTAAAAATCCATCTGCACCGGCTGGAGGAACTCGAATACCTGATCGTGCATCGCGGTGGACGCGGGCAGAGCTTCGTTTACGAGCTGATCGAGCTGCCCTGCGGCGACCGGAGCCAGCCGTTCCTCCCCGGCCTGATCGAGATCGAGAAGTTAAGGACCTTGCGGTACGACACAAAGAAGTCGGGGGTTGAAGGCGAGATGTCGGGGGCAAGTCGGCCCCAGGTCGGCCCGGTGTCGGTAGAGGGGCGGAGTGAAGAATCGCCAGTAAGTACGCGGCTAAATCAGGAAAATACGCTGAATCCTGAAAACAGCGCTGTTCCCAGTGTGCGGGAAAATCCTGTCGTAAAGAAACCTGCTTCCGGGGTGAAGTGATGGCTCGCGTCGAGAAAAAGCGCAAGCTCCAGGCTCCGCCGCGCACGCCACTCGAACAAATGATGCACGAGCACCTGAAAGCCCTGCGGATGAAGAACTACTCGGAATGGACGGTGCGCAACCGCGACGTGCATATCGGCTTCTTTATCGAGTGGGCGCAGGAACGCGGATTAAATGAGCCGCTCGAAATCACGCGGCCCGTGCTGGAGCAGTATCAGCGGCACTTGTTCTACTACCGCAAGAAGAACGGCGAGCCGTTGACGTTTCGCAGCCAGCACTCGCGCCTGGTGCCCTTGCGCGTGTGGTTCAAATGGATGACGCGGCAGAACTACATCTTGCACAACCCGGCCTCTGAGATCGACTTGCCGCGCCTGGGGCGCACGCTGCCGAAGAATATCCCTTCGCCGCAAGAGGTCGAGCAAATCATGATGCAGCCTGACATCACTGACCCGATGGGGCTGCGCGACCGCGCTGTCCTGGAACTGCTGTACTCATCCGGTCCACGACGCCTCGAAATCATCAATCTGAAACTCTACGATCTTCAGTTCGACCGGGGCCTGATCGTGATCCGCGAAGGCAAGGGCAAGAAAGATCGTTACACGCCGGTTTCCGAGAGAGCGATAGCGTGGATAGAAAAATACGTGCGCGAAGCGCGTCCACAACTCGCCATCGAGCCGGACGATCTCACGGTGTTCCTCACAACCCAGGGCGAACCGTTCAGCCGCGACCATCTGACGTGGACGGTGCGCGTTCACATCGTGGCCGCAAAAATCGGAAAGGTCGGAGCGTGTCATCTCATGCGGCACGCGATGGCGACACACATGCTCGAAGGCGGCGCGGACATCCGCTTTATCCAGCAGATGCTCGGTCACGAGGACATTAAGACAACCCAAATCTATACGCACGTGGCGATCCGCGCGCTGCAACACGTGCACGCCGCCACGCATCCCGCCGCGTTCCTCGACAAATCGAAAGCGCCGGCACTGCGCAAAGAATCGCCGCAGCTTGCCGTTCCCGCAGCCGAGGAGCTGCTGGCCGCCCTCGATGCTGAGGCCGCAGACGACGAGGAAAAAGAATAGTTACTTCAGCAGACCTTCATCACGCAGGAACGAGTCCCAGAGACTCATGCAGGTGTCCGCAAGCTGGAAGACATCGTACTTAGTCGAGCCACAAATGATGAACCAGGAGGCGTTCAACTGTGGCCTATCGCTGGGCCAGTTCGCGGGAACATACTCCCGCCCGATGGAGAAATGGGCATCAACCTTCGCACGGTCGAGACGCCAGTGCTTCGTGCCGTTGCACACGTCCTGACACACTCGCATCGGCTCATGTTGACGGAAGAAATCTTCCAGCTTGCTCTGGGCCACTGCCTGCGAGTTCTGTAGCCAGTCCCGCAGGTGGTAGCAGTTCTGAAAGAAGGCGTAGACAAAATCGTGTTCCTGTTCGGTGTCGCCTTCCTTCTGCTGCTTGCCGATGTGTTGGACGAGCGAGTGCCAACGCTTCACACGGTCGTACTGGCTTCGCCAGCCGCCCGTCTTGTGAACACTGACGCCCAAACCCACGGCCTTGTTCCCCCAGGAAAAGAGTAGCTGCTAACCCGCCCCAAAGCTACAATCTCTGGTGATGCTCCGAGCGGCTAAAGAAGAAATGCCCGCCTTGCCTGTGGTCTGGGGTGAGAGTGTTCTTCCCTTAGCTGCTGATCCTGTCTTGCTCGAAAACCGCATCCGGGCAAAATCCCAGTTAGCCGAAAACTCGCGTCAGGGGTTTCAACTTCGGTCGAGCACACTGCGCTGGGCTTCGAGTGAAGTTAAGTCGAGAACCGCACTAGGGATACGCGGGACGTTGTACGACGAGGGCATCGGGTCCCGTTGTAACGGCAAAGAACGGGATTCCGAAAGCGGCCTGGATGAGTTTGGGGCACGGTACTACGCGAGCTCGATGGGGCGTTTTATGACGTCGGACCCAATCGGAATCATGAAGCAGAAATTCGCGGACCCGCAGCAGTGGAACATGTACGCCTATGCAAGAAACAATCCCTTGTCGGCCATCGATGTGTCGGGCCAGTTCGTCTATTCGATCCATGATGCACTTACGACGACAACGCTGGCAGCGGCAGGATATTCTAGTTCGGTTGCAAAAGCGATTTCTTGGGAGAATCAGAAAACAGATTTGTATTTCAACGATGAGGCGCACGCCTACATGCACTCGCAGGCGCGGCGTGTTTCCCAGAACGGTCGGCTCCATCTACAAACGGCTGCTGAAGCCAGAGCCGAGGAGCACAAATTTATTGAGACATCGCTGGGCGATGCTGCGTCAGAGGTGTGGGCCGGTGATTTCGCGGCAGCCCGAAAGAATTTCGGCGGTGCGCTTCACGCCGCCCAAGATGAGAAGCACGAATGGACCCCGTTTCAACTACATACGGGCAATCCATTTAACGACCAACTGACTTCAGTTGGGCGTTTTCAAGAAGATACAGATTTCAACCCTACAGCTCAACAATTACAAGACGCTCGACGGCGCTCCGCTGAAGTAGTTCAACAGTTTGAGGATGCGGTACGGGTAAACGGGGCGCTTAACCAAAAGACCAACGAGGAGACTGAGGAACGGCTTTATGAATTTCGTAATGGTCTCGATCCCCACTGATTACACGATGACTCGCAAAACCAAACTTCGCAAGTCTTTCGGAATGATGCTTTTTTTTGCGTCGATGTTCTGTGGATCCCAAGTTGACTCCCATCCCACAGCCGGGCTGCCACAAATCTATGACAAGCTGCAACAACTGATCACGCGCGATCTAGTGAAAGGATTCTCTGCCGCCGACCGGAAGGAGATGAGAGGATTGAGAGCAGCCTTAGCCGGCGACGACGCGGGGGCGCTTTTCGTCGTTGGGAAGCTGGAAGAAATGAACCTGGAAGAACGTAGCCACTTGGTGCCAGCTCCCGTTCCGCTCGGGGAGTGCGAAAGCGCCCTTACTGGTATCGCGTCGAACGATGCTCTCATGAAGTACGCGCTCTTTCGGGCACTAGGGGAGTCTTATCCTCGCCGGTCCCGTTCTGTTCAGGTCAAAGTACTAGATGCCCTGGAGAAAAGCTATACGCCTTCAGTCGCATGCGACACAGGTGGGGGCCGCCAGGTCTTAGACGTCGCGCTGATACGTGCAGGAAGGAATTCTGTGGAGGCTTTTATTCGACTTGGGGGAAGTCGCTACGAAAGTATCAGGTGCGGCGCCGATGGGAACCTCAACTCAATTGCGGATGGACATCGCTCAGAGGGAGACGCCGCCTGGCCGCCCGTGCTAGATTGCCATGCATCCGACGCTGTTGTCGCTGGTCAACTCGCAGACTGGCACCAATGGTGGGATAGTAATCGCTCGACGATTCGCTGGCCAAAGTTGCCTGATCCAGAAGATTATTGATTTTGCGGGCGGCGTTCCTGACCCGCCCCCAAAAAACTAGTCGACGAAAATGTGCTTCTCGCGGCTGGTGGACCTTTTTCACGTCTTCAGGATGACCTGCCCCCAGTGCGCGAACCTGGCGTCTAAGTCTTCAGTGTCGAAATCCTTCTGTCGCGCGTCGCCTAACGAACACGGCATCCTGCGAAGGTACCGAGAGGGCGAGCCGGGTAGGTGCTCTGGCAAAAACGTAGAGGATGTTAAGCCAAGCTGCAGACGAGCGAAGAAAAATTACAGGCGCACATCGCTTGGCGACTTCGGCTTCCCACGAAGTACCTCGGGGGGTTGGCCGGGTGGGTGCTCTGGCAAAAAGCGTAAAGTAGTACTACCCCCATCCTGCCCCACCCACCAGCGCATCCCGCGCTACTCCACTGCGAATCGCTTCCTGAACTCTCCCCGCGCGCCGTTGCTGCGTTGCGTTGCTTGCGTTTGTTGCGAGGGGTCGATGATTCCTTGCCGCTGAACTGCCCGACTGGCGCGGCTTTCGCGCGGCATTTGCAAGCGCTGTGCTCTGCTTAATGCATTCAAAATTCCCGTGCAATTCCTGAGAAGCTGTCAAGAAAAATCTTTGCGATTGTGAACTGCCTGCGTTCTCACGTACATAGCCAGCGAAGTGCATAGCGCGTTTGCGTGCAATCCCGGAAACCCGTGCTACGTTCGCTTGCGACCGCGCATGCACTGCCAGTGCATAGCACGGCCACACAGGAGACGCTATGACACGGAAAGACTTCAACCTGATCGCAGAGACGATCCGGTTATTGCCTAGCTTTGACACTTACGAACACAACGGCACGCTCTATCCCACTGATGTCGTAAACCACTCCGCAGTGTGCCGTCGTTTCGCTGAGGCCCTACGCACGACCAACCCACGCTTCGATGCAGAGCGTTTCATCGCTGCCTGCAATGGGAAGACCACGAAGGGAGGCCGCTAATGACGCTATCGGAGATTAGGCAGAGTGATGGCAAGCTTCCCGCGTATGCCTGGCCTGGCGGATATCCAATCGTCTACATGGCGGAGGATAACGGCATCCTGTGCCCTAAATGCGCGAACGAGTACGTCCCAGAGCGCGATAACCAAGACCAGTTGCGAGCCGTTGCCTACTTCGTCCACTACGAAGGCCCTGCCGAACAGTGTGAGAACTGCAATGTCCTGATCGAATCCGCCTATGGCGACCCGGACGCGGAGGTGCGTCAATGACCACAACCTTCGCAGGCTTCGCCTATCCATTCACGTTTGCCCTACTCCCACGCGCCCCATTGGCCAAGCGGCTTGCAGAGTTCAAGCAGACACACGGTAAACGTGCCTGTGGCCCGTACTACCGGACTGAGCCTTCGCCCAACCCACGCGGGGCGTTCTTCTACCTCGACTCCGACTTCATGCCCGGCTTGCGCTGGGAGTGGTGCGATGAAGTTGAGGGCATGCGCATCGACCACACCGGCTGGTTCACGGACGAATACGGCGACGGCAAGATACGCGGGCTGGTCATGCGCTTGCCGCGTGGTCGCGGGTTTCTTGCCGGTTGGAGTATGGGCGAGGGCATGGCGTCGAACGTGGACTACGACATCTGGGAGAGCGCCGTGGACGCGGCACGCGAGGCCGACAGGATGGCAGAGCGTGCGGCAGAGGATCAGCGCGACTACGAGGAACGTGAGAACGAACGTCTCCGGCTAGAAGAGGGCGCGGAAGAGACGGGAGCGGAGAACTAGGTGGCGCATTAGCTCGGCATTCTCCCCTGCCGCGCTATTGAGCCATCTAGGCTCCGAGGAAAAACATGCAAACCGTCACACTCAAGACTGCCCCAGAAGTTAAGGCCGTCGTCTTGGCCGCATTCCCTGGCTACCGGAAGCA
>Ga0224561_1000033_pt1 | contig 18108 bp, 19 predicted proteins | sample CSU2metagenome_FD_180953 | JGI IMG/M metagenome (GOLD analysis project Ga0224561, IMG submission 180953) | Soil microbial communities from Bohemian Forest, Czech Republic - CSU2 | ecosystem: Environmental > Terrestrial > Soil > Temperate forest | place: Czech Republic: South Bohemian Region... | reverse complement strand
GACATCGGGATACTGCTTCTTGAAGTCGGCGAACACCTCGGGAAGAATGTGCAGGCAGGTGCCTTCGTTCGCACCCACGATAATTTCGCCGCGAGGCACGCGCTCCATCTCGGCAATGGCGACCAGCATGGCTTTGCGGGCGTCGAGAGTTTCCTCGACATACTTCTGGAAGGCTTTGCCGCCCGCGGTTAGCGAGACTTTGCCGCCGGAGCGGTCGAACAGCTTGGCTCCAACTTCCTCTTCCAGGGAGCGAATCTGCGACGAAATGGCGGGCTGGGTGCGGAAACGCTTCTCTGCGGCGCGCGAGAAAGAAGCGTGCCGCGCCACTTCGAGGAAGGTTTCGAGCTGATCAAAGTCCATGGGGCAAGTGCCGGCGCCAACGATAATCCCAGTCTATAGGCTCCATAAAAACAATCGAATTGCCGGTGCCGACGCCAGGGCTTACACTCCTTCGTTTGCGCGTTGCGACCGATTGTAGCAGTCAAGCAGGCTGATGAGCGCCTTTCCGGGCTGGCCGCGTGTGTCGGGGCGGCGTGTGTCGACGAGGAACCTTATGGCTGATGCGAAGTCCGTGCTCGAATTCGCCCGGAAGCACGACGCGAAGATTCTGGATCTGCGTTTTACCGACCTGCTGGGACTGTGGCATCACATTTCTTATCCCATCGAGCAGCTCACCGAGGCGTCGTTGGCAGAGGGTTTCGGCATCGACGGATCTTCCATTCGCGGCTGGGCCGCGATTCACGAAAGCGACATGCTCTTGATCCCCGACCCAGCTTTTCACCTGGTCGATCCCTTCACCGACACGCCCACGCTGGTGCTGATCTGCGATGTGGTCGATCCCGTAACCAAGCAGCGCTACGATCGCGATCCGCGCTACATTGCGCGCAAGGCCGAGCTTTATCTAAGCGCCACCGGAATCGCCGACACCGCCTACTTCGGGGCCGAGGCCGAATTTTTTATCTTCAACAACGTGCGTTTCGATCAGCGCGAGCAGTACGGCTTTTACTACGTCGATGCCGAAGAAGGACGTTGGAATTCCGGCCGGGAAGAAAACAATCTGGGATACCGCCCACGCTACCGGGAGGGATATTTCCCGGTTCCGCCCACCGACCACTATCAGAACCTGCGCTCGGAAATGGTGCTTACCATGCAGAGCTGCGGGCTCGAAGTCGAATGCCATCACCACGAAGTGGCGACCGCCGGGCAAACGGAAATTGACTTGAAGTTCGACTCCCTGGTGCGGTCGGCTGACAAGATGTTGCTTTTCAAATACATCGTGAAGAATGTCGCCAACCAGAGCGGAAAAACCGTCACCTTCATGCCCAAGCCGATTTTCGGCGACAACGGCAGCGGCATGCACACCCACCAATCGCTCTGGAAAGACGGCAAGCCGCTCTTTGCCGGCGATGGCTACGCAGGCGTTTCACAGCTGGCGCTGTGGTATATCGGGGGCCTGATCAAGCACGGGCCAGCGCTCTCGGCGATCATCGCTCCCACCACTAACTCTTACAAGCGCCTGGTTCCAGGCTTTGAAGCGCCGGTGAATCTCGCCTACTCGCGGCGCAACCGCTCAGCGGCGGTGCGCATTCCCATGTATTCCGTTTCGCCCGAGGCCAAGCGCGTGGAGTTCCGCCCGCCCGATCCGAGCTGCAATCCCTATATGGCGTTCGCCGCCATGTTGATGGCTGGCCTCGATGGCATCGAGCAGAAAATGGACCCCGGCCAGCCCATGGACAAAGACACCTACGACCTCGGCCCCGACGAACTGGCGAGCCTGCCCTCCATGCCAGGTTCGCTGGAAGATGCCCTGGACGCCCTGCAGCGCGACTATGCATTCCTGCTCAAAGGAGACGTCTTCACCGAAGAACTCCTGCGGACTTATGTGGAGTACAAGCGCTCGAAAGAAGTGGACGCAATGCGCCAGAGGCCGCATCCCCACGAGTTCGCGCTGTATTACGACATTTGAGGACGACCGTGTACAGACAACCCGATCACGAAGTGGGTCCCGGTGCCCGGATCAGTCAATGCCCCCTAAGGTGTTTGCGGCACCCACACCCCTCAGTCGTGCCATTTTACGGAGTCATGGGCCGACCGTGAAGGAGACGGCGTTTGAGTCGCTACCGCTGCACGTGGCACTTGTGGTAGTGGGTCCGGTTCCGCCGATGGTGCTAGTCGTGCCACCCTGTGGGGGATCAAGCACAAAAACCTGCAACGTTCCGGGCTGCGCAATGTCGGCAGCGGGGATCGTAGCAACCAACTGATGGCTGTTGACCAGGCTCGGCGTCAAAGAGGAGCCGTTAAAGTTCACCACCGTGTCACTGCTAAAGTCATTACCGTTGATGGTCAATACGAACGGGCTGCCTCCAGCGGTTGTGCTGGTGGGCGAGATCGAAGTGACAGATGGAGCACTCTGGCAAGAGCAAGACACGGCTATGGCCAGCGCGATCACAAGCAGGCACAAAGCAGATGATCTCGCTGCCGTTTCCATCGGTGTGCACCGCTGGCAAACTGGCTCCGACAAACGAGGTGCTGGGAACCTAAGGGCCATTCAATAGGATCGGCGGGAATAGCGGAACCTCACAACCGGCCGCCAAGGCCATTATACGCTTGGCCTGTAGAGGCAAACCTATGGTCAGTCGCCCAACTACAGCAATGCTCAACCCGTAAGCCTAGTTCGTTGGCGCTGGAGAGGATGAGCTTCGACGAAGCAAACTCCCTCGATAGAGAATCGCGTACAGGATAGACACGGGACAACCCACACTGACAATGAACAGTATTCCATTCAAATTGGTCCACTCTTCCGGTCCCCACCCAAGGAGCCGGAGAAACAACGAGAAGCACAAACTGAACAGAACACCAATAATCCCGCATTCTGAAATCAGGCGAACTGTAGTCGCAATATGCGCTGACCGGACCAGCAGATACAAGCGGACAATGACGCCACACACGAAACCGAACGGAGCAGCAGGGACCAACGCAATGAACAAGATCGAAAAAGCAGCTCTGAGAAACCCTTTCAAGTCATGGACTGCATGAGCCGGAACAACCAAGAACAAAACTACCCATAGTGTCGAAATCACGGTGGCGGCACAGGCACAGAAGATCCCGGCCATTGACACGGCAATGGTTGTTTTGGCTCGCAATTTGAAGCTGCTGCTACGGCCCTACACAAAAATACTACATCGGACCAGTCTGATAGCTATTGCAAATTGCGACTCCACTCATATCGCGGCGCTGCGTCACCCTTGCTTCCGTCTGAATCCTGGCATGTACTTGTGTATATGCCAAACAGACAGTCGCGTCCACGTGGCTCGGGGCCGCAGCGCAGGGCTAAGCTTTTCATGAACAATCGCAGCCAGGCCGTGCGGCTGCCCAAGGACTTTCAGTTCAACACCGAGGAAGTTTTCATCCGGAAAGAGGGCAGTGACGCTGTCCTCTCACCCCGCCCTGCGGATTGGTCATCCTATCTTGCCGAGGCGCCGATGGCCTCGCCGGATTTCATGGAAGGCATCGAAGACCTGCCCGTGCAGGAGCGCAAGCCCTAATGCCGCGCTACATGCTCGACACGGACATCTGCTCCTACATCATGAAGCGATCGAGCGAGGCGGTCCTGAAACGGCTGCGGAAGGTGCCGGTCAGCGACGTGTGCATCTCGGTTATTACGAAATCGGAACTCCGAACTGTCTCCTCGACGACAGCACGACGAAGCCGCCCTGATCGCATTCCTGAGTTACATCGAGGTTCTGGAGTTCCCCGACGAGGCGTCGTTTCACTACGCCAAGATACGGGCGGAGCTAAAGGTTCCGTGCGCAATGATCGGTGCTAACGATCGATTGATCGCGGCTCATGCCCGCAGCCTGGGTTTGACGCTGGTCACGAACAATACGCGAGAGTTTGGCCGCGTCCGTCATCTGGCGATCGAAAACTGGACCAGCCGCACCTGAGTTCACTTCAGCTGTTTCTCAATCGCCGAGACCACTTCCTTCGAATCCGGTGTGATCGCGGGCTCAAACCGCTGCACAACCTTCCCGTCGCGATCAATCAGAAACTTGGTGAAGTTCCACTTGATGTCGCCGGTGAGCCCCGGCCCAGTCTCCTTGGTCAGGTAAGCATAGAGCGGCGCCTGGTCCGCGCCCTTCACCGAAATCTTCGCATACATGGGAAACGTCACGCTGTATTTGCGCGTGCAGAAAGTCTTGATCTCTTCGTTGGTTCCCGGCTCCTGCGCGCCGAAATTATTGGCGGGGAAACCGAGAATCACAAACCCCTGGTCTTTGTACTTCTCGTAAGTGGCTTCGAGCGCGCTGTATTGCGGAGTGTAGCCGCACTGGCTGGCCACGTTCACCACCAGCACCACTTTGCCCTTGTAGTCGGCGAGAGGCGCGGGCTTGCCGTCGATGGAGTTGAGAGTGAAGCTGTAAATCCCGGACGCGGCAAGCAGGGAAGTGGCCATGATCAGCAATGCTCCGAAAGGAAGTGCGAAGGTAAGATAGCCAAGAATCCGGCGGTGCAATTTGCGGGTATTCATTTGCGCTCCTGAAGAAATTTCGAAAGGTTGAAATCAACACAACCCCGTCGGCGCGGTACGCGTTGCAGCCCCACGCATAAGCCGCACGCTTACAAAGATACGTGCCGCACGGGGCAACCGGCAACCCTGCAATTGTAAAATCTTTGTCGCTTCAGGCGAGGTCGCGCCAGACGACAGAACCAAAAATGGAGGCCAAAATACGGTACGGTTAGACGGCGGTGCGCACCGCTGCGTCCTTGATCATTCTTTCCATCACCTTCAGTTGCCTGGCGGGAAGGTGGACATACGCGTGTTCGGAGCCGGCCACCGAAACCAGACCCTCGGAGATGGCGTCCAGGGCCGAACCGGAGCGCGCCAGCACTGCCATCAGATATTTCTGGGCGATGGGCCGGTCCGCTGGGTGGATCAGATCCCACCACCTGCGGATCGAGTCCTGCACCTCCGCCTCAGTCTTTTCACCCACTACCAGTGCGTCGATCAGGCGGTAGACCTTGCTCTTGATGGCTTGATACGAGACGGAAATTTCCTGGGGCATTGGTTTTCTGGGGCCTCTGTAGCATTACTGGAGCAATCGACCAGCCAAACGCTGAATGCTTGAACTGACGGCGTTTACAGCAGATTTCCATTCCACGAACTGGATAAATCAGCTTTCCAATATGAATTCTGGAAGAAGTTTGAGGCCGGTGTAGGAGGGACGCTCCCTTCGGCTTCGCTCGGGGCAAGCTTTGTTTGCCGCCTTTGACTTTGATTTCGATTCTGATTCTGAACGCGGAACCTGGAACGATAACCCCTGGTCCCAATGGTTCTACGGGGAGGTTTGGAAATCCATGTTCTCGTCGACCGAAAGCTGTGCGGGCGTGCCGGAGGCATCGTCACCGGACCGGGTAGCCACCACCCGGAAGCCACTGGCACTGGTCTGAATGTCGTAAGTATAAGGCGGACGCTGCCGGGCAATCGTAACGTAGTTGCTCGAGATCAGTTCGTCGAGGGAAGCGTATTTTCCTTCGGTGGCGTAGTAGCGTCGCTCGGTGGTGGCGATGCTAATCAGATCGCTCCTCACGCCCGTGATGTTGATGGCGGCTTTCGGGTTGTTTGCCCCGGCCTCGGCAGACGAGTTCTGTGCCTGTTTGGAATAGATATACATTCCAACGCCCAGTACGATGACAACGCTGATAAAGCCGAATAGCCGGCCCATGGTTTCTCCCTCAAGCTGATTCCACAGCGAAATAGAGCCCCTGGCAAGTAACCAGAGGGCAACGACCTCCCTGTGGTTCGGGCGGGTTACAATGTTCCGCTCTTGGTTCCGCTCTTCGCAACCGGATCACGGTCGGCTTGCACGCGGAAGATTCCGCGTGCCGTAATCGTTTACGGCGAATCGTTTCTCGGCCGCGGAAATCTTGAGCACAACAATTCTGAAAGCGACAACCCGGAAACTGACAACCCTGGAGGAATAATGAAGAAGCTGGCGTGGATTCTGGCGGTTCCCGTACTCATGGCAGCCTTAGGCAGGGCACAGACGTCACCGCCGGCAAACAACTCAGAAGGCGACGCGAGCCGGGATCGGATGTTTTTTCCGCGCGACATGCTGTACGGCTGGGCGCAATTCGAGCTAGCCCCTCCGCACAACGAGATTGATCCCAACCTGTGCGCCGCCACCGCTGGGCAATACGGCGGCGTGAACGCTCCCTGCAGCATGTTCGCCCGCTACATGCTCTCCGGAACCTTGGAAGTGCGGCCCTTTGGTCGCGGCCAACTGCGCCGCTTCATGCTCTTCGGATCGCCCACATTCCTGTTCGGAAAGAATCTTCCGCAGACCCTCTACACCTGGTCGTTCGATGCCATCGGCATCGAGCATTCGTGGGGAGCGTCGATCTATGCCGGGAAGGGATTCGAGGTGCGCGTGACTCAGCATTTCTTATTCGATCGCCTGGGCTCCCGGGACACAAATCTTGGTGTCGCTGATCTGGGTAACAACGGCCCTTGGGGCCGATACGCAACCGTGGGAGTCCGCAAAACCTTCGGAACGCGGAGATGGTGAACGCTAGGCAGCGCACTCGCACAAAATGCGGGGCCCCAACACGTTATGGTTTGGCGCGCGACACACTCAGAGGATAGGAAGAAATAAAGTACTTGGCCTGGTCGCTATCGACCGGATCAAGATCGAAGAGTATTTGATTGCCGCCCATAAAGCCGCGCGTGCGGAAATAGTAGATCCTCCCCGCTTCCGCCGTGAAGTGTGCCAGACCCACTCGTCGACTTATCCACCCCACGTGAGATTGCGGATTCGCACACACATGATGCTCGCCTGGCTCCACGGACACGGACAAATAGGAATTGTGCTGGATAGCACCCGCCCATGCTCCGTCCAGCCCGATCTTCGTTGTCAGGCAGCTTCCGAAGCAGTTCACCTCGCCGACGTCCTGGACGAAGTAAACCAGCGCCTTGCCGGGCTCGGGCTGCGCGAGCGTGTGTTGGGATTCGTCAAGCTTCACGTTGAAACGGGTACTCTTCGGACCGCAGGCCGGGGCCGATGCAACCGAACCTTGCTGGGCAAATCCGGATACTGCCAGGAGCATCACGACAAGCGCAGCTCTCATGAGTCCTCCAACGGAACGATTGGCTTCCTGCAACTGACTATAGCGCCCATCGCGGGTCGACGTCGCGATCAGCGCCGGTAAGGGCCAAGTCCGAGCCGCGCTCGGCGCCCGGCGAGTCAAGAATGCCGCTATCGGCTTCTTCGCGAATTCTCTATAATTGTGAGTTTCATCCCAGACATCGGCGACGACAGTAATCGGAGGAGAAAGATGGCGGGCACTTATAACGGCGTGGCAATACCGGCAGACGGAAAAAAGATCGGCTATGCGGCCGGGAAATACGATGTTCCGGACAATCCGATCATCCCATTCATCGAGGGCGACGGCACCGGACGCGACATCTGGAAAGCTTCGCTGCGCGTCTTCAACGCGGCGGTAGAAAAAGCCTACAAAGGTAAACGCCGCGTGGCCTGGTACGAAGTTTTCGCCGGAGAAAAGGCCAAGTCAAAGTTCGACAACTGGCTGCCGGACGACACCGTCGATGCGATTCGCGAATTCCGCGTTGCCATCAAAGGCCCGTTGACCACGCCGGTAGGCGGCGGGATTCGTTCGCTGAATGTCGCGCTGCGGCAGATTTTGGATCTCTATTGTTGCGTGCGCCCGGTGAAGTATTACAAGGGCGTGCCTTCGCCAGTGAAGCATCCCGAGCGCATGGACGTAGTCATCTTCCGCGAGAATACGGAAGACGTCTACGCCGGCATCGAGTGGGAGCAGGGAACTCCCGAATGCGCCAAGCTGATCGAATTCCTCAACAAGGACATGCTCAAGGGCGGCAAGAAGCAGGTTCGGCTGGATTCCGGCGTGGGCGTCAAGCCGATTTCAGTGACCGGAACCAAGCGACTGGTGCGCATGGCCATCAAGCACGCGCTGCAATCGGGACGCAAGACCGTAACCCTGATGCACAAAGGCAACATCCAGAAGTTTACCGAGGGCGCCTTCCGCAAGTGGGGATACGAACTGGCGATTGAAGAATTCCGCGCCCAGGTGGTCACCGAGCGCGAGAGCTGGATCCTCGACAACAAAGACAAGAACGCGAATCTCACCGTTGCACAGAATGCCGAACTGGTTGAGCCGGGCATGGAATTCGCTCCGCCCGCCTTCCGCCAGTCGGTGGAAAAAGAAGTGCAGCAAGTGCTCGACAGCATCTATGCCACTCATGGCAAAGGCGCGTGGAAGAAAAAGATCATGGTCAACGACCGCATCGCCGACTCCATCTTCCAGCAGGTGGTGACGCGGGCGGACGAATATTCTGTGCTGGCCTGCCCCAACCTGAATGGCGACTACATTTCAGACGCTTGCGCGGCGCAGGTGGGCGGACTCGGCATTGCCCCCGGTGCGAACATCGGCGACGGCTACGCCATCTTCGAAGCGACCCACGGGACGGCCCCCAAATACGCCGATAAAGACGTCATCAATCCCGGTTCGGTGATTTTGTCGGGCGTGATGATGTTCCGCCACCTGGGCTGGAACGAAGCCGCCGATTTGATCGAGCAAAGCATGGAGCGAACCATCGAGCAGAAAAAAGTCACCTACGACTTCGAACGCCTCATGCCGGGTGCGACCAAAGTAAAAACCAGCGAGTTCGCGGGACACCTGATCGAGAACATGGAATCGGCGGTATTGGCATAAGAAAGCGAGCATTCAGCATTTCGGTCCGGCGCTCAAGACTCGGCATCCCAAGCCTCGGCGATGTGCCCCAACCTGTTTGTCATTCCGAGCGAAGCGAGAAATCAGCTTTCGCCTGCGGGGGCAAACTGCTCCACGGGCTATCTGGTAGTTGTTTTTAGGAAAGGACTCATACATGCGCAAGAAAGTCACTATCGTAGGTTCCGGCAACGTAGGCGCAACGGCCGCTCACTGGATTGCTTCCAAAGAACTCGCCGATGTGGTGCTCATCGACATCATCGAAGGCGTACCGCAAGGCAAGGGCCTGGATTTGCTCGAAGCTATGCCCATCGAGAAGCGCGATTCCTACGTCACAGGCACCAACGATTACAAGGACACCGCGAATTCTGACATCGTCGTAATCACCGCAGGCATCCCGCGCAAACCAGGCATGAGCCGCGACGACCTGCTCAACACCAACTACAACATCATGAAGGCCGTGGTGGGCGAAGCGGTGAAGCATTCGCCCAATTGCATCCTGATCATTGTTTCGAACCCGCTCGATGCCATGGCACAAGCTGCCTACAAGCTAAGCGGGTTCCCCCGCGAGCGCGTAATCGGCATGGCCGGAGTCCTCGACTCCGCCCGCTTCCGCGCCTTCATCGCCGACGAACTGAAAGTGAGCGTGGAGAACGTGACCGCCTTCGTCCTCGGCGGCCACGGCGACACCATGGTTCCCCTGCCGCGCTACTCCACGGTCGCAGGAATCCCGATCACCGAGTTGATCGAGAAATCCCGGCTCGAAGCTCTGGTCCAGCGTACGCGCGACGGCGGCGCGGAAATTGTGAAGTACTTGAAAACCGGCTCCGCATACTACGCGCCCTCGGCGGCCGCCACCGAGATGGTCGAAGCTATTCTCAAAGATAAGAAAAAAATCCTACCCTGCGCCGCGTATTTGCAAGGCGAATACGGCATCACTGGCCTCTACGTCGGGGTGCCTGTAAAGCTGGGCACGAAGGGAATCGAACAGATCATCGAAATCAAACTCACGCCCGAAGAAAAAGCTGGGTTGGATAAGAGCGCCGCCGCGGTGAAGGAGTTGTGCGGCGTGATCGGGGTGTAAGGGTTGACTGGGGAAGCTCTAGGGCTGCGTCTGAGGCGGAAAGACCCATGTCACCTCGTCGATACAGAGGTTTAAGTTCTGGATCTCCGGGGTGTCAGACTCTCCGCCGAAATCGCGCCGCCCCTTCCATCCAGTCGGTTGGGTCGGCGTGCCCACTAACTTTAGAGTGACAGTGCCTTCCCCTTGAAAGTCTTTTTCTAGCGAGCCTCCGTGCCACGAGATCTCGTCGTGTGCCATGTCGGTGCCATCGCCCACAAAGTCGAAGCGAAAGGGGCGACCATTGACACGCTCCAACTGGGTCAAGGTAGTTCCCAGTAGAGATTCCATGCACAGCGTGCCAGCGGCTCGCTGTTCCGCGAACGCTGGCAGAATACGGCTCCGCCTTCTTATCTGGACTCTTCCAGAGGATCTCAATTCGACGCTTCGGGTCCTTTGGGAACAAAACTGTTTCCGGTTCTATTTCTCCTCCGCCAACATCGGCATCCTGATCCACGACGTTCGACGCCCCATACAACCGTACTAACTGTTCTCGCGTGGTGTGGACGTTGATAGCACCCTTCGTTCCGTTGGCAAGAATCAGCCATGGATCCGGCGGGGCTTGGCTAGAGCCGAGGATCGTCCCAGGAAAAAGAATCCAGCCAGAATGCAAGCGCAGGGGGCAGCTTTCATAAGATTTTGTGTCTCCTTAAAGGCTTTGCTCGATTCTGCGAGGCAATCAAACGACAGGCAAGTTACGGGCGATTATCATTTCTTAGTTTGACCATGGTCATTGACCATGGTATAAACGATCCATGAAGGAAATCGCCATCTCTGTGTTCAAAGCCAAGTGCCTTGGAATTCTGGAGGAAGTCCGCAAGACGCGCAAGCCGATCCGCGTCACCCGTTTCGGCAAGCCAGTCGCTGAAGTTGTCCCGCCATCTCCGCAGAAGGCCACGAGGAGGCGACTGGGATGCATGGTGGGTACAGGAGTCATTCTAGGCGATATCGTCGGCCCAACTGGCAGCCTTCAGGATTGGGAGGCCGGTCGCGATTGAAGCTCCTTCTCGACACGCACATCTGGGTTTGGAGCACTCTAGCGCCCGAGCGCATTTCTGGACGAGTAGCCCGGCAATTGAACAAGGCGGAAAATGAAATTTGGCTGTCGGCGGTTAGCATCTGGGAACTGCGACTGCTTCATGACAAGGGTCGTGTGAGGTTGATGCCGGACCCTGTTAGCTGGATCAGTGACAGCATAAGTCGACTGAATATTCGTGAGGCGCCGCTCACGTTCGAGGTAGCGCTGGCGGTCTCCTCGCTCAATCTGCCCCACAACGATCCAGCCGACGGTTTCATCGCGGCAACGGCAAGGGTATTCGGACTGACGTTGGTGACCGCCGACGAGCAGCTTGCCGCGTTAACGGACATTGCCGTGTTGCCGAATCGTTAAGCCCTCACACCTTCTCGATCGTCACTTTCTTCAGCACCACATCCTTATTCGGTTTGTTCTGGCGATTCTGCGGAACTCGCGTGATCTTTTCTGCAACGTCCTGGCCCTCGACGACCTCGCCAAAGATCGTGTGCTTGCCGGTCAGCCACGTGGTGGGCACTGTAGTGATGAAAAACTGCGATCCATTCGTATTCGGACCGGCGTTCGCCATGGCGAGCTTGCCCGGCTTGTCGAACTTGTGCGGCGAGCCCTTGGTCTCGTCCTCAAATTGATAGCCGGGGCCGCCCGTGCCAGTGCCTTGCGGATCTCCGCCCTGCACCATGAAGTCGGGAATCACGCGATGAAAAATCGTCCCATCATAAAGCCGGTCCTTGGATTTCTTGCGCGTCGAGGGATGCGTCCACTCACGCTTGCCTTCGGCCAGTTCGACGAAGTTGGCAACGGTTTTCGGCGCGTCTTTTTCGAACAAGCGGCAAACAATGTTTCCTTCCGACGTTTCAAAAATGGCGTAAGTTCCCGCAGATCGACTCATGGATATCTTTTTCTCCTTAGGTGAATGGCTTCTGATTCTATCAGGGTGCGCGGGAAAAACCGGCTGCGGAGGATCACGAACTATTTGAGATCGCCCGGCCGCAAGTATTGAGTGAAGAAGGCTTGCGTCTCGAGAGCCAGACGTTTGCGCGCTTCTGGCGTCCGGAAAGTATGAACATCCTCGACGGTCACAAACTTTACCAAAGCTCCCGCCTGCCGCAGTTTGTCGGCGAGTTCCTGGGATTGCGCAATCGGCACGTCCTCATCCTGCGTCCCATGCATGATAAGAAACGGCGACACATTCTTCGAGACATGAAATACCGGCGAGGCGTCTTGCCAGATTCTGGAATGCTGAGCATAGTCACCGCCGAAGAATGTGGCGAGAAAGGCGTTGTCATCAGCATCGCGATGAGCAGTGAAATCGCTGGGTCCGCTGACCTCAACCACGGCCTGCACTTTGCTGGAGTACTTGGCGAGAGCGGCATCAGAATTGTCGCGAGTGTCTTCCATCCCCAGCAGAGCCGCCAGCTGCGCGCCCGCCGAATGCCCGAATGCGCCAATGTGATCGGGATCGACCCGGTATTGCGCCGCGTTGGCGCGAATCCAGCGTACCGCGCGCTGCACGTCGTCCAGCTGCGCGGGCCAGAGATTCTCGCTTCCATGCATTAGCCGGTAGTCAACCGCGAACGCGACAAAGCCGCAACGGGCAAGAAACATTCCCATGGTGTGCATGGTCGATTTGTCAAAACTCGTCCAGCCCCCACCATGGATCAGGACCACCGTGGGGCGCAGAGCGGAAGACTGTTCGCTGGGTTGGTAAATATCCAGCATCAGCGGATGGCCGCCGGCCGTGCTGTAGGGGACGTCCTGCTGATCCGAACTCAGCGCGGTCGCAGGAGGGTTCGCCGGCTGAGCAGACGTCTCGCGTGGCGTCACGGGAGTTGCCTGCCCACAAACACTCGGAGCCATGCCGAGCATCACAACGGTCAAAAGGAAAGCCCACTTAGTCATACTGAAAACTATTCTGGATCCCGGGGCATCGCTATGATGATGCCGTGGAAAATCTAGTTTGGATTCGCAGGGGCCGCAGGCGTCGCGCTCGCCGGTTTCTTTACGTTCGCGCCCGCTGGTTTGGCCGGCGTGGCCGAACTGCCGCGCACAATCTTGATGTGGATGATCTTCACAGTGCGAAATGGCTTGTCATTGCTGGGGTCGCGGGCCATGTGCGCGATCTGCTTCACCAGCGTGACGGCGGCGTCATCGCACTGACCAAAAATCGTATAGCCGCCGTTCAGGTGCGGCGTGGCTACCTCGGTTATGAAAAACTGCGAGCCGTTGGTGTTGGGACCAGAGTTTGCATAGGCCAGGCGGCCGGGCTTGTCGAACAGCAGGTCGGGAGAAGCTTCGTTCCTAAACTCGTAGCCAGGACTGCCGGTTCCGTTGCCCGCGGGGTCGCCTCCCTGGATCATGAATCCAGGAATTACGCGGTGGAAGATGGTGCCGTCGTAGAGCGGGACGCCATGCTTGGTCGCGCCGCTGACCGGATTCTTCCAGTCTTTCGTGCCGTTCGCCAGCCCAATGAAATTCGCGACGCCAAGCGGAGCCTTGTCGGGAAAAAGAGTGCAATTCAAATTGCCCACGGAGGTTTCGATCACGGCCGTAGTCACAGCAGCGGCGTGGTGAACCGGCGGCTGGGCCGCGGTGCTGGGCTTGGCGGCCGGCGCGGCTTGCGTGGTCGACGCCGACTGCGCCCATCCGAGCGCGGCCATAAACCCAAACATTATCAATGCCAGCGTTTTCTGCATGGATACTCCTAATAATCTCGGAATCTTAAATACTCATGCGGGGACAGCCGCCCCCGGCTGTCCGGTCGAGCGAAGCTCGACTGCTTTTCTGCACCACGTCCGCAAACCCAGACAGCCACCCCGAAACCAACGTTGCATTGTACGACAGCGCAGTCCGGCATTGCCGCGTATCTAAGGCGTGGCCGTTGCTTGTGCCGCCTGCATCTCGTGGCTCACGCGTTCCACTTCACGAAACACGCGCAGAATATTTCCCCCCAGAATCTTCTTGATGTCGCCGGCGTTGTAGCCGCGATCAAGCAAGGCCTGTGTGATCTTCGGCAGATCGGCGGCAGAATCAATCCCCTGCGGCGTCGCTCCGCTGACGCCGTCAAAGTCCGACCCCAGGCCCACGTGATCCACGCCCGCAACTTTCGCGACGTGGTCGATGTGATCGATCAGCGCCTTCAGCGGGGGCCGCGGAATCTTGGCCATCCACTCGCGCTCGATGCGGTCGACTTCGATGTAGTTGACTTCCTTGCCCTCAGCTTTGCGCTGCGCCATGTAGGCATCCACAGCGGCGGCCTTGTCGTTGGCCTGGGCTTTCTCGGCTTCGAGAAAGTTCTGGTCAATGAAGCCATTGAAAAAGTTGACCTGCACCACTCCGCCGTTCTTGGCCACGGCTTGCAGCATTTCGTCGGTCATGTTGCGCCCTGCATTGGTAAGCGCTCGCGCGGATGAATGCGACGCAATCACCGGCGCCTTCGTGGCAGCGATCGCGTCCCAGAAAGTTTTATCGGCGACGTGAGAAATGTCGACCATCATGCCGAGACGGTTCATCTCGAGCACCACTTGTTTGCCGAAGTCGGTCAGCCCGTTGTGGTGCTGTACCTTGGAATCATTGATGTCGCCCGAAGAGTCTGCCCACTCATTGGTGTTCGACCAGCTCAGCGTCATGTAGCGCACGCCCAGGCGATAGTAATCGTGCAGCAGGTGCATGTCGTTCTCGATCGAGTGTCCACCTTCGATGCCCATCAGCGCGGCCAGCTTGTGTTCCTTATGCGCGCGCTCAATGTCAGCCACGGAGAACGCCATCATCATGCGGTCGGGATGCCGCGCCGCCTGCTCGTAGACGGAATCAATCAGATCGAAAGTGTGGCGCGCGAAATGGCCCTGATTGGTTTCAGGATCGACCCAGATGGAAAAGAATTCCGCGCCCAGGTTGCCGCGCCGCGCCTTGTCGAGGCTGATGTGCCCGATGTCGTTCGGGTCCGTCGAGCCCAGATCAAAGTTCTCGTCGAGAAAGCGTTGCGGCGTGTCGGCATGCGTGTCCACGACCAGGGCGGAGTCGTGCAGTGCCCGCGCCCGCGCGGTAACCACTATGTCGCCGGAGGTTGCCGGCGCGGATGGGGTCTGGGCATAGAGGAAGAGGGGCGCGGGCAAAATCAGGATCGAATACACAACAGCTCGGAGTCGAATCATAAGAAGCTTGCCGCAATCGGCAAGTCACCGATTGTATAAGCAGCGGCGACCGAAAGGATAGAGTTCAACGCGGGCGATAGTGTTCTAAGACCAGTTTTAGGACCCTGACGGAACCGGCGCTACGCCGCATTGGCGGCTGCGGCCTGCGTGGTCTTGCCCGCCTGGCGATGCGTTCCGTGACGAGTTACGTCCGCAGGTTTGGCTGCGGGTCTGTGCGGAGTCTGCCCGGCTCGCAGGAGGGAGAGCGCCGTAACCGCGCTGCGGAACTTCGCTCCGGTTACATTGTGGAGCGCGGCTACCAGCGAAGACTCGTGCACATCACCGAGGCGCTTGGCCGCTGTGTGCGTCAAGGTGAACCAATCGTGCCAGTCGCCTGCGGCATCCTGCATATGCTTGAGTTGGGTTATGAATTGCGTGGCCTCGGCGGACGGCGGAGCCAACTCGGCGATGTGGCGCGCCCGCTTGCCGATAATACGGTAATGGTGCAGCAAATCTTCGGTCAGCGTGCCTCGGGAATCGGGATGCGGTGGTTGGCCCAGCATTTTCCTGGCGACCGCGAGCGGATTTCCAACCGTTGCTGATTTCACTTCTTTCGCGGCGCGTTTCAGGCGTCTTCGAATTTCGCGGACAGCCTCTTTATTCAATGCTTTACGCAGCTTTTTCTCGTGCTCCGCGCGAAGCTCGATCAGGGAGTTCATCAGCTGGCTCTTGCGGCGCGGTTCTTGCGGAATCTTCAGGCTGCGCAGCGCAGTCAGCTGAACATCAAGGTCGCGCAGTTTGCCGGCTCGTTTGCGAATTCGTCCCAGTGCCCTCAGCAACTTGTGGTGGGCACGCTTTTGTTTCGGGAGTAGTTCTTCCAGCAAAGTTTCGAGCCGCCGGGCAGCGCTGCGGAAGCGATGCACGTTTTCGGCATTCTGCTTGGACGAAACCTTCCCCAGGTCCCGCTCAAGCTTCTGAAAAACAGACTGGATAGGGTCTTTCGACATTCGAAATTGACTCAGCCCGGTGTTGGGACAGGAACTATACAACTTTGCGGAAAAAACGCAATCCTCACGAAGTGCCACAATGCTTCCAGTTCAGCCAAATACCTACGCCAACGCCCTTACCGATGCCTCGCACCTTGCGGCACAGAATCGAAGAAAGCACTGTGATTTTAACACCTTTGTAACAACTATCTGCTACGGTGAGGGTGCGAATGGCCAATCCCGCATTCCATCGGCCTGATATGCCCGGACTGCAACCTGTTGCAGAGACAAAGGTTAACAATACCCCTCCCCTCCGGCCAGAACCCCTGCTGCGGGTTTCCGATGGAGAGATGCCGGATCGCATTTTCAAGTATGCCATGGTGGCCTGCGGAATGGCGGTTCTGGGCCTGCTGGCGCTCATCATTTACGAACTGGTATTGCGTTCCAGCCTTTCCTGGCACTCCTTCGGATTCAAGTTCTTCGGGACCAGCAACTGGGACCCGGTAAACGAGCAGTTTGGCGCGTTTCCGTTCATCTACGGGACGTTGGTATCGTCGTTGCTGGCGCTGATCATCGCGGTTCCGCTGGCGGTTGGCGTCGCGGTCTTTACCACCGAAATGTGCCCGCGCGGCCTGCGCGGACCGCTCTCGTTCTTTGTGGAGTTACTGGCGGCAATTCCCAGCGTGATTTATGGCCTGTGGGCGATCTTCGTGTTGCTTCCGCTTTTGAGCGACCACGTGGAGCCGTTTCTGGCAAGAACCCTTGGCCTGCCAAGAATCCTGGGCTGGACAGGATTGTTTACTGGACCCTCCCTGGGCGCGGGCATGCTGGCGGCCGGGATTATCCTAGCGGTCATGATCATCCCCATCATTTCGTCAATTTCCCGCGAGGTGCTGATGGTAGTGCCGCAGCACCAGCGCGAAGCGGTGCTGGCATTGGGGGCAACGCGCTGGGAGATGATCCGCATCGGGGTGCTGCGCAACGCACGCGCGGGAATCGTGGGAGGCATCATTCTGGGGCTGGGACGAGCGCTCGGTGAAACCATGGCCGTCACCATGGTGATAGGAAACAGCCCGGACATTTCGCGCTCGCTTTTCGCACCGGGATATACCATGGCCAGCGTGCTGGCCAACGAGTTTGCCGAGGCTACAACCAACATGCACCTGTCTGCACTGGTGGAAATCGGTCTGGCACTGTTTCTGGTGACGATTGTGGTGAATACCCTGGCGCGTCTGCTGGTCTGGACAGTGACGCGTGGCCAACCTGCGAGCACGCATGTCTAGCGCCGCCAGCATTGCCGCCGTGCAACACAAGGTGCCGCAGATCAGCCTGCGGCGCCGGGTGACCGACCATGCCATGACGGGGATCGCGATTCTTACTGTGATCGCGGTCCTGGTGCCGCTGGTTGCCATTTTCGGATACCTGCTGGTTCGCGGCCTGGCTTCCGTGAATTGGGCTTTTCTGACGCAGACTCCGAAACCGCCGGGTGAAGTCGGCGGCGGTGTCGCTAATGGGATCGTTGGTTCGGCAATGATTCTAGGGGTCGCCAGCCTGCTGGGTGTTCCGCTTGGAATCGGCGCAGGCATTTATCTCGCGGAGTACGGACGCAACCGGCTGGGCGATGTGGTTCGCTTTACCGCGGACGTGCTGAATGGAGTGCCCTCGATTGTGATTGGCATTGTGGCTTACGCCATAGTGGTTTTGCGCTGGCATTTCTCGGCGCTCGCGGGGGGCGTGGCGCTGGCGATCATGATGGTTCCCACCATAAGCCGCACCACCGAAGAAATGCTGCTGCTGGTACCGCAGGCGTTGCGGGAAGCGGCTTATGGCTTGGGTATCCCGCGCTGGCGGACTACGCTTTCCATCACCTTGCGCAGCGCGACTTCGGGGGTGATTACCGGAGTGATGCTGGCTTTTGCGCGGGTCGCGGGTGAGACTGCTCCGCTGTTGTTCACCACGCTGGGCAACGAATTCTGGAATCTGCGTCTGGACCAGCCCACCGCGGCCTTGCCGCTGCAGGTATTCAACTATGCGAAGTCGCCCTATGATGACTGGCATCGTCAGGCCTGGGCC
>Ga0224561_1000031_pt1 | contig 18718 bp, 16 predicted proteins | sample CSU2metagenome_FD_180953 | JGI IMG/M metagenome (GOLD analysis project Ga0224561, IMG submission 180953) | Soil microbial communities from Bohemian Forest, Czech Republic - CSU2 | ecosystem: Environmental > Terrestrial > Soil > Temperate forest | place: Czech Republic: South Bohemian Region... | reverse complement strand
CAACGATGCCACGCGGTAGCAGTCCGCGACCATGCTGCCGGGAGCGAAGTTGAACGCTGGGGACTGGTTGTGGGCGGAAACCGCGCCCACGGCTCTGCGGCGATCACGTTGGGCTAATTCATCCGGTGAAATCGACATGGTTGGAGATACGGCGAGCCTTGCGCCACAACCCTGGCACACTTCGGTCGATTCGGCGTTCTGAGTTCCACAAACCTGGCAGGGGGCCACTTTGCACTCTGCAAACAGAACTTTAGGTCCGACCGCTTCTGCAGCCAGAACTGTTGAGTGTAAAGCATCCGCGTGAGGGCAGGTTGATTAGCCCTGCGATGCGGGTTGCGATGGGATAATTTCTGGATGGTTTGTCGGCAACTCTTCCGCAAAGCGTACGGGAAGCTGTGTCCGTTCATCCGCCGGAAAAGTATTCTTTCCTGCGATGAATCACTTCTTCAGGGCGTCACGGGGACCGGATTGGGCAACAACCGGTTCTTGTAAGCCTTGCTGAACCGCTGCCCTGGGTACGGTTCCCCGCGCCGACGGAGCCAGAAACCACCACCCAGGAATCGGACCGCTTTGGCGTTGCCCCAACTGTGGCGGATCGATGGCGGTCATCGAACGACTTACCACAGCTCAAATCCAACTCCGTTCTCCTCCACGGTTGCTCACAACTCCGACATGAAACCGCTTCTCCACAACTCGAAAACTCCGCACGGTTCACCGCGCTCCGGCCCCGTCCGCCCCGCTCCTGACCTGATCCCTATTTCGCGCCCTCTATCCCCCCGTTTTCCGCCATCTATTCTCCTTCCCACGCTCTCGACAACCTCCAACTCCGCTTCCGTGCCAACTCCAGCCGACTTCAACACCTCTGCCTCACTCCATTCAATTTGCATAAGGACCGCGTCCGCCGCGCCAGCGGCTTCCTTCTGACGGCTTTTTCGAACGCGCGCCCCAATCTCTGTTTCGCTCCACACTGCTCATCAAGGGCGCGCCTCCGAAAAAGCACTAACGTGATCCGGCCGGAACTGCGAATCCTTTTCGTGAGTAAATTTGGGGCTTATATCAATTGCATGGGGAATCATAGCCCGCGGTACTTTTCAATTCCTGCTGTTCTCCGCGTTCATTTCTGCGGAGTCGGGTCCGGCCCTTTCCCGGACGTCGATATCGAGGCAAGCCTGCTGTTCAGACTCCTCTCGAAGACGGCGAAGCGGTCCGCGTGAGGCGTAGGCCGCAGTTTTACCTCATGCCCAATTTCCAGTAGCAAGTCTGCCTTAGGGTCGTAGACGGGCCAGGGCGGAAGTCCGGAGCCGTTGGGGTCGCCGGTTTTGGCGAACTGCGTCCAGTATCCCGTCATTAAATCGACGAGTTTCCTGTCTTCGACGTCAGACCGGCCCCAGTGGCTGGGATAAAACCATCCGCTGAGAAACTTGAGTTCGATGCCGTGAAACGCGCCCGTCCCTTCGTAGAACTTTGCCCGCGCTGGATAACTGAAATAGTACATCCACGCTTTCTGTCCCGCGCGGGCCATATGCTTGGCGATAACACGGACGGAATTGCCAAACTCGTAGTCTGTGTCGAAGGCAATGAAGGCGGCGCGGGTATCTGCGTCCGAGGTCGCCGGATACATGCGAAAAATCTCGTCGGCATCGGCATCATTCACAAACTCGCTCTTCAGGAAGGCCTTGTAATTCGCCAAAGTTGGAGGGCCGTGCAGAGTCTCTTCGACGGTGGTGGTTCCTTCATCCGCGTTGCTGCCGACAATCACCGGCACCTTGGCCTGCCGACCTTGCGCGAAGATCGTTGCCGGCTGGGCGGGGAGCACCCAGCCGTCGATGACGCTTTCGATGTCGAAGTTGACTGAGCTGTCGTGGTTCGGGACATCCGTAGTTTCCCGCGGGCCTTTCGCGCGAAGTTTTGCCAGCGCATCGGGACCATCCGCAATGCCGAGATCCCGCATCAGGCGCAACCCTATGTCTTCGGCTGTACCGACTCCGCTTTCATAGTGGGACGGAGTCTTCAACTCGGGCGAGATGGTATCGGCGCAGCCCAGGCTTTCCATGACGGCTTGCTGAAACAGACCCTGCGCCGAAGGCGAAGACATCAGGAAACAGACCATCATTCCACCGGAGGACTCGCCAAAGATGGTGACTCGTGCCGGGTCTCCCCCGAACTTCGAGATGTTGTGCTGAATCCACTCCAGCGACGCAATCAGATCAAGAATTCCGTAGTTTCCCGAAGCGTGGTGTGGAGATTCCGCTGTGAGGGCAGGGTGGGCCATGAAGCCGAGCGCGCCGACGCGATAGTTTGTGCTGACGAAAACAACTCCCTTTCGCGCTAGCGTCGGCCCTGCAGGCAGAAATTGGGCTGCCTGCTGGGAGCCATGAATCCAGACCATCACGGGCAGTTTCGCGTCGGAATGACCTGCCTGCAGATTCGTCGTCCACACGTTCAGATAAAGGCAGTCCTCGTCGTGTCGATAAGTGAAATAAGGGTCAATCGTCTGGACCATCTCCTTCGTTAAGTCGTCCGAGTGAGGGTCTTCTGCTTCATAACAGTCCCCGCTATACCTGTTTGCCTTACGCGTGCCCTGCCATTTGTCGACTGGCTGAGGTGGTTTCCAGCGGCGGTCTCCGGTTGGCGGTGCGGCATAAGGAATCCCGAGGAACATCACTTCATCCCTCGCGGAGCCGAAGGGCACACCTTCAAGCAATCCGGAATCAATCGCTGCAAGGAGACTGGAATCGGAGTGAGATTGTGCTGGCGCTAGGCGGACACAGCAGAGAAAGAAGAGCGGGAGCCAAAATCTCGTGACTGATCTCACGGCATACCTCACGGCAGACAGTGCTGTTAGGCAAGAATCGGCATCAGGATACACCTGACCTCAGAGAATGCATCGGTTCACGACGAGCAGGTCACTTGGGGCCTCTTCAAGTCCTTGCTGCTTCGCCTCATATTCCTGCTCCAGTTTTGCGTTTGAAATCCTCAGCCTTTTCGCAACTGCGAGTCTGGGCGCTGCGACGGATGAAGGGGCCGTCCGATCCGAGAACGCCATTGATCGACTTTGGGCACCAGCAGCGCTTGTAGTTGATGTCGGAAGGGCAGGGAGAATAGTGGCGGGAGTAAACCGAGAGCATGGAATCGGCACCTTTGCCGAATCCACTGTACGTTTATTGTACGATTTTTTCTATCATAACTACTTTTATAGTCAGTAGTTTATGGTGGTGGAGGTGGTGGAGGCGGTGGGAGTCGAACTATTCAGGGTATTGATAACACGTAACTTGTTGATTCTCGGAACTGCTACAACGGCTAAAAAGGCCCCATTGCCGAATCCATTGTACGTTTATTGTACGAAAATGCTCTTCGCTCTGGAGACCAACAGACACCACATTGCGGCCACAGTATCGCGTTGATTCGCGGGGATGGATCGAAAAACCACCTGGCTGTGGCGGCCCACTTGGCCAAGGACTACACAGGAGCAGCGTCGCAAGGGGCATCCTTACGTATCCTGGGGGAAGAAGAGTCGGACTCCAGAGTTCCGACAAGTCTTTCGATGCGGGAGCGTAGCGACGCAGAAGGGTAATGGAAACTACCAGTACAAGGATCAGCAGACCCAACAAACCAAGCTCGATCATCGAAGAGTGGAAAATGGCGCTTGAGCCTTCGGTCGCCCATGCACCTTCTTTCGTGAGCGTGGCTGCTTCCAGGGTAATCACCAAAACGCGGCGAATTGAGGCAATCAGTCCGACGATCAGAAAGGGTTCTGTAACCAGAACATGGGAGCGAATGGAGATACGTACTGTATGCAGAATCTCCACCAGCATCAGAACAATGAGGAGTTGGTTCAATACCCTCAGAGTCTGGGCTGCAACCGTCCAATGACTGAGACCGATCCACAGTATTTGGCCCGCGGTTGCGATGGTCACAAAGGCCGTGACAGCCAGCAACGCTGCGAGAACGGAGTAGATGACTATCTCGGCCTTGCCCAGATAGTAGTCAAAGCGGCGGCGTAATCTGTCCTCGACCATGTCAGACTCAAGTTTAAATCGAAATACGAATTGTATCGCTGTGAAGGGCAGCGCAGACATAAGTGTCCGCGCTCCAAACCCCTTCTTTCCCCTTCTTGGCCCTCTCGGTAGCCTGTTTCAGAGCATCGCACGTTCTGCCCTGAAAGCAAGTTAGCGAGCGGTGATCGCGGTGCTCTTCCACGCGGTAGCGTCCTTCGCGCGCCGCCGTGCGCCCATGCTCAGTGCGCTCGTGCAGCACGTGCCGCTCGGGAAGCCGCTCTTCCGCTCTGTATTGCCGGACCTCGTAGGGATGAACGTACTCCGCCGGTTGATCCAGGTCCGCCGCCAGGGGGCGTTGTTGATGTGCCTCCCAATTCGGACTACGAGAGTGACAGGATCGATCTGCGCCACGGAGACGTTCTGGTTCTGTACACTGAGGGGGTCGGTCGAAGCTGAGAATCAAGCAGGAGAACAATACTCGGCGACGCGGCTGGCAAAGATTGCGAGTATGTACTCGCAACAGAGCGCTGACGAACTGGTAGAGACGATTTACAGATCGATAACCGAGTTTCGAGGGACAAAGCCGGCGGCTGACGATCTTACGCTGGTCGTGCTGAAGACGTGCTGATTTTAGGGTGACTGTTGGGCTTTTTAAACCGGCAGAGGAGATCCTCATTGATGATCTCTGGAAACGCGGCGTTGACTGGCTCATACGACCTTCTGCAGGTCGCTCTCTCGGTCTTGATTGCGATATCCGCATCCTACGCGGCTCTCGATCTTGCCGGACGGGTGACAGCAACGCGCGGTCGAGCACAGTTGACTTGGTTGCTCGGCGGAAGTGCCGCGATGGGCATCGGCATTTGGGCGATGCACTACATCGGAATGCTCGCCTTCCGCTTGCCCGTCCCGCTGGAATACGATTGGCCTACTGTTCTGCTGTCGCTCCTGGTGGGGATCCTTTGTTCTGCTTTCGCCCTGGTGGTCGTGAGTCGAAGAAGAATGGGACTCACTTACGCCTTGATCGGCAGCGCCATTATGGGTTGCGGCATTGCAGCCCTTCACTACATCGCCATGGCTGCTATGCGTTTGCCTGCGGAATGCCGGTTTGACTTTCGCCTGGTAGCCCTCTCCGTGGTACTGGCAGTCGTATTTTCGTTTGCTTCGCTGTGGCTGGCATTTTACTTTCGGGATGAGCCACAGGACAGCGCTTGGCGGAAGCTGGGAAGCGCCTTGGTCATGGGCGTGGCCATCTCAGCCATGCACTACACCGGAATGGCTGCGGCCACCTTTATTCCCGCAGCCCCAGCCCTGGACCATTCGCATGCGGTGAGCATCTCGTCCCTGGGTACGCTCGGAATCGCTGCCGCTACCTTGCAAGTCCTTGGTTTGGCGGTATTGTCATCCCTCGTGGACCGGCGATTCGACTCTCAAGGCTTGGAACTGGCCCTGACCGAAACCAGACTGGAATTAGCCCATGTGGCGCGAATCGCAACCATGGGTGAACTGACCGCGTCCATCGCCCACGAAATCAACCAACCCCTAACCGCAGTCGTCAACAACGGCAATTTTGCTTTGCGCCAGGTCGCAAGTGGAGCGCCGAATCTGGAGGAGTTGCGCGAGGCAATTGCGGAGATTGTGGATGACGGAACCCGAGCCAGCGCCGTCATCTCGCGAATTCGTGCGCTATTGCAAAAGGGCGCTCCTGATAGGGCTGAACTGGACATCAATGAAGTGATTCAGGAAGTCACCATTCTTGTCCGCCATGAAGCGACCCTAAGCGGTACTTCCGTACGGCTCGACCTTGCCGCCGATCTGCCGCACGTACTAGGCGACCGTGTGCAATTACAGCAGGTCTTGATCAACCTAGTCATCAACGGCATTGAAGCAATGCGTACGCTCACTGACCGGCCACGGGAGCTTCTCATCAAATCGGCAAAGAACGCGGATGCTGTACTGATCCAAGTTCAGGATTCTGGAAAAGGACTCGACCCGGAGCAGGTAGGCCGTATCTTCGAACCATTCTTCACCACCAAGCCGCAGGGTATCGGAATGGGATTGTCGATCAGCCGCTCCATCATCGAGTCCCATGGCGGTCGTTTGTGGACCGTACCCGGTTCCTCTGGTGCGCTCTTCCAATTCACTCTGCCAACCGATGGGAACAGTGTTTCATGAACGAGCGCGCACCTATCGTTTTCGTGGTCGATGACGATCCCTCGGTTCGTCGTTCGATCAAGCGCCTCATCGGATCGGTAGGTTTGCAAGTCGAGCTATTCGGGTCCGCACAGGAGTTCCTGTTAAGCAAGCGTCCGGATGTACCCAGTTGTCTCGTCCTCGACATCAGGTTGCCAGGGATCAGTGGGCTCGATTTCCAGCACGAGTTGGCCGAGGCTAACATTCATATTCCGATCATCTTTATAACTGCGCACGGCGACATTCCCATGACTGTGCGAGCCATGAAGGCGGGAGCCGTAGAGTTTCTCACCAAACCGTTCCGCGAGCAGGATCTGTTGGATGCGATTCAACTCGCTCTGGAAAGGGATCGGGCCAGGCGTCAAGGAGACGCTGAAATCGCGGTGTTGCGGGAGCGCTTCGAATCGCTGTCGCCACGAGAGCGCGAAGTCGTCGGCATGGTCGTCTCGGGCATGCTCAACAAGCAGATTGCGGCTGACATTGGAACCACGGAAAACACGGTGAAGGTTCAGCGTAGCCGCGCAATGGAAAAGATGCAGGCACAATCTGTAGCTGACTTGGTGAAGATGGTTGAAAGACTGCGGAGTCCCGCCCGCAAGAGCCGCGTTAACTAAATCATCGTAGGCATCATTCTTTCTGTTACACGACACCCACCAACGCTCAATACCATTTTCCTCACGCTGGTCTCAATCTCACTAGTGACGTGGCTGCTCTCTTGGAGGAGATTATGAAGAAACTCTTCATGGGTGATCGGTTTTGTTGTGCGCACGTTGCCAGTGTATCTGCATGCGGGTACAGAACGAGATTTGAAAGGGGCCTACCAGCCGGCTACCGTCGTTATGGTGTCCCTCGTGCGCACTTTGGAAGGAGCAATATCGCTACAACCTCCGAGGCACCCATATGCGACGAGGTCACTCTCCAATAGAGAGGTTAGTGTGTACGCCATCAACTTGCTGTGAAGACCAAAATCCTCCCCTTCCGTGAACTGCTTGAGTCGACGCCAGGCGCGATGGTCATCGTCAATGAAGCTTGGGAAATCGTCCTCGTCAATGCGCAGACAGAAAAACTGTTCGGATACGACCGCGAGGACCTGCTTGGTTATTCGGTCGAGCGACTGATTCCTGCTCTCTTTCAAGATCGACATCTAGACCACAGGGCAGCATATTTCAGTGATCCCTGTGTACGACCGCTGGGGCTGGGCCCGGAACTCTACGCTATTCGCAAGGATGGCCAAGAGTTTCCCGTCGAGATTAGTCTTAGTCCTTTAAAGACTGCTGAGGGCGTTCTGATTACGGCCGCGATTCGCGACATCAGCGAAAGGAAACGCGTAGAGGGCCGGATTCACAAGTTGAATTTGGAACTGCAGGCCAAAGAGCAGCTGCAATTGTTGCTCGACTCCACGGCGGAGGCGATCTACTCCATTGATGTTGATGGAGCTTGCACACGCTGCAATGCTGCGTGTCTTCGATTGTTGGGTTACAGTCGCGACTCCGAACTACTTACAAAGAACATGCATGCGCTGATGCACCATACCCGGCCCGATGGACGCGCCTATCCCGAGGAGGAATGCAAGATTTTCCAGGCTTTCCGGCAGGGGAAAGGGACGCACGTAACGGACGAAGTTCTTTGGCGCGCGGACGGAACTAGCTTCCCCGCAGAGTACTGGTCTTATCCCGTACGCCACAACAGTCAGGTTGTAGGCAGCGTCGTCACCTTTTTCGATATTACCCAGCGCAAGAAGTCCGAGGAAGCTCTGAGGCGATCGGAATCACGGTATCGCTCAATTATTGAGCGCGCGCCTTATGGCGTTTTTCGCGTTGACCAGAGTGGTCGCATCGCCATGGCAAATTCAGCCTTCGCAGCCATGCTTGGTTACCAAGGTCCAGACGAGGTGCTGGGCGTCCATACAGGTACGGACGTTTATCTCGATTCAACGGAGCAGCAACGCGCTCGTGATTATGCATCCGAAGATCCCGCGGTTGGTTACGAGACCAAGTGGAAGCGTAAAGATGGAAAAACGATAACAGTGCGACTCGGTGGGCGGCGCCTGCCAGATGATGACGAACTTCCAGGCGGGTTCGATGTCTTTGTTGAGGATATCACCGCACATCGATCTCTCCAGAAGCAGTTTGAACACGCCCAAAAGATGGAAGCCGTTGGCCGATTAGCGGGCGGAGTCGCTCACGATTTCAACAACCTGCTCATGATTATCAGCGGGTACGCACAGCTTCTGGACGAGTCCTCTGCTGACCCTAAGAAGGTAGTTGAATACGCCACCTGCATCCAAGATGCCAGCTCCAAAGCCGCCACGGTGACTCGCCAGCTGTTGGCTTTCAGTCGGAAACAGGTGCTCGAACCAACCGTCCTCGATCTTAGCTACGTAGTGAAGGACCTGGCGACAATGTTGCCACGTTTACTGCGAGAAGATGTCGAAACAGTGCTGGAGCTCGATCCTCAGGTCGGTACAGTGCGGGCTGATCGAGGTCAGATGGAGCAGGTCATCATGAACTTGGCGGTGAACGCAAGGGATGCCATGCCACAAGGTGGGCGTCTCACCATCGCGACGAGTAACGTGGCACTGGACGCTTCTTACTACCAAGGGGTCGAGGTCCCGCCGGGGCAGTACGTCTTGTTGGCGGTCAGCGATACAGGCATGGGCATGAACGCCGAGACTCAAGTTCATATTTTCGAACCGTTCTATACGACCAAAGAAGCAGGAAAAGGCACGGGGTTGGGTTTGGCGACGGTCTACGGAATTGTGAAGCAGAGCAACGGATTCATCTGGGTTTACAGTGAACCGGACAAAGGCAGCATTTTCAAGATTTATCTTCCCCGTGTCGATGCGGTTGCGGATTCCGACGAGAGCCTCCAGCCGGTCCAGGTGCCAACCGCGGGGACTGAGACAATTCTGTTGGTGGAGGATGAAGCCGTCCTTCGCAACGTATGCCAAGTGTATTTGGAATCCAAAGGTTACACCGTGTTGGAGGCCGGCAATGCGAAAGAAGCGATGAAGATTTGCCAGAGCCATGATCGCCCGATTCACGTGCTAATCACGGACATCGTGATGCCTGGCTTGGGAGGATTGGAACTGGCAAAATCGGCATTGGAGCTGCGGCCAGCGCTTTCCGTTGTTCTTGTTTCCGGATACACAGACCGCGCGTTAGACCGCGAAGCGATAGGCTTCGGAAGATTCCTGCAAAAACCATTCAGTTTCGACGCCTTGGCTCGTACCGTCAGATCGCTTTTGGATAAGAATCGAGAAATACTTGTGATCGAGGACAGCAGATTCATTCGAATCGCAGTTCAGAGAGCACTTAGCCGAGCGGGATACACCATCCACACCGCGAACCACGGAGAAGCGGGTCTAGGTGCAGCGCGCGAGACACTACCTGATTTGATTGTTTTGGACCTCGCGTTACCAACAATCTCGGGCCTCGACGTACTTAAAGCACTGAAGAGGGATGCCATTACAAAGAGCATTCCCGTGATCGTCCTCGCGGCACTTTCAGAACCAACCAAGGAAGAACTATTAAATGAGGGTGCCGCAGCCTGCGTGGAAAAGTCGGACAAACTACTCGAAAACGATTCTGTAGCTTTGATTCACACCGTCACGCAGGTTCTGGGAAAGGCGAAAGCATCGAGGGGATAAACAATGGGTTTCATCCTGCTCCACCAGAGAAGTTCGCGTGGCGCAGCACGATGACAAGAAAGGCATGCTGGAGGGGATGAAGGCTGGAGCAGATGACTACCTGGTTAAACCGATCGACCAACTGGAATTGGAGGCCCGCCTGCTGGTGGGTAAGACCAAGCCGACCGGTCCTATATGCGGCGAAGGAAAATGGCCGGCATCGTGCGGAGACGTCGACGAACGCGGCCCGATGTGCGAGGAGGATGTTGCAAGCGATGTCGTCTAACTCAGTGCCACAACCCAACTCTAGTTCCGAAATTGATGATCACAAGCTTCTCGAGATGGTGGACCTCATGGTCCACCATCGGAACCTCCCAGAACTCTTCGTTGCAATTGCAGGGCAACTAAGTGGCGTGGCTGAAGATGAAATCATCAATTTCTCGCTGCACGATCCCAAGAGAAATGTCATGCGACTGCATGTGCTGGAGGGCGACGACCTTGCCCGCCCTCCGATCGAGGTTCCGGTCGCTGACTCGCCCGGCGGTATCGCTTGGCAAACCCAGCGGCCACTAGTGGTGCCTGATGTAAACGCCGAAACCCGTTTCCCCTCTGTGGTGAATCTTCTTAGGAACAAAGGAATACGCTCGTACTGCGCCCTGCCCCTGACAACTGCGGGAAAACGGTTGGGAGCCTTAGGTCTGGGTGGTCCCCGGGCGAGTGCCTATAGCGAAGAGAGTCTACTGTCGCTGCGAAAAGTGACGGAAATGGTCGCCTTGGCCGTGGAGAACGCGCTCACGCGCGAAGCTCTGCAGCAGGAGACCGAACGGCTGCAAGTGCTGCTGGAAGTCAGCGCCACGTTAATGATCAATCGGGACTTGGAGAGCCTGTTCCATGAAGTTTCCGACATCATGCAGAGGGTTATCGGGCACGACTATGCCAGTGTGGCCATTTATGACAAGGCAGCTCAATCGCTATCGCTGTATCCGCTCGATTCTCCCTTGACGCAGGGACTTCTCGGAACGGATACGACGTTCCCCGTTAAAGAGACTCCCGCTGGTCAGGCTTTGGTAGAAGGAAAGACCAAAGCCTTTAGCCGCGAGGATCTCTTGGCGATGCAGTCCGGCTTTGTTAGCCAGATGCTCGAACAGGGAATCCGATCACTTTGCTGCATTCCATTAGTCACGCACAACGGTAGTCTGGGCACCTTAAATCTGGCTAGCAAGGAACACAGCGCCTTCATAGGCGAGGATATCGACTTCTTAGAGCAGGTGGCAGCGCAAGTAGCCGTCGCGCTGGACAATGCTCGCGCCTACCGTGAAATCGCGAACCTCAAAGACAAACTGGCCAAGGAAAAGCTCTATCTGGACGACGAAATCCGCTCTGAACGCAACTTCGAAGAGATTGTGGGCGAGAGCGCGGCGCTCAAACAAGTGCTAAACGAAGCCAGAACTGTAGCCCCTAGCGATGCCACGGTGCTGATTCTGGGAGAGACAGGAACGGGCAAGGAACTGATCGCACGTGCCATCCATCGGATGAGTTCCCGCAAGAATGCAAACTTCATCAAACTTAATTGTGCGGCGATTCCTACAGGACTGCTGGAAAGCGAGTTATTCGGGCACGAGAAGGGCGCGTTTACCGGCGCAGTCAGCCAGAAAATCGGGCGTCTCGAATTGGCCGACAAAGGAACGCTCTTTCTGGATGAGGTCGGAGAGATGCCACTGGAAATGCAGCCGAAGTTATTGCGAGTGCTGCAAGACCAGGAGTTCGAGCGCCTGGGTGGCACCCGTACCATCCGCGTCAACGTACGGCTAATCGCGGCCACGAATCGGGATCTGGCGCAGAGTATAGCCAGCCGGCAATTCCGAAGTGATCTGTTCTACCGCCTTAGTGTGTTTCCCATCCGAATGCCGGATCTGCAGGAGCGAAAACAAGACATTCCTCTGCTGGTTCGCCATTTCGCACAGAACTTCGCTCGCCGTATGAAGAAGCAGATCGAAACCATCCCAGCGCAAACCATGAATGCATTGGTGAACTGGACGTGGCCGGGGAATGTGAGGGAACTGGAGAACATCATCGAGCGCTCGGTGATCCTCTCAACGGGCCCGATTCTGACGGTTCCACTGGGCGAATTGAGGCTATCGGCGCAAGACTCCCTCAACGATGGCACGCTGGAAAGCCTGCAGCGCGAAACCATTGTTCGCGTGCTGCGTGAAACCGGCGGAGTGCTGAGCGGGCCACGCGGAGCGGCGGCACGACTGGGTCTGAAAAGGACAACGTTGCAGTCCAGAATGCAGAAGCTGGGAATTTCCCACGAAGAGTATGAAAACCAACAACGCAATAAAGAGTAGGGAAACTAATCGTCCCTTCGGGGAGGTAGCTTTTTAAGTGGAGGTGTGCGCGTGCACAAAATCCTGATCGTGGACGATGATAAGGCGATGTGCGATCTGCTGCGAGCCTGCTTGTCCGAAGGCTACGAGGTCATCGCCACGGTAGACCCGGAACAGGCTCTGGGGCTGGCTCTGGAACATAAGCCGGATGCGATTCTTTTGGACCTCATGATGCCGAAGTTCTCCGGATTCGAACTATGCCAGAGCTTTCGCTCCCTGAGCTACACGTCTAGGATTCCGATCCTTGTTATCACGGGAGAGACGGAGGCGAAATATAAGGACCACTGCGCAAACCTTGGCGCCGTTGCGTACTTTGAGAAGCCTCTCAAACTCGATGAACTCAGGTGCAGGCTCACCATGGAACTGCAGAGCAAGCGGTCGGAGCAACGCACCCATGTGCGTGTCCGCATGCGACTTGCCCTCCGATTGCGGGGCACTGACGCTAGTGGAAAAGCATTCGAGGAAATCACTACTACCGAAAACGTGAGCGCAGAAGGATTTATGTGCAACTGCATGTCTTCGCTGGTCAAGGATGCGATTGTTGAAGTTATTCTGAGCAGCCGAGGCGAACATTATGCTGGACAAGCTCGGGTGGTGCGCAAGGAATCCTCCGGCACTCCTTGGCGGCGGTATGGCTTCCAGTTCGTCGAGAAGACGTCCGCATGGCCCTTGCAGGAGAAGATCGCCATTTCGCTTTCATGAAACCGATTTCGCGACTCCCGCAGAGCTTCCAACGAAACCCCATTTGAACAATCCCTAACTCCCCTATTGTCGGCAAGCCTTAACCGTTGAAAAATCGCCATGTTCGTTGTTGCTGCTAGTATTCCCGAGAGGAACGAGCAGCTGTGCCCCCAGCCGAGGGCTCTGCCAAGGAGTTGATGTTCACTATGAAGAAAAATGCCTGGAGAGCCGTGATCGAAGTAGGATTTATCATCTTCCTCTTTTATTCCAATCTTCTGATGGGAGAATTTGAGCGCTCAGGCATCGGGCAGAAGAGGGGAGTAGCTCTGGCAATCGCAGATGTTTTTACCGCTGCCAATTTTGGAATTGCCATGGTCGCCGCGCTCATCGGTTACAGCCTTTTTGAATTTCTTCGGAAGAAATTCTAGGCAAATGCGGTTCTGATTCTTGGCCGCAACAGAAACAGCAATAGTGCACCGGCGATGATGACGCCAGTTCCACCGCGCAGCCAGTCGCCTCTGACGAAGTTAACGACGTCCCCTAGAACCTGCATGGAGATGATTACGACCGCTAGTCTCCATCCCCAAAGGCGGCGTCGGAACCACCCGATTGCCGCCGTGGTGAGGGCCGCGCCCAGCACCAAGAAGAGCATCCCAACGATACGGCCCAGAGGCGCGAGCTGCTTGTACGCAGTCGGATTGAACGTCCAGAGACGATCAAGAGGCGTGCCTCGCCAGAGCAAAGTAGTTGCGGCGAGACTCGCCATGATGGCACCAAAGCACAAGAAAATGCCTATCGCTGTGAATCCTGGTGCCCTAGGCCCTACAGCGAGATCGAGGCTAGTGCGATCGCCGTCCCGCATCTGGTGAATATAAGCCAAGCGCAATACGTGCTCGGATTGTTTAGCGAAAGACCGGCGTGCAGTACAACCCAGAATCTGCACACTCGCTCGCAATCAGCGTCCATGTCGATTTGGCACTTATCTCTTTGTCAGGTTGCCTATTGTGATTAACTACGGTTAACTATGTGAGATAATCACTAGTTAATCAATCTGAGGCTTTGACCTCGGGATCTCCGTGGCCTGTGAGGGAAAACGTAATGAGTCTAGAGACATGACGCACTTCCTTCGACAGGTGCTCATTTTCGCGGTTGTGGCATCGCTCTCTGTGCCTCAAGCGCTGGCACAGGGCGAGACCACCAGCGCCATCGTCGGCCAAGTTCGTGATACGACTAACGCCGTCGTGCCGGGTGCCACCGTGACGATCACGAACCCAGAGACCGGACTCAGACGGAGCGCCAAGACTGATGACTCGGGCCGATTCAACTTCCCCCAACTAAAGCCGGGTACTTACTCGGTCAAGGTGGAAGCGCCAGGTTTCGAGCCACGGCAAAACAATAATGTCGTTTCGGCACTCGGTCAAAAGCAAACCGTGGATTTCACACTGGGAGTAGCCCGATCCCGTGAGACGGTGGAGGTCAGCAGCGAGGCTCCCATCCTCAATCCGGAGAACGCAAACGCATCCACCACGTTGACAGCACCCGCACTGGAGGATCTGCCCAATCCAGGGGGCGATCTCACCTACCCATTGCAGTTTGCCGCGGGCGCCCTGATCAACACGGCTGGCAGCGGCAATGATTTCGTTGGCGGCACAAACGGGTACGGCAACGTGGAATTCAACGGCCTACCGGCCCTCTCAAACGGCTATATCGTTGACGGACTGGAAACCAATGACCCGCTCACCAACCTCAACAGCGGCCTCTCCACCAATCTCGTGCTGGGGCTGAATTCGATCTCGGAAGTGACGGTCAATACTCTTTCCTATGCCGTGGATCAAGGACGGTATGGAGCATCCCAGGTCAACTACGTAACCAAGTCGGGCTCGAATCAGTTTCACGGGAATCTCTATGAACTGTGGAATGGTGCGCTGCTGAATGCGGCGGACTACTTTACCAACGCGACTCCGGGGAATCACAAGCCTGGAGCGACCGTGAATCATTTTGGGGGTAGTCTGGGCGGGCCGATTGCGCACGACAAACTGTTCTTTTTCTTCGACAGCGAATGGGTTCGGATCGCCCTGCCTATCGTGACGCCCACAACGGTTCCCAGCGCGGCATTCCAGCAGTATGTGCTGCAACAACTCCCGCTGGGTGGAACCGACTCTGTAACCGGATCACCCTATGCGCCGGCGCAACAACTGGTCCCGTTTTATCAGAAGATGTTTTCCCTGTACGGGAACACCGGCGGAACGCCTCTCGCGGTGCTCGGATGTCCGTTGAACGCGGACAGTACTTCGGCCTCGGGCAGTCCACCGAACGGAAATGGTTGCGCGAACAGGCAAAGCGTGTCGCACTCCAGCGATGACCACGAACAGGTGCAGACGATCCGCCTCGACTACAACATCAACGAGAAAGAGACGACTTGGTTTCGTTTTCAGGCTGACACCGGTGTGCAAGCTGCCTTCACAGATCCAATCAACTCTTTGTTTGACGCCGTCTCCCCTCAGCCCCTCTACTCGTTCGCAGCGGGCTACACCCACGTCTTTTCACAAAACCTGGTGAACTATTTCAATCCAGCGTTCTCGTGGTACGAAAGCTTGTTTGGGCCTACCAACTTCCAGAAGACGCTCGCGGCATTTCCGATTGTGTTGCAGGGGAGTGGTGCGAATGCACCGTTCACCACAATTGGAGGGCTCGACAATACGTGGGTGCAAGGCAGGCGAGCTTCTCGCTTCTTCATCAATGACAACCTTGCTTGGAGCCATGGCGCTCACGAACTCCGGTTTGGCACGAACACTCGAATCTTTCGCTTGAATGACTATGACTTCGGGCAGGGCAGAGTTCCAACCGTGGCCTACACGACGTTGCCGCAATTCATCTATGGAGTGGCATCTACTGCAACCCAGACTTTTCCGACGTCGGCGAACGAACCATTCCGCTTCCTCAATCTCGATTTATATGCTCAGGACACATGGAAAGTGACGCCGAAGCTCACCTGGACCTTCGGCGTGCGCGACACCTACAACTCAAACCCGCTCAATCCTCACGACCAAATCGCGCGTCTTGCCGGTTCTTTCAGTTCGATCTCGCATGACGTGAATCAGCCGTTGAATGCGGCCATCCAGACACATCTCAACAATTTGTTTTCGTCCACACCGCTGGCTATTCTGCAGCCGCGAACCGCGATCGCATGGCAATTCGAGCCAAACTCTGTGCTGCGAGCCGGTTTCGGGATCTTCAGCGACATTTTGCCGGGCAGTGTGGCCGACCTGGTTGGCACCAATCCTCCTTATGACAAGACCTTCCAGGGAGGTTTGCTGGGTACGGTGAGCGGGACCACCATCGCTCCCGGAGTGCCGAACAGTGCGGTGGATGCAACCGTCGCTGCCAATCAGAGATTCAGTCTGGGATTTCCCCAGAGCCAGTTGTCGTGCGCATCCCCGCAGGCAGATCCCGCAACGTGTCTCCCACCCGTCGCAATCACAGCGGTGCCCACTGGCACTCTGCATGCTCCGTACTTCATGGAGTGGAGCCTGGGAATTGAACATCAATTCGGGACCACTGCGAGTTTGCTGGCGCGATATGTTGGAACACGCGCTGTGAACCAGCCCTACCTAACCCAAGTGAACGGATACCAGACGGTGTGCCAGGGGTGCTTTGCGCCATTCCCCTACATGCATCCAACCGATCCACGGTTCAGCGCGGTGACCCAACTCTCCACCGGGGAGAACAGTCATTACAACGGCCTTCAACTCACCGCGATGAAGCGCCTGGGTCACGGTCTGCAAGGACAAGTCAACTACACCTGGAGCCGCTGCATGGATACGGTTTCGAACGGAGGATTCCTTCAGTTCTCCGCGGGAGGGATTCTTTCTCCGCTGCCGGGAGAATTGGCCCGCGATTACGGCCCTTGCGACTATGACATCCGGCACAACCTCAACGCGCAATATGTATATCAGTTGCCGATCCACGTTCGGAGTCACCAGTTGGCGCACGTGGTCAACGGCTGGCAAATTTCCGGAACCATGTTCTGGCACAGTGGGGTGCCGTTCTCCGCTCTGAGCACACCCTATTCAGCCAACGGAAACGGCATTGTGCAGGGTAGCGGGCCGCAGTTCGCGAGCGTCATTACGGGCGTCCCGCTCTATGAGCATCATCCCGTCGCTGGTGTAACGCAACCGGGCACTCTCCAGTGGCTCAATCCGGCCGCGTTTGTTTCCGCCGTTGATCCGAGTACTGGCCAATGCGTCGGTGGCGACGACCCACAGCATTGCCAATTCGGAAACCTCGGACGCAACGCCCTCCGCGGCCCCGATTTTGTCTGGAATGACTTCTATCTCACGAAATGGTTTCCGGTGAGCGAGCGAGTGAAGCTCAGAGTAGAAGCCCAGTTCTTCAATGTGTTCAACCATCCGAACTTTGGGCTTCCCAGCATGGCGCTGGCGGGAATTCCCGGAAAGCCTTCCACGCAGACGGGGTTTGGAGCGCTCGCGTATACAACTTCACCGCCCACCGGCCTGCTGGGCGTCGGCTTGGGTGGCGATAGCAGTCCGCGCATGATCGCGTTTCAGGCACGCCTGGAATTCTGACCGCGTCCCGGCCTTGAATGCAGTGCGAAAACCCAATCGCTAAACTTTTCCCCAGCATTCTTGCCAGGAATAATCCTTCGTTCGATTGGTTCGTAATCCGCGAGAAGTAAAACCGTGAGAAAAGCCCGGCGGAGAGCCCGCCTCCGCAGAATGCTATTGTACGAAATTAAAATGTGTCTGTAAGTAAGTGATAATAAAATAGTTATTGGTGGAGGCGACGGGAGTCGAACTATTCGGCGTATTGATAACACGCAAGTTGTTGATTCTAGGAATTGCCAAAACGGCTAAAAAGGCCCCATTGCCCGATCCATTGTACGTTTAATGTACGAAAATGCTTACCCTCTGCCGTGCAGAACCACATAGCGAGCAGTACCGCGAACTGGGAGCAAGAACTCGCGCCATGCTCACGCATGCGCTTAGTTGACTCGCTCCCATAAATATGGGAGCATGACTCATGAAGACTACGTTAGAAATCCCCGATGCCATCTTTCGTCGCGCCAAGACGGTGGCGGCCGAGCGCGGCATTCCTTTTCGAGCGCTCGTTTCGGAGGCGCTGTCGGACAAGCTACGCGCCCAAAGCGATAGAGACAGCAAGCCCTGGATGAAGACGTTCGGCAAACTCCGTCACTTGCACAAGGAAACGGCCAGAATTAATCGCATCATGGAAGAAGAGTTCGACCAGGTCGAGATTGAGGATCAACAGTGATCCTGGATACCAATGGATTGTCAGCCGTCGCAGATGGCGATGCGGCGCTGGAGCCGATCCTTCGCAAAGCGGCGGAGGTCGCCGTTCCGGTAATTGTGTTGGGCGAATACCGATATGGAATTCAGCAATCACGCGACCGGCAGCGCTACGAACAATGGTTAACAGAAACGATTTGCAACTACCGAGTACTCGATGTGGATGAAGAGACGGCCAACTCCTACGCTACGATTCGAACCGAACTCAAGAGAGCCGGAACACCAATTCCTTCCAACGACGTTTGGATTGCCGCGCTCTGCCGTCAGCATTCTTTCTCCCTCCTAAGCCGAGACCGCCATTTCGATCTTGTTCGCGGAATTGAGCGGATCGATTGGTCACTTTAAGAAACCGAACTAACGCCCTTGTGCACCCGGCGGACCGGCGAGTTGCTAGTGTAGTGCGTCATAACTAACAACCTTTATCAATCGGTGCGCGTCTTATGATAAGGAGACGTTGCCGATGCGAATTGCCCCAGCCATTACGTTGAGTCCGGAGCAGCGAACGTT
>Ga0224561_1000029_pt1 | contig 18776 bp, 12 predicted proteins | sample CSU2metagenome_FD_180953 | JGI IMG/M metagenome (GOLD analysis project Ga0224561, IMG submission 180953) | Soil microbial communities from Bohemian Forest, Czech Republic - CSU2 | ecosystem: Environmental > Terrestrial > Soil > Temperate forest | place: Czech Republic: South Bohemian Region... | reverse complement strand
GCGAGGAAGGTCTGTCCGCCCTGCTCGTCGATCTCGTAGATGGTGCAGATGTTGGGATGGTTCAGCGCGGACGCGGCCTGCGCCTCCCGTTGGAATCGGCTCAATGCTTGCGGATCCTTGCCGACTTCATCGGGCAGGAATTTCAAAGCGACGAAGCGGTGCAGCTTGACGTCCTCGGCCTTGTAGACCACACCCATGCCCCCGCCGCCGAGTAGTTCAACAATGCGGTAGTGCGAAATGTTCTGACCGATCATGCGCAGCGTGCAGGGAGCGTCGGGGAAGACACCACATGGTAGGGGTGGTACCCCGCTAAGTCAAACCACTCTCATCGAGGTATGAGGGTTACAAATCTCTGTGTTGCTGACCCGGCGTTTGTGATCGTACACGCGAGATTCTGCACAGTATGCGCGGCAGTTACATTCACGGCACTTGACAGGCGGACAGATTCGAGCTCTGAATAGTCATTCGCCGGAAAATTGCATCGCAAGATTTCCACACAGCCAAAAAATTTGTGCTAGTATGCGGTTCTGTTCCTGCGTTCAAAATTCTTTTTCATTTCGGCAAGGGCGCGAGACGAAAACGGGCTCTTTTCCGCAGTAGACAAGGTTTTCAGCCAGCCGGCTCATTAACGACGGTAGAAGACACACAGGCGCTCACCAGCCGCCAGGAGCGCCATGGCGGGCATTTCATATATGTCAGTTCCAAGCACAAGTCTTTCCCCCAATCCGTGGGTTCGAATCCTGGACGCGCTGGAAAAGAAAATTAACCGGCACTCCTACGACACGTGGCTCAAGCCGACGCGCTACAGCCACGCCAGCGGCGGAATTTTGTTCGTGCGCGTGCCCACCGTTGAATTCCGCCACGCCGGCGATAAATACGCGGACTTGATTCAGGAAGCCATCGACAATCTGGGCCTGGAGTTCGAGGACGTGAAGTTCGTAACGCCCGAAGACGACCCGGCAGCCACCACGATGCGGCACGATGGCGGGCTCTCGGCTGCAAGTGCCGGGAACGGTTCGCCGTCGCAATCAAGATTCGATTGGGACGGCGCGGCGCAGCTGAACCCGCGCTACACCTTCGACGCTTTCGTCATCGGCAGCGGAAACCAGTTTGCCCACGCGGCGTGCCAGGCCGTGGCCGAGCGTCCTTCGAAAGCCTACAACCCGCTGTTCCTCTACGGCGGTGTGGGCATGGGCAAGACGCACCTGATGCAGGCGATTGGTCACGAGATCAAGCGCAGGATGCCGCAGGCGGCGATCTGCTACGTATCGAGCGAGAAATTCACGAACGACATGATCAACTCGCTGCGCTACGACAAGATGACCAGCTTCCGCGACAAGTTCCGGAACATGGACGTGCTGCTGATCGACGACATCCAGTTTCTGACAGGGAAAGAGCGCACGCAGGAAGAATTTTTCCACACGTTCAATGCGCTGCACGAGTCGATGAAGCAGATCGTGATTGCCAGCGACCGTTCGCCGAAAGAGCTGGCAGAGATTGAAGACCGCTTGCGCAGCCGCTTTGAGTGGGGCCTGATCGCCGACATTCAGCCGCCGGATCTGGAAACGAAAGTGGCGATCCTGCAAAAGAAAGCCGAGCAGGAAAAAGTCACGCTGCCCACCGACGTGGCGCTCTATGTGGCGTCGAATATCCGTTCCAACGTGCGTGAGTTGGAAGGCGCGTTGATCCGGCTGGTGGCGCACTCTTCGCTGATTGGGGCGGAGATCACTCTGCCCTACGCGCAGCAGGTGCTGAAGAACTTTATCGATTCGCAGGCGCGCAAGGTCACGATCGAGTCGATCCAGAAAACCGTTGCGGAACAATTCGGGCTGCGGCTGGTGGAGATCAAGGCCAAGAACAATTCGCGGGCCATCGTATATCCCCGACAGATTGCCATGTACCTGGCCAAGCATCTTACCGAAGCTTCTCTGCCCGAGATCGGACGGCAGTTCGGCGGCAAGCACCACACCACTGTGCTGCACTCGGTTGAGAAAATTGAAGAGGTTCGCAAGAACGATAAAGATTTGAACAGACTGCTCAATAAATTCACCGAGCAATTAGGCGGATGAATAAAGGGGACTTCGAGTTTTGCACGCTGGAGCCGAGTCTTCCTTGAGTATGGCTGTGAATACGATGTGGAAGTTGTGTAAGAAGTGAACAGAATTGAAAGTTGCGTCGAGTTGTAGTGGGGAGTCCGAAGAGTTTGGGACCGAGTTTCAACATTAGGGTCCGGTCGGAAACGCTGTCAGAACAGAAGAGTTAGCAAAGTTTTCCACTTCTGCGGATCGCCTACTGTTACTACTGGTTTTATAAGTTTTATATTTGATCTTAGGGTAGTGCTAAAAGTAGCATGAGGAAGCAGACGGTTTAGGGAGACGTACTTTATGCCCGTGGAAGCGGCCGTTGCAGCAGGGACAACCACGATGGAGATTACGGTCAGCAAGTTTGAATTGCTGCGGGAATTAACCGCCACGCAAGGCGTGGTCGAGCGCAAGACGACAATTCCGATTCTCTCCAATTATTTATTCGAAGCGGCGGGAGACAGGTTGTCGGTGACGGCGACCGATCTCGACCTGAGCCTGCGGACTTCGTGTGAAGCCAAGGTGAAAAAGGAAGGGTCGTGTACGATTCCTGCGCGCAAGCTGCACGATTACGTGAAGCTGCTGCCGGACGCGGACATCACCATCAAGCTGCTGGAGAACCACTGGGTCAGCATTCGCTGCGGGCGGTCCAACACCAAGATGGTGGGAATGGCGAAATCAAACTTCCCCAGCTTGCCGACGTTCCCCACGGCCGGAGTGGTGAAGATTCCTGCGCAGGTGTTGCGCGGTCTAATTGCTCGCACGGGTTTTGCGATCTCGAATGAAGAATCGCGTTACACGCTGAACGGCGCGCTGATGCTCCTGAAGCCAGAGTCGATCACCATGGTCGCGACGGATGGGCATCGGCTCGCGCACTGTGAGCGGGCGGGAGAAAAGTTTGACGGCGTTTCCGGCGAGATGAAAACTTTGGTTCCGAAGAAGGCGATGGACGAATTGAAGTCGCTGCTCGATTCCACGGATGCTGACACGGTTGAGTTCGCGAAAGACGAGTCCACTTTATTTTTCCGTGTGGGGCCGCGGCTGCTGACTTCGCGGCAACTCACGGGACAATTCCCGAACTTCGAAGCTGTCCTGCCCAAGGACAACAGCAAGATCGTTCCCATCAACGCCGACGAGTTCAACGCGGCGATCCTGCGCGTGGCGCAGTTCGCCGATGAGCGCTCGCGGGCGGTGCGCCTGAAGCTGGAAAAGGGCGAGCTGAAGCTTTCCGCTTCGTCTACGGAATCGGGTGAGTCGGAAGATTCCATGGAAGCTCCCTACACCGGCGACGCGCTCACCATCGGCTTCAACGCCCAGTACATTGTGGACTTCCTCAAGGCCGCCGGAACCAGCGAAGTGCGCCTGGAGTTGAAAGATGCGCAGTCCGCAGGCCAGTTGCGGCCGGCCGAAGGTGATGATTACAAGTACCGCTATATCGTGATGCCGATGCGGATCTGAGAGGCAAGCTCTTGCCCAAGGTGCTGCTCTTTCTTGCGATAGCTACTTTGTGTTTCGGTCAAACAGGTCCATTACCAAACGCTGCAACGGACGTTCCACGGGTTCACCTCTCCGAGGCCGCCGGTCGTGGCCTCCTGGTACGAGTAGTCCATCCCGATTATCCGCCACCGGCAAAAGAAAAGAAGGTTCAAGGAGATGTCCTTTTTAGAATCCTTGTCACCGTGCAAGGGGATGTTACCGTGCTCGATATTCTGAGCGGAGATCCTCTTCTACGAGATGCAGCACGGCAGGCTGTCCTTCAGTGGAAGTACTATCCCTACTACCGTCGGAACGGTCAGGCCTGCGAAGCCGTTACCCTGGCGCGTGTCAGATTCATTCTGCCGAAACCCATGCCGACAGCTGCGAAACAGTGAGTCAGCACGTATCTTGACCTTCGGTAGCTTCTGTCATACATTGACGGGCACTTAATTTTCGGAGGTAGCCTATGCTCGACGGTTTCAAGAAATTCATCCTGCGCGGAAATGTCGTGGATATGGCGGTGGGCGTGGTGATTGGCGCGGCCTTTGGCGGCGTGGTCACTTCTTTAACCAAGGGCGTGCTCACGCCTTTCATCGGTGCGCTGGTGAAGTTGCCTGATTTTTCCAATCTCAAGTATGAGATTCGCGGCAGTAACTTCCTGGTCGGTGACTTCCTCAATGCGGCTATTTCGTTTGTGCTGATTGCGGCAGCGGTTTATTTCTTCGTCGTGGTTCCGGTGAACTGGCTGATAGCCCGGATGCATAAAGAAGCGCCAGCGGCTTCTCCGACCACCAAGAAGTGTCCCGAGTGCCTGAGCGAGATTCCGATCGACGCGCGGCGCTGCATGCACTGCACCCAGCCGGTGCTGGGCAAAGCGGCGTGAGTTGGCCGGCACCCAAACACCCAGGCTCATTCTAACGGCTCTGTTCGCCTGTCTTATTCAGAGTGGAATCGGAGGAAGCGTCGTATTGGACGTGAACGTCAGCGAGCGAGGACGTGTAACATCCCTGCGCCTAGTATCAGGCAATGAAATTCTCGCGAAGGCGGCCCATCCCCGCCGTGCGCCAGTGGACATACGATCCATACCCGCTCGATGATCCGGGCGAATTCAAGACCCGAACCACCCTTGCATTTGCACCTCCTGCGAACCGAGTTTCACGATTGCAGTACCATCGTTAAGATGAGCATTTTTCAGCGGCGACTTCCATCCTGGTCATTTGTGGCGGTGTTCGCGCTCGTAACCGTTCCGGCTCAATTGTTTTCACAGGCTTCATCCTCGTCTTCGCAGCATGTCAGGAAGGTCGCCCCTGCCGTGAATTCCGCGCTCGATGCCGGAAGCGTGAGCGGTGGCGTTTATCACAACAAGAGCCTGGGGCTCTCCTGCAAGATTCCAGCGGGGTGGGTGTTGCGCACTGAGGAGATGAATTCCCGGGACGCCGCTGAAGATGATTCGGGCACCACGAGCCCGGCGAAAACAGACTCCGCCGGGCGCGTGCTGCTGGCGGCGTTTTCGCGGCCACCGGAGGCGCGGGCGGAAGATGTGAATTCGTCGATCGTGATCGCGGCGGAGAGTCTGGCAACGTATCCGGGGCTGAAAGAGGCGGCGCAATATTTCGGGCCGCTGAGCGAGGTCGCCAAGGCGCAGGGATTTGCGGAGGTGGAAGAGCCGTATGAGGTTGCGGTTGGAGCCAAAACGCTGGCTCGGGGAGATTTCCAGAAAAATGTGGGAGCGCGCGTGATGCGGCAGTCGACGCTGGTTGTACTGGCGCGCAGGTGGGCGGTGTCGATTACGTTTATTGGTGGGACGGAGGATGAGGTAGAGGGATTGGTTGGCGGGCTGAGCTTTGCGGCGGCAGCGAAAACCGCGAGGTAACTCCTGTGGTGGAGATCCCTTGCGAGGCTTGGTCTTGATGCCTGCGTGCACGAGGTCCCTTGACTACGCATGAGTGTCCTCCGGACGCTCATGCTCCGCTCAGGATGACGTACCGAAATGGACTACCGTACGTGGAATCAGTCTAAAGGTTCGGGCTGCAGGGCGATGTTTGTTTCGCCGGCGGCTTTTTTTTCGGCGTACTTTTTCATCCAGGCTTCCCAGCTCTTGCCGGCGGCGGTGTCGCGCCCGGTGAAGGCCAGGGCGGCGATGTCGGCGTATGAGATGGAAACCTTTTCGCTGGAGTTCTTCGGGTAGAGGCGGACGATGGAGTCCTGCAACGTTGCGGCTGTGCGGCGATCGAAAAGGTAGCCTTCGATCTTTGATCCGTCTTTGCGGGTGATGGTTACGTCACCGCGGTAGTCAAAAGCCTTTTCGAGGGCCGCGCGGATTTCAGCTTCGCTGGCGAGTTGGGGAATCCAGCCTTCGAGTTGTTCGTGGGCGGTGCCGGCGGCGACTTCAAGCGTCTCGGGATTCGGCGCGTTAGCGTGGGGCGGCGTCGCTTGCGGAGAGGCGTGGTCGATGTGGCCGGCTTCTTTGCCTGTCATGTTCTTCTTGGCTTCTCGCGAGAGCGCGGACTGCCGGGCTTCGCGGCTGCGGACAGCCGAGGCGGCTGTCCCTACGTGATTCTCGCTAAACCCGCGTCTCTTGCAACGAGGACGCCGTGGGTGCGATCTGCACCAGCGGGTGGACCGGAGCTTGCGGCTCGTCGAGCAGGCGCAGCGCTTCTTCGTCGCGATAGCTTGTGAAGAGTGTGGCTTTCACCGTGGCCAGGAATCCGCCGAACGAGCTGTAGACGGCGTTGACCGCCGAGGCCTCGTATCCGCTGTGCACCATGCAGTTCGCGCAGGCGGGGTTGCCCGACTCCGTGCCGTATTTCTCCCACTCGGTGGTCGCCAGCAGTTCGGCGAAAGTTTCGGCGTAGCCGTCCTGCAGCAGATAGCAAGGTTTTTGCCATCCGAAAGCGTTGTAGGTTGGCATGCCCCAGGGCGTGCAGGGGTAGGTGCGCTTGCCCATCAGGAATTCCAGAAATAGCGGCGACAGGTTGAAGCGCCAGTTCTTTTTGCGGTTCGACAGGATCGCGCGGAACATGCGGCGCGTGCGCGCGCGTCCCAGGAAGTGCTTCTGGTCGGGCGCCTTGTCGTAGGAGTAGCCCGGCGAAAGCATCATGCCTTCCACGCCCAGGTCCATCATTTCGTCGAAGAAGGCGCGTACGGATTTCGGATTGGCGCCGTCGAACAGCGTGGTGTTCGTGGTAACGCGGAAGCCGCGCTTCAGCGCTTCTTTCACGGCATCGACCGCAATGTCGTATCCGCCTTCGCGGCACACAGCCAAGTCGTGCTCTTCGCGCTGGCCGTCGAGGTGCACGCTGAACGTCAGATACTTGCTGGGCTTGAACAGATGAATCTTCTCTTTCAGCAGCAGCGCGTTGGTGCAGAGATAAATGTATTTCTTGCGCGCCACTAGGCCTTCAACGATCTCACCAATCTGCGGATGCATCAGCGGCTCCCCGCCGGGGATCGAAACCATGGGCGCGCCGCACTCGTCAACCGCGCGGAAACATTCTTCCGGACTGAGATCTCTCTTGAGAATGTGGGCGGGATACTGAATCTTGCCGCATCCGGCACAAGCCAGGTTGCAGCGGAACAGGGGCTCAAGCATCAACACGAGCGGGTACTGCTTGCGTCCGGCAAGTTTCTGCCGAATCACGTACGACGAAACCGTCCACATCTGTGAAACCGGAACTGGCATTCTTTGGGCGGAACTCCTGTGAGGCTATTTTAGCAGGGTCGAATTGTTAGATGGTACGGGAAGCCCGATAGGTGCTCGAAAATGAAACTCTCCGCAGCGTGGCTCCGCGGACGGACAGATGGTGTTGGAAACAGGAAGTTTACCGCACCGGTTCGGGCCTCTGGGAGGGTCGAAAAAAAGCTGTTTTCGTGGTATAATTTTGTTAGTCGCAAAAGGCCCTAAGTATTAGGAAATTCAATAACTTGAAGTGTAATTTCAGGCGGCGCTAGAAGCCTGGATTCGGGCGATTCTTCCAGACGGTTCCCGGCACGTAGACGGGACCGAGTTCAGAGACAGAATCGGCGTTCTCCAATGTAGGTTCGCGGAGCGGAATGGCCACTAAAGAGATCAATACTCCCATCGTCGAAACCAAGACAAAAAACGGAAAAGTGACTCCCATCAGCACGAACAACGGAGGCAACGGCGACTACAACGCCGACTCGATCAAAGTGCTCAGCGGGATGGAGCACGTGCGCAAGCGCCCCGCCATGTACATCGGATCGACGGGCGAGGTCGGGCTGCATCATCTGGTCTACGAAGTCGTCGACAACTCGGTTGACGAAGCGCTCGCCGGATTCGCCACCAAGATTGAAGTCACGATTCACATCGACAACTCGATCACCGTAATCGACGACGGGCGCGGCATTCCCGTAGACGACATGGAAATTGATGGCGAGAAGATTTCCGCGGCGGAAGTGGTCATGACCAAGTTGAACGCCGGCGGAAAATTTGACTCGTCCACTTACAAAGTCTCGGGCGGATTGCACGGCGTGGGAGTGTCGGTGGTGAACGCGCTCAGCGAAGAACTTGAATTGGAAATCTGGCGCGACGGTTCGACCTGGGAACAGACCTACTCCAAGGGCGAGCCGACCAGCAAACTGCGGAAGACGGGAGCAAACAAGAATCGCGGGACCAAAGTTCACTTTCTTCCCGACCGCAGCATTTTCACGGCTACGGAATACAACTACGACACGCTGGCGCAGCGGCTGCGCGAACTGGCGTTCCTGAACAAAGGGCTGCTCATCACGCTGACTGATGAGCGCACCACGGACTCGAAAACGGGCGAACCGAAACGTGCTGAGTTCAAGTACAACGGCGGCATCGCGGAATTCATCAAGCATCTGAATCGCGGCAAGCAGGTGCTGCACGACAAGCCGATCTACATGGAATCCGAGCGCAACGGCGTGGTCATGGAGATTGGGCTGCAATACAACGACGCGTATTCCGAGTCGATCTTCAGCTTCGCCAACAACATCAACACCGTAGACGGCGGCACGCATCTCTCTGGCTTCCGCACGGCGCTGACCCGCACCATCAACTACGCGGGCCAGCAGATGGGGTTGTTCAAGGATGTGAAGGAAAACCTTACCGGCGACGACGTGCGCGAAGGCCTGGTCGCGGTGATCAGCGTGAAGCTGCCGCAACCGCAGTTTGAGGGGCAGACCAAAGGGAAACTGAATTCCGATATTGCGGGAACGGTGACCGCATTTGTGAACGAGCGGCTGGGCGCGTTCTTCGAGCAGAACACGACGGTGGCGCGCAAGATCATCAACAAAGCAGTGGACGCGGCGCGGGCGCGCGAGGCGGCTCGCAAGGCGCGCGATTTGACGCGGCGCAAGGGCGCGCTCGATTCCGGCGGGTTGCCGGGAAAGCTGGCGGATTGTTCGGAGCGCGATCCCAACCGCTGCGAACTGTTCCTGGTCGAAGGTGAATCGGCAGGTGGCACGGCAAAGCAGGGGCGCGACCGGCGCTTCCAGGCGATTCTTCCGCTGAAGGGAAAAATTCTCAACGTCGAGAAGGCGCGCTACGACAAGATGCTGGCGCACGAAGAAATTCGCGCCATGATTACCGCGCTGGGCACCGGCATTGCGAAAGACGACTTCGATCCGACGAAGGTGCGCTACGGGAAAATCATCCTGATGACCGACGCCGATGTGGACGGCTCGCACATCCGCACGCTGCTGCTGACGTTCTTTTTCCGGCACATGCAGGAATTGATCAAGCGCGGGAACGTGTTCATCGCGCAGCCGCCGCTGTTTTCGATCAAAAAGGGCAAGACGCTGCAGTACATCAAAGACGAGCGCGAGTTTGTGAAGGTCATGGTGAAGCGCGCGGCCGACGGGCTGATTGTGCGCTACGGCGAAGGCGCGGCCAAGCTGGAAGGCAAAGACCTGGCGAAGTTTATCACTGTGCTGAAAGAATATCTTGACCTATTCGACAAGGCCGACAAGCGGCTGCGCAGCGAAGCGGTTACGGAGCTGTTGCCGAAACTGGATCTCTCGAAGCGCGCGGATTTTGAGGGCGACAAGAAAGATCAGCCCAAGAAGATTGAGAAGCTGGAGCGGGAACTCAAGAAGCTGCAGAAAGCGCAGAACTTCAAGAGCGTGGATGCGCGCTTCGACGAAGAGCACAACTTGTGGGAAGTTCACTTCGTGAATTCGCAGGGCGCCGAGCATGTCATCAACTGGGAACTGGCGTCGACCCCGGAGTGCCGGCAGTTGATTACGAAATACAAGCAGATCGAGATGTATATGCAGCCTCCGTTTGTGGTGGAAGGAGTAGTCAAGGCTGCGCCTGCCGCCGCTACTGAAGAGGGCGAGGGCGAGGCCGAAGAGGGCGGCGTGGACGGCAAGGCCGAGAAGAAACCGGCGAAAGCCGCGCCGAAGCGCAAAGAAGTGGAAGTGGTGGAGAAAACCAACGCCCGCGATCTGTTCGAGTATGTGCTGAACGAAGGGCGCAAAGATTTTATCGTGCAGCGCTATAAAGGCCTGGGCGAAATGACCGCGCCGCAACTTTGGGAGACCACCATGGATCCGGAACGGCGCACGCTGCTCTCGGTGAAGCTGGAAGACATCGCGGAGTGCGAGACCATTTTCACCACGCTGATGGGTGAAGACGTGGAGGCGCGACGGAAGTTCATTGAGGATAACGCGCTGGATGTGAAGAATTTGGATATCTAGGGCTAAGTGCATTTGCCCGCGGATCTACGCGGGTTTACACGGATAGAAAAGATTGTGGGGCGGCGTATCTTCGCCGCCCTTTTTACGTGTTGGCCGCGCGAAGGGGTCCCGCCGCTTTCTATCGGATGCAGATTGCAGCAAAGGATATCCCACTCGCGGATGACCTCGAAGTATTGATCTTTTCCAAGAGCGGGGATCAGTTGGCGTGCGTGAAAGGACATCTGTAAACCGCGCCATCGTAACACGCAACCGGTCCCTGAATCGCGCGCAAGAATTTCGGGATCGTGCGTTCCCTTTCAGGGGGACGTTATGTCAACTTTCTCGGAATTGCGCAACGATCACACGAAGACCTGGGCGCTGATCGCGGCCGGATTTGGCATTGGATTGTTCTGGCTTGTGATGGCGCTGCCTGCTCTACATCGGTCTGCACAGACGCTGTCGATGCACCGGCAAATCGTGCGCGATCAACCCTCGCCAACGTTCTATGCGCCGGTTCCCGCGAAGAGTAAGACGGTCGTCATGGCGGAACCGGCGGAGGGTGTCGCGATGGAGAGCTCTGTGGGGGTACGGGCTGCGACGGATGCTTCCGGCGAGCGGAAGATCATCCGCTCCAGTTCGCTTGCGATCGTGGTGCAGCATCCGGCGCAGGTGATGGATAAGATCATGGCGCTGGCGGAAACGGAAGGCGGGTATCTGGAGAGCTCGCAGGGCGGCGGACAGGATGCGGCCAGCGGTTCACTCACGATTCGTGTTCCGGCGGCGCGCTTCGAACAGACGCGGACGGAGATCCGAAAGCTGGGTCTGCGCGTCGAGAACGAGAGCATCGACGCGCGGGACGTGACCCGGCAATACGTGGATCAGGATGCGAACCTGCGCAACTTGCGGGCCGAGGAGGCGCAGTATCTGGCGATCCTGAAGCAGGCGAACACGGTGAAGGACTTGCTCGCGGTGAGCCAGCGAATCAGCGAAGTACGCGGGCAGATCGAGCAGCAGCAGGCGGAATTCAACGCGCTTTCGAAGCTGACGGAGACGGTGGCCATCGCCATCTCGCTGCGCACTGAGGCCGAGACGCAGGTGTTCGGACTGAATTGGCGTCCGCTGTACCAGGTGAAGCTGGCGTTGCGTGATGGGCTGGAGAGCCTAGCTGGCTATGCGTCGGCGATGATGGCGTTTCTGTTTTATCTGCCGGCGGTGCTGCTGTGGGTCGGGACCGTTGGGGGTGGCGCGGCGGTGGGGTGGAGATTTTTGCGGTGGGCGGGGCGGAAGTGGTTCGGGTGGAGCGCAGTTGTTGCGCAAGGAGGGCAGTCGTAGGAACGCCTCGGCGAGCCAGAGATGCTGGACAGCGAAAGGGGTCCTTCGACTACGCATGACCGCCTTTCAGGCGGCAGCTCATGCTCCGCTCAGGATGACCACCCTCGCTCGAGTACTGGCATGGAGAGGCGCGGGCAAGAGTGCCCGCGCCACGCAATCACGACCAACTTACTGAATCAGCGTGCCTCCATTGCCGCCGTTTGGTTCTTCTTCGGGGGCGATGACGACGGCGGCGGCCACGCGGTCGCCGGGTTCGAGGTGCAGCAAGCGAACGCCTTGCGCGTTGCGGCCGGATTCGCGGATCGTTTTTGAATCCATGCGGATGATTTTGCCGTAGTGGCTGATGAGCATGACTTCAGAGGTTTCGTCCACTTGAGCGATGCCTACGACTTTTCCGTTGCGTTCCGTGGTTTTGAGATTGATGACGCCTTTGCCGCCGCGGTTGGTGAGGCGGTATTCGTCGGCGGGCGTGCGCTTGCCGAATCCGTTTTCGGTGACGGAGAGGATTAAGGAGCCTTTGACGGTTACGTCGACTACTTCGGGTTCGGTGGCGGCGGCATCGACACCCTCGGGCGCTTGCGTGCTCGGAACGGACCCTTCGACTTCGCTCAGGGCAGGCTCGGCCGTTCCCACATGTTCCGAGGTCGCGGATGCTTCTGCTCCGGGCTTTGGTGTTGTGGCCATGCCGACTACGTAGTCGCCTTTTTCCAGATTGATGCCTTTCACACCATAGGCGGCGCGGCCCATGGGGCGAACGTGGCTTTCGTCGAAACGCACGGCCATGCCTTCGTGCGACGCGATGAAGATGATCTGTTGGCCGTTGGTGATGCGGGCGGAAACAAGTTCGTCACCCTGCTCAATGTTGATGGCGTTGATGCCGTTGGAGCGGACATGCATGAATTCGCGCAGCGCAGACTTCTTCACCAGGCCGTTGCGCGTGGCGAAAAAGATGTATTTGTTCTCTGATTCCAGATTGCGCACGGCGAGCATGGTGCGGACGGCCTCGCCCTGCTGCAGTCCCACCAGGCTGCCCACGTGCTTGCCCTTGCCCGCGGCGCTGACGTCGGGAATTTCGTAAACCTTCAGCCAGTAGACGCGGCCGGTGTTGGTGAAGATGAGAATGTAGGCGTGAGTGGACGCGAGGAAAAGATGCTCGACGAAATCTTCGTCACGCGTCTTCATGCCGGTGCGGCCCACGCCTCCGCGGCGCTGCATGCGGTAGGTGGAGATGGGCGTGCGCTTCATGTAGCCGGAATGGCTGACGGTGACGGCGACCTGCTCGTCGGCGATGAGGTCTTCGAGCACGATTTCCGCGGCTTCGTCTTCGATGCGGGTCCGGCGCTCGTCTCCGTATAACTTCTTGACCTCTTCGAGCTCTTTAATGATGACGGTGCGAAGTTTCTTCTCGGAGCCGAGAATGGATTCGAATTCGGCAATGCTGTCGCGCACCTGTTTCAACTCGTTCGAGATTTCGTCGATGGAAAGCTTGGTCAGGCGATGCAATTGCAGTTCGAGAATGGCGTCGGCCTGCTTGGCGGTGAAAGGCTTCTCGGGATCGAGTTTGGGAGCGCGGCCGGTGGTGTTGATCTCGATTTTCTTGCCACCGAAATAGGTGACCAGGTTTTCGCGGGCGTCGGCGCGATTGGCGCTGCCGCGAATGATGACGATGACGTTGTCGAGATGATCGAGCGCGGTGAGATAGCCCTCGAGAATATGCTCGCGGTCGCGGGCTTTTGAAAGCAGGTACGCGGTGCGGCGGCGGACTACGTCGACGCGGTGATTGATGAAATGCTTGATGGCCTCGATCAGGCCCAGTTCGCGAGGCTGGCCGTTGACCACCGCGAGCAGGATCATGGAAAAACTTTCCTGCATCTGAGTGTGCTTGAAGAGCTGGTTGAGGACGATCTGGGCCTCGGCGCCGCGCTTGAGTTCGATCACAATGCGCATGCCGTCGCGATCGCTTTCGTCGCGGATGTCGGAGATGTCTTCGATGTCTTTGTCGTTGACCAGTTGTGCGATGCGCTCGACCAGGCGCGCCTTGTTTACCTGATACGGAATTTCGGTGACGATGATGGCCTGGCGCTCTTTGGTGAAAGTTTCGATGGAAGCTTTGGCGCGCACCTGGAAGCGGCCTCGGCCGGTGCGGTAGGCTTCGAAGATTCCGGCGCGTCCGTGAATGATGCCGTAGGTCGGAAAATCTGGACCCAGCACGTACTTCAGAATCTCGGCCAGTTGCGCGTTCGGATTGTTGATGAGGGTGATGGTGGCGTCAACAATCTCGGTGAGATTGTGCGGCGGGATCTTGGTCGCCATGCCAACGGCGATGCCGTCGGAACCGTTGACCAAAAGATTTGGGATGCGGGCGGGCAGAACGTCAGGCTCGACCTCGCTGCCGTCGTAGTTGGGATGAAAGTCGACGGTGTCTTTGTCCAGATCTTCAAGCAGAGCAGTGGAAACCTGCGCGAGTTTGGCTTCAGTGTAACGGTCGGCAGCGGGCGGATCTCCGTCGACCGAGCCGAAATTTCCCTGCCCGAAAATCAGCGGATAGCGCATGCTCCAGGGCTGGGCGAGGCGGACGAGGGCGTCGTACACGGCGAGATTGCCGTGGGGATGGTATTTGCCCATGACGTCGCCGACGATGCGGGCGCACTTGCGCGTAGCTTTGTTGGGCTGTAAGCCCATCTGTTGCATCGTGTAAAGAATGCGACGGTGGACGGGCTTGAGACCGTCTTTCACGTCGGGGAGTGCGCGGCCGATGATCACCGACATGGCGTAGTCGAGATACGACCGGCGCATTTCCTCTTCGATGTTGACGGGTTGAATATTCAGCGCGCCGGGACTGCCGTCGCCACCGGGCGGAGGAGTGAGGGGAAGCTCGGGATTTTGATCGTCAGCCATGCTTTAGCTCTCAGCCGTCAGCGTTCCGCTGTCAGCTCTCAAAACGCGAATCTTTTGTCGCGCAAAACGGGCCAGGTGAAACGCTTGTAACTGATTGTATTTACAGGATGTTATATGCCCTGGGAACTGGTGTAATTATAGCACGAAACCGGGTGATTTTGAGGGCGTTCCGGCGGGCGTCAAGATGACAATTTTGATGCTGCAGTTTCCCAGGTTGGGACGAGGCTGCGAAATAAGTGCGATCCGGGTTTGGGCATCACTGATTGTGAATGGGCGCGCGCTTTAGGCTGCGGGCTTGCGCCATATTCCATCGCTCGACAGACTGCGGGCTATCTCGATTTTGATGGTGTGATTGGTCATGGGGCTTCGCTGCATTACGAGTCGGAGGTTGGCCGAGCGTTTGCGAATCTGGGGGTGAGGATTTTTTTCATCATCTCCGGATGGTGGAGCAGCCGATGCTGCGGCTGCTGCGAGAGAAGCGCTCGCGGGATCGGGCGAAGATGACATACGCGCGGGCTGCATGAGATCGTTCTTGGAGGCCAACGTTGGCATCGAGAAAAAGCCCGACTTCTCGCAAAGACCGCGAGAAATGGGGCACCCGGCGAACTGCGAATTCCTCAACGTGCTTCCCTAAACTGCTCTTGGGGTCGTGCGGGCAAGCGTGCCCGCTCCACATTTGCTGTGCACTTCCTCGCGGAGACTATAATCAGCCTGAGCAAAGTAGCTGCAAACTCCCACCGTGAGATCCTTTTTTCGTTTTGCGATGCTGGCGCTGGTGCTGGTGACGGTAGCACTGGTCTCCGCGCTGACGGCGATGCGCTTCGCGATTCACGGGCAGGAGGTTGTGGTGCCCACGCTGTTGGGACTTTCGCCGGCGGAGGCGGAACGAGCGGTGTCGGGGCCGGGCTTGCTGGTTGAGATCGAGCGGCAATACTATTCGCCGCAAATTCCCGAGGGGCGGATCATGTCGCAGCTTCCGCTGCCGGGGACGAAAGTGAGGCGGGGCTGGCAGGTGCGCGTGGCCCAGAGCCTGGGCCCGTTGCGCGTTGTGATTCCTGACGTAACCGGGCAGAGCGAACACGCCGCGGAATTGAATATTCGGCGGCGCGGGCTCGAGCTGGTTTCGACCGCAGAGGTCCAGATTCCCGGACTGCCGCCGGATCAGGTGCTGTCGCAGAGTCCGGCGGCGAATGCCAGCCAGGTGGCGGCGCCGAAAATCAGTTTGCTGCTTACGGCCACACCTGATCCGGAAGTTTTTACGATGCCGAGTTTCCTCGGACAGCCACTCGGAAGCGCGAGCCGCACGCTGCAGGATGCCGGCTTCAAGTTGGGGAATGTGGGCGTGGCGCCGCCGCCCGCGCCTCCGGCGAATGAGGGAGTATTTCCAGCGCCGGCCAATCCGTCTCTGGTAATTCCTGCGCCCCTTAGCGCGGCGCCGGCACAGCCCTCGCCTGCCAGCACCATCGTGTCGCAGACGCCGTCGCCGGGGCAGAGAATTGTGGCGGGAGGGTTTGTGAATTTCGAGGTTCGGTGACATCCGCGGGAAAATTCTGGGGTTAGTAGTTCGACGGGAAGCCCGCTACTGTTTTTCGAAGATTGCGGCGAAGAACCCATCGCAGGGATGGATGCCGGGGAGTGTACGCAGAAAAGGACCGCGAGTAAGCGACGCGATGTCAGGCCAGGTCAGCACGCCCTCTGACTTGAGGCGGTCGAGTTCGGGGCGGATGTCGAGCAGGCGAAAAGTTGAGTTCTCCTCCATAGATTTTTCTATCACGTCTTCATTTTCTTCTTTTTCCAGCGAACAAGTGGAGTAGATGAGCCGTCCGCCTGGTGCGAGCTGCGTCAGGGCCGAGCGGAAGATCGCAAGTTGGCGCACCTGGAGATTCTCGAGGTCTGCCGGTTGAAGCCGCCATTTGATCTCTGGATTGCGGGCAAGGGTGCCCGTGCCGGAACAAGGAACGTCGGCGAGCACGCGATCGAAGTTGGCGTGAAGCGGTGCGGTCTGTACGTCGGCGGTGATGACCTGGATGTCGTGACGGCGCGCGGAACGGGACGATTCTGCGGCGCACAGCAGCTTCTGCAGCAGGCGCGCGCGGTGCGGATGAAGCTCGACTGCCGTGATCGTTGCGCCAGGATTGCGGTCAGCCATGGCAAGCGTCTTGCCGCCGGGGGCTGCGCAGCAATCGAGAATGCGTGAGCCGCGGCCAACGAGCGCCGCAACCAGCTGCGACGCTTCATCCTGAATCACGGCCTGGCCGGCGCGGAGTGTGCGGGCCTTCGAAATATTTGCGGTTTGTACACGGCGCGCGGAGCGAAGCATGGCTCCGGGGGTGAGCTCGATACCTTCTGCGCGGAGATCATTCTCGGCGGCGGGATCGCGCAGCCGGATAGCGGTTGCCGGGACGGATTGATCATACCGGCATATCTGGTGAGCGGCTGCGCGTCCGTACTCGCGCACCCAGCGTTCCACCAGCCACAGCGGATGCGCGAAGGCGTGGGCGAGCGATTCGGGGGAGGCTGTGTTTTCTTCGTTGGAAGCTGAGGCGTGCGGCTGTGGCGCGGCCGGAGCCAGCTTGCGCAGCACCGCGTTCACGAAAGGGGCGGCAGATCGCTTGCGAGCTTGCTTTACCAGTTCGACGCTTTCGTGGATGGCGGCTCGGGGAGGGATGCGGTCGAGCCTGCGGAGTTGGTAGAGAGCAAGGCGGAGGGCGGTGAGGACTTCAAGATCGAGTTTGGAAACAGCCTGCGAAGAAGTCTGCGCGATTTCTCGATCGAGGACGGAGCGCCAGCGCAGGACGCCCATGACCAGTTCCGTCGCTAGACCGTGATCGGCGGTGGAAAACGTCTCATATGCGGCAGAGTGCAGAAGTTCCGCAGCGTAGGATGATTCGCGCTCCACTCGCAGCAGAATGTCGAACGCGGCGCTGCGGGCGGGCGAACACTGAGGCTTCGGTGGGCGGGACTGTGTCTTCAAGATCTCAGTATGACTGAAGCGGGTTTCGGGTGGAAGATGCTAGGAACCTGAGTAGGGGCATGAGTTCTTAACCACAGAGGACACAGGGTGAAGCCAGACACAGACTTCAAATGCCGAGTTTCTCGACGAGCTTCGGGCGGTAGCCATGCAGGAAATCGGCAGCGGACACGCGCTTCTTGCCCTCCAGTTGGAGTTCGAGAAGTTCGAGAGATGAGTTGCTTCCGCAACCGACGAGCAGACGATCACCTTCGGACTTTAACTGAGCTTCGGGGAGCGCGCGGTCGAATGGCAGTGCCTTCCAAATTTGCAGAGTCTTGCCGCGAAACTTAGTGTAGGCCCCGGGCCAGGGCTGGAAACCACGGATGCGATTGAAGATTTCCGCCGCCGGCAAGGAAAAGTCTGCGAGGCCGTCGGTTTTCTTGAGGATGGGAGCGAGCGTGGCTTGTGCGTGATCCTGTGGGCGGGGATGAATCGATCCAGCATGCAGGCCGCGCATGGTTTCGACCGTGAGTTCGGCGCCGATTGCAGCGAGACGGGGCGCGATGGTCTCTGCGGTGTCGTCCGCGGCGATGGGCAATTCGCGTTGCAGAAGAATGTCGCCGGTGTCGAGGCCGGCGTCGATGCGCATCGTCGTGACGCCGGTGACCGTTTCTCCGCGAGCGATCGCCCACTGAACGGGCGCTGCGCCGCGGTACTTCGGCAATAGAGAGGCGTGCAGATTGATGTTGCCGAGCGGCGGCAGGTCAAGCATCCATTGTGGAATGATGCGGCCGTAGCCGACTACGACGATCGCATCGAGTTTGAGGGCGCTGAGCTGCGCGCGAAATTCGTCGTTGGTTTTGATTTTGTCGGGCTGAGTGATTGGCACTCCCAATTGCAGGGCGGACTGCTTGACGGGTGAAGGCACCAACTCCAGTCCACGGCCTTTGGGGCGATCGGGCTGAGTCACCACCAGCAGAATTTTGAAACCGGACGCGGCGAGCTTTTCGAGCGTGGGGACGGCGAATCGAGGGGTACCGCAGAAGACGAGATGGAGGGATTGAGACATTGAGAAATTGACTCATTGAATCATTGACGCAATCCGTCAATGAGTCAATCTCTCAATCTTCTACCATTCTCCGGCCTTCATCATCTTCCGGATCTTGCGCTTCATCAGGTCGCGTTTCAGCGCGCTGATACGGCTGATATAGAGCTTGCCGTTCAGATGATCGGTTTCGTGCTGGAAGGCACGGGCCAGAAGTTCTTCGCCCGTCTTCTCAAACGTTTTTCCATGCACATCCTGGGCACGGATGGTGACCTTGAGGGCGCGCTTCACGTTCTCGCGAAAATCGGGGATGCTCAAGCAACCTTCGCTT
>Ga0224561_1000028_pt1 | contig 19043 bp, 16 predicted proteins | sample CSU2metagenome_FD_180953 | JGI IMG/M metagenome (GOLD analysis project Ga0224561, IMG submission 180953) | Soil microbial communities from Bohemian Forest, Czech Republic - CSU2 | ecosystem: Environmental > Terrestrial > Soil > Temperate forest | place: Czech Republic: South Bohemian Region... | reverse complement strand
ACTTGTTCAGATCGCCAAAGACCCGAAACCGTCACAGGAACTGAACTCCCGCGAGGCGTTGGCTCCAGTCTTTGCAGATCTGAACAAGTACGCAGCGACCATGCACTTCCTTGGACAAAGTACAATCCTCACGCAGACCAACGACCGAGCCACGGGGGAAACTTATTGCATGCCCCATCATCTCTCTGTCGACGGTAACAAGCGACGGCTGATGATCGCGGCGCTCCGTTATTATGACACCTTCGTGAAGCAAAACGGCGCATGGCGGTTTGCGGAGCGCCTGCTGTACGTGGACTGGATTGAGGAGCGTCCTCTGTCATGACTGAAATTAGCAGCGCCGCGGGGCCGTCGATGAACGTTCCGACGGTAGGCCAAAAGCGCCTTGTAATCATAGGCGCGACTGGAATGGTCGGCGGGTACGCCCTTCGCTACGCGCTGGAGCACTCCGCCGTCGGAGGCGTGACCTCGATTGGGCGCAGGAAGCTCGGCATCGCGCATCCGAAGCTGAAAGAGGTACTGCATCAAAACTTCTCAGACTGCTCCGCGCTGGCGGAGGAGCTCTCGGGTAAGGAAGCGGTGATATTTTCCCTGGGCACGTATACGGGAACGGTGTCGGAGACGGAGCTCCGCACTATAACCGTGGACTACACCATCGAGTTTGTGCGAGTTCTCCGCCTCAGCAGCCCCGACGCGGCGTTCTCGTTCTTGAGCGGGAATGGCGCGGACCCGACGGGACGAAGTCGGATTCCCTACGCACTTTTTAAGGGACAGGCCGAGAATGCACTGCTCGCGGCCGGGTTCCCCCGCGTTTACGTCTTCCGGCCTGCGTACATCTACCCCGTGGAGCCGCGAAGGGAACCAAACTTCAGCTACCGCCTGCTTCGCACCGTCTACCCGTTCTTTCGGGTCGTGTTCCCCAACCAGGTGATTCGGGCCGACGACTTGGCCCGGGCGATGGTCGATCTTGCCATCAGCGGAACAGGGGAGAGCGGAAGCCTGGTTCTAGAGAACCGTGACATCCGAGCCATGATCAAGTCGCACAATGTCCCTATGGGGGACCCGCATACATCCGTTTGAAAACCGGAGCCCCATGGCCCCGGCAGAAAGCGGTTCTGTGCAGATGACCGGCAACCGAGAGAGTATGGATTCGTCCGCCGAATGAGTACGCCCCCTATGGTCATTGACGGCCGAGTTCCGGATTATCGGCTCACGGAAAGTGATTGATTGCTCCCGATGCAGCAGGAGGATGCCTGCATCTTCTTGGTATGGCTTTCATCCAAAGCAGAGTGCATTTAAGGTATAGTCGCCGTTTAGCGGAAGCGAGGAGTTGGTGGATGTTTGAGAGCATTCTCTGCCAGGTAACGGAATATGATCCTGACGTCCTTGAGTCCCTGATTGGGCTCGCAGTCGAAATTGCTCGCGAGGGGCGAGAGGGAAGACGCGTTGGCACGCTTTTTACACTCGGGGATGAGAGCGCCGTGCTCGCGAGATCCAGACCATTGATTTTGGACCCGTTATCGGGGCATCCTGAGTCTTCGCTCCATGTCACCAATCTCAATCTGCGCGGAACGATCAAGGAATTGGCGCAGCTGGATGGCGGGTTCGTGGTCAGTCGGGAAGGAATTGTCCTTTCCGCGTGCCGCTACCTGGATGCCGTGGCCGCCCAAGTGGACGTGCCGCTGGGACTCGGCAGCCGGCACATCGCCGCCGCCAACATGAGCGCGGTTACCAAAGCCGTGGGAATTGTCGTCTCCGAGAGTTCGGTGGTGCGACTCTTCTGTCATGGACAACTGGTCGGCGAAATCATTCCCGAGGTTTGGATGATGGATCATGCCCGCCTCGGGGGTACCGCGAAGAGGGAACAAGTCGGCGAACTGACGGTTTTGACACCAAATCCACGACCCACCTCGATCGCGAAAGTAAGCGGGACGAACCACTAATATTCCACTAATCTTAAGGAACTGAGCGCATGACAACGCTGCGGGAATTCAGGTGTGAAGTCTGTGGACTCGTGACCACAAATCCCATGCACTGGTTCGTGATTCGGTGTGGAGATTCCGAGCTTACCGTGCAAAGGTGGAATTCTGAAACCGCCGGCGCGGCCGGAGCCCGACACTACTGCGGTGAAGCTCACGCCGAAGTGTACATCAGTCGCTGGTTTGACTCGGTTTGCGCTCCGCCGAAACCAAAGTTTACGTAGCACCTCGCCCGTGAGTCATTTCGTCATTGCCTCACAAAAAGACGACCAAAACTTACCGGCAGTTTTAGGCCGTTGGCTTTTCCTGCGATGACGATCCGTGACGTACAGCGCCGGGAGGCACCTCTAGGTGCTTGCAATCACGGTTAGTATCAACCACGTTGTCAATAACTTGCAAACAATTGTTAAACCTCTTTACTGTCCGAATAGCCGCACTACCGTGGACGCAAATCGCTCGGCAGTCCACTGCTGAATGCCGATCCTGTTGAATTTCTGAAAGTGATCGCCGGCGTAGTCAGCGAGAGCGCAGCCTTTGAGCTGATTTTGCGCCGCGAGTTTCGAAGTGGGCAGAAACTTAGTGCTAAAGCGGAAAAGTGAATGTGCTCGGGCTTTGCAATGCGAGTCTACAATTGGACCTTACGAATGCAACCGGCAAGTTGAGTTTGAGGCGAGTGCTATCTGACGTCGGCCACAGAGCAAGAGATCCAGTTAGGTACGATCCGGAATCTCTTCGCAATCCCTAAGCATCCAGATTCGAGATGAAGCAGCCATGCGATGAAGTAGTGATCCGAGCGGGGGCTTTAGGCGCGCCCTGTGAGGAAGCATCACGCCCGTGGGTGCTTGCAGCCACGATTCTTGGTTCGAGCATGGCGTTCATCGATAGCACTGTGGTCAACGTGGCTTTGCCTGCTCTGCAAACGAGCCTTCACGCCACCGTGGTGGATGTGCAGTGGGTCATTGAATCGTACGGACTATTTCTTTCTGCCCTGATCCTGGTCGGAGGCGCTCTGGGAGACTCCCTCGGCCGTCGGAAGATGTTTTTGTTGGGCGTACTTGGCTTCGCACTGGCATCCGCCGGCTGTGGTTTTTCTACGAGCATCAAGAGCTTGTTAGTTTGGCGCTCGGTTCAGGGGATCGCTGCCGCGTTCCTCGTGCCGGGCAGTCTTGCGATCATCAGCTCATTCTTTGACGAGAAGTCTCGTGGTAAAGCGATCGGAACATGGGCTGGATTCACGACCATCACTACTGCGTTCGGCCCAGTTCTCGGCGGCTGGTTGATCGAGCATGCTTCCTGGCATTGGATCTTCTTCCTTAATATCCCGCTCGCTGCTCTTGTTCTGATCATCTCGTTCTGGCACGTTCCCGAGTCCCGCAGTCCGGATCCCGGAAGTGTCGATTGGCTGGGCGCGTCGATCACGATTCTCGGTTTGGCGGCACTGGTGTATGGATTTCTTGAAACGTCAATCCTCGGGTGGAAGCATCCTCGGGTCATCGGGACTTTGATTTTCGGCGTTGGTTCGCTGATTCTCTTCATATTTGTTGAGAAGAGGGTAAAAACACCGATGGTCCCCCTGAAATTGTTTCAGTCCGCAAGCTTCAGTGGCGCAAATCTGATAACGCTATTTCTTTATGCTGCGTTGGGAATCTTCTTCTTTGTGTTTCCGTTGAACCTGATTCAGATTCAGAAGTACTCTGCGACGGCGACCGGTGCGGCTGCACTCCCCATGATTCTGCTCATGTTCCTGCTATCACGCTGGTCGGGAGGACTCATAAGCCGCTACGGTCGAAAGATCCCGCTCATTGTGGGTCCTCTGATTGCCGCGGCGGCCTTCCTCCTATTTGCTGTCCCTGATGTGCGGGTTCCTTACTGGACCGCGTTCTTTCCAGCCTTTGTTGTCTTGGGGCTAGGCATGGCCATCAGTGTCGCGCCGTTGACAACTGTGGTGATGAACTCGGTCGAGCGGGAACGGGCGGGCACAGCGTCAGGGATAAACAACGCTGTGGCCCGAGTCGCAGGCGTATTAGCAGTGGCGGTGTTGGGCGCAGTCATGGCAGCGGCCTTCGCTTACTCGTTGCGACGGTCTCTTCCCGGGCTCAATTTGAACGTCGGCATTGTGCACCAACTGGAATCGAACTTTGCCAAGCTAGGCAGCCTCGATGCGCCGCCCGGCGTGGATTCCCAGACGGCAGCGGGAATTCGTTCTGCCGTCTCGGACGCCTTCATTTTTGGTTTCCGCCTGATTGTTCTAGTGTGCGCAGTTCTCGCCATAGCGAGCGCGGGTGTCGCATGGCGGAAGTTACCCGCGGAGAGTGCCGCCAGAGTTCCTGATCTCGGCGGTGTCGCGGGCGCCGACTAATCCCGTGGTAGACTGCTGCCATTCCTCCGAGAGAGTAAAAGAACAAGAGCACGCAAAAAGATTCAAAGACCGCAACCTCAAAGCGGCCGAAGAGAATCTATCTTACTGTAGTGCAATGACTTAGAGTCTCCGCACGGGACTTAAAATTCGGGAAACCTTAAACCGCAATCCCGAGCCAGGCCCGGCGAGACACCAGCCCTGAAGGTCTAGGACTGGACGGGCAGCGCCTAAGCCACCCCATTTATTATTTTTATTTTTCTTGTTGCTTTCAAGCCATCCAACACTGCGTCGCATACAGGACCAACCGCGTCAAAGAAGGAACGCATCGGATAATTACAATGAAACCGATTAAGCGTTTTCCGAATCCGCATGGTGCATTCGATTCCCCAACCCGCCAGCTGGCTTGTTGGCGTAATTTCGCGAACCAGGAGTAGTATGCAGGAAACAATCAAGTATCGTCTGACCCCTCACCCGCGTCGCGCCGTTAGGTTGATCGCTGCAAGTGTCGCGCTATCCTTAATTGGTGGAGTGGTTTCGTGGGCGCAAAATTCGATGCCGCCCCAGCCGCTGAAAACTCCGGGGCCGCAGAGTTCACAAACCTCGTCGAATAGCTTGCCGCCGATGCAACTCGATGGGCCTGCTGTGCTCAATCACCTGAACCAGGTCATCAGTTGGTACCGTCATTCCACCACAGGCGTTCAGTCTGTCGGATTGTCCAGCGACGCCATCTATCAGGACAATGCGCAGAGTCTCGAAGCGGAGGTCGTGCGGCTCGCATTTCAGTCCGCGAAGGCCGAGGCCGAGCTGATCAGGGCCCAGCAGAAAATCAGCGGTGCAGCCCAGCCGTCCGGCGGCTCGACTCAGCAGCAGAAATTGGCCGAGATACAGACGAAGACTTCTTCCCAGATCGATCAATTGCAATCGCAGATCGAAAATCTAGACACGCAGATTGCTAAAGCAACGGCCAGCCGGCGAGGCAACCTCATTTCACAGCGAGACGCCCTTCAGGGTCAATTAGAACTACAGAAGGCTCTCCTCGATGCCATTCAAAAAATGGCGGCGTTCGTGGAAACCAACGGCGAGATCGCCGGTGGACTCGAAGGCAGTATCAATCAGCTGGCCCGATCGATCCCCGAGGTTCTGGTTGCGAGCACAAACCTTCAAAAGACGGTCGGTGCGCCTGTGCCAACTAAGCCTTCGCTTGCCAACTCCGGAGGTCTGATCAGCCAGGCCATGACGCTGTATGACTACATGAGCGCCGTGCACAGGATCGATGGAGCCATCAGGGAAACCAACAACGCGCGCGAGGTGGCGGACCAGTTGCGGACCCCGCTCCGAAACGCGTTGCGGGCAACCATTCAGCAGAGTCAGAACCCGGCCAATCAGCCGCCAGCCACCGATCCGCAACAGCTTCAAACCGAGCGGCAAGTCTTCCATGATCTCACCGAGCGCTTCAAACAGCTCTCCGGTGCGCTTCTGCCACTCAGCCAGGAAATCGTCGTGCTCGATGACAGCAAGACGAATTTTGGCGAATGGCGCAATTCGATTGCCGGCGAATCGAAGTACGTTCTTCGCTCCGTACTCTTCCGCGTGGGTGGAATTGTCCTGGCGCTGGCGGTGATTCTGGTTCTCTCGGAAATCTGGCGCCGTATCACGTTCCGGTATGTAAGTGAACCTCGCCGCCGAAGGCAGTTTCTGGTCCTGCGACGTGTGGTAATCGGTTTCTTAATTATGATTGTCCTAACCGTGGGCTTCGTCAGCGAGTTCAGTTCTCTGGCCACATTTGCCGGGTTCATCACCGCTGGCATCGCCGTTGGGTTGCAAGCCGTCCTTCTTTCCGTTGCCGCGTATTTCTTTATCATCGGCCGGTATGGCATCCGGGTCGGCGACCGAATCAGCGTTGCCGGCATCACCGGCGACGTTGTCGATATCGGTCTGGTGAGGCTGTACCTGATGGAACTGGCGGGTACGGGATTGGACTTCTATCCTACGGGACGCATCGTTGTGTTCTCAAATTCCGTTCTATTCCAGACGGGCACACCGCTCTTCAAGCAGATTCCAGGAACCGAGTACGCATGGCACGAAATCGTGGTGATGATTGCGCCGGACGGAAATCATAAGGCAGCGCAGGAGAAGCTGGTGGCGGCCATAAACGCCGTCTATTCGCAATATCGAGCGGAGATCGAACGTCAGCACTACGCCATCGAGCGCCATGTCGATATTCAGGTGGAAGTGCCGCGCCCCGAGGCACGTCTTCAGTTCGCCGATGCGGGCCTGGAACTGCTGGTGCGCTACCCGGTAGAGATCCGCAAGGCGCCGGATGTTGACGAGGAGATGACAAGGAAAGTCCTGGATCTGATCGAAACCGACGAGGCGCTGAAAGCCGCCGTCTCGGGTAACCCAAAAATCCGCTCGGCAGTGAAAGGATGAGACGGTGGGTACAGACTGGACCTCTCAGCAGACGACGTAAAGGAAAACTCTGGCCCACTTACCATTTTCACCGTATAGCTCGCTCCCTGTGGATCGGGGAACATGATCGTGTGCAAAGCGCTGCCATTCGGAGCACGAGGAGGAACTCCTGCTTGGCGATAGCGCCCGGAGCTTAGGTCGAACCATGCAGTAGGTTACGGCCGGCCGCCCCGGCAACTTTATCCATTTCTAGGAGGCCCTGTGACAAAGAGGATATTTGCGTGCGCAATGAGCGTATTGTTGCTTGCGATCTTCGGTTGGGCAGACGACAAAGAAAAGGACGAGGATCGTCTGAAGAATGCCAGCACGGTGCTGACAGAGATTCTGAATATTCCAGACGACATTCCTCAAGATCTGCTCGATAAGGCCGACTGTGTAGTTGTTTTTCCCTCGGTCCTCAAGGCCGCGTTTGTGGTCGGTGGTAGTTACGGCCGCGGTGCGATGACCTGCCGAACGGGCGAATATTTCAACGGCCCATGGGGCGCGCCCTCAATGATGGCCCTTGAGGGTGGTAGCGTGGGCTTTCAGATCGGCGGGCAAGCGACTGACTTCGTCCTTCTCGTCATGAATGACCGCGGTGCAAATGGAATCTTGAGCAGCAAGGTGAAGCTCGGAGCAGACGCATCGGTAGCAGCAGGACCAGTCGGTCGTGATGCGTCAGCAGAAACCGATGTCTCGATGCGTGCCGAAATATTGAGCTATTCACGCGCGCGCGGCCTATTTGCAGGCATTTCGCTCGAGGGATCGACCATTCGACCGGACAACGACGCGAACAAGAGAATCTACGGAGAGAAAGTCTCAGCCAAAGATATTGTAATTGCTCACGAGACGCATGTTCCTCTCGCATCGGAGCGGCTTATCTCGACGCTTAACGCGAAAACGCCGAAGCACAAGTCGCCATAGCAGTTGTTTTGAAGAAAGTGTTGCCCGTTCGGCGGAAGAGGCCAAGTTTTGCAAGTGCGCCCTTCCGCCGGCGGCGGCAGTTTCCACTCGATCCCCTAGAACATCGCCGATTGATCTGCCTCCGTCTGCCTTTTTCAGCGCTGTGGAAGCACAGCTGTCTCGCGAACGACAGATGGTGGTGGTGTGGCGGCAGTGGCGTCCGTCTTGACCAGAGGCCCCGCCAGAGGAGCGCCATTTTTGACCAAGTCAGTCTTGATTTCAACATTCTGATTAGCGAGCTGAGTGATGTCCGTTTCAAAAGTTTGGTAGCCGGGAAGGGCTATTCTGATCTGATGTGTTCCCGGCGCCACTAGCATCCCTCGACCCAGGCCCTCAAACTCCCCGACGTGTCCCACGAAAAGGCCGTCCAAGAAAACCGCGGCTCTCGAAGGATTGACCGCGATCTTCACCGTGGCTGGCGCATCAGGAAGCGGACCCGTAGCAGCCTTCTCCATGGCCACGCGAACGAGCTCCTTCTGTCCGGGCTGGACAAGAATTCGTTCTGTGAAGTCTTGGTAGCCATCCTGACGCACGCTAATTACGTGTTCGCCAGGTAGAAGCAGAACCTTCTTCGATCCCTTGAGTTCTTTCAGATAGCCTACGTACTCTCCGTCCACCCAGACTCCAGAAGTCTTTTCGACATGGGATTTTCCTTCAAATTGGATCTCTCCCATCACATCGTTTCCAGCGTACATCGAAGCGGGTAGAAGCAAGGCACAAACCAAGAGCACAACCCATAGAAATGGATCCAAACTTCGGAGTGCTTTTTTCATGCTAACCTCCAGAAAAAGTCCTCGCGCGCCGATTTAGCAAACACCGGACACCTTCGAGGCTGAAATTTACTTGTCAACGCGTCAACGGTGGAGCCCTCGAGTGCTGTTGGCCACTCGCCACCAGTCCTGCCTCGCTCTCTTATGTCTTATGCCACGCGTCTTCCTCGTCCGGCAGTCAACCCATCGAGCGGGGTAAGTAGAAAACGCAGATCGAGCAAGTGCTCGACGATCTGTACCAGGTTCGCGGGCGACTCGCTCTTAGACACAAACGCATCTACCCATTTCAAGGCGCTCTCTGGAAGCCCCTCATCTCCGGACAGCAGAGCGATTGGAACGTCAGGCTGGCAAGCTTTCATGTGCCCTGCGACGACATCCCCATTCATGCCAGGCATGTGGTAGTCGAGGAGCACCAAATCTACGGGATGAGAGGCAAACAGCTGCAAAGCGTCTACGCCACTGGTCGCAACCAGAACCCGGCACCTAGCTTCTTCCAACAGCATCTTGCGACCTTCAAGGCCATTCCATTCATCATCGACACATAGGACTAGGCGTCTTCTCGGCATGAGTCTCCTCCGATTTTTCGCTGGGCAAGCGCAGGAAGAAACTTGCCTTTGCGTCATTCGCGGAGCAGCGCCTCCGTATCCCAAGCACGATCTGTACCAAACTCGCAAAGCACAGCACAGGAGATCCTTAAGGTCTGAAGGGAAGTCAGGAGTGTAAAGACTACCGGGTAACGACGGAACCGATGATGTAAGAACATCGAGTGGCGGCCACGCGCTGGATACCAGAAACACGACCTCAACCGGCAAAGCCGCGAATGCTCAGCCGCGGGAACTTCCGGGAGGAATAAGAGGCGAGTGGGCGGCGATTAGGCTTCAACCTGGATTCAAGGAGTGCAGAGTTCGCGAATGCTGCCTCACTCGGTTCGCAATGCCTGCATGGGATCGATGCGTGACGCCCGCCATGCCGGAACGAGGCAGGCCAGGCCTGCCACTGCCAATAGCGTTGCGGCTACAGATGCGAAGATCACCGGATCGACCGGCTTGGTTCCGTAGAGCATAGACTGGAGGAGTCGTACCGCTCCGACACTGGCGGCAAGGCCAAGCACGAGCCCGTAGAACGCTGGACGCAGGCCGTCGACCAGCATCAGGCGGACAACCTCCCCGCGTTGTGCACCGAGAGCCATGCGAACGCCGATCTCTCCCGTGCGCTGTATCGTGAGATAAGAAAGGACTCCGTACAACCCGACGGACGCCAGCATCAGCGACATCACGGCGAAGCCGAGCACTAAGCTGGCGCTCAGGCTGGCATTGCCCAATGATTGTTCAATGATCTGCTGCATCGTAAGCACATGGGAGAGGGGAAGCTGCGGGTCGAGCTCCGCGACCAGCTTCTGGACTGGAATTGAAATACTCAGCGGGTCGCCAGCGGTCCGCACCGCCAAGGCCATACCCGCAGTGTTCTCGCCGCTAAAAACTGGGAAGTACAGAGTAACCTTATCCGGCAGACCCACCTGATAGCGCGTGTCGCCCACGACCCCGACGATTTCGTAATCGGCATTGCCGCGCGTCGAGTGAAGATGCCTGCCAAGCGGATTTTCTCCGGGGAAGTATTGCCGCATCAGCTGGTCGCTGATGATCACGGTCTTCGGCCGGCCGTTGCGATCGGCGCTGGTAAAAAAGCGTCCGCTCAAGAGTGGAATCTGCAGCGCACTGAAGTATCCGGGATCGGCGGTCCGAAACAACGCTTCGGGCTGCGGTGCGCCTGCCGCGATCCGAGGATGCTCGGGGATGGTGAAGAGGTCATCGCCCCCGTATCCCGCCCCAGGCACCGTCGACCCGAGGGCCGCGGCCCGTACTCCCGGCATGGCACGGACCCGCTCCAGCAGGGTTTCGTTGAATGCGTTCACCTTCGCGGAACTATCGTATTTCTTCCCGGGCAGACTGTAGCGCATCGTGAGCACGTTGTCCGTCACACAGCCCACGTCGGTGGTGCGCAGCCGCCAAAAGCTCTTGAGCAAGAGACCAGCAGCGATTAACAGGACCACTGTCGTCGCAATCTCTACCGTAAGCAGGGTCTTGCGCAACGCGGTGCGCGCCTGGCTTCCGGCCGCGGTGAGGGAGGAAGTGCGCGAGGAAGTCTCCGCCATCGCCCTCTTGCTTGTCGATGAGATTGCGGGCAGAAGACCTGCCAGCAGCGCCGCTCCAAAGATGAGCGCACACGCGACCGCCAGCACCACCCCGTCGGGGTGGACGTTCTGCACGGGGGGGAGATCCTTCCATGTGCCGACCAGCCATTTCGTGGCCGCAAGCGATAACACCACTCCCGTGATGCCACCGGCAATCGAGATCAGCAGGCTCTCGATGAGCTGTATGCGAATCAGTGTGATCCGCTTCGCTCCCAGGGCACTGCAGATCGCAATCTCCTTCTGTCTTGCCGTAGACCGCGCCACCATCAAGTTTGCTACGTTGAGACATCCAATCAGCAGCATGCAGCCGACGGCGCACAGCAGGATGATTAACGGCTTTTTCACATCCTGTGCGAGATCTTCGATCAGGGTTCTTGAAGCCACGGCTCCGGCGACCGGCGCGTGCAGATTCTGCATATGCAGTTGGTACTGCACCGCCTCGACCTGGCTGAGGGCGCTGGCCAGGCTGACATCCGGCCGCAATCGCGCCACCACGCGGCTGAAGTGATATTCATGATGCGAGATGACATCCGCGCCGATCCCGGCGTATGGAGTCCATAGCTGAACCTCGGCATCCGGATAGATGAACCACTTGGGCAGCACGCCGAGCACAGTGTAGGGCTTCCCGTTGAGGTGGATTTGCCTGCCGACAATCAACGAATCGCCGCCGAACCGCCGCTGGAAGAGACTCCATGTAAGCAGCACCACGTTCTCGCCCGGACGATCTTCGCTCTCTGTAAATGTGCGCCCGATGGCCGCGTTCACTCCAAGCAGAGGAAACAAGTTCCAGCTCCCACCGCCCGCCTGCACCATTTCCGGCAATTCCCCGTGCTCTCCTGTCAGGTTCGGTGGCCAGAAGTACCAGGCCGCCATGTCCTCAAAACCGCGGGTCTGCGCCCGCCAGTCGTAGTAGTCGGCAGGGGCAACCGGCGTGTTGTTGAACCATTGAGCATTATTCCCGGCGTCGCGGGAATGCTCATAGATCATCACCAGCCGATCCGGATCGCGGAAGGGAAGCGGCCTGAGCAAGACTGAGCGCATCACTGTGAACAACGACGTTGCTGCCCCGATGCACAATGCCATCACCAGGACGGCAAGAACTGAAAACCCAGGCCAGCGGAACAGTTTGCGAATGCTGATCCTTAGATCGCGAAGAAGACTCTCCAGCCCGCTCCAACTCCAGACACCGCGAGTTTGCTCGCCGATAAGACCGGGATTACCGAAAGAACGTAGGGCGGCATAGCGGGCCTCTTCCGGAGACACGCCGTGTTCCCGCTGCTCTTCTTCTTCCAGTTCGAGGTCCGACTGCAGTTCCCGCTCAACGTCGGCATCGCGTTTCCTGATCTGCCACCATCTCATCTCAGCTCTCCTCAGCCGCGGGCCACATTGTCCGGGCAACGGCTACCGCCGTCTGCTTCCGTTGCGATTCTTCAACCACAAGTTGTTTTCTGCCCTTATCCGTTAGTCGGTAATACTTGAATTCCCGATTGCGATCCGGAGCCGTCTCCCGTTTGGAGACAACCCATCCCCGCTTCTGCAGACGATGCGACGCGGGATAGAGCGAACCGTGCTGCATCTGCAGAGAATCGTTTGTGGTCCGCTGAATGTGCTTGCCGATCGGATGGCCGTGAGCATGTCCACTAAGAAGCGTCTCAAGATGAGCTTGTCGAGAGTGCCTTGAAGAAGACCAACACGCTGCTGTTTCAGATTTGCCACGGAAGACAGTCTACCCTCAATGACGAGGGTAGACGCTCGACCATCACTTGGTCAAGAAGAACAACTGAACGTCGATGGTCGAATAACGCGCATAAACATTACTTCAATTCGCGTCCGCCGATGAATAAAGGGCAACGTCCGCCTAACCATGCCTCGGCATTACCATGGGCGATCTTTTCCTTATCTCTCTGGCTGAGCGGAAGACTTTCTAGAAAATCACGAGTTCCCGTTGGTGTGAGATACGGATAGTCAACCGAGTACAGAATTGGATCCGCTCCAAGCACCTTGTGAATAAAGTCGAAGTGCGGCAGGTTCAACCTGCCACTTGGCGTGACATACACATGAGCCTTGTACGTCTCCGTGATACTGCGAGATAACCTGGTCGCCTCTTGTGGAATCGTGTCATCCATCCGCTGAAGATAAAAGGGGACCATCTCTCCCCAATGACCATTGATCACTGGAAGGTCAGGATATTTGTCGAACTTGCCAGACAAGATCATGCGGAGGACCTGCATACCGGCTTCGTTGTGTCAGCCCCAGCCAAACATCGGCAGTCACGCGCCCACTTCCTTGTCAAGGCCACCATAAGACGGCCCGGTCTGGCCTCGAAAGTTCGATGTTTTTGCGCCTGCAAGAGACAGACCCTTTTCCTTACGACTTTTTTATTTGACAATACTATAGGGGGGTATGATATTTATGATTTTAAGGACGCAAAGGAACTGTCCGAAAAAAGAAATGAGGAATATGAACAACGAATCTGCACAAGAGCCTCCGGGATGTCCGAGGGCCTTACCGTGCTGTGATATGCGTTTTGGAAGCCACACCTATTCTGTTGTGGGTTGATTCTGGGTCGCTCTTCACAGCATTCCACCTGTGAACACGAGCGAGCGAATTTGCTGCCGAGAGTAAACGGCCAGACTCACTCCTCCTAACCAAATCCTTGATGACACCGCCCACGGCGCCGGGAATTAGTCCGGTCACGCCGACAGGATACGTGTCTCAAGCGGGAGGAAATCATGACGACCAAATTCATTTCTAACTTTCCCCATCTAGGCCTGTACTGCGTCTGGATCAAGACCGGAAATCCGCGCCGCCCACTTGCGTGCATCTGGATTGATCCGGAAACGCGAACTTCCGGATTGCAGTATGTTCGCCAGCCGTCAGAACCTCGCGCGAGCCGGCTTGCAAACAAGACGGAAGCGTGTCGTGATCGAAAGCTCAATGTCTCGAGACGACTTGCCACATCACGGCAACGGCACGCAACTCCACCCGGAGTCGCGCTCTCGTTTGCTCTGATCGCGATTGCAGTACTCATATTGCTCAATGCCGCCTGGGCCGACATCGGCGGCAGGATCTCAGGGGTTGTCACCGATCCCAGTGGTGCTTTCGTTTCCGGCGCCACTCTCACGCTCACGAACACGAGCAGCGGAACCAAACAAACCGCGGTAACGAACGATCAGGGACAGTACTCGTTTCCAGTAGTTTCAGTAGGAAAGTATGAGCTTGAGATCACCGCTTCCGGATTTCAAGCCTACAAGAGGATCGACATCCAAATCGACGTGAGCACGGCAATGCACATCGATGCGGCAATGAAGATCGAACAAAATAAGCAGTCGGTAGAAGTGAGCGACAGCGTCGTAACGGTCCAGATGTCCGACACGGAAATCGGCGAGACCATCGCCTCTCAGCAGGTGGTCGATGTACCTCTCAACGGTCGCAGCTACACAGACCTACTAGCGACGCAAGCGGGGGTGTCACCAATTACGACCAGCGGGGCTGCCAACAGCACGTCGGGTGGCGGATTCGGAACGGTCCCGGTCGCTGGCAACGAGAATACCGGCCAATTCTCGATCAACGGACAGCGCGAGTCGGCGAATGAGTTTTTCCTGAACGGAGCCAGCGTCGAGGAGACGATTGGCCAGCAGGCGGGCATTATTCCAAACCTCGACTCGATCGCGGAATTCCGCATTATCAGCAGCAATGCGGATGCTGAATACGGAGGCTTCAGCGGCGGGTTGGTGAATGTGGTCACAAAGTCCGGTGGAGATAAGGTGCATGGATCTGTTTTCGAATTCCTTCGGAATACGGATTTGGATGCGCGTGGTTTCTTTTCTCCCGAACGTTCCACCTTTCAGCAGAACCAATACGGCGGAACGTTGGGTGGTCCGATCAAAAAGGACAAAGCGTTCTTCTTTGTCGATTACCAGGGACAGCGCACAGTGGAGGGAATTGAAACCGGAATTGTAAGCGTGCCTTCGCTTCTAAACCGCACGGGAAATTTCTCAGATTCGGCCAGTACCCTGACTGGAAAGGTGAACGGGGCCTTCCTCGCACAAACTCTCTCGAGCGAGAGTCGTCTCGGTTATCCAGTCAGCGTAGGCGAACCTTTCTACACCGTAGGATGCACCACAAATACACAGTGTGTGTTTCCAAATGCCATCATTCCCCAAACCGCGTGGGGGCTGCCCGCGACGAAGATGCTGCAGTATATTCCGACACCCAACGTCGGAAGCAACGCGTTTTCTTCCGGCGCGGAGAAAAGGCGCACCGATGATGATAAAGGTTCGGCTCGCGTCGATCTGAATAGCGGCAAATATGGGAACGTCTCCGCATACTATTTCGTCGACGGCTACACGCTCGATGATCCGTACCCAGCAGGTTTCGGAGGCGCGACCGTTCCTGGCCCAAACGGGCCTTATGACGCGCTCTCCAGTGGAACCGACCAGGTTGCCGTGTTACGTGACACCAAGACAATTGGCTCGACCATGGTGAACGAAGCGCACATCAGTTATACGCGACTGAGCAATCTCCTGGGCGTGCCGAAAGGGGGAGTCGGAGTCAGCCTGGCCAACCAGGGAATTTCAAGCGGCCCTCAGGGAATCCAACCGGGGGTTCCGCGGTATGCCGGAGTTGAAGCTCTTTACTTCAACACCTTCACCGTTGGAACTGAGCCCTTCTTTCTGGATCAGGTCAACAATAACTATCAGGTAGGTGACAACTTCTCGAAAGTGGTTGGCACGCACACGCTCAAGTTTGGCGGGCAGTACATGTGGTACAAAGTGCTGCAAAACCCAGATCTCGTCGCCAACGGAACATTTTCGTTCTTCGGTTCCGGGACCCAGTCCACTGGAAACGGATACGCTGATTTCCTGCTCGGCTTGCCAGACTTCTACTCCCAGCAGTCTTCGCCGCCGTTCCATGAGAGCGCGGCCGATGGAGGCCTTTTTGCCGAGGATAGCTGGCGAATCAAATCGAATCTGACATTGAACCTTGGATTGCGCTGGGATTATGTGACGCCCTGGTCCGAGTTGAATCACCAGACCACAACGCTCATCCCTGGTGTGGAGTCGCAGACCTTCCCCGGAGCTCCGCTCGGCTACCTCGTGCCTGGGGATCACCTGCCGAACGGCCGGGCAATTCCCGCGGCAATTGCGCCCTCGCCCAAAGACAATTTTTCGCCTCGTTTTGGCATCGCGTATTCCCCGAACTGGTCTGATGGTTTCTTGGGTAAGCTGACCGGAGGCCCTGGCAAAACCAGTGTCCATTTGGGAGGCGGCCGATTTGTCACTTCGCCCGAAGGACTGACTGTGGCCTATCCGACCGGCAATCCACCATACGGGATTACGTACACGAGCCCCGAGCCTCCCCTTATGTCGACGCCCTTCATCGGAGCGCTTACCGGAACGCAGTACATCCAGCAGTTCCCGGTTGACGTTCCTCCTTACACCGTCTCTCCGACGAATCCCGACCCAAACGTGAATTGGTCGCGTTACACGCCAATCAGTGGCGCGGGAAGCGTCTGGTACCAGAACCAAACCGCATACACCATGTCGTTGAACTTCAGCGTCGACCGTCAGATCGGATCGAACATGCTGGCGACCGCGAGCTACATCGGATCCGAAAGCCATCACTTGCTCGCCGTAGTTGGGGCGAATCCGGGAATCCCTTCTCTGTGCCTGAGCCTAAGCCAGCCGCAAGATGTAGCTCCGGGTTCCCCCACGTGCGGTCCATTTCTGGAGAACGACATGTTCACGCGTGCCGACGGAACTGTCGTGAATGGTACGCGAGCACCTTTTCCGAACACGATTGGCAGCGATGCCTGGTACAGGAACATGGGGAATGCCAACTACAACGCACTGCAACTCACACTGAAGCGCACAAACGGACCGCTCACACTGCTGGCCAGCTATACCTACGGCAAGTCCCTCGATTGGGCTTCCAGCATTCAAGAACAGGTTTATCCCTACAACTACCGGATGGAGTACTCGCCTTCGGCGTTCGACATCAAGCAGAACTTTGTCGTGAGCTATAACTACGAACTTCCGATTGGGAAACTGTCCGGGCGAACCAATGGTTGGACGGAAGGATGGGCTTTGTCGGGAATTACACGTTTTGCGAGTGGGTTGCCGGTAACGTTCATGAGTTTTGGCGATAATGCGTTGGTCAACGTCCAAAACAACGGTGTCAATTCCGTCAGTATTGACTTGCCGAACCACACTCCCGGCGATCTCGACATCAATCACAATCCCCGCAATGGAAAACCCTACTTCAACACGTCTCTCTTTACTCCGAATGCTTTGGGAACTCAGGGGAATGCCAAGAGACGCTTCTTCTACGGACCGGGAATTAACAACTTCGACATGGCGGTACGCAAATTCACCAAAATCACAGAAACCAAGACGCTCGAATTCCGCTTCGAAATATTCAACACGTTTAACCACGCTCAGTTCTATCCCAACGGCTCGGTGGATGGAGACATCAATGATCAAACGTTCGGGGATGTACTGAAAGCAGCGTCGCCTCGCATCGGCCAGGTAGCGTTGAAATTCAAATTCTAGAGAGGAGATCGCCAGGGTTTTGCACTACTTCGTCGGATACTTCGCGACTGCCCTCCTTTTGGGGGGGAATCATTGGTGCCGAGCGGCAATGGCACCAGCGGATCGCCGGTCTGCGAACGAATGCGCTAGTGTCTGGCGGAGCGGCCATGTTCGTGAGCATCTCCCATCTGGTGCCGCTGAACCCCACGTCCTTACAGGTTTGCGGCCCAAGTCGTCTCGAGAATTGGCTTCCTGGGGGCGGGGGTCATCATGCGAGAAGGACTCAGCATTCGCGGACTGAACACGGCCGCTACGCTTTGGTGCTCGGCGGCAGTAGGATCGCTTTGCGGGCGGCTTTGTTCGAGAAGGTCTAATTGGAGCAGTTGGAGTTCTTGGAGCGAACGTTCTATTACGGCCACTCGCAAGAAAGATCGACCGGCAACCGAGGCGCACGACCGAGGTTGAGACGCAATACGTGCTTCGTCTGGTTTGCCGGGGCGATGACGGAGCCAAGGTGCGCCTCTTGCTTATGCACCTTTTACACGATTTACCGATCACCTTGCATGCGCTGCACAGCGAAGATTTGAATTCCACCGGCAAGGTGGAAGTGCGCGCCACGCTGGTCAGCGCGGAACGCCAAAACGCGCTGCTGGAAGAAATTGTTCCGCGACTCGGTCTTGAATCCGGCGTCTCGGCCGTGAGTTGGGAACTCGCTGCATAGGAGGTAGAATGAATGGACGGATACAATTGGGACACTACCTATCACTACCTCTGGCTCGAAATACATACGGAAATCCGCGAGAAAAAACCCGTGAGAGAAGCCGGCGCAGGCAGAGCGACGGTGCAGTAGACCTCGTCACGTTTGCTTAGAGATCCTTGTTCGCCGACACGTCAAGAGGCTTATCCGGGAGAACAGGCCACTCCCATCAAATAAAGCCCGTCGACAGGAGGACTGCCAGTACACTCCAAATGGATCGTTAAAGGCTTGCCGCTCGCTTAGGGAAATACAAGATGGATAATTGGCTTCCGAAATCTGTCTTATGTCTGAGATCCTACACGCCACGTTTGTTCGCATCAGATCTCGTGGCAGGAATCACCGTTGGCCTCGTGGCGCTTCCGTTGGCCATGGCGTTCGCGATCGCGTCCGGCGTTCCACCGCAAGCGGGAATATATTGCGCTATAGTCGCCGGTTTCGCGATCTCTGCTTTAGGCGGATCCTCAACGCAGATCGGTGGTCCCACGGGCGCGTTCGTAGTCGTCGTGTTTGGAATTGTTGCGAGATACGGCGTCGATGGGTTGTTCATGTGCACCATGATGGCTGGCGTTCTCCTGTTGATATTGGGAGCGACCGGTTTGGGCACGGCCGTCAAGTTCATCCCGCGCCCTGTAGTCGTGGGTTTCACGAACGGCATCGCCGTCATCATTGCCAGCACTCAAATCAAGGATTTCTTTGGTCTCAAGATCGATAAGGTTCCAGGTGACTTCGCATCGCGCATTTTGACCCTGGCGCACAACTTTCGATCATTTTCGCCGGTGGAAACATCCCTTGCGGCTAGCGGGCTCGCAGTGATTATTCTCTTCATGGTCTTCGTGAAGAGAGTCCCCGGTTATATCATCGCTCTGTTCCTGGGAACGGCGGTGGTTGTCATCTTCAAACTTCCGGTGGCTACGATCGGCACACGATTCGGTGGTATTCCGTCGGGGTTCCCAACCCTCAAGATTCCCCATTTTCGTTTGGACCTGCTACGACCGCTGATTTCACCGGCGATCACAGTCGCCATGCTGGGTGCAATTGAATCGCTG
>Ga0224561_1000025_pt1 | contig 19729 bp, 23 predicted proteins | sample CSU2metagenome_FD_180953 | JGI IMG/M metagenome (GOLD analysis project Ga0224561, IMG submission 180953) | Soil microbial communities from Bohemian Forest, Czech Republic - CSU2 | ecosystem: Environmental > Terrestrial > Soil > Temperate forest | place: Czech Republic: South Bohemian Region... | reverse complement strand
GGTTCTGCAGGGGGAAGTGTGTCACTACGAGAAAGGAGTGCAGGTTCTGTTTCCTCAGGATAAAGGTTTGGAGGACTGGCACGTCGAGAGCTACCTCGGAGTGCCGATGCTAGATGGAATGGGATGTGTCATAGGGCATATCGCCGCTCTTGATGATAAGCCGATGAAACGCGATTCCCGCGCCATCGACGTGCTCAAGATTTTTGCGGCGAGGGCTGCGGCTGAACTGAAGCGACAGCGCGCGGAAGCACAGCTGCAGGCTGCTCTTGTGCAGGTGAAAGAACTGCAGCATAAGCTCGAAGCGGAAAATGTCTATCTCCAGGAAGAAATCAGCAAAGAGCACAATTTTGAAGAGGTCGTGGGGAACAGTCGAGCCCTTATTAAAGTGCTGCAACAGCTTGAGACTGTTGCCCCCACTGACTCGACGGTTCTTATATTAGGCGAGACCGGTTGTGGCAAGGAGTTGTTTGCCCGCGCCATCCACAGCCACAGCAAGCGTAGGGGACGCCCGCTCGTGAAACTGAATTGCGGAGCGATCCCCACCGGCCTCGTCGAGAGTGAACTATTTGGACACATGAAGGGCGCATTCACCGGAGCCTTGGAACGCCGGATCGGTAGATTCGAGCTCGCGGATGGAGGGACTCTGTTCTTGGATGAGGTCAGCGAGTTGCCCCTTGATACGCAGGTCAAGCTGTTACGAGTCTTACAGGAGCATGAGTTCGAGCCGCTGGGCAGCAGCCGAACCCTCCGCGTAAACGTCAGGATTATTGCAGCGAGCAACCGCGACTTGGAGAAGGCCGTCCAGGAAGGACGCTTCCGTGCTGACCTATACTACCGCCTCAATGTTCTTCCCGTCTCGGTCCCACCTTTGCGACAACGCCGTTCAGACATCCCTCTCTTGACCAGCTTTTTCGTTGAACGGTTCGCCAGGCAACTAGGCAAGCAAAGCATTGCCATCGCACAGGAGACCATCGACGTGCTGACGCACTATGATTGGCCGGGTAACATTCGCGAGCTGCAGAACGTCATCGAACGTGCAGTTGTGTTGTCACGCGGACCGATTCTGCGGCTGGGCCGTGACCTCTTGCCTTTTTCCAGCGAGGACCCAGAACCCGCAAATGAGGTTGGGGATGGAACTTCTTCTGATAAGCCAAAGTCCGCGGGAGATCTTAATGCTCACCTCTCATTGCAACAGGTAGAAAAGCGGCACATCCTTGAAGTCCTAGCAAGAACAGACGGGGTGATCGAAGGCTCTCGTGGAGCCGCCAAGCTTCTAGGCTTGCACCCCAATACTCTCCGCAGTCGCATGAAGCGGCTTGGTATCGGGCGTTCTTCGTCATCGCGCCCCCACGAAATATCGCAGCCACGAACCTCCAACTAGCCGCCCCCACGAGTGTTCGTGGATTCTCGGAACGCCAGTTCAAGCTTGTGATTCTCCAATCCTTGCCTAATCAACCACATAGCCTTTTCTGCTTGCGCTGTTGTTTGTGGCATATCGCTTGCCCTAGCAAAGGAGTATTCGGAGGAAACATCCCCAGTGCTCAAAATTTCGGTCGCCAGCGACTCAGACGTCTCGATCCATTTCCAATTGGAAGGTAAGCTCATTGGCCCCTGGGTAGAAGAACTGCGGCAATTGAGCAATACCGCTCTCTTGAGCAACAAGACGATAACCATGGACCTCAAAAGGCTTTGGTTTACCGACCTGGAGGGAGCCGGTCTGCTACGCGACCTTCACCAGAGGCAAGTCTCCCAAATCAACTGCTCTCAATTCATCACCCAACAATTGCTCGCCGTTCATCAGCCACCAATTGAAGAAGAGGCACCCCCGATGACCACAACCTCTGAGAAAGTTCTGCCGGTTGAGAATCAAACCTGGTCCCGGAAGGCACGCGGAGCCAACGTTACTAAAACGAATTCCGCGGAATCATGCCTGATCGATCGCGTGCTAAACGGAGAGCGCGAGTGCTTCTACGAACTTGTGCGACCTTACGAACGCGCCATATTTCTCGCTGCCTTGTCGCTGGTCAGGAACGAGGCCGACGCCGAAGATGTTGTTCAGGAGGCAGTCCTCAAGGCATTTAAGGGGCTTCATAGTTTTCGACAGGAAGCGAAATTCAGCACGTGGCTGATCCAGATCACTCTCAACGAAGCGAAGATGAGGTTGCGAACGGATCGCCGCCATCTTTATGAGTCGTTGGACGAGGGCCAGTGTTCCGAGGATGGTGACTATGTTCCGAAAGACCTCACCGACTGGCGAGAAATACCATCGGAAGCATTGGAACAGAAAGAGCTTCGCGAAGCCCTTATTAAAGCTTTGGATTCACTCCCTGAAAAATATCGTACCGTGTTCGTGTTGCGGGACGTGCAGCAACTCAGTATCGCCGAAACGGTGCAAGTGCTCGGCATCAGCGAAGCCAGTGTAAAGACGAGGCTCTCCCGCGCCCGCCTGAAGATGAGGGACGCGTTGATACCTTCTGAAGTCTCTTTCTGACTCATTGTCGATGCGAAGCACATTCCGCCAAGTTGCGGTAAATCGATTCAAGACAATCGACGAGGAGAATCAAGCAGACACTCCCTTTAATGAATGCGATTGGCGTGCGCAAGAGCGTGGCTTTGATCCGAGGCTTCGATGTTGCTCGCGATCAGCTGGCCGAGACCAAAGCTGTCGAAGTAGGTTACGCTGCTAAAGTCGAAAACGATATTCTTACGCAGCCTATTGAGCAGTCCGCGAACGGTGTCTCGAAGGGATGGTGCGGAAGCTCCTAAAGTTAAGCGTCTCGCTACCTCCAATATCGTTGCATTTGTGGCTTCACGAACATCGATTGTCAAACTCATGATAGAGCCTGGTTTCTTTCCCGTACTCGCCTGTTGGGTGCTCTGGCCCGTCTCTTAGGTGTTGCGAGCCGACAACTCTAGTTCCGCCTGGAGCCAATCGTCCGTGTCAAATCCATTAACTCCACCACGCTCGACATAAATCTCGTATGCTCGTAACTGAATCGCCTCGGCGGTTGGAGTGCTTGTGACCTGCTTTGCCCGCACGTCCGAATTCAACTCGCTTGTTAACGCCTTACCGGGGTCCGCGGCCAAGTTCTTTGCTTTCATGTTTCGTTCTCCCTTTATCACATTTGGTTTGTAGCGCAAGACGAAATGCCTACAAGCGACAGTCATTGTTTGTAAATCGTCGATTGGATGTTCGTGGGTCGTAGGAAGTTACATGCTGGAGCGATCGGCCCTCTCGACCGATGGGAGTGTCGGGGCCGTTCATCGTGTAACTTATTTCGCACCCTTGACTCTCACGTCTGTGAGAAAAATGTTCCTTACAATCCAGCCTGGAAGCGCATGGTTCCGGCACAGAAGATCCGCCGGGCAGGATTGCATGAGGCTTTCGACGGCGCCGTACTGATTTACTTCCACAAAGAGCACAGACGGGACGACGTCGAGGGTTGTGACCCGGCGGATCACTACGTCTTGGTGGACGATAAGATTCGGATCCTGACCGCGATCAAGCGGGTATGGGGCAAATGCGCAACCACGATGTTCCCGCGGCAGGGCCCCTATACGCTCGATCACGAACTTGTCAGCGCGTACCCTCCCGCTGACTACAGCATTGATCGCATCGGGAAGCTAGTGAACTTGGATTTCCAGGCATTTACAAATTGCGGCGCAAGCGCATACGTCGGTGACTTTGCACGGCATGTGAAAAGGTCGAAGCAACAGGGAAGACGCAATCTGCAGATGGGACCTCAATGAGAGACACCTCCGTGTTTCGCGAGGAAGTTTTGATTCGGCACATTCACGTGGGGTCGCGACTTTTCGCTGCGATGGTGCTGATGTTGCTGGTATCGTTAGCAAGCCAGGGGCAAGGTGCCAGCGGCGCGCATCCGAGAGCTTATGTGGATGCCGCAAATCTGGGAGACTCGATCAACCTCTCCGGCGATTGGGCCTTTCAACCAGGCGACGACTCCCGATGGTCCCGTCCGGATTTCGATGACTCGCATTGGCGCATCATCTCCACGCAACAGTCGTGGCAAGACCAAGGAGTGAGCCGGCCTCGCGACTTCTTTTGGTACCGCCTGCATGTGAGATTACCGCTTCAGCATGCTCCCTTGAGTCTCTTGTTCGGCTATTCGGCATTTCCATACGAAGTGTACGTCAATGGCCAGTTAGTTGGACGTTTTGGCCGGTTACCGCCTGAGGAGAGAGTGGATGGAGCTTTGGTCCGCGTTTTCGAAATTCCTCCTTCGGCCGCCAGCGGTGACATCACCATTGCTATCCGCTTCCTGTGTTGGTGGCGATGGGAGTCACGTTATATCTGGGGCGGAATTGTTGGGGATCGCGGCTTGGTGCTGGGCAGTACGCGTGCCATCAATGACGAATACCGTGCGTGGCAAAGCCAAATGCGCTCTGAGTGGTTACCGGATTTTAGCGTAGGGTTCCTATCGATTCTGCTGGGAGCCGGCCTGCTTCTTCTCTACCGAACTCAGCGTAAGCAGAGCGAGTACCTCTGGATAACGGCCTACTTCATTTCGATAACCAGTTGGGTCCTCGTCAACGATTGTCAGTCAATATCCCCCATCTCGATTCAAGCCATAAAGTATCTCGACGTCGGCTTGATGGCTCTTAGTGAAGTACTTCTGCTACAGTTCGTTGTTGCATTTCTACGTCAGTCTATTCCACCCTGGTTGCGCATTTATCAGCTATCGCTGTTGGGGCTCCCGCTGGTGGTTGCGGCGTATTTCGCCGGTTTAATCAGTCTGAGTGACTCTGACTTGACTGTGTTGCTCTGGGGGTTACCCTATGCCCTTGTAATTCCTGTTCTCCTGTTTTGGCGGTATATTCGCGGACTCAAAGAAGCCGGATTCCTTGTTATTCCTCTCCTTCTCGTTAATCTGAATGGCATCCTGAATAGTCTGGCGTGGCTGCTTTATGAACTCAGGCTACGGGACACCGACACGGATTTCGTTCCCACTTTCCAATTAGGTCCAATTCCCGTCACTATTGGCCAAATTGATGGCTTGCTGTTCGTTCTGAGCATCGCAGCGGTGCTCTTGCATCGCTTCCACAAAACCAGCCGGGAGCAGGAGCGGGCGCAAGCGGAGCTGGAGGCCGCCCGCAACATGCAGGAGGTGATGCTGCCCCAACAAATCGGTTCGACACCTGGCTTCGCAATTGAGGCTGTCTACATACCGGCACAGGAAGTTGGCGGCGATTTCTTCCGGCTGTTCCCGGGCGCCGATGAATCTCTTCTTCTGGTCATCGGGGACGTCAGCGGCAAGGGCGTCAAGGCCGCTATGCTGGTAAGCCTCATAGTCGGGCTGCTGCAGAAGATCGTTGAGATCACGCGCGAGCCTAGCGGCATCCTTAGCGACTTGAACAGTTCGCTCTCTGGGCACACTGGCGGCTCGTTTGCGACCTGTTGCTGCGCCTTGATCGGGCCGGACGGTCGTTTGCGGGTCGCAAATGCGGGCCATCTTTCTCCGTACTGCCATGGACGCGAGCTGGAGACCCCGGGTGGATTACCCCTGGGTATAGCCCCCGACACCACCTACGACCACGTTGACTTTACTCTCGGGCCCGGTGATCGGGTGGTATTCCTCTCCGACGGTGTCGTCGAAGCGCGAAGCAAGTCCGGCGAACTCTATGGTTTCAAGCGCCTTGGCGCGATCAGCATCGAACCTGCCGACCTGATTGCTATGGCGGCGCAACGCTTCGGGCAGGAAGACGACATTACCGTGCTAAGTGTGGAATTACAACCGCTGCCAGCTTTGATTTAGAAAGTAGGCATTGTGCAGTCTCACTGGATTGTCCGCCACCATGCAACAGCACGGATTTCCTCTATCGATTGTTGCGGTGAAAGTCATGGATGTTAACGAGACGCTTGATCTTCAACAGAAAGTCGCACGCCTGCAGGCACTTCTCGAAGTGAGCCGGCGCATCCACGCAACCATACAACTCGACGAAGTGTTGCGTGTTGCTCTGGAGATCGTAGTGCTTGAACTGGAGATGGAGGGCGCATATTTCACCTCCTTTCCGTTTTCTGAAGGCCGTATTCCGCCGCATAGTCTCCTGAATCCGAACGGGTCCGAACTGGGCGGCGGAAGTTTTCGTTTTGCACTTCGGGACAAAGCCGGCGAGCTGTTGACGGAGCTGGTCGTAATCCCGCGCGATGGTATGCCTCTGACGCTTGAAGAGTCAGATTTCCTCGTGCAGCTCACTCTGCAAATCGCAATTGCCATTGAGAATGCTCGAAATCACGAGAGGATCATACATTTGCAACGGGTTGAGCAGGACCTGGCCAGTGCAAGAGCCATTCAACGTAGTCTGCTGCCGTCGTCGGTGCATGCGGTAGCCGGTTATGAGACCGCGATCCGTTCGATTTCATCCTACGAGGTCGGTGGAGACTACCTTGATTCGTTGCGGGCCCCGTCGGGTGAGCAGATTATGATCGTGGCCGATGTGGCCGGCAAAGGGCTGACGTCCGCGATGATTGCGAGTTCATTCCGGGCGGCCTTTCGAGCGATGATTATGGCAGGTCTACCGCTCGTCGAAGTCGCCCAGCAACTGAACGCGTTGTCTTATGCGGAAGGACCGGAAGCACGGAGCCGGTATGTGACGGCGGTACTTTTTCGTCTGGACCCAGAAGCCAACTCGCTAGAAGTTGTGAACGCTGGTCACAATCCAGCCTTGCTATGGACGACACCGGCGCGCGGTCCGCTATTGCTAGGAGCCAGCGGGACTCCAATCGGTGTGCAGCCTTCGGCTCAGTACGCGGGCGAAAAATATGAACTAGAAGAAGGAGCCCGGCTGCTTGCCTACACAGACGGGCTGACAGAAGTGTTTCGGGGTGACGAGGAGTTTGGCTTAGACCGCTTGATCGATACATTTCGTGCGGGTCCGTTGGACGCGGAAGCCGCACTCGACCACATCTGGACTACACTTGAAGCATTCACGACAGAGCCCGAGCAGAGAGACGATATGACTGCGCTGGTGCTTTTGCGGAATGGATGAGACGACCGTATGGATAAAGACGCGCTCGAGGTATTCGTGTTGAGCCTGCCGTCGAAGCTCGGTCACGAAAAGGTGGCTATGAGCACGGCAGCGAGCGTAGCCAAGCTAATGGGATTCTCTGAGGACCGCATTGAGGATTTGAAGACCGCGGTCGCGGAGGCCTGCATTAACTCGATCGAGCACGGTAACCGGATGGATGAGTCTCTGAAAGTGGGAATAATCCTTTCGATGACTGCGACGACGCTTGAAATCAGGGTCTGCGATCAGGGGAGCGGCCTGGGTGCGAAGACTCCCACCCCGGATATTGATTCAAAGATGGGTGGTGAGGAGAACCCTCGCGGCATGGGAAAGTTTCTGATCCAGGCGTTGATGGATGAAGTGGAGTGGATCAACTCTCTGCCGACTGGCAGTTGCGCGCGCTTGGTGATCCATTTGGAGAAGCCGGAGGGAGAGTAAATGCAGAACAGGACAACCAGCGTCAGAGTGAGCGAGGCGGCAGGACCTTCCGGAAAACCGATAACGGTTTTGCGCTTTTCAGGAGATATTACCAGCACCTCGAAAGAGACGGTGCTTGGCACCTATCAGGGTCTACCGCCCGAGGTGAAGCGTATCCTGTTGGATCTCTCGAAAGTGGAGTACATGAATTCGAGTGGGATCGCGCTGATCATTCAGGTGCTGATGCAGGCACGCAACACCGGGCAGTCGGTCCACACTTTCGGCCTATCCGATCATTTTAGGAAGGTTTTTACCATGGTCGGCATGACGAAATATACAGATCTTCACGCTGACGAGTTATCGGCATGCGCGGCATTCACCGAATAGTTTGTGAGGCAAACGGCAACCCGGGAGCTGATCGTTTCTTCATAGTGCAAGACCCAATGAGCGTTTGATCTGGTGGAAGGAGTGGCCATACTCTTGATCTCAGGGTCTCGGCGAACTAACGTCTATTTCTCTGACAGCCCGGCTTGACCAGATGCCATGGAGGGTTCGAAGTGCTGCTGAAAAATGGCTGCGATCCCGTGTGAGCAGGAGCTATCGCGCATCACCATAGTGATTTCCAAATGCTTGCGTGCTCGCCATCTATGTAAAGCCTTGAGAGCGGGGCTCGCTGTAGTTCAACATTCCCAGACCATGTTCAGAGCAGATTCCACAGAGGATTGTCCCTGAGTGCTTTGAACTTCGCGGAAGGCGCCATTGAGCCATGCCCGGGGTTGAATGACGGTGAGGGGATGAGGCTTCCATAGTGACAGCCAAGCATCTGCGTTGAACCCGCGCGCTCTGAAAGCTTTTGAGTACTGCCTCGGCGGGCGAGAGAATCGGAACCACCTTCGAATGCCCATAGAGCATTCGAAATGGCGAAGGCACCATCGATGACGCTAAGTATCGCCGCTGCCGCCCTTTTGTCGATTGCGCAGCGCTTTAGCAGATCGGTTAGATAGTCAAGAATCTTGTTTTGGTGTTCGATCGCCAGGCGATGGTACGGGTGGGCAGTATCCGGGTATTCGGATGCGATACGAAGGAACGGGCAGCCGATTATTTCGGGCCAGTTCGCCATTTGTTCGAATTTGGTCAGAGCCTCACGCAGATTTTTTGGGGGAGTGGGATGAGAGAGATAGTGCCAAAGAGCTTGATCGCGGTTTTCGAAGTACGCGAGCACGAGGGCATTCTTGCTTTCGAAATGCCGATAAAACGTCGCCCGTTGCGCCGTCGGTTCTCTGGGACATTGGAACGCAAGCACGTTTATTCGCTTTGCCCGTTTAAGCCACCACTTCTAAGATTTGAGGCAAGGTTTTCTTTGTGATTTGAGGCACAGTGGCTTCCGCGGCGGGGTAGCCAACCGGAATCAATAGATAGGGTTTCTCATTTTTCGGCCGGTTTAGAATCTTGCTCAGAAATCCCATCGGGCTGGGCGTGTGGGTTAACGTTGCCAAACCAGCCATGTGCAGCGCAGCCAGCAAGAAGCCCGCCGCGATTCCTACCGACTCCATAACGTAGTAATGTTTGATCTTGGTCTCGCGCCCCTCCGCATCGTGGCTCAAACCATAGTCAAGCCGAAAAATAACAATCAGGTAAGGCGCGATCTCGAGAAACGGCTTGTGCCAATCTGTACCCAATGGCTGCAGTGCGGCAAGCCACTCAAGGGGAGCGCGTCGGTGATAAAACTCTCTCTCTTCGACCTCCGCTGCTTCCCGGATCTGGCGTTTCACTTCTTGATCGGAGACCACTACAAAGCGCCACGGCTGCTGATTGGCGCCAGAGGGTGCGGTAGCTGCCGCCTTAATCGCCGTCTCAATTAACTCGAATGGCACGGGTTCTGGAGAGAACGACCGTACAGTGCGCCTGGCACTCATGGTTTGGAAGAAAGAAGAGGCCCGCCACAATTGTTCCTCTGCAGGAAGACGCTGAAATCGGAGCGGTTGCAGTTCGGGAAAATGATGTGTGTCTTCTCGGGCTCGCGTCATGGGTGTATAGGCCTTTTAGTTAACCAGAAAAAGAGCTTCGTGACCTGCCTCTTGCTTGGCAGTCGTCCTCCCGTATATTAGAGAGGTGTCTGCACCAAGAAAAGTTTCAAATCGCCTCACACAGACTTGTGAAGTCGTCGAATAAAATAGCTCGGACCGTCGAACGCTAGTCTGGTAACTTTGTTCATTCTCCTTGCATCCATGATGGGTGATTGAATATCCGCCTAAGCTCCAGCAACAACGGAGGCACGTTGATGGGTCTCCTCCTAGCGATTCCTGTCGCAGCATCCTCTTTCTGAGACGGGGCTACCCATGAAACTCCTATTCGTGCGCGTGTTGTTGATTACGAGTTGGATCAGCTTTGTTCCCATCACAACCGCGGCGCCCCAGGAAGCAGCGGCCAACGCCTCGCAAACCGAAAGGGCCGCAGGCGGAAACACAGCCGAAGCTCGCATTCCCGATCTGCTTCACCAATTCAATGACTCACCGCAGGCACTGGCCGCCAAAGTGTCTCCTGCGGTGGTTCAGATCACCGTCACGGGATTTGGGCCCCAGGACGACAAGAGTAAAGATGGAGCCTCCTTTGTCGTCCGGCAGCGTGCGATCGGTTCCGGAGTGATCCTTGATCCGAATGGCTATATTATGACGAACGCGCACGTTGTGGAAGGAGCGCAACAGATTCGTGTTGTCCTACCATCGCCAGCTGCCAACTCGCCGTTAGAGATCGTCCCTTTGGGTAAACGCCAGGTGCTGGACGCCAAGCTGGTGGGGGAAGATAAAGATATTGATCTGGCCTTACTAAAGGTCGAGGGCCACGATTTTCCGACATTGCCATTGGGGCCAAACCACGCCATACGTCCCGGAGCGTTTGTGATAGCGATTGGAAGTCCGGAGGGCTTACAGAACTCGGTGACTCTCGGTATCGTCAGCTCGGTGTGGCGCCAGCCCGATCCCGACCGACCTATGGTCTACGTCCAGACTGACGCCCCCATCAATCCCGGGAGTAGCGGCGGACCGCTAGTGGATCTCGATGGTTATGTGGTTGGCTTGAACACGTTTATCCTGAGCGAAGGTGGAGGCAGCGAAGGCTTGGGATTCGCCATACCCGCGTCCGCGGTTAAGTTCGTCTATGAGGAGCTGAGGAAGTACGGATACGTCCACCGAACGGAAATTGGCGTGGGCGTGCAAGAGATTACTCCGACTCTGGCAGCTGGTCTCGGTCTGGCGCAAAACTGGGGGGTTGTTATTTCCGACGTCGAACCCGACGGTCCAGCCGATGCGGCGGGGTTAGTAGGACAGGATGTCATAGTTGCGATCGATAGCCATCCAATACTGGGATTACCGGGTCTGACTGCTTCGCTGTATCTACATCCTCCGGCCGACAACCTGAACGTTGTCGTGTTGCGTGGCTCGCAAAGGATTGCGTTGAACATCCCAGCGATCGAACACCGAGATGAGATGGACCAACTTGCCGGCATCGTTAACCCGAACAACCGTATTAGTGGGCTCGGAGTTTTTGCTGTGGGCTTTACGCCAGAGTTGCGATCGGTCTCGCCTGATGTTCGTTTTGCTTCTGGGGTTGTTGTGGTTGCATTGAGTCCAGGACCTGACACCCAAAGTCGCAGCATTCACGCCGGCGACATAATCCACGCCCTCAACAACGTTCCAGTGAAGTCGGTCGAACAACTGAGATCCGCTTTGCATCGCCTTAAACCCGGCGACCCCGTCGTGTTGCAGATCGAAAGGCAAGGAAAGCTACACTATGTTGCCTTCGACATGGAGTAACTCTGTTTCTGAGGTTAGGCACTGCTGGATGGTCTGCTACTCGTTGTGATCGTCACGCTCATTCTCCGCGCAGCAGTCATAACTTACTCGAATAACCATCATCGCTGCTCCTTTGCTTTCCTGCAAAGCGAAAGTCGGTTAGCGCTTGGGAGTGGCCTCACCCCGTAACTTCAATCGTTGGGGAAGCATCTCACTGGCACGAGTCATTGAGACTCTAACTAAGGAGAAATCATGAAGAAAAAGTATTTGACCGTTCTATTTACAATCATTAGCGTTCTTGGGTTGGGGCTGGGTGCTCGGGCTCAGGAACAAGACACTGCCCTTGGAAAAGTGCCGTACGACTTTGTGGTTAGAGGCCAGGTACTTCCTGCGGGAACGTATCGGATTAGCCGTATACGCACAGCGGGAGCGTCGCGAACGCTGGAGATCACTAGCTACGAAACAGGCGCAACAGTGCTCCTTGTCCCGACGTTTTTCGATGGCACTCAAACCGGGCAGGCGCAATTTAGCTTCGAACATGCCGGAGATAAGTATTTTCTCAGCGCAATCGAGACACCGATCGGGACATATTCCATAACCGTCCCGCAGTCGGCTATCGAAGTTGCGCGGATGGAACAGCGGGGCGGGTCTTCCACTGGAAGCAACTAAACCAGCCAAATGACCACTGAATTTCTGGCCAGGAGTTCACGCGAATGGAATTGCATGACAAGGCGTGAACTCCGACCGGAACCGCTCAAACGCCGATTAGCAATTCGGTAGAAAAACCGTCTGGCAACGTGGGTTCAGCAACAGTGAGCCATGCCGAAGCAGAAAATGGAGTTCATCATAAGGTATCGCTCTTGGCATCGTCCGTTGCGCTGCTCGTCTGTGCCACGTCGGCGTACTGACAACTTCCACCCTGGCCGTGACTGCAAACGATGAAGAGCGGACCTTAGTCGGCCTCCAACTTTACTGGCAAGGCCCAGGCTGTTCAGATTTGTCCCAGGCCCCGTCTACGTTGATTTCAACGCCCGTAATGTACGACCCATCTTGGGAGGCTAGAGACGCTACGGCGCCTGCCACTTGTTGTCCAAACCGCTTCATCGGGACCTTCGCAACTGTCTCCTTATCGAATTCATCGATGGCTTCCTTTGGCAGCCCAGTTCTCCCAAAGATCGGTGTAACTATCTGCCCCGGAGCAACCGTGTTCACGCGAATGCCACGCCCAGCTAGTTCAGCGGCTGCGGTTCGCGCCAATGAGCGGAGTGCGGCTTTGGTTGCTGAATAAGCGCTCGCCCAACGGTGCCTTGACAGTCCGCCACGCTGGTATTCAGAATGATCGACACACCATCATTCAACAGGGGCAGTGCTTTCTGGATGGTGAAGTATGCTCCCTCGATAGTGATGTCAAATTGCTCGTCGTACGTGCCTCCGATGTCTCGGCGAGGGGCGCGAACTTCGCGACTCCCGCGTTCACGAACAACACATCAATTTTGCCTAGCTTTTGCGAAACTTCGGCATACAGCTTGTCTATGTCTGCGAGGTTTGCCACGTCTGCCTGTACCGCCAGCACGCCGTTGCCGATTCGCTTTCACCGCTTCATCCAGGGTTTTCTAGCTTCGACCCGCAATTGCGGCTCGCGCGCCCTCTTCCTGCAGGCGTTTCGCCGTGGCTAGACCGATGCCACTGCTGCTCGTATCCGGCGGTCTGTTGGCGCAAGTCGGCGCTTCCACGCCTTCAACCGGCGATCGCACGGAGACAAATCGCCATCAACCTCGGGAAAGTGTGGCATGGAAGTCCTCGTTCTTAGCCGGCGGGCGGGAGGGTCGACAGGCGCTTGCGTTCCTCCAATTCGTCCCGCTTCGGGCTTGATCAACAATTGTCCTCAGCGCGACCGGATCCTCCATCCATTACCGATCTTTCTTCAACCATCGCCACTGTGAAATGGAAAGAGTCTGCTTTCGGGTTGGAACCACGGACGGCCTGCAGATTCTCAACTCTGAAATCTGCAGGCGCCGTGCTGAGTTGCGACCTATCGCGCATTGAGCTGGAACTGCTTACTCAAGACGTTGAACGATCGGGCAATTGATGGAGAATCCGGAACTTCCGAACGCAGCCCCCGCTGGAAAGCCAGTGAGCAAGTCGTCGAGGACGAACGTGAGTACTGTAAATTCTCCTTCAAGCTGCCCACGAAAGTCCTGGCTGATGGCATCATCCGTCCAGGTGTACAACTGAGCGTCCCAGGCTGGGCTGTAATCGAGCGCGAGTGTCGGGATTCCGCCGAGAATGTTGTTTGGCCGGTGTCCATCGGCCAGATCCGCCGATAGTCCCTGTCTTAAAGGGTTGCTGCATCCGCCGGATTCGGGTCCATTGGTAGCAATAAAGATGCGCTCGATGGGACTTCCGAAGCTGTCGTCGCTACCCAATTTGAGCTTGTCCATTAGTGGAGCGTAGGTATTGTGTTCGATGGATGCCGCCAGAGGGATGCTCGCGTCCATGGACATATACCAAACTTGGCGGCCAAAACTAAAGCCATTGATCAGGTTGATGGTAACCGTCATCGCGTACGGATCGATGGCGACGACTTCGTCGTGAACTTTGGAATAATCAACGTGGCCATTGGGAAAGTTGATTTGTTTGGCGTCGACGTTGAACGCAATCATGGGTGCGTTGTAGATCACATTGCCGGCGTTGAGCAGTTGAACATAGGGGCTATAGTTGGCATCCCCAATCGCCCCCGGCGTAAAGGAAGTGGGAGGAAATTCAGCGCCCGCCGGCCCCGGGACAACATTCCGTTTAGGTGAAAAGTCAACCGTACCCGCGTTGAAAACGATGTTGCCGTTCTCATCGAGGTTTCCCGTCCGGGCGGCATTCGCGGCAAATTGAAGCTTGGTGGAGAAGTTCAGACCTAACTCATTACCCACCGAGGGATCCGAAACGTCTGTCAGGATATACCACACCGTCTCGTTGGAGCCTGCCAAAGTTCCCTGGTACAAGGGTATTGTGATGGTTCCTTTTTTGGAGTCAACCACACCGGAGTTCAGCAACTGCACTGGCCCGACCAGACTGTTATTCACCGACGAAGGTGGCGGCCCAAAATAAGTGATCGGGACGTTTGAACCTACGCTCGCGACTGCAGGGAACAAGTTACAGCCCGGTCCCGGCCCAAGCGGTCCAGGCCCAGGGCCCTGAGCTGAATTGAAATTGATGGATTCTGCCGTTGCATCAGCAGTGTCGATCGTTGTTGGTAGCGCTGGAACTGCGCGCTTGGCTCGAAGGTGCAGAGCCAATACTTCTGGCGAGAGTGGTTGTCTGATGGGAGTTGCCGCTGTTGGGGATTGAGCCGATTCTTGTGCGGCAGCAGAGTGAGAGAGCAAACCGCCGACAGAAAGAGTTGCGAGAAGAGCGACGAATAGCCTGCTTGAGGGGAGGGACGGCAACACAGGTTGGCGGCCTTTACTTCCAAGCGTTCGAAACAGCGTGTGAACTACTCTTTGCATTTCCTATCTCCATGTTTCATGAGTCGTGCTGAGTTACGGCCAGCACGCTGTGTATGCGATTCGAAGGAAGTAAGAAAGCTACAGGATAAGGGGTAGCGGAATTTGCTATTTGGATGCGTAGTGTGTCGGGTGTTGTGCCTGTAACCCATTTAGACGTTTTCTGAATTCAGACGGCGTGAGACCGCAGAAGTCTTTGAATTCGCGACTGAAGTGACTGCGGTCAATGTCGCCCAGCGTCGCTCTAATCTCTTTAACGGTTAAGAAGGTTTCCGAGAGCATCCTCTGTGCCTCGCGCATTCTCAATGTACTGATATAGTGCGATGGCGACTGGGACACTTCAGTCTTGAAAACGCGGCAGAACTGCCAACGAGACATATTCACGGAGCGCGCTAATTCGGCAATCGATGTACGAGCGCACAAGTTAGCGTGCAAGAATTCGATCACCGTGCGTATTCGGCGGTCCATTGGCGCATGAGTTGGCCACACTTTTGGCTGGCGATTACCCGCAAACACTTCGCGCGCTACCGGCAATACACTTTGCATGGATTCTCCTGTTTTTGCTTTGGCTAGAGGCAGGACACCTGGCATAGGTCCATACTCGTCTTCTTGGGGCACGAACCGTTTCCAACGCCCTGGATTTACTTGTGCTGAATTGCTTCCGGCGCCCTCTCCCTATCTAGCGGTATGACTCGCACGTCCCAAGAAACATCGGATTGTTGAGGTAAATAACATTTCACGCTGTCGCAGGCCTAGGCCTCCAAGACTGTTTCAATTCAGCGATGGTTGCGAGAGAACATCTGTAATTCGTAGTCAGCGGTCTCGGGTCATACTTTACTGAATTTCACAGCAATTCTCCTCGTTGAGATGTTTTCTTTGAAGAAGCCTGTCTCTTTACGGTCGGAAGCTGGTATTCGTACGATGCGTCCCACGACGCAAAGTTACAGTTCAAGAACACAAAGAAGCATTCCCACGCTCGCTCAGAGGGCGATCCTGCACGAAAGCTGGAGAGAGGTTGAGTCGGGCCTAAGCTGCAGCGCGGACAAAAGTGAGGGGCACGGAAAAGCCCCATACTTCTCTCGGGTGTGATCGGTTGGGCTGAGGCTGGAGCTGACACTGTGGCAAAGATAATCGAGTTCTACATGGCGAACGGCTTCCAGAGGAACGTGGAGCAGGTATCTCCTGTGCGACGCAGTCAGGTGATTGAGTTTAGCTCGCGAATACGAACAAAGGCGATGTGCAAGCATAATGGAAACCCCCATACTTCGTTCGGCTTGGGTCTGTGGCCTGGGGCTGGAGCTGACATATCAGAATCCGTTCGCCCAGCAGAGGCGGGCGAATTGCAGTGGGACTGAGTTGTCGCCTGCGGTTGACTATGACTCATCGCCGGAGGGTGCCGTTGTGAAGGTCAACAACGAGTTGGAAGTCCGGTCCGTCGTCGTGCCAACGCAGCACGGCTCAAGCTGACAAAGTCCCGATCTGGCCTTCATGTAACTTCGTGTCGAGACCGCGCATCTGACGGACGACGTTTGTCTTTTTCTTCCTGGAGGGCCAAACTGTGGAAGGGACCGAGACTCAAGAGCTTGGACAGCGTCCTATCACCAACAAACCATCTTTTCGCTTCTGGAAGACGCAGCGATTTATTACGGTGGGGTCGCTGGGTCTGGCGATAATCCAAGGCGTCTGTGCTACGGCAGTATTCGTCAGCGGGATAGGCACTGTTCTCGGGCTCTCTACCCTCGTTGCCGCCACCGCTGCAGGACCAGCGACCGGCCTCCACGCCAACAGGTTCCGAATTCCGATGCTGGTTCTTGCCGGGCTCGGGGCTGTAGTCAATCTTGTGCTTTTATGGAATGCAGAACGCATGCGCAGGAACCCGGCTGCCCGTTGGCGAATGCGTCCCCTTACTCGAAAAGAACGCTGGGAGAAACGGATTCAGTTCGCCGCGTCCATCCTTACCCTCCTCCTGATCGCGGGCGAACTTCTCGCACATCCAATGTTTCACCACGAACTGTAGACGCCGTTATCTGCCAGCCGGCTCCGACTTCTCAAGTTCGCTTTCAAGCCTGGCATGCAACCGCTCACTGAAACCGCTCGGCAGCGCAAAGGTACGCTCATCTGCGATCAGGTAGACGATATTGCGAGTGGAATCGAGAATAGCCGCGCAATAACGACAGTGGGCCAAATGTTTTTCCATGCTGGCACGCACGGAGGGATCGAGATCTCCGTCGATGTAATTGGAGATTTCGCGCCACACATGTTTGCAATTTAGAATCATAATCAGCCTTTCGTGCCCTTCCAGCCTCGCTTTAGCAAATCAGGCGCCAGCATTTTCTGCACCAACAGTCGCGCCCGGAATAGCCTGGTCTTCACCATCCCCTCGGTGATGCCAAGCAGGTGGGCGGTCTCCTGAATATTCAACCCACGGACGTCACGGGAAATCAATACCTCCCGATACTTCTCCGGCAGCTCGTCCAGCGCTCGTTGCAGAATTTCTCGCAGTTCCTTCCGGTCAAGAGCTTCTGAAGGAATCTCACGCCAGTCAGTCAGCACCGCCGGCGTGTAGTCACTGTCACCATCATCCATCAACTCTTGAAGCGAAACCTCGGACTCCGAACGTGAGCGGCGGAGTCTCATTCGCGCTTCGTTCAACGTGATTTTAACCAGCCAAGTACTGAACTTCGATTCTCCACGGAAGCTGCCCAGAGCCTTGTACGCCTTAAGGGCCGCTTCTTGCACAACCTCTTCAGCATCCGCCTCGCTCTTCAGAACCGAGTACGCGGTCAAGAAGACTGCCCGCTCGCAAGGTTTTATCAATGCATGGAACAGTTCCCGTTCACCTGCGACAATGCGAGAGATCATCTCCGCTTCTGTGAGCGGCTGCCCGTCCATCGTAGTCGATGACGACTGTGTCTGGTGGCTATTCAAGCGGCAACCTGCAAATTACGAGCCAAGGACCCGATACCATTTGGGACCGGGACAGCTTCTGAAGCAGCCGCGTGTTCCGCTGTGTCTCTGAACCGATCCATCTCCGCCCTTCGTGATCCGCTTAGCTGGTATTTCTGTCCCACGGCCTCTTGATGACGTCTTCAGAAGGAAAGTTACAGGCACGCGGCGTGATGTGATCTCTTCTCAAGTTCTTCAGGTGTGCTTCAAGGTTACGTTTGAGCACAGCGTTGGGGAGCTGTTAATCGCTTGAGCGAAACCATTACGTAACTTTTCTCGTCGCATCTCATCTGAATGGCAGACGCAGACCTTAGGTATTTGCCGTCTCAGCAAGGTGTATTGACGATTCCCGACCTGTTTTGAAAGAAAAGGCAATTAAAGATATGAAGCTATCAACCATGTGCAAGAATCTGCTGCCTGGGCTGGCTCTGCTTCTGGCTACCAGCGCATTCGCAGCAAGCAATGTCAACAAGGGTTCCATCGAAGTGTTGGAACCCCTAACCGTCAGTGGACATCAGCTGCCGCCGGGGCAGTACAAGCTTCACTGGGACGGAACAGGTTCTGACGTTGAACTAATGATCCTGTCAAACGGGAAGCTGATGGCGACCGTGCCGGCTCAGTTGCTCGACCTGAGTCAAGCCGAACGTGACAACGCAACTGTGACGCGCACCAACGATGATGGCAGCCAGTCTCTGACCCAGATCGACTTCGCCGGCAAGAAGTATGCGCTGGCGTTTGGCGGTGAGTCGGCGGCGACTACCTCAGCATCGCCGGATGGCAGCAAGTAAGTACCTCGGTACGCAACCAGGTCGCTCCAGCTACACCAGGCGCCACAGTGGTTTTGGCCATGGTTGCGCCTGGTGTTGGGAGGGCCATAGAGTCACTGTCTCAGGAGGTTGGCAACATGTCTTCAATTCGTAAGGCAACGGTGATGGAGTACCCGAGGGTCGAAACCGAGTCCTCACCATTCGAGCATCCGATAAACGGACCATTTAACCAGGCTGTGGAGTCCGCGGACTTTGCCGAGATCGTCAGGAAGCTGTCGAAATCGACTTGGTTTTGCGAGGTCGGGGAAGCTTAGCTCAGTTCTCGGTTGACACATCCCGCAAAATTTCCATATCCGTCGAAGGTTTACACGCCTCTCGATAGGTGTCCCTACTGCGCGGAGACGGAGAATCTGTCCACTGGCCTTCGTTCCGGCATTGGAAACTGATCGCGACTTGAGCCATCCCCGGTCAATCCATTTTTGGATCTCGTCGGGACGGGTGTGCAGCGCGAGAGACAGCGAGAACTTGGTGAACCATTCCCGCCCCGTTTTGCCGCCCATCCCGAGGCGGTGCAACATCGAGCGCACGGAACCCGCCGGCCGCCGCAGAATGTTCGCGACTTCTTCCACCGGCAGGCTGGAGATCAGATGCGGCAGGCGTTGTTGCTCAGGTTTTGTCCATTCCCGATAGCCTCGCTTTTGATGGATGCCGAATTCGCGCAAGAAGCGCAGACAGGCGTCTCGAGGGTTGCCCGAAATCGCCGCGAGCTTGGTGACCAGTTTCCGCCGGCCAATCTCAGTGTGCTCCTGGCATCTGTTCGTTCCTTGTTTGTATTGCCTGACCAGTTCTGTCGCTTCTTTGGGCCAGCGGAACACACGACGCTGATGGAGACCGTCGGTTTCGCCCATACTGCTGCCTTCCCGGGGACTGGCTCCTGATGACAGTTAGCGTCTGCAGATCCGTCTACACCCCACTTGTCTCTGCGCCTCCGGGATACCTCCTCTCCTGATGACGAAGTTGGCGCGTGGATCTAGTCCACACATGAGCCAAGAGGAGCAGCCAGCGTATCGCGACCGCTGAATCGATGTGCAAGATTTTTTTTCGTGCAGGAATTTGTGTACGGCCGGCAGGGTGCGAAAGAACAAGCAGCAACTGAGGGCCCTTCGCTAAGGGCGGAAACGTACTGCGTGGTTCGTCTGCTATTCTTAGCGACGTTGTGTCATTTTGGAAATATATGCACTATGAACCGGAAGCCGCAATCTTAGAAATCCATCGCCACAGGACC
>Ga0224561_1000022_pt1 | contig 20606 bp, 20 predicted proteins | sample CSU2metagenome_FD_180953 | JGI IMG/M metagenome (GOLD analysis project Ga0224561, IMG submission 180953) | Soil microbial communities from Bohemian Forest, Czech Republic - CSU2 | ecosystem: Environmental > Terrestrial > Soil > Temperate forest | place: Czech Republic: South Bohemian Region... | reverse complement strand
ACCGCGACCGCCCAGAAGAATGCTCATGCCGAGCATGCCTCCGCGTGCGGCGTCCATGCCGCGCCAGTGCAGCGCGAACTCGCGTTCCCCCATCACGGTGAAGGTCACCCAGCTGGGACCAATCATCAGTTCGCCGGCTTTCGCAAAAACCGTGGGAAAGAGCATGCGGTGGTTGCGCACGTAGCGAATGCCCTCCAGCACCGGCGAAAAATCGACCAAATCGCGGGGGCGAAGCGGAGCAGCCAATTCTGCGTGGGGCTCGGCAAAACGCATTCCGCTGATAAGAATCGCCGAAGCCAGGAACGACAGTGCATTCAGGACGAACACCGCGTCGCGGCCAAAAAAGGCAGCAACCAATCCACCCACCGAAGCGCCAATCAACAGATTCACCGACCAGGTCGCCGACGACAGCGTGTTGGCGATGAGCACCTCTCCCCGTGCCGCAATGTTCGGAAGCACCGAACTGCGCGCCGGCTCAAAAAACGCCGCCATGATGGTCTCGCCCAACAACAGCGGATACACCAGCCACACCGTCGACCGCGACCGAACCAGCAGCATAGCCAGAACAATCACGAAGCGCACCAGGTCGGCGGCGATCATCACGTGCTTGCGCCGCAGCCGGTCGTTGATCACGCCCGCGGTGGGGCCCACCAGAGTTTGCGGCAGAACCTGCAGCACCAGCGCCAGCGCGACCGAGCTCGGACGTCCAGTCAACTGCAGCAGCAGCGTGTAGATCGAAAGCGTGTAGAACCAATCGCCAATCTCGCTGACGATCTGCGCCATCCACAAGCGGCGAAAATTGCGGTTGCCGCCAAGCAGCCGCCCGTAGGACGCCAGCGAGATGGAAGGTATCGCGATCTCCGGTTGCGGTTCCATAGTGCGGCTCGATAATGAGGTCCCATTACGAGGGCGGGTGCCCCATTTCTCGCGTTTTTTGCGAGAGGTGGAGGTTTTGATCTTCAGTTAGAAACAACTTTTCGGGAATCACGCTGTCCAGCAGCGACCTACGAACCCGGCCGCAGCTTGTGCTTGAGGTCTTCGGCGATCTGTTTGCCGTGGAAGCGTCCATTTTCGATGAAGATCTCGTTGGTACGCGATCCCGCCACGATCACGCCCGCCACATAAATCCCCGGCACATTGCTTTCGAGCGACACTGGATCGCACACCGGACGGCATTGCTCGGATGACAGTTCAATCCCCATGCTGCGCAGAAAATCGTAGTCAGGATGGTAGCCGATCAGCGCCAGCACAAAATCATTCTTCAGGTGTAGCGGACCGCGCGGCGTGACCAGCACCACGTGATCGGGGCCAATCTCTTGTACGCTGCTGTTGAAGTAAGCCACAATCTCGTTGTTCTTGATGCGGTTTTCGATGTCGGGCTTGATCCAGTACTTCACGTGGTGGTGCAGATGCGCTTCGCGATGCACCAGCGTCACGCGGGCGCCGTGCCGCCACAGATCGAGCGCCGCAATGGCGGCGGAATTCTTGCCGCCGATCACCAGCACTTCGCTGTCGTAGTAAGGGTGAGGCTCGCCGTAATAGTGCGACACCTTGGGCAGGTCCTCGCCCGGGATACCGAGCTGATTGGCCAAATCGTAGTAGCCCGTCGACACGATCACCTTTCGCACGTGATAATCATGTGGCCTGCCGGCACGATCGGTGGCCGTGATGCTGAACTTGCCGTCTTCTCCGAGCACGGTCTTGACCCACTCATACTGCCGAACGTCGAGCTTGTAATGCTCCGCGACCTTGCGGTAATACTCCATGGCCTCTTCGCGCGTAGGCTTCTGCAGCGCGGTAGTGAAGGGGATATCGCCAATTTCGAGCAGCTCGGGCGTCGTGAAAAAAACCATATTCGCCGGATAGTGAAACAGCGAATTCACCAGGCAGCCCTTGTCCAGCACAACCACCTTGAGCCCGAGTTTCTGCGCCTCGATGGCGCAGGCCAGCCCAGTAGGCCCCGCCCCAATGACGAGAACGTCGGCGCGCACCTCTCCACTCGGCAGAGCCTTGGTCTGGGGCTGAGTCCGCAAGTCTTCAGCAGCAAGAAATTCGGGCATGAACCTCCAAGGAATCTGCAGCGTCCCGCGCCCAGGAATGCGGGTCAGAGACCGATGATTCTAGCATGCGGGAAAGTAGCGGCGGCGTCCCCCTTCGTGTTGACAGCCATCAAGATGGGGCTACATTTGTGGTGCGCGGTCGGTTAGAAACGAGAATTGGATGCCGCGAACGAAGCCGGACGCACTTCCCGTTCAATGGTGTGCGAGAGCTTGTCATAGGCAGCTTCGAAATCGTACGCGGATTGAAGATTCAGCCAGAAGCCGGCGCTGGTGTTGAAGTACGGAGCCCACCGCAAAGCCGTATCAGGAGTAATGCCGCGGCGTTCGTGAACGATTTCACCCACTCGCGTCACGCGGACGCGGAGATCAAGCGCCAGCCGATTCATGCTGAGCCGCAACGGCTCCATGAACTCGGCGCGGAGAATCTCACCCGGATGGATTGGAGGCAGAAGTTTTTGAGTCTTGGGCACTTTATGTGTTCTCAACGTATCGGTCCATGGAGACCGTGATCTCTCGTTACCTGCCGTTAGTGATCGTCGACAATTTCGACGTCATGGGCATTCCCCTCGCGCCAGATGCGGCAGAGACGCCACCGATCGTTAATTCGGACTATGATGCCCTTTCCTGTCCCCGCGTAAAGCCTCAAGGCCGTTCCCGGGAGGCGCTGCCAAATCCCGCAATTCCGTCGCACCATCCAACGGTTGCAGCTTTCGGCGGGCGATGTGTTCGACTGCCTGAAAACGTCGGCTGCGTTGGCGGCGGTGAAGCCGCCCCGTCTCCGCACACCGAAACGTCTTAATCACCACTTCATCGTGTACCGTGAAGCGTTTGACGTAAAACGGTAAATGAGACGAAGCAAACTCCGCTACGGAGTCCTTACTCTTGCTTGCTACAATTGACGGTTAACTCATCCCTCAAGCACTTCTCAGGAATCCATCATGCCATCGTCCGGTCATCCGCCTACCACCACCCGCATTGAAACCGACAGCATGGGGCGAATCGAGGTCCCGGCCGACGTCTACTGGGGCGCGCAGACGCAGCGCTCGCTGCTGCACTTCAACATCGGACGCGACACCATGCCGCCCGAACTGATCCGCGCTTTTGGCACGCTCAAGAAAGCGTGCGCGCTGGTGAACCAGGATCTCGGCAAACTCTCAGCGGACAAATGCAAACTCATCGTACAAGCCGCTGACGAAGTCATCTCCGGCAAGCTGAACGATCAATTCCCACTGCGCATCTGGCAGACCGGTAGCGGCACCCAAACCAACATGAACGTGAACGAGGTCATCTCCAACCGCGCCATCGAAATCGCGGGAGGAGAAATGGGATCGAAAAAGCCAATTCATCCCAACGACGACGTGAACATGTCGCAGTCGTCGAATGACACGTTTCCAGCGGCCATGCACATCGCCGCCGCGGAACGCGTGAAGACCCGTCTGATTCCTGCGATCAAAAGCGTGCACGATGCGATCGCCGCCAAAGCAAAAGAATTCCATGACATAGTCAAGATCGGACGCACGCATTTGCAAGACGCCGTGCCGCTAACCTTCGGCCAGGAATTCGGCGGATGGGCCAGCCTGCTGGAGCGTGACATCCACCGTCTGGAGCAAGTGCTCGACGGACTCTACGATCTCGCCATCGGCGGAACTGCCGTAGGCACAGGCCTGAACGCGCATCCCGAATTCGCGGAGCGCGCCGCGAAGACGATCGCCCAACTCACCGGACTTCCCTTCCGCTCGCACGGCAACAAGTTCGCCGCGCTTTCCGCACACGACGAAATCGTCTTCGCCCAGGGGGCGATGGAAACGCTGGCCGCATCCCTCATGAAAATTTCGAACGATATCCGCTGGCTGGCTTCCGGCCCGCGCTGCGGCCTGGGCGAAATTACGATTCCAGAAAACGAACCGGGATCTTCCATCATGCCCGGCAAAGTGAATCCCACGCAGTGCGAAGCGATGACCATGGTCTGCGTGCAGGTTCACGGCGCAACCGCTGCCGTGGGATTCGCCGGCTCCCAGGGCAATTTCGAGCTCAACGTTTTCAAGCCCGTGATCATCTACAACTTCCTGCACTCGGTCACGCTCATCACCGATGCCTGCCACGGCTACGTCGAGTACATGGTGAAAGGCATCGAGGTCGATCGCACGAAAGTCGACTGGTATGTGAAGAACTCGCTGATGCTGGTAACCGCACTGGCCCCGAAAGTCGGCTATGACAAAGCCGCGCAGATCGCCCACACCGCGCACGTCGACCACAGCAGCCTGCGCGAAGCCGCGCTGAAGCTCGGGCATCTTAACGGCGAGGAATTCGATTTGCTGATGAAGCCGGAGAAGATGACGCACCCGTAATGGAAAACCTACATGAAGCGAGCGAACCCATCCGAGTGAGGACTGGCGCGCAGCGCGGCCGCGCAGGTCTCTCTGAACAACCACCGAACCTACGGAAGCTGGTCGCGCAAATCACACCCAAGAACCGTCACGATGAGACTGATTGGGGACCGGAACAGCGAAGGGAAAAGATATCATGGCGCCCTTAGCCTGAGATCGCAGGCGCGGCGGAGCTGCCCCGGTCTGCTCTTACATCTCGGTTCTACTCCGCATCCAGTGAAAGTGGGGTCGCATCCGCCGCTTCGTCATTTTGTACCCTCTTCTTCGGCGTGGTCGTAATCACCACCACACTCACCAGCACCAACAACGTCCCCAGCAGCGTGCGCACCCCAACCGCTTCCCCGCCAAAGAAATATCCCAGGCCAACCGCCACTACCGGATTCACGTACGCATACGTGCCCACCTTCGTCGGCGATTCGTGATGGATCAGCCACACATAAGCCGTGAACGCAACGATCGATCCAGCCACAATCAAATACGCCAGCGCAAGCCACGCATTGCGCGACACGGCCTGCGGATGAAATCCCTTGAACTCTCCCATCGCGGCCGCCGTCAGCGTGAGCAGGATTCCTCCAGCCAGCATCTGCGCAGCGGAACTCATGCTCTTCGAAGCGGGCAGCGTCAGCTTGCGGGTGAGGGCCGAGGCTACCGACCAACTGATCGCGCCCATCACCAACGCAACCGCGCCAGCGGTATCAATCGCACCCTCGCCAAAGCCAGCCGAGTGGCTGACCAGCACAGCCACGCCGCCAATCCCCACCACAAGAGCAACCGCTAGTCGAATCGAAATCCGCTGCGTGCCCAGAAAAACAATCTCCGAAAGCGTCATGAAAACCGGAATCGTCGCCATCATCACCGCCGCCACTCCCGACGGCACGCGGCGTTCCGCCCAGAACAACAGCCCATAGTCGAACACAAAGATCAGAACGGCCAGCAACGTCGCGGCCTTCCACTCGCGCGATGTGGGTGAGGCGTCGCCCTTCAACCGCATCCACGCGTAGAGGATTACTCCCGCCGCCAGAAAGCGCATGCCGGCCAGAAGAAACGGCGGCACGTCGTGCACCCCGACACGAATCGCCAGAAATGTCGATCCCCAAACGAAGTAAATGATGCCGAATGCCAGCAAAGTCTTCCACGCCGGTGGATGGATCGTAGTTTCCATTTAGATCCGAACCTTGCGCGAGATGGTCGGTCGCCACGCGAGATGTGAATCATCCCCGCGCCGCTTCGGCCCCGCCCCTGAGTAGATCACCAATGAAGCCGAGCCGATGCAAAGCCCAGCTATTAAATGTTCTTATGGGATGCGCTTATGCGCTTTATGAAGAACTCAACTCACTTCTTTAGCAGGCTGGAATGGCTGGCCACACACATCCACCTCCCGCCCTGGAAAACCCAGGTGTCGGTGAAGCGGCCCACGTGATCGTAGGCCTTGCCTTGATACGTGCCTTTGGTGCGGTATTCGCCAATCACTACCGCAGTGGTCTGATAGAAAGTGACTTTCATCCCCTGCACATTCATAGAGGCGGGCTTGAACAGGGGATCCTTAATGTCGGCCAGGAACTTGGTCTTGTCGCTGACCTCGCCGTCGAACTCAGTATTGGTGAAAGTGTTGGCCACAAGAGCATCCAGGACAGGCGCATCGCGGTTCACCTGCGCCTCGTTCCAGACGTGCTCCAGCACGATCAATTTATTTTCGGCGTCCGAAGTTTGGGCAAGAGCCTGCCCAGTGGAACCCAGCGCCAGTAGAAGAAAACAGAAGAAAGTTCGAATCATAGCCTTACGTACCCGCCTCATCCCCACGTGAGGCGGACACCGCCCGAAACATAGCAGTCCATCCCCGTTTCGTGCCACGGAAATGCACGAAGAGGTGGTTACCGAGGTCATGAAAGCGGGCTTCGGGCTTCGGCTTTCGGGCTTCGGCCAAGCGCCTTTAGTCGCAGCGCCGGCAGCCAAGACCACACGGAGAACGCTCTGAAATTCCGAACCCAACGATCATCGCGAATCCCTGCCAACCTCGGAAAGCCCGAAGCCCGAGAGCCGAAGCCCGCCCCTAACTAAAACGCCCACCGCAGCAACGTGGCGCCAACCGTAAAGCCCGCGCCCACCGACGCCAGCAATACCAGGCTTCCCTTCTTCAGCTTGCCCTGTTCGATCGCCGTATTCATAGCCAGCGGAATCGTGCCGGCGGTGGTGTTGCCATATTGTTCGATGTTGACGATCACACTCTCCGGCCGCAGCCCAAGGCGGTCCGCGGTAGCGTTGATGATGCGCAGGTTGGCCTGGTGCGGAATGAAAGCGTCAATGTCAGATCCCTTGAGCCCATTGCGCGCCAGCAGTTTTTCGCAGACTTCGGTCTGCTTGCGCACGGCAAACTTGAACACCTGCTGCCCGTCCTGGTGAACGTAGTGCATTCGCTTGTCGACGGTTTCGTGCGACGACGGATTCAGGCTGCCTCCGCCTGGCATATACAAATAGCATCCGCCCGAGCCGTCCACTTCATGAATAAAGTCAATCAGACCGACGGAATCGTCTTCCGCCGGTTCCAGAATCGCCGCGCCCGCGCCGTCGCCAAAAATCACGCAGGTAGCGCGGTCGGTGTAGTCGATCACCGACGACATCACGTCCGCGCCAATCACCAGCACTCGCTTGTGAACCCCGGTAGCAATGAACTGAGCTCCCGTCTGCAGAGAGTAAAGAAACGCGGAGCAGGCGGCCGAAATGTCGAAGCCCCAGGCTCCCTTCGCCCCCAGCTTGTGCTGCACCAGGCAGGCCGTCGATGGAAACAGCATGTCCGGCGTAACCGTACCAACGATCAGGGCTTCGATGTCAGTAGGAGCAAAGCCTCGTTGGGCCAGCGCCTTCTTCGCCGCTTCGACCGCGAGATCGCTGGTAGCCACTCCCTTTTCCACGATGTGGCGCTCGCGGATGCCCACGCGAGTCATGATCCACTCATTAGTGGTGTCGACCATTTTTTCCAGGTCGGCGTTGGTCAGAAGTCGAGGTGGCACGTAGGTGCCGAGGGCGCTGATTTTGGCGCGAATCGGTTTGCTCAAACGAGAAGCTCCTGAAGAAGGGCTTATGAGTATGAAACTGAGTATTGTGAAGGATTGAGGCAAGAAAGTCTAACGTAGCGACCGCCGCCTACAGCCGCCTCGGCTGTCGCGCCTGGGCGAAGCCCGGCGAATCATGTTCGCGGGTCATGCTCAGCGGGTCGTGCTCGGCCGGTCATGCTCGCCGAGCAGACTCAGCGAATCAAGTTCAAAGGGTGCCACCATATGGGCCATCCCCTACGGCAACGACAATACATTGGGCGGTAACATGACCGCGACCACGGTAACTAGCACGAGAGCGGGAAAAACGGTAACTAACACCACGTGGAAGTAGTCGACTGGGGAGGAGCATATGCACTTGCATCGATCAGTTGTTTTGCTTAGCGCACTATTGGCCACATCGGGCCAAGCTCCCGCTCAAAGTTCGGCCACGATCTCCAGCGTTGACAGCGACAATGACGGCAGACCCGTGTCCGCCCTCATCGGCCCGCTTCGCCAGACCGAAGCGATCGCCATCAGCTACGAGGATCCCAGGTACCGAAATGCAGAGGATGTGCAGGACGTCACTGAACAGGTCCGGCAGACAGGCACGGACGAGGACAAGAATGATTCTCGCACCCTTGTCCCTAAAGGCCCGCCGATGACCTTCACCTACTCCCCCAGCCCGCACAACGTGACCGCAGCGTTCGCTTCGGTCCAGCGCATGCTGGAAGAGTACGGCGGCCTGGGAGGTCCATCCTTCCGCGCCTTCCGCAGCAACGGAAGAATCTTCGTCGTGCCACGCGATGTAAAGGACGAAAAGGGCAATCGTGTTGTTGAAGGCTCAGTCCTGGAAACCCGCATTTCATTGCCGGCGAAGCAAAGAAGCGGAGAGGAACTACTGGCCACATTGTGCGAAGCCGTCGAACGCGCCTCGGGCTTCCGAATTGACATCGGCACGGGGGCTCCGACCAACGCCCTCTTGCGTTATCACACTAACGAGGCGTTTGAGGACGAGACAGCGAGAGCAATACTAGTCAAGCTCCTGGACGGCCTGAGCACACGGCAGGCCTATGTTTGGGATTTGTACTTCGGCCCCGGCGAAAACGCCTACGCCCTCAATTTCGCGTATGTGGAAAGCTCAGCAGCGACGCCGGCGGCCCACTCGCCGGTGCCGCGTACCGACTAAGGCGCGATACCGCTAGTCGGAAGGCCTCCCTTCCCCGCCTCAGGCGGCGCGAGCGGCCGATTCGTAAGACATCCACTCCCGAACGAAATTGGGACACGAGACCAAACCGAACCCGTGCCCTTCCCCTCGCATGAGATACAGCACAGCCGCGCGGTCCAGTTCCTCCAGATGCGTCAGATCGAGCAAGGCCCACAGATCGCAGGCCAGCGCCGTTTGCACGAGTTGATCCAGGTATGAAAGATGGCCCTGAAATAATTTGCCGGAGACACGAATCGTAACGTTAGGAACGGTCGAACTGGACGGAACTCGGCTCATTTTTTCCTCGCTGGCGGCGGCAGTTGAATTCCTGCGAAGCCTTCACCTATTGGACGCGCCCCGACCGCAGTCTTGCGCAAAGAGTTGGTAAATAAACCGTAAAGATTTGCAAAATTCACAGTTCGCCAACCGAAATGTTGCGTCCGGAGATTTTGCCCGTGTAGGACGGACACCCTTGTCCGTCGCCTTTTGACCTTGGTTTTGACTTTGCGTGCTCTTGAGATGTGGCGGTTGTCGAGCGGTTGGTCGATAGGCGAACTTCAACGCCGGGATCGAGGCATTATCTCGGGCCGCGGAAAATCAACGGCCAGAAACAAAATAAGCCAGGCACCGGCGCCTCACTGCACACGCAAGAGCCCGTTACCGTTGCTTCCTTCCGGACCTGGCGGGTTTGGCGGGAGTACGTCGCGTAAGACCGATGCCTGACCTGAATGATTCTAGCATCCGCATGATTTATGTAGGACGGACACTCATGTCCGTCGCCTTTGACGTAGATTTTGAGTCGCAAGAGCACGAATCAAAGTCAAAAACGACGGACAAGAGTGTCCGTCCTACATCAGCCAAGGCGACCCGAAGCACCCCAAACCTCAAAGGCATGTGACTTTTGGTGCAAGAACCGCATCCGAAGGCCTTCCCTTCTAGGGCTGGTTGTCGAACAATAGAAGCTTCCATCGCCGGTTCTCAGATCAATGCCGCCAAAGGTTCCACAACCCGGTGTAATTCCGATCCCCAAGGCAATTGACTACTACTTCCAGCTTTCTTTGTATCTGCTTGTTTTAACTGGCTTTGGAACTCTCGCCAGCACCGGTGGACTGGATTTACCGTCGATCGTTCTGGTGGGATCGGCCCTCGCCCTGCGCGGCTACATTCTAGCGGAACGCAAGCACTTCGTAATGCCGGAGCGCTGGACCGCGCCCCTTTCCGCAGCCTATGTCCTCTTTTTCGCTGCGGATTTCCTGTTTCTTTCGCGCAGTTTCCTTACTGCAACGGTTCATCTGGCGCTGTTCGCGGTGGTGGTGCGGATGTTTACGCTGCGGCGCGACCGCGACCACGTGCTGTTGGCCATTCTCGCCTTTGTCATGGTACTGGCGTCAGCCATTCTCACCGTCGACAGCGTCTTCCTGCTTTTCTTCGCCGCCTTCATGCTCACAGCGGTTGCGGCCTTTGTATTGATGGAGATGCAGCGCTCCGGACGCACCGCCAACATTCAGGCCCGGCATTCCACAGATCCTCAGGAGCATCGCCGTCTGGCTTTTGCGCTCGCGCGGATGGCTCCTGCACTCATGGCGATGATTTTGGTGGGTGCGGCGGGGGTGTTTTTCCTGCTGCCGCGCATGTCGGCTGGCTACATGGGCGGATATTCCTTCGGCACCGACCTTTCCACCGGTTTCAGCGACCGCGTGCAACTGGGCCAGATTGGACAGATTCAGCAGTCGAATGCGGTGGTGATGCATGTGCAAATCGAAGGCGACAATCTTGGCCGATATGACCTCCACTGGCGCGGGGTGTCCCTCGCGGAGTTCGATGGTCATGGCTGGTCGAACACCCGCCAGCAGCTCGTGCTCGATCGGCAGCCGGGCGGCGCTTTCGCGATTCCTGCGTTTGGAACCCGGATCCCACCGAAGCACAGCACAGCGACACCCAGCAGCCCACGCGAACAATTGATTCACTATCGGGTCCTGATGGAACCGATCGGGACAAACGTTTTCTTCCTGGCACCCTGGGCACAAAGCATCAAGGGAGACTTCAGGAATCTCGCGGTCGACCGGGGCAGCGCGGTGTTCGATCAGGATATTCAGCATCCCATCACTCGCTACGAAGCGGAATCGGACATTTCCGTTCCTTCTCCCGACCAATTACGCAACGCGGGGCAGATTTACCCTCCGCAGGTCACGCCCCTGTATTTACAGTTGCCGGAGATGCTCGATGCGCGGATTCCGCGGCTGGCGGCGGATATCACAAAGTCGGCGTCGACTAACTATGACCGGGCAGCCAAAATCGAAATCTATTTAAAAACGCGCTACGCCTACACCTTGCAACAGACGCGCACGGCAATGCGCGATCCGCTTGCCAATTTTCTGTTTGAGCGCAAGCAGGGGCACTGCGAATACTTCGCTTCGTCGATGGCCGTGATGCTGCGTACTTTGGGGATTCCGGCGCGCGTGGTGAACGGATTCCGCAGCGACGAGTTCAACGACCTCACGGGAAACTACGTGGTCCGCGCGAAAGACGCGCACTCCTGGGTGGAGGCTTATTTTCCCGCCTACGGATGGCAGACTTTCGACCCCACTCCCGCAGGCGCGAGCGGTACGCCGCAGGGCTGGGACCGGGCCATGCTCTACCTGGACGCGATGTCTTCCTTCTGGCGCGAATGGGTCATCAGCTACGACGCCGCGCACCAGTTCTCGCTCGGTCACGCCGCGGTCAGCGGAACCCGCGGCGTATGGGAGCGGGGGCGCGCCTGGTGGCGCCAGCATTACATCGCGATGCTGCGCTGGGCCCGCCACAGCCAGGAGCGCGCAGAACACTCGCCGAAACGCTGGTTCGCCCTCGGCCTGGGCGCCGGACTGGTTCTGCTGGCCATATCCCTCGTACTCGCGAATCTGCGCCGGATCGCGCAGTGGCTTCATGAAAAGCGGCTGCGCCAGCATCCCGAGGATGCGCCGGCGCAAGCCGCAACCATGTGGTACGAACGCATGGCACGCTCTCTGGCGCGCCGCGGAGTAAAGAAGCTGACGGCGCAAACTCCGCGAGAGTTTGCCGGGATCATCCCTGAAGAACCATTAAGGGCGCGGGTTCAGCAATTCACGGAAGCGTATGAATCGGCACGGTTTGGCCAATCGCAAGAAGATGTTCAGCGGCTGCCGGAACTGTATGAAGAAGTAGAACTGGCAACCCGAAAATAGGCTGCGGAACTTTGCCGCCCGGCAGGTAACTCCCCCCAGATGAAGTTCCCTTCCGATTCCGCATACTCGACGCCCAGGCGGAGAGTTAAGCAGATCATAAGAATCGAGTGTAGAACTCACACAACCACCGCCATTGGTTCCGAGACCCTGGTCCGAACCCATCGTAACTAGCTCCCTCCCAATCGAGACCGTAGAGTTACAGCACTTCGAGGAAGAATTGGAGCTCAAGCCATGAAAGCAATTCTAGTATTCCTGGTGCTTGCCGGAATGGCCTCGGCTCAAGACAACCGGCCGCGAGTCTTCCTTCAAGCCAATAGTGCCGGGAACACCTGGAACGCTCATCGTGACCAATCCATTGAAATGGCAAAGGATTTTCAGAAGCACTGCCCAGACGTACGCGTCTCGGTAATGCAGAATAACGCGGACTACACCGTAATTCTCAACCACATCGAGGTCGGGTTCTCTCGCGACAACCAAATGGAAGTTGCCAACAAGAACGGCGACCTGATGACGACGCGAGAAAAGGGTGGAATTAAAGGCGGAGTCAAAGAGGTCTGCCGCATCATACTGGCCGATTGGCAGAAACCCCAGGCGCCTCAAGCTGCAGCTCCGGCACCACAAGCGCAGCAGCCTCAGGAATCGCAGCCGGCGCAGGATCAGGCGGCTTCTCAGCCGCAAGCAGAGCCCCAGACAATTCAACTGGGGGAGACTTCGGACCAAGTGCGAACCGCGCTGGGTCAACCAGACAAAGTTGTGAATCTCGGCACCAGGCAGATTTATATCTACAAGGATCTCAAAATCACATTTGTAAGCGAAAAGGTATCCGACGTAGAGTAGAAACCCTGACAGAACAGACCTCAGGGCCGGACTTTCGTCCGGCCCTGTTTTTTCTTGCGCAGTGGTTCGTGGAGACTTCACGAACGACCCCACAGTGAAACCGAGGACTGCTAGAAGCGGTAGACCACGCCGCCCCCGACGAAATAATTATGCTGGCGTGAGTGGCCCGTAGGGGCGTTCGGGAAGTCCGGCTCACCGGACCAGAAGTCGCGCACTTCGCCGCGAATGCTGAACTTGCCCCTGACCTTCACATCCAAGCCAAAGCCGCCTTCTATGGCGCTGGTCGCGCCCGACTTCCCAGGATTAGGGCCGCCACCGAAAATCGTGTTCTTATTCTGGCTGAAATAGGCGAAACCGCCGCCGAAGCTTACCCAGGGCGAAAACGCGGTGGTGGGAAACAAGTTCACGCGCGCGGCCGGCGTGATGAAGTACTGTTTGTAGTTGATGGGCACCGTGCCTGACGGTGCGTTCAGTTTCTCATCAAGATTGAACGCGGCCGGCACCTCCCCCGATATGGCGTAGATCGGGGTCACCCACAAATGCCGGGCATAAGCCGCCTCGAAGGTCAGGCCGGCGCCGGAATGGATGACAGCATCAGGCACGGGCGGGTTCTGAATTCCCTGGTTGCTGATGAAGATACGGCCGATCATGCCGACCAGTTCGTTCTTCTCATCCTGGGCGGCCGCCGACGCTGCAAGAATCGTCACCACAGCCAGGGCCGCAACCAACAATCGTCTCTCAGACATTTCCCCTCCGGAGAAGTGGGAGTTTGTCACTATGGCGGTAAGCAATAGCCTAGCACGACAGCTATCCTTTTGAATCCACAACTACTATCTTTTGTGGTCCGACGCGCTGGCCTCGAAACCAGCCCGGGGACGCCTCGCTCAAGATGCTAAAATGGAGAGATTGCATGCCTGTGACCGACTCCACTATCAGCGCTCCCACTGACGACCTGCGCGAGGACACGCCTGTCCGTCCGGAACTTATGGCGCAACCCCTGACGAAACCCACAAAAGTAGGGTTTGTCAGCCTGGGATGTCCCAAGAACCTGGTGGACAGCGAAGTGATGATGGGCTTGCTGGCTCGGGCTGGCGCGGAATTGACCACGCGCGCCGAAGACGCCGACGTGATCGTGGTCAACACCTGCTCGTTCATCGAGAGCGCGCAGCAGGAATCGGTGAATACGATTCTGGAAATGGCCGGGCACAAGAGCGATGGCCGCGCCAAGAAGTTGGTGGTCGCGGGCTGCCTGGTGGAGCGCTTTCGCGATCAGATCCGCAAAGACATTCCTGAAGTCGACGCCGTGGTTGGCACCGGCGAACTGGAAAAAATCCTGGCCGCTACCGGAGTCACGCCTGCGCGAAATGTGGAGCGAAAGAACGCCGGCAGCGATTCGCCGTTTGTGGTGCTGCAGTCTCGCCCGGAAGGCGATGCCCGCGCCGCGCAGGGAAGATTCTCGCGCGAGGCGTGGGATGGAGCCATTGGTGACCTGCCGAACTATCTCTACGATGATGCCACGCCGCGCGTTCTGGCTACTCCGCGGCACATGGCCTATATCAAGATCGCCGAAGGCTGCGACCATCCCTGCAGCTTTTGCATCATTCCGCAGTTGCGCGGACAATTCCGCTCGCGGCGCTTTGCGTCCGTAGTGGCCGAGGCCGAACGCCTGGCGCGGTCGGGCGTGCGCGAGATCACACTCATCGGGCAGGACACGACCTGCTACGGCGAAGACTTCGGCCTGAAGGATGGCCTGGCCCTGCTGCTGGAAAAGCTGGCCGCGATCGAAGATCTGCGCTGGGTTCGTTTTCTCTACGCCTACCCGAACAAGATCACCGGTAAGTTGCTGGAGACTATCGCCGCCCACGAAAAGATTTGTTCGTACATGGATGTTCCCCTGCAACACGCGTCAGCGAGCGTGCTGAAGCGAATGAAACGCGGCGGCGGAGCGGATGTTTTCCTGCGTTCGATCGCCAAAATGCGCTGCACGATTCCTGATGTCACGCTGCGCACGTCGTTCATTGTGGGATTCCCGGGGGAAACGGAAAAGGAATTTGAAGAGCTCTGCGATTTCGTACGCGAGGCTCAGTTCGACTGGATGGGCGCGTTCGCCTATTCCGATCAGGATGGCGCGGGCGCGTTCGGCCTCGACAAGAAACTTTCGCCGCGCGAGATTGAGCGGCGCCGCAAACATTTGATGGGCATCCAGCGCCAGATCAGCAAGAAGAAAAAGAAGGCGCTGGTGGGGCGGGAATTCGATTTGCTGCTGGAGGGCACGTCCGACGAAAGCGATCTGCTGCTGGAAGGCCGCACCGCAATGCATGCCCCCGAAATCGATGGCAAAGTCTTCGTGAACGATTTCCCCGCGGAGGACTTCTCCGAGGAAGCTGGGCCGCAGCCCGGCCAGTTCTATCGCTGCCAGATCACCGAGGCGCACGACTACGATCTGGTGGCGAAGATTATTTAACGAAGATGGTTTAACTGAAGATCGTTTAACCGAAGGTCGTCAGGGCCGGGCGCGTGCGACGCTGCAACAATAGTCTCCGTCCCTAGCGGGCGCGAACTACAATACTTCCTGTCATGCCGAGCAAGCGCATCGTCAAGCTCCGTTGTCCAATCTGCAAGAAGAACGTGAAGAGCACCGACGCGGATTTTCCTTTCTGCAGCGACCGCTGCCGTATCATCGACCTGGGCAAGTGGGCAAGCGGCGCCTATGTGATTGCCTCTCCGGTGACCGATGCTGACGAAGGTGTCCGCGACCGCAACCCCGAAGATCCGGAAGAAGAGTCGTGACGTCCACGCCGCGATGGGCAACTTTGGTGGCAACGTTTTTCGGCATCGGTCGCCTGCACCCGGGACCGGGAACCTGGGGATCGGCTGCGACCGTGCTGCTCTGGAGCGCCATTGCCTACGAACTTGCTCCTGCGCTGCGCGCTCCCGTCGCCATCGCTCTGGCCGTGCTGGTTGTGCTCATCGGCATTCCTGCCGCCACCCGTGTGGCCCGCGGCTCGGGCGTGAAAGATCCGCAATTTGTGGTGATTGACGAGGTTGCCGGACAGCTCATCGCGCTCATTGGCGTACCCTTTGGGTGGAAAACCTTCCTGGCCGGTTTTGTACTTTTTCGAGGATTCGATATCCTCAAGCCTCCGCCAGTCCGGCAACTGGAAGCGCTTCCGGAAGGAACTGGTATTGTGGTGGACGATGTCGCGGCGGGATTATATGCGTTCGCCGTGATGCATCTTCTGCTGCACTTTGGCGTTCTAAGATAGTAGCAACAGCCGAGAGCTGGCATCTCGGTCGCCGTCAACGGCTCGCAAGGGGTTCTCGCAACTCAGGACTCGGAACGCTTCATGGGATTCTCCGACCGCATTCTCGGACGCAAGAGCGTGAACGGCGGACCGCACATTGAAGCGGTCGCGCCGGCGCTCGCCCTGGCTGGTGGCGAAGTCCGCATCACGGGCACAGGATTGCGCCCCCAGGAGTTGCGGCGGCCCAAGGTGCAGTTCGGCGACGTCGAAGGCTCGGTGGTTGTCAGCTCTGAAGCGTTTCTGGTTGCCCGCGTGCCCGAGGGAGCCACTTCCGGCCCAGTGGTGGTGGCCAGCGACGGCCACGTGAGCAATGCCCAAACCCTAAGGGTCGCGGTGCCGATTGCGGAGAATCTGCATCCTGTGACCAACCCGGCGCTCGACGCGGAAGGCAACATTTACGCCACTTTTTCTGGCCCGCGCGGCGAGAAGGTGCCGGTTTCCGTTTTCAAAATCGACACCAACTATGCCATGAAGCCGTTTGTGGCGGAGATGATGAACGCGACTTCCATCGCCTTCGACCGCCAAGGGCAGATGTACGTTTCGTCGCGCTTTGACGGGTCTGTCTACCGCGTCACGCCCAACGGCGCCATCACGACCTACGCCGAAGGCATGGGCGTCGCCACCGGAATTGCATTCGACCGCGAACAGAACCTTTACGTCGGCGACCGAAGTGGCACGGTTTTTAAAATCGGCCGCGATCAACAGGTCTTTGTATTTGCCACACTCGAACCGAGCGTCTCGGCTTATCACCTTGCGTTTGGCCCCGGAGGCGACCTCTTCGTCACCGGTCCCACCACTTCCAGCTTCGACGCCGTCCACAAAATTGATCCGCACGGCACGGTGAGCACGTTCTATCGCGGCTTGGGCCGGCCACAGGGGCTGGCGTTCGATGCCTCGGGGAATCTGTACGTCGCGGCGTCGCTCTCGGGCAAGCGCGGCATCGTGAAGATCACTCCCGACGGCAAAGCCCGAATCGAGGTCGCCGGGCAAGGTCTTGTCGGGCTGGCGTTCGCACCGGGCCGCTCGGTGATCCTCGCCACCACGAGCGCCGTGCATCATCTTTCGTGGGACATTCAGGGGCTGCCGCTGTTGCCGGAGTGACATAAGGGACGACGACGTGAAGTGCCAGTGGCCTTGATTACCCGAGGGTTTATGCAATGTGCCTGTCACCGCGCCCAAATCTGATCGAATCGGATGAAGGCTTTCTCGGTTGAAGTGCTGGGCCGAACGGGCATTCTTTATAAAGAGGGGGAACGCGCAATGATTGTAGACTCCGAGGTTTTGGCCCGGGCGGGCATAAGTGGTGTCGAGGAACTGGATCCGTCAGTGGCGGGCGCCCCACGAAAGCGAGCAAATCGACGAAGCAAAACGCGCGGAGCCCTCATCGAGAACATCCGCCAGGCCGTTCGTTCCAAGAGTGACGACATCGAAGTCGAGGGTTAAAGCCCTGTCTTGGCCTAGTGCTTCGTCTGCGTCCCTCGCTTCCCTACCCCCGTCGTTTTCGTCTTCAATTTTCATTTACACTTTTAGGCGTGAACGCCGAAATTATCGCGGTCGGCTCTGAACTGCTCACGCCCTTCCGCAGCGACACCAATTCGCTCTACCTCACCGAGCAACTGAACCAACTCGGCGTGGAAGTAATCTTCAAGAGCATCGTCGGCGACCACCTGCCACGTCTGGTTGCAGCCGCGCAGCATGCTCTCTTCCGCTCTGACATTGTCGTTTTCAGCGGCGGCCTGGGGCCAACCGAAGACGACCTGACGCGAGAAGCTGTGGCCGAAGCGCTCGGCGTGGCTGTCCACCGCGATGCCGAGATTCTCACGAAACTGGAAGAACGCTTCGCCGCCCGTGGCTGGAAAATGGCCGCCAACAACGCCAAGCAGGCCGACGTTCTGGAAGGCGCCACGGTTTTGCCCAACGCAAACGGCACTGCTCCCGGTCAATGGCTGAGTGGAAATTTCGACGGGCGGGAACACGTTATCGTGCTGCTGCCCGGTCCTCCCTTTGAACTGAAAGCGCTATTCGATACGGAAGTTCGGGAACGGCTGCGGGCAAAACTTCCCGCCGCATATCTCGCGACCCGCGTTTTGAAGATCGCCATGCTCGGAGAATCGCAGGTCGACTCCCGCGTGGCTCCCATCTACAAACGCTTTGCTGATGTGGACACAACCATCCTGGCGGGTGCGGGTGAGGTTCAACTTCATTTCACGAAGCGCGCCGAGAGTCTCGAACTAGCTCAGCGGCGCGTGGACGAAGTGGCCGGCGAGGTGGAAGACGAACTGGATGACGCGGTCTTCTCCCGCAATGGCGAGTCGCTGGAGCAGATCGTCGGCTACTGGCTGCAGATGCGCAACGCCACGCTGGCGGTGGCCGAATCCTGCACCGGAGGATTACTGGCCGAACGCGTCACCTCCATCGGCGGAAGTTCGCGCTATTTCCTGGGCGGAGCCGTGGTGTATTCCAACGAACTGAAAACTGAATTCGCGGGTGTGCCTCGGGAGATGATCGAACGCCACGGCGCCGTGAGCCGCGAAGTGGCGGCGGCGCTGGCGGAGGGTATTCGTTACCGCTGCGAGGCCAGTCTTGGTGTGGGTATTACCGGTGTGGCAGGCCCCAGCGGAGGCACGCCGGATAAGCCCGTGGGCTTGGTGTTTCACGCGGTAGCCAGCGATCGCGGAACCGAAGTGATCCAGCGAAACTTTCCCGGCGACCGCAAGCGCATCCGCTGGTTCGCGTCGACCATGGCGCTGGATATGGTGCGGAGAGGGCTGATGTGAGGAGAAGCTTTCAGCTTTCAGCTTTCAGCTTTCAGCTTCTCGGATTCGCCTTGCGGTGTGTGCAGTCCAAAGACGCGAACAAACAGGACGAGCCTACGGTCGGCAACCGTGAGATCCAAGCTAAGAGTGAAAGCTGACAGCTGACGTCTAAGAGCTACGTGCCATGCGCCTCTTCATCGCTCTCGACATCGACGACGAAATCCGCGAGCGCATCGCCCGCTTCGCGGAAGGAGTGAGCGGCTTCGCGCCGGACGCTCGCTGGGCCAGGCCGGACTCGCTCCACGTCACGCTGAAGTTCATCGGAGAACAGCCGGAACCGATTCGCGAAGAAATCAACGGCGCCTTGGGGTCCATCGCGACTAGCGGAGTCGCGCTGCAATTTCACGGATATGGATTCTTCCCGACCGCGAAGGCTCCGCGGGTTTTCTGGATTGGAATCGAAGCCGGGCCTGAGCTCGCAACGTTGGCCGCAGCGGTAGATCAGCAAACCGCGCGCCTCGGAGTTCCGAAAGAAGATCGCGCTTTCAGTCCTCACCTCACGCTGGCTCGCGGCGGCGTCCGCGGAACCCGCAGCTCGGGATCGCCGCACCGGCAGAAAGAAGATCGCCCCAACCGCAGTTTTCAACGTTTACAGGAAAAGCTGGCTGCCCTGCCCACCCCCGAGTTTGGTACCATGACGGCCCACGAGTTTTTCTTGTATCAGAGCGAATTGGGACGAGGCGGATCGCGATATACAAAATTGTCGCGCTTCGCATTGAAATAGCGCCGGCGTCTCGCCGGCTGTCGCGCGTGGGCGTCCCGCTCGCGCTGTGGCAGGCAATACCCGAAGCGTTGTCGAAACTTGATGTCCACAATTCTCCTCACCGTCGCAATCGCTTACCTGCTGGGGTCGATTCCTTTCGGCTATCTGCTGGTGCGCATTTTTCGTGGCGAAGACGTGCGGCAGAGCGGCAGTGGAAATATTGGCGCGACCAACGTCTCGCGCAAATCGCCGGCCCTTGGAGTCATCACACTGCTGCTGGATGCTCTCAAGGGATTTGCGGCCGTGACCATCGCCATTCTCCTGAGCCCGCAAGTTTTTCCAGATATATCTCTGCCTACAGTTCTGGGGCATGAGACTCTGCTGGCTTCTATGCCGCCGATCTCCGTGCACGCGGCAGTCGCGGCCTTGGTCGCGGTGCTCGGCCATATGTTTCCCATCTGGCTGAATTTCCGCGGCGGCAAAGGAGTTGCGACCGGACTCGGTTCACTCGCGGTGATTGCTCCCGAGGCTGTGTTGATCGCGACCGTGATTTTCATCGTTATCGTTTTGCTGTTCCGCTACTCGTCGCTGGGTTCGATCACTGCGGCCGCGGCCCTTCCGCTCATCGCACTTCTCCTGCATGACTATGGCCACAGCGCTCTCACGTTGTGGCTGATCTCGCTCACCTGTCTCATGATCATTGCCAGGCATCACGAAAATATCCGGCGATTGCTGTCAGGAACGGAAAACCGGCTGGGAGCGAAGCGCGCGTGAGCCAGATTGCAGTCATTGGCGCGGGCGCGTGGGGCACGGCCATTTCCGTGGTGCTGGGGCGCAATAGATCGCACCGTATCCAACTCTGGGCCCACGAAAAAGAAGTGAGGGAGTCCATCGCGCAGCGCCGCGCCAACGAGAATTTTCTTCCCGGCCAGACGATTCCTGATTCTGTGACAGCGACCACGAACCTTGCCGAGGCGCTTGGCGGCGCGCAGATTGTGGTCAGCGTCATGCCTTCACAACATTGTCGCCGTCTGTTCGAACAGATGCGCCCGCATCTCC
>Ga0224561_1000018_pt1 | contig 21545 bp, 21 predicted proteins | sample CSU2metagenome_FD_180953 | JGI IMG/M metagenome (GOLD analysis project Ga0224561, IMG submission 180953) | Soil microbial communities from Bohemian Forest, Czech Republic - CSU2 | ecosystem: Environmental > Terrestrial > Soil > Temperate forest | place: Czech Republic: South Bohemian Region... | reverse complement strand
CCACCTCTACACGGTGCCGGGACAGGTGTTCTATGATGCCAGCCGCAAGCTCATTCTGCGGGGCGTGGATGGCATTGTCTTCGTCGCCGACTCGCAGGAGCAGCGCATGGACGCCAACGTCGAGGCACTCGACAACCTGATGTCGAACCTGAAAGAGCACGGCTACGACTTCAACAAAATTCCTTACGTCCTGCAACTGAACAAGCGCGACCTGCCCAACATTCTGCCCGTGGATTTGCTGTGCACCGAACTGCGCAAGAAGAACGAAGCGGTCGTGGAAGCGGTGGCCTTTCAGGGCGTCGGCGTTTTCGAGACACTGAAGGAAATTGCCAAGCAGGTGCTGACGGAGTTGAAGGCCGGCGGGTAGGGGAGCAGCTTCTCGCTCTCAGTTTCTCGTTTCCAGTTTCTGATTTCCGGTTCCGCAACCCTTCCTTACGAACAACCCCGCCTGCGACCGTCGAGATTACCTGCCACCGTGCCGGAAGATTCCGGTCTATCATTCCTGCCGATCGGGAGTGTAGTCGCACACGAGAACCGTCAGATCGTCGTTTTGTGCGGCGGACCACTGCTGCACTGCTGCAATGATCCGATCCGCGGCGTTTGAGGGCGGCAGCTCAGCGGTTTGCCGCAGGAGAGCAGACAGAGCGTCCTGCCCGAAGAAATCTCCCTGGGCATTCGCGGCATCGACGACGCCGTCTGTGTAGAGCAGCAGACGATCACCAGGTTCCAGCGGGAAGGCTATGTTCGTGTAGGTGGCGAAATCGAACACGGCGAGAATCAAACCATTCTCCGCAATCTCGCGCACTTCGCCGCCGTGCAACAGAAGCATGGGCGGATGCCCTGCCGCCGAGTAACGAAGGTCCCGCGATTGCGCATCGAGGTAAGCGTAGGCGGCGGTGACGAACTGGTCCTGCGTGTTGCCGCAGAGGATGGCGTTCATCCCAGCCAGGAGTCGCGCGGGATCGGCGGCGTTGGCGCGCTGCGACGTGGCCGCCACTTTCACCATCGAAGCGATCAGCGCCGCCGGGATGCCATGGCCGGAGACGTCGGCGATAAGAAGTCCAGCGTGGGTGTCGTCGCCCATGATGAAATCGTAGAAATCTCCGGCCACCGACGTCATCGGCACATAGCGCGCAGCGACACTGAAGTTGGCAGAGTTGGGGAACGCGGCCGGCAGAATCGACAACTGTATCCGCTTCGCGACTTCAAGTTCCTTTTGAATCTCGCCGAGTTGCAGGTCGCGCTGCAGCGTCTGGCGCGCGGCCACATATCCGAGACATCCCAGAAACACCACAAAACCAAGCGGTTCGATATCGGACAGCGAAATCCCGAGCAGGGTCCGGAAGTTCTCCCAGAAAATGAAGGCGGCAAAAATCAACAGGCCGCGGCGAATTACGATGGCATCCCGATTGAGCGATCTCCTGCGTACGGATATCAGGACAAGTGTAGTCACCGAGGCGATAATCAAGACGGCATTGATCTCGGTAAAGATGGGTCGCCACCCCACCACGAGTGTCGCCAGCGCTAGCAGACCCAGCACGATTCCCAGCACATAAAGCGCGCTTCTCATCCGCCGGTGCAGGAACCCCGCGGCGTTGAGGAAAAGTATTGCAGGGATGGGGACGACGTAGTCGATCGCGGAACTGACTCTCGGGTAAAAAGACCAGCTCTGCATCATAAAGAACATGCCGGTCTGCATCCACATGCGCAGGCCATACAGCCCGGCTAAGAGGGCCAGGTAGATCAGGATGGGATCATGCTTGCGGCGGATTTCGGAAAACGCAGCCGCCACCAGCCCCACCGCCATGATCATGGCGCCGAAAAGAAGACTGGGGGCATCGTGACGAAAGACTCGCAATACCTGGTCCGCAGTCATCCCGGAGGTGGGCACGTACATGGGTGAGGATGTTAAATCATTTCCAATTTTGCGTCGTAAGCCCGGTGACCTTGAGAGGCAGCGCTCGCTGTGGCAGCCTCGATTACCAACGTAAGCCCGATCCTGCATTTTGGTACTGCAGCCCAGTTCCCTGCCCGTTACGCTGACCTTAGGCTCTGCGTATCTCGAGCCTCGCTTCGAGACTTCGTCTGTGACGCTTGCGCTTCTATCCTCGAACCCGCCGAGCCCCGGAGGCTTCATCGTCTGGGGCGCGATCGGCATTGCGATGGGTATCTACCTCTTTTTCCGCGGATTCTACCTGCTGCAGCGGCGGCGCCTGATCCTCGATACTCCGTTCTCGAAAATTCGCAGCGCAGCGATGGGAATGGTAGAAGTCAGCGGCCTGGCGGTGGGGCCTTACACCATGATCGCTCCGGTCACAGGGCGGGCTTGCTACTACTACCGCACGGTGGCGTGGGAGTGGAAACGCGTGGGCAAGAACAATCAATGGGTGAAAGTGGCGGGCGAGTGCATGCATTTGCCATTTTTTCTCGACGACAATACCGGACGTGTGCTGGTCGATCCGCGCGGCGCCGAGCTCGACTTACACCGCGATTTCCAGGAGGAATTCAACACTTCGTTCTTCTCGAGAAACGACTCTCCCACGAGCGTCGACAGCTTTCTGGCGCGCCACGGCGTGGCCACCAGCAACCGGATCAAGATTGAAGAATGCTGCATCAAGCCCAAGAACGCGCTGTTTATTCTGGGCACGTTGGGCGACAATCCGGGAATCGAGGTCAAGGCCGATGCGATGCCCGATCCCGAGGCACTCAATCAGGTCTCCGCACGGAGATTTTCTTTATCGTCTGCACTTCCGATTCCGAGATTGTCGGTCGGCAGTTCGTTCTCATTCTCTTTCGGTGCGAGTTCGTCTGGCACCGGGTCTTCGAATTCGTTTGACAACGACTTGAACACGTTCGCAGCGCGCACTCTCGCCAGTACATCAATCGCCGCCAAGCCGCAAGGGACGCGCCTTTCGCCGGGCGCTGGATCGCCTAAACTCGCAGACTCCGCGCAACCGCAAAAAGTCGCCGATGCCTTGCGGAGGGCCGGCATTGTGAATCCTGTCGCATGGTCCGCGGCGGGCCTGGGGGGCACCGCCGTTCAGATGAGTCCGGACCCAACGTTCGCGGCCTTCAAGCCTGCGGCATCTTCCGCTTCTGGCACGGCGAGCCCGATCCCTGGACAAGCTGACAGTTTCGATCCTCACCCGCCCGTCGTCCTGATGAAAGGCCAGAACAATAAGACCTTTCTCATTTCATGGCGGGGCCAGCGGGAGGTTGCCCGCTCGCTGGGATGGCAATGCACGCTGATGATCTGGGGTGGACCGGCACTGGCGCTGCTCAGCCTCTACGGCCTGCTCAGCGTCCTTAACTGGTTGTAATGGGCCGGGTCGCTCCGTAACTTCGGTTCATCACGAACGCTTACCGCATCCTCCTCTAGCACCATCCTTCTAAACCAGGCCGCGTTGATCACATCGGTCCGCGCGAAGCGCTCTAGTACAATGCTCAAGTGAGCGATGCCACCCGCATAGGGATTCTGGGCGACTTCAACTCTGAATTTCGCTCGCATCCGGCGACCACGAATTCGATCCAGCATGCCGCGCGCAAGCTGGGCATCACGGTCGAAACGGAGTGGATTCCCACGCCCTCACTGGTCGCGCCCGAGGCGGAAAAACTTCTTGAAAGCTTCGACGGTCTGTGGGCGTCGCCGGGCAGCCCTTACAAAAGTTTTGACGGCATGCTCAAGGGGATTGAATTCGCCCGCCGCCGCGACTGGCCGTTTCTGGGCACTTGCGGCGGGTTTCAATACGCCTTCCTCGAATTCGCCCGCAACGTACATGGCCTCAAGGACGCCGACTCGGCTGAGAACAATTCCGGCTCGAAAAACATTGTGATTTATCCCGTAGCTTGCGCCGTGCCCAGCCGCAAAGGCGACGCGCCCAAGCTTTCCGGCGCGATTCCCGAGATTCGCCTTCGTCCCGGTTCCTATCTGCAATCGTTTTATGGCAAAGGCAAGGAAACCGCGACCGAAGAGTTCTTCTGCAACTTCGAAGTGAATCCGGAATTTGAATGGTGTGCCATGGAAGCCGGATTCCCCGTAGTCGCGCGCGGCCCGCAAGGCGAAATCCGTGCCATCGAATCACCCACCCACCGCTTTTTTGTGGCCATGCTTTTCCAGCCGCAGTTGTCGTCCACTGAGAAAAAACCGCATCCCGTGGTTCTGGCTTTCGTACAAGCCGCCGCCGACTGGGGCCGGAAAAAGCTCGACGACAGCGTCCTGGAATAGGCCGCGCACGGGGCGGACACCTCTGGCCCGCCACTCTTGATCTTGTCGTTCGCGTCCGATTTTGATCGTTTGACCTTGCCGCACTCATCAAGAATCAAAGCGGCGGACAAGAGTGTCTGTCCTACACGTGCAGTTACTAAAGTCCCAGTCCCTACCCACCCCCGACATCAGCACCATACGCATCTGGAGCGCTCACCTTCCCTTCATTAGAATTTTGGAATCCTGGCGCCCGCACGCAACTAATGACTGTACTCGACGAAGCAGCTTGCGGCGCTCTCCCCGAACCGTCACGCCGCCACAGCGCGGTCAGGAGCTGAGCGCTTTTTATGAACCCGCAATTGGTCAACTCGATACGCGTCCCGTTTTCCACGCTGCTCAGCTACGTTCCCATCATTGCCACGGTGGTCACCTGCTTCTTCAGCGTGATCCTGGCCCGGGCGACGCTGCGCTACGTAGAAGCCACCGACAAAGGCCTGCAGCTGGCGCGCGAAGAGTTCGAGCGCGAATGGTCACCGGAATTGCACCTCAAGCTGGAGCGCGTTTCCGCCAGCGAAGCCAAAATTATCGTCACCAATCTGGCCAAAACTTCGGTGTTGCTGCAACTCGTGCAACTGCGCAAACTCTCGCATGCCGTGCCCTTTGAGCGCTGCCGTCTCAACGATCCTCTGGTCGGCGGCATGACCTGGACTCAGGAAATGGGCAAGCGCATCCTGGCCTGCACAGGAGACGAATTCGAGGGCCCCATCGCGGCTTCCATGACTTTCTACGCTTCCGGACGCATGTACCGCACCGATTGGTTCCGGTCGCAGATCCAGGTCCGGGACGGCCGCATCGTCGCTCTGGAACCCAGCAACATTCCAGCCCGGCGGGTGCGAGTGCTCACCCACAAGGGAGGCGAACGCCGCCGCGACTTCGTGCAAGACGTTGTCGGCGACGCCGCCACCAACAAAGACCACAAGCCCGACCACAAGCCCGATGAGAAATTCTTCGTAACCGGCGCCTGATCTTAGCTGTAGCTAGTCACAGCGGACAGCCGGCGATGCAGAGGGAAAATGCAATCGGGCGCTCGAGTCTCGCTAACGCCTGAGGCGTAGTAGAGGCTTTCCCGGTGAATAAGAGACCTTGTGGAGGCGGGCGACTCGACTGTCAAGTGAACGCAAGTCTGACCGTTCGTGTAGGGATAGCCGCCTCGGCTGTCCCGCCAAGCGCAGCGAGGCGCGTGCCACCACACAGCAGGTGTCACATCAGCAAAGACGGCCAGCGTCATTCGAAAACTTTCCCTGGCGCGGCGGTGTCCATCATTGTTAGAACAGCAATGTGAGGACCCTCCGCCGAGCTTTGGGAGCCGTCGTGTTTCTTGCGCTCGTACTGTTCGCAATATCGGCGTCCCATGTGCGCTGGTATTTCCGTGTGAATGGGGAGGTTTTGGTCAACGGTCGCACTACGCCCGGATACCTGCACGCCAACACGAAGAAAACCTTGTTGATGTTGACCAGAACAGATGACCCCGCGCCGGAGACTTACCTGGTCTCCTTAGAACGTGAGACTAAGGCGAAGGTTCTCGATTGCGGAGAGTTTCATCCCCCGCGCTTCCTGCCTTTTCCCGTCGGCCACCTGAATCCGCCTTGTTCCTTCTTCGACGGCGAGCCGGTGAAATTCCAAGACCCGCCGGTCTCTACGACCCTGACGATGGGACGAGACTACGTCGAGTTCTCTACGGCCTCGGGCAAGAAGATACGCGGACAGTGGTAGTAGGAGCGAATTCGCGGCCGAGAAACCTTTCGTGGCCCCTCCCGCCGTACAGGCTAGCGGTTTTACGATTTCGGCACGAAACGCAGCGAGGCGGAGTTCATGCAATAGCGGAGGTGGGTGGGCTCGGGGCCGTCGTCGAAGACGTGGCCGAGATGGGCGTCACACTGGGTGCAGGCGACCGCCGTGCGCACCATGCCGAAGGCCGTGTCGCGGATCTGGGTTACGTTTTCGGCGGCGAGTGGCGCCCAGAAACTGGGCCATCCGGTGCCGGAGTCGAATTTTGTCTCGGAACTGAACAGCGCGTTGTCGCAGCAGATGCAGCGGAAGATTCCTTTGTCGTGCAGATCCCAGTATTTGCCGGAAAAAGCGATTTCGGTGTCGGCGTGGCGCGTGATGTCGAACGCGTTGGAGGAAAGCTGCTTGCGCCATTCGGCTTCAGACTTCACTACTTTTGTGACGTGCACCATCTTCAGGCGCTCGCCGGAGTCGGAGAACTGAACAATCGTGACTTCCTGCGGAGCGCCGGCCGCAGCTGCCGCTTCCACCGTCCGGGACTTCATCCACGACCACAACGCCAAGCCTCCCAGGGTCGTGGCGGCACTGGCTAGGAACATGCGGCGGGTGCGGGGTGCGCCTTTCGCTTGCAGATCGGAATCGAACATTTTTTACCTCCAGGAATTCAAGAAAAAACATGCGCCTTTAACCGCGAAGTTCGAACGGAACGCCGTGAAGTCGCCAGGAAGAAATTCTACTTTCCGGTGTAGAGATCGGGAAACTCCTGGCGCAGGTGCTCCACTTTTGGCGCGTCGTTAAACACGATGTAGGGCTGGTTGGGATGCAGAGCCGCGTAATTCTGGTGATAGGCCTCGGCCTTGTAAAAGCCCTGCAGCGGCACAACTTGCGTGACAATCTTGCGAGGAAACGCTTGCGCATTGTCGAGCTGCGCGATGTAGGCCTCGGCAATGCGTTTCTGTTCGTCGCTGTTGTAGAAGATCGCGGAGCGGTATTGCGTGCCTTCATCGGGACCCTGGCGGTTGAGTTCCGTGGGATCGTGCGCAACTGAGAAGAACACGCGTAGCAACTCGCCGTAGGTGATCTGCGAAGGATCGTAGAGGATCTGAACGGATTCGGCGTGGCCGGTCTCGCCGGTGCTGACCACTTCATATTCAGGGTTCTTGACCGATCCTCCCGAGTAACCGGAAGTGGCGCTGATCACTCCTTTAACATGTTGGAAAACCGCCTGGATGCCCCAGAAACAGCCGCCGGCTACAACCGCAGTTTGCTGGCCGGAAACCGGGGCCAGTTTGGCGTCTTGCGCGGGCGCGGGGACAGCCGCAGCAGCGCCGGCTTTGGCGTTGCAGGCGGTCGCGCCGACGAGCAATCCCAGGAAAATTAAGGTAGATCTAAGCAAAGCACCGGGCATGTTGTTATCCCCTTGTCTTAGTACGGGTGAAAAGAGCTGCTGGATTGGAGTTGCGGGGAGAGGAAAAGTTTCAAGGTCACGACCATAAGTCGGGGACCGGTGAGGTCACCCTTCGACTGCGCTCAGGGCGGGCTAAGGTACACGAACTAAAACCTTAGCCCGACACTTCCCGCTTGCTTTTTCGCCTTCTGTTCGCCAATAATGGCGACATGGCGATCACACGCAGGCAGCACGAAGTTTACGATTTTATTTCGCGATTCGTGGCCGAGCATGGCTATTCTCCGTCGTTTGAGGAGATTGGCAAGGGGCTTGACCTGAATTCTCTGGCCACCGTGCACAAGCACATCTCGAATCTGGAGAAGAAGGGCTTGCTCACGCGCGACTATAACCGCAGCCGCTCGATTGACCTGCTTCCCCCCAAGGGGCGGCTGAAGCAGGCCATGAGCGTGAACACCGGGCTGGTGCTGCCCCTGCTGGGGCGCATCGCCGCGGGGCAGCCGATTGAAGCGGTGGAGAATCCGGAGACCATTTCTTTGGCCGATTTCGTGCGCTCGAAAGATGTATTCGTGCTCGAGGTGCGCGGGGAATCTATGCAGGACGAGCACATTCTCGACGGCGATTACGTCCTGGTCGAGAAAGCCAAGACCGCGCACAACGGCGACATCGTGGTGGCGCTGGTCGATACCAGCGACGCCACGCTGAAGCGCTTTTACCGCGAGGGCGAAAACATCCGGCTGCAGCCTTCGAACGTGACCATGAAACCGATCATCGTGCCGGCAGCCTCGGTGGAAGTGCAGGGGCGGGTGATTGGAGTGCTGCGGAAGTATTAGAGTTGGCTAGTGGCGAGTTTCTAGCTCTTGGCTTTCGGCTTTTGGACGGGTAGTCAGCGATGAGAATCCGATTTCTATTCAGAATGCAATTGATCCGAGCTTGCGTGATTGTCGGGCTTTGTCTGTGCTCATGTCTGAGCATGTCCAACTCGGGGCAGGCGCAGAACCAGTCAGCCGGACAGGCTGCGACCACGCCCGGCGCGGTCACGAAGGAGAAAGTTTTGACGAGTCATGCTAGTGGGACGTTTGAGGTGAAGGTAGCGCCGCAGGCTCCTGACGACGGGGCTGATGCGGGACTGGGAAGAATGTCTCTCGATAAACAATTTCACGGCGACTTGGACGGAACCAGCAAAGGACAGATGCTGGCGGCCATGTCGAGCCTGCCGGGCTCAGGCGGCTACGTGGCCTTGGAGCGAGTGACGGGAACACTGAAAGGCAAGAGCGGCAGCTTCGTCCTGCAACACAGCGGCACCATGACGCGAGGCGTACCACAGATGACTGTCAGCGTGGTGCCGGATTCAGGGACGGAACAATTGGTGGGCCTGGCGGGCATGATGACCATCAAGATTGCAGATGGAAAGCATTCCTACGAGTTCGATTACACCATCACGGAAACACCGTGATGGGCTGGTCGCTTCCGGGAAGGTGCAATGAAAAAAGCCCGGGACGATTCCTGGGCTTTTCGCTGAGAGCTGAAAATCCAACTTACCCGACGTGCTTATCGAGAGCCTGGGCGATGGCGTCTTTTGGCTTGTAGCCAACGAGTTGCTCGACCACCTGCCCGCCCTTAAAAACCAGCAGCGTGGGGATGCCAGTAACTTTGTAACGCATGGGCGTAGCGCTGTTAGAGTCGACATCCATTTTGCCGACTTTGATCTTGCCCTGATAATCCTTGGCGAGCTCGTCCACGATAGGAGCGAGGGCGCGGCAGGGGCCGCACCATGTTGCCCAGAAGTCGACCAGCACCGGCTGATCGGATTTCAAAACGTCCTGGTCGAAATTCGCATCGGTAACTTCTACAATTCCATTGCCTGCCATGATCTTTCTCCTCGTTGTCACGTTGCGCTGTCCGCGAACGCTCCATCGAGCCGGCGTTGCTGGGCCTAGCGATCCGTAAAACGCCTCCCCGGAGGGAGGCCAATTGATTATTTTAACACCCCGGGTTTGATGCTGCAGGGGGGCAGAAGGTCGCAAAAGCCACCAAAGTCATATCCCGGGTGCCGAAATGGAGTTTTAGGCCTAAAAGACTAGCTTGATGGCGGCCTGCATCAGCCGCGGGGAGGCCGCGCTCACCACCTGACCGAATGTGGAGCTGTTAATGTTACCGTTGACCGCGGAGGGGCCGAAAAACTGGGCATGGTTGAACATGTTGAACGCCTCCATGCGGAACTGCAGCGACTTGGACTCGGTGAACGGCACGTTCTTCATGAACGCCAGGTCGTAGTTGTCCAGCCCGGGACCATAAAAAAAGCGGCGCTTGGCGTTGCCCGGGGTGCCCAGGGCCTGCAGGCTAAATAATGCTGGGTTGAAATATGAGTGGCCGTTGCGCGGATTGGAATCCAGGTTTAGGGGCCCCGGCGTGTACTGTGGCTCATCGACTCCATAGTTGTTGATGCCGTTGGGCTCCGCTCCCAGCAGAGAATTGTCGCCGTAGTTGAGCAGCGTCACCGGAAAGCCGCTGCTGAAATGAGTGATGCCTGAAACCGTCCAGCCTTTTGACCAACGGTTGGAGGCGCCGAACAAATGCTCCAACGGAAGTTCGTAGGCGTAGCTCACCACGAAGTTGTGCTTCACGTCGAACGCGGACAGGGCATAGCTGAGCGCGGGACTGACCGGGTTCACTTCTTCTCCTACGTTGGAGGATTGATCGATCGATTTGCTGAAGGTGTAGCTGGCGGACAATTGCAGGCGTTTGCTGGTGTGGCGCAGACTGAATTCCAAGGCTTTGAAGTTGGAATTACCAATCGTGGACTGGTTGGTACTGCTGCCAAAATTCGGGCCCAGCGGTCCGCGGGTGCCGTTCACGGTTTGTCCTGCGGCTGTGGTGAAGACGTTGCTTTCGCCGAACGGTCCGCAAGTCGCCGATCCCGGGGCGACCTGGCGGGCCTGGCTCAGGCTCAGGCACAGCGCGGGGTTGCCGGGGTTCGATTCCACAAGAACCAACAGGCGATGTGACTGATTGCCCACGTAACTGGCGCTGAACAGGGTGTTGTCTCCGAACTGCCGCTCCAGAGAGAACATATATTGCTCAGTGTAAGGAATGCGATTGCTGACGGGGTACGCCGGAATGCCGCTGATGGGGACATACTGCGACCAGTCCACATTCGGGTCGGGGTGGCTGCTGGAGGAGTCCAAGGGGGCGAACGTAACGGGAAAGTACTGACCCAGATTTTGTCCATTGGAAGCGGTCACGAAGGGGTCAGAAAACAGCGGCGGAGCAGGGCTGCTATATGTGGTTCCGTAAGGGGCGTTGGCCGCAAGGACGCTGATGGTGAGGGCCTCGATGGACGTGTCATACAAGCCGAAACCGGCGCGAATGCTGGTTTTGCCGGGACCGCCCAACACCTTGCCGAGCAAGTCGTCTGTGGTTCGGTCCGGTGAGAAAGCCAGGCCGATGCGCGGCGAAAACTCATCGCCGGGCGGCGCAAGCGTGCGCCGCACTCCGGGATCGGTGGGATACAGGATTCCCAAAGGCGCGCCCGGAAAAACTACCGATTGCTTGCCCGGTTCTGTGGTTGAAATCTGGTTGTACTTTTCGTACCAGGGCTCGATACGGTCCCAGCGCAGGCCGTAATTGAGCGTTAGGTTCGATCTCGCGCGCCAACTGTCCTGCGCGAAGGCACCGGCGTATTTATTTCGTCCATAGAAGGGATTCAGCTGGCTCTGGTTGTACTGGCTGGGAATCCCGAGCAGGAAATCGGCGAAATCGAGACCAGTCTCGCTGCCGGTAAACAGAAAGTTACCGTTGAACTGCGCGATCGGATTTACGTTGACCTGATCGTAGTGAAACTCGCCACCGAATTTGAACGTGTGAGGCCCGATTACCTTCGAGAAATTGTCCAGCCACTGCACCGTATTGTTGGCCTGCTTCAGTTCGTTGGTGTTGGTTCCGATCGAAAAATTATTGAAGACAACATTTTCCACTCCTTCGTTTTGCGGGGCAAGAACCACGATCGTAGGTGTCCCCGAGGGCGTCACGAAGCCTTGCGACGCCAGGCTGACGCCCAGTCCACCCTGCGGTTTGCCCAGGTCGTTGTAAGCCCGCATAAAGCTGAAGTGGAGTTCGTTGACCGTGGTCACGTTCAGCGTCTTGGTGTCGCCTAAACTCAGCAGTTGCGCCCGGCCCTGATACAGCGCGTTGAAACCCGGCACGCTTGCCCCTCCCTGCGCAACCGGATAAGGATTGTTCAGGGAATACCCGTCGAGGAAATAATAGCCGGAAATCAGTCCCCCGTTTGCATTGGCGTCGAGACGCAGAGCGCCCTTGTCGTCGCGGAGTGCCTGGTTGCTGGCGGAGGTGGCGAATTCATCCCCGGAAGTATTCGGCGTCGGAATGTACTGCAGTAAGTGCTGCGCCGGGTCGGACCACGCAGTCTGCGGAATCGCGGCATTGGGAAAAACGCATTGCGAGGAACTTGTACAGGGGGCAGAGTAGGTACCGCTGAGGTCGGGCTTCATTTCGCCCTGCGTAAAGTAATACGGCTCCGCGGCCGCAACCGTATATTTGAAATTGTTCGAGAGAGTAGTCGCCCACGAGGGGCCGTTCACCGTGGTAGGCACTGTGACCGGCTGGCCGTTCACGGTATGACTCGTCGAGAAAGAAGCGGCCAGGTCTGAAAGATCGCCCGACCGGTCACCTGTGGAAGGCACCGGAATCAGTCCGGTGTCTACTCCCTGCCGCTGGCGGGTGCCTTGATAATCGGCGAAAAAGAAAATCCGGTTGCGCCTGATGGGACCCCCAAAAGTTCCACCGAACTGGTTCTGAAGGAAAGTTCCCCGAGTTGGGGAAAAGTAGTTGCGCGCGTCCAGATCGGTGTTTCGCAGGAACTCGAACAGGTCGCCGTGAAACGCGTTGCCTCCCGACTTGGTGACGACGTTAACCTGACCGCCGCTGAATTCGCCATACTCGGCGTCAAAGTTGCTGGTGAGAATGCGGAATTCGGCGATGGAGTCGAGGTTAGGGATGATCGCGGTCCCCATATTCACATCTTCTTCGGAATCGCTTCCGTTCACGATGAAGGCGTTGGCGAATTCGCGCTGGCCGTGGATGGAAACAGTGCCGGGATTCAGATCGCCGGAAGGCGAGAGAGCGCTGGCGCCCACGTCCTGGACCGTGTTGGAGGTGATGGATGTGGAAGGAGTGACTCCAGCCTGCATCGACAAAAGATCGGTATAGCTACGGTCGTTCAAGGGCACATTAGTCATCCGGTCGCCGTTGATGACTTCGCCCATCTGGCTGCTATAGGTCTCGACGTGAACAGCGCTGTCACTCACGATGACTGCATCACTGCGTTGGCCAACCTGGAGCACGGCATCGACGACGACAAGACTGTTCGCATCGACGACGACGCTGGTACGGCGGTAAGGCTTGAAACCTGAACAAGATACTTCGACGTCAAAGTGGCCGACCAGCAGGACCGGAAAAGTGTAGAAGCCTTTGTCGTCAGATTTCGTGGTCTGGCGGACTCCGTTGTCCAGGTTGATGACAGTCACTTCGGCACGGGGAATGACGGCGCCGCTCGAATCTTTTACCGTGCCGGAAATACTTCCTCCTACGCCCGCCCAGCAACAGGGCGTGAACAGGATGAATGATGCGATCAGGAGGAGGGTTTTCATTGCCCGCTGCGCAGCGCACTGCGTAGCTGCGCGGTCACGGTCCGCGATCCCGGGCTTCGCAACTTCAGATACTCCGACGTCAAGGCCCAACCCCTCTCCGCACGAACCTCTTTCGATTCGCCAATGAATTTTCTGTCGCCTAGCCGCCAGTTGTGCTGAGAAACGCGATACAATCATTCAGTTGCAACTAAGTCGCAACTAACCCTCAAACGGAGAACGGCGATTGAGGCTCTTTTCCTTATTTGCAACTGAGTCGCATCTAGGACTACAGTGACAATCATGCCGGAAGCGCTCCGGCAGGTCAAGCACCGCCGGACGATTTCGTCGCAGACCGGTTGCGACTACTTGCCACAATAGGAGTCGTTGCACATGCCGCTACCTCAAACCGAAATTCCTGGCCGGCTGCAATCGCATTTCGCGGAACGCGGAATCCGCATGACCGAGCAACGCCGTGCCATTCTGAGCGTAATGGAAACCGCCAGCAAACATCTGGACGCCGCCCAGATCCTGCGCAAGGCTAAGCGAATTGATGCAAGCGTCGACCGCAGCACCGTCTACCGCACTCTGAGGCTGCTGAAGCGCCAGGGGCTGATTGACGAACTCGATCTGATGCACATTCACGGCGAAGGACACTACTACGAGCGCAAGCTGGGTCGCGATCACATCCACATGGCCTGCCTGCGTTGCGGCAAGATCATGGAATTCGTCAGCGATGTTTTCGAGAAACTGAAGCAACAGGTGGAGAAAGATTGCCGCTTTCGCGTTCTGATTTCGCGGTTGGAGATAGGCGGGTATTGCGCGGCGTGCCGGGGAGCGAAATAGCGGTCCGGGAAGCGGGGCAAAATAAAAAGCGCCCTGGACTTTTCAGTCAAGGACGCCTCGGCAGCCCTCCCCCAGAACTGCCAAACCACGAGATGGATACTATCGGCACCACCATTTCGTGTAAACGTCACTTTGGTAACGGGGTTTGCCCAGAGCTAATACAGGATCTGACTCAGGTAACCGGAAACGTGCTGAAAACGCGGGTCGGCACGAAGTCTGCCCGACATTCCTTAGCCCTGCGCTAAGGTCTCGCGATTCAGGCGACGTCCACCTTCTCGTCGATCAGTTGCTTATCGCCTTCATCACTCCCGCGGAGTTCAAACGAGTTCGTCAACTTAGCCTTGCCCTTTTCCACGCTGGTGATTACGTAGGAGCAGCCAAACCAGTGGGCTTCGACCAGATCGGTTTGCGACCACTGCGCGGGATGGTCAGGATGGGAGTGATAGAAGCCGATGATATCTTCGCCACGCTCGCGCCCCTCGCGCTGGATGCGCACCAACTCGCGTGGGTCGATGTTGTAGCGATTCTGGGGCGAGTCCGTGCGCGTATTGCCGCAGCGCGCCGTCGAGGACACAACACGAGCGCCATCGTCGTCCACGCGACCCAGCAGCACGCCGCAGCATTCGTACGGATAGGTCTCTTCCCCGTGCCGGCGCAGAGCTTCGTAATGTGTGGGTGTAAGCTTCAGCATGCGGGGGCGAAATGCAGAATTAAGAACTCAGAATGCAGAAGTAACAACGGACCGGTCCTGGCTTTACTTCTTCATTCTGATTTCTGACTTCTCACCTCACTCGCCTTCCGTCCAAAATCTCTCGCTCAAATACTTGTCGCCGGAGTCGCACAACACGGTCACGATTACGGCTTGCTGCTCTTTTTTTAATTGCAACTGTTGGGCGATTTTCAAACTCGCGACTACGGCGGCGGCGGCGGAAACGCCAAGCAGCAATCCCGCTGTACGAGACAAGCGGCGGGCCATGGCGTAGGCGTCTTCGGTGGCAACCTCCAGATTCCGATCCGCCAGCGTAGCATCGTAAATCCTCGGCACCAGCGCGCTGGCCATGTGCTTAGCGCCTTCAATGCCGTGGAAAGCGGAGTCGGGTTGCAGCGAGATGCACTGAATCTTAGGATTGAGCTCTTTCAGGCGGCGCGTCGTGCCCACGAACGTGCCGCTGGTGCCCAGCATGGAGACGAAATGTGTGATGCTTCCCTGGGTCTGCTGCCAGATTTCGTTGGCAGTACCGTGATAGTGGGCCTGCCAGTTGGCATCGTTGGAATACTGGTCGGCATAAAAATACTTGTCTGCATGTTTCGCGGCCAACTCGCGCGCCATGCGGATTGCGCCGTCGGATCCGTCTGCCGGGTCGGTGTACACAATCTCTGCGCCGTAGGACTGCAGAATCTGCTTGCGCTCGAGAGAAACATTTTCCGGCATGCACAGGGTTACGGGAAATCCCTCGGCCGCTCCCAGCATGGCATAAGCGATGCCGGTGTTGCCGCTGGTGGCGTCGAGCAGCGTCTTGCCGGCGGGGAACCGCCCGCTCCGGCGGCCTTGGGTGACGATATTCCCGGCAGCGCGGTCTTTCACGGAACCGCCGGGATTGTACCACTCGGCCTTGCCCAACAGTGCTACGCCCGGCAGGTCGGCGGTGACGGCATCCAGGCGCAACAAGGGAGTGTTGCCAATGCTCTCCAGCATGCTCTGGCCGAGGCTGGCAGCGCCGTTTCCCGCGTCCTTGGCGACTGGCGGATCGTAGGCCTGCGCGAGCTGGGAGGAACTCTGAACCATGGTTGAAACTAAATCCCCGTGACTATCGTAATGTGCTACTGAGCCCAAAACACGGTATGTAGTATGGTGTTTGGATGAATCAGGGTTGCACAGCGATGCAAGCGATGTAAAGTTACGTTCTTTCCAAGCGCCTTCATCTCAGTGAACCGCATCATAAGTAGATCGGATTTAGTCAGACAAGGAAAGGCGAAAGCAGAGAGCAATTATGAAAAGCATCGAAGCGAAAACGTATGACGAGGCGCTGACCTGGCTGCGCGACAACGGATTCGATATCACCGAGGCGCCGGGCATGAGCGGGCGCGTGTTTCTTCGAAAGTACAACGTGTCGGCCGCCATCCAGAAGACGCCGGAAGACGGCGTTAAGATCTTTGCCTACCCGGGCTGCTTGATCGGCAGTGAGATTTCGAAGCTGGTGAATCGTGGGTATCAACAATTCCTGAAGACGTCAAAGACGGAAGTTCCGGCTTCGGCCGATCACCTTAAGGCGCTGCATTCCTTTGCGGAAGAACTCAAGATCGCGCTCGGGTTGCCCAGCCTTTACAACGAGTCGCTGGGAACCGTGAGCGATTCTTATCAGTACGATCGCGTCCGGGACCGCGACGAAGCGGTGGTCGATCGCCCCAAGCGACCTTGGGAAACTGCGGGCAAGCAGGCCGCCGTCGCGGCGAAGAAAGGCCGGGCGTAAACGCGAGTCCGCCAGTCTTTGCAGACAGTCTTAGCTCGACAGTCCTAGCTCGACAAGCTTAGTTAGCGCCAGTCCGCGATTCGGTTCTTCTCCGCGGTTGCATCTCGTGCGAAACTAGCCGCTCACGGAGGTTCCGATGCGCAGCGGTTTCGCAGCCACCTTTTTCTTCTGCCAACTACTTCTTTTCCCACTATTCATGCCGGTCTCTCCACCTCCGCCGCAGAAGGCGGCAGAGGCGTTGCCGTCAACTGAAACCGCCATCGAGACCGTGCTGCGCACGCAGCAGGATGCATGGAACCGCCACGATCTCGACGCCTTCATGGCTGGTTACTGGAATTCGCCGGAGCTGACTTTTTTCTCCGGCGCGAACGAGCACAACGGATGGCAGGCCACGCTCGACCGTTACCGCGCCGCCTATGCGAGTCCCGGGCATGAAATGGGGAAGCTGGAGTTCTCCGGGTTGCGCAGCGAAACGCTGGGCCCCGATGCCGCCTTCGTGCGCGGATCCTGGCATCTCACCATGCCGGATGGAAAAACTCCGCATGGACTATTCACGCTGGTGTTTCGGAAGTTTCCTGACGGTTGGAGGATTGTGCACGATCATACATCGGCGGCAGAGTGATTTTGGGGCGGCCCAACGCTTCCCTCGCAACAATTTGGCTACACTCCCTTCTTCACGCGGACTTGAACTCGCGTCCCTTCGGGAAGTTTGCCGCTCGTCAACTCCACAACGCCGTTGCGGATGATGCCTTCGAATTCCTGGGGACCCTGGGGTGAAGATCGCGTGGCCGAGGCGGCCGCGGCCACATGGTCCTTGCCTGGAGCGGGATTCGCGGGCAGGAGCGTCCGTGCCACGCGATCTGCCCCTATACGTCCCATGCCTTTGTCCATGGCTTCGTTGGCTAGGCCGTCGGCTTCCTGATTGTGTTCGCGCAGGGCGTGGCCGATGGAGAACCAGTCCAGTTGCGCGATTAATTCCTGGGCGCGGGCGTGCAGGTCGCGCAGCGTGGGATTCTTTACTTTGTAGATGCCTTTGATCTGGCGGACCAGCAGTTCGGAATCGCTGATCAGTTTGAGCGCCTTGGGGCCGTGCTCGAGAGCGTATTCGAGGGCGCCGATCAGTCCTTGATATTCGGCGAAGTTGTTGGTCTGGTGGCCGAGATATTCGCTGAGAGCCGCGACTTGGCGTCCGGACTGATCCTGGATGACCACTCCGTAGCCCGCGGGGCCGGGGTTTCCGCGGGCGCCGCCGTCGCTATGAGCGACGAGATAGTGGTCGGGAGCTTTGTCGCGAGAAACTTCGCGTTGGGAGAAAACAGGCTTGGTTGCCGCGTTGCGAGGCGAATCAGAGGGCATGCGGTTGAGTTTACAACGAGGACCGGATTTGGAGAGCGGTGGAGACACACTTAAGGCCAGGAATCTAGACGAGTTCAGCGCCCTGCGGCGAGGCGCGTTGCCAGGCGGGCGGGGAGGTTGGCGGCGAAGATGCGATCCTGGGCCGATTTCAGGTTGTAGGGAGAACGATGAAAATGGACGACCTGGGCCTCGGTGTCGAAGAGGGCGAAGGCGGCGCGCCAGTCGCCATCGCGGGGTTGTCCGACGCTGCCGGGATTGATCAGGTAACGGGTTTCCGGTTTCAATTGCAGCGAAATCGATTCTGCTTGCCCGACGGTGCGGTATTCGGGACGGAAACCGTCGACTCCGGTCTCGCTGGCAAAAAATCCACCCTGCAGATGAGTGTGCCCAAAAAAAGTCAAGGGTACGGACGAAGCGATCAGCGGAGCGAAGGCATCGCCCATCGAAACTACGTATTCATCTTCATCGTTGGGTGAACCATGGACCAGTTGCACTGGAGGAAGATCCTGCAGTTGTTGCGGACCTTGCGGCAGGGAGCGGAGCCAGTTGAGATTGTCGGCAGTGAGCTGGTCGCGCGTCCAGACCGCGGCGGCCGCAGCCATGGGGTTGAAATCATCAAGGGCGATCAGGCCGGTCGCGGCTTTGTCGTGGTTGCCGCGGACGAAAATCTTCCCCAGCTTACGGGAGCGCTCGGTAACTTCGTTGGGACTGGCGCCGTAGCCGACAACATCGCCGAGATTTGCCACCAGGTCGAACGAGGGAGCCGTGGCCAGGCAGGCTTCAAGCGCTTCGAGGTTGGCGTGAATGTCGCTCAGCAACAGTATGCGCACGGATCACCAGACAAACTCGCGATTATAGACTAGCGGGCGGATTCGGGCGCCGGGTCTGCGGGTCGGACTTTAGATTCATTACTACAGTGGGTGATTGCTAGGTGTCTCGGCTCGGGTTGACCACGGGGCAGCGCGCCCAGTGTCGGGCGGCTATTTCGACCAGCGACGGCATCGCGCGCGCGCACTCCGCCACGCGAAACTCACAGCGCGGTTCGAAGGCGCAGCCTGGAGGCATCGCCTGCAGCGGCGGCACGGCTCCTTCGATCGTGGAAAGTGGGTGAGCGCGGTCTGTCTTTAGGTCGGGGACGGCGTGGAGCAGGCCGCGAGTATAGGGATGGGCGGGCGACTGGAAGATGTCGCTCTTCGCTCCGAGTTCGACCAGGTTGCCGGCATACATGACTGCGACGCGGTCCGCAACTTGCGAGACGACCGCAAGATCGTGCGAGATGAACAGCATGGCCAAGCCGAACCTGGCGCGCAGTTCCGCGAGTAATTCGAGGATCTGCGCCTGGATGGTGACGTCGAGCGCGGTGGTGGGTTCGTCGGCAATAAGCAGTTGCGGGCGATTGACGATGGCCATTGCGATCATGACGCGCTGGCGCATGCCTCCGGAAAGCTGGTGAGGATAATCGCGGGCGCGGCGGACAGAGTCGGGGATGGCTACATCGTTCATGGCGACCACTGCCCGCTGCCAGGCTTCGCTTTTCGAAATGGAGTTGTGCGCGAGCACGGCTTCGGCAATCTGTTCGCCGACGCGCATCACGGGATTCAGCGCCGTCATCGGCTCCTGAAAGATCATGGCGATGCGCGAGCCGCGAAGTGGGCGCATGGAGTCGTCGGACAAAGCGGCAAGGTTGCGCGGCGCGGAGCTTTCGCGGACGTCGGCAAACAGAATCTCGCCTGAAACACGAGCTTGCGGCGGGAGCAGCCGCATGATAGCCAGGGATGTGATCGATTTGCCGGAGCCCGATTCGCCGACCAGCCCGAGGACTTCGCCGGGGGCGATCGAGAAAGTGAGGTCGCGAACTGCGGGCAGGGTTTTTGCGGAGACGGCTCGTGTGGAGACGGGCACTCCCGCGAGCCTGCCCTGAGCGGAGTCGAAGGATCCGGCCCGCAGGGCCGTGGTCTTGGCTGGGAATTCGATGCATAGCTTTCGGACTTCGAGCAGCAGGGGCACGGAGTCATGTTAGCAGTGGAGCGCAAGAAGTCGCCCTTCGGGCGACGGACGGGCGAAAGTGCCCGTCCCCACATAAGCCTTCCATCCCCGTCCCAAACAAGCCTTGCTGCTTGAATCTTCCACGAACCGGGGCGCATCTTGTAAATTGGATCTATGAGCAAGATTCACATTCCTACGCCTTTACGCCAGTATGTTGGGAAACAGGCCACGGTGGAAGTTTCGGCGGCCACGGTTGCCGAAGCCATGGATGCGCTGGTGGCGAAGCATCCCGATGTACGGCGTCATCTCTACACGGACGAAGGCAAGCTGCGCGCTTTCGTCAACTTGTATGTAAACGATGAGGACATCCGCTACCTGCAGAAGGAAGCGACCGCGGTGAGCGAAGGTGATAGCATTTCGATTGTGCCTTCCATCGCCGGAGGCGCAGCTTGACCGGGGATTGCGAGACTGCAGACTTGAAACCTGCCACCAGCATGCGTCGTTGTACGTGTTGTCCTGCCTAAACTTTGGTGTCCAGAAGTCTCTGAAAATCAATTTTAGAATTTGAACTCGAGGATTTATGGCCAGCACCATCACCGAAATTCCAGTAACTCTCAGCAAAGACGAAATCCTGCGTTACTCGCGCCATCTGATCATGCCCGAGGTGGGCATGGAGGGGCAGCGGAAGCTAAAGGCGGCGCGCGTGTTGTGCATTGGCGCGGGAGGACTGGGATCACCGCTGGCGCTGTATCTGGCGGCGGCGGGCGTGGGCACGCTGGGCATCGTCGATTTTGATGTGGTCGATTATACGAACCTGCAGCGGCAGATCATTCACTCGACCGCGGACGTAGGAAGAAAGAAACTCGATTCGGCCGCGGACAAGCTGAAGGGGATCAATCCGTTCCTGAACCTGCACACATTCGATACGCGGCTGAGCAGTGACAACGCGCTGGAACTGTTCCGCGAGTTCGACATTGTCGCCGACGGTACAGACAACTTTCCCACGCGCTATCTCGTCAACGACGCCTGCGTGCTGACGGGGAAGCCGAACGTGTATGGCTCGATTTTTCGTTTCGAAGGGCAGGCCAGCGTGTTCGCCACCAAAGATGGACCGTGCTATCGCTGCCTTTATCCCGAACCGCCACCGCCGGGGCTGGTCCCATCCTGCGCGGAGGGTGGCGTGCTCGGCATTCTGCCCGGTTTAGTGGGCGTGATGCAGGCGACCGAGGCGATCAAGCTGATCCTCGGAATCGGCGAACCGCTCGTCGGACGGCTGCTGTTGATTGACGCGCTGGGCATGAAGTTTCGCGAGTTGAAACTGCGCAAAAATCCTGACTGTCCGGTTTGCGGCACGCATCCCACGATCACGAAACTGATAGACTACAACGAGTTTTGCGGCATTCGTGGGGAGGAGAAACCTGTGGCCAATGGAGTTCCAGAAATTCAAGTCGAAGAGCTGAAGCGGCGTCTCGATGCGAAGGATGACGTGTTCGTGCTCGATGTGCGCGAGCCACACGAATACCAGATCTGCAACATCGGCGGACATCTGATTCCGTTAAATGATTTGCCCAAACGCGTGAGTGAGCTGGATTCCAGCCGCGAAATCGTAGTCCACTGCAAAATGGGCGGACGTAGCGCCAAGGCCGTCGCGTTCCTGCAGCAAGCCGGATTCAAGAAGGTGCACAACCTCGCCGGAGGAATTAACGCCTGGGCCGAGCGTGTGGATCCGACAGTGCCGAAATACTGACGGGCAAGTGCCGTAGCCAGTTTTCGGCACTGTCGGATCCACACGCTCGGCCCAGGCGTTAATTCCTCCGGCGAGGTTGTGCACCTTCTTGAATCCG
>Ga0224561_1000017_pt1 | contig 21603 bp, 21 predicted proteins | sample CSU2metagenome_FD_180953 | JGI IMG/M metagenome (GOLD analysis project Ga0224561, IMG submission 180953) | Soil microbial communities from Bohemian Forest, Czech Republic - CSU2 | ecosystem: Environmental > Terrestrial > Soil > Temperate forest | place: Czech Republic: South Bohemian Region... | reverse complement strand
AAACGGCGGCCGAATCCGCGGGATGCCACGCTTGCCCTCGAGCGATTCCATCAGCGCCGATTCTTCGCCGACTTCATAGGCTCCCGCCCCACCGTGCCAGTACACATCGAACGTCCGTCCGCTGCCAAAAATGTTCTTCCCCAAAAATCCGCGCGCGTACGCGTCGCGCAGGGCCTTCTGCATGATGATCGACAAATACCGGTATTCCCCGCGGATATAGATGTAACCGCTCTCCGCGCCCACCGCCAGGCCCGCGATCACCACGCCTTCAATTACCGAATGCGGATCCTGCTCGAAGATGAGCCGGTCTTTGCAGGTGCCGGGTTCACTTTCGTCGCCATTACACAGAACGTACTTGGGCTTGGCCGATGTCTTGGGAACAAACGACCACTTCATCCCCGTGGAAAATCCAGCCCCGCCGCGCCCGCGCAGCGCCGAGTTCTTGATCTCATTGACGATCGCGTCCGGCCCCATGGCGAGCGCCTTCTGCACGGCCTTATAGCCATCGAGTTCGAGATAGCGATCGATCCCGACCGCGCCCTGACCAAAGCGCCGGGAGACGATCCTTACCTCATCGGGATGGGACACCAAGTCGGCCATATAAACGGGGAAGTAAGAAGTCAGAATGCAGATGTAAAAACGGGTCTTACTTCTTCATTCTCACTTCTGTCTTCTGACTTCTTCACTGTGTTGCCTTCTTACGGTACTCGTCAAGAATTCTGTCCATCTTTTCCGCCGTCAGGTTCTCGTGAAAATCGTAATTCACCTGCGCCGCGGGAGCCCAGCTGCACGCCCCGATGCACTCCACTTCTTCCAGCGTAAACAATCCGTCCAGGGTAGTTCCTTTGTGGCCCACGCCCAGCTTCTTGGCGCAGTGTTCCAGAATTTCCTCGCCGCCGCGCACCATGCAACTGATGTTGGTGCACACCTGGATGTTAAATTTGCCACGAGGCTTGGTGGTCAGCATCGAATAGTAGCTGATCACGTTGCGCACTTCGAGTTCGGTCAGCGCGAGACGTCCCGCAATCTCCAGGATCGCTTCGTCGCTCAGGTAGCCAATTTCGTCCTGCATGTAAAGCAGCGTCGGCACCAGCGCCGAACGCTCCGTCGGATAGTTCCCGAGCATCTCCTTAAACCGCGTTTCGAATTCTTCGGAAAACTTCACCGGTCGATTTCTCCCAGCACAATGTCGATTGATCCAATCGCAGCCACCACATCGGCCAACAGCCTTCCTTCGCACATCGTTGGCAGCGTCTGCAGATTGGCGAAGCACGCCGATCGCATGTGTACACGGTACGGTTTGGCGGTCCCGTCACTCACAATGTAATAGCCCATCTCGCCCCGCGGCGACTCCACGGCTTGATACACCTCGCCCGCCGGCACCGCGAAGCCCTCGGTGATTATCTTAAAGTGATAGATGAGCGCTTCCATCTCCGTCTTCATTTTCTCCCGGTCGGGCAACACTACCTTTGGCGCATCGGCCTTGATCGGCCCTTCCGGCATGCCCGCCAGCGCCTGCTTCACGATCTCGATCGACTCGCGCAGTTCCTGCACCCGGCACATGTAACGCGCGAAGACATCACCCTCCTGCGCGACCGGAACTTTGAACTTGAAGTTCTCATAGCTCGAGTAGGGCATGTCGCGCCGCAGGTCAAGGTCCACGCCGCTGCCACGCAGCGTCGGTCCGGTAGCGCCCAACGCGATGGCGTCTTCCGCGCTCATCACCGCCACGCCCTTGGTGCGCATCATCCAGATCGGATTCCCCGTCAGCAGGTTTTCGTACTCATCCACCTTCGAAGGAAAGTAACTGGCAAAGTCGCGGACGCGATCGAAAAATCCCAGTGGCGGCTCCAGTGCGATTCCGCCCACGCGGAAATAAGAAGTCATCATGCGCTGCCCGCTCACCATCTCGAACATGCGCAAAATTTCCTCGCGCTCGCGGAAGCAGTAAAGAAAAACCGTCATCGCGCCGAGATCGAGAGCATGCGTGCCCAGCCACACCAGGTGCGAGTTAATGCGCGTCAACTCGTTCAGCAGCACCCGCAACCATTGCGCCTTCGGCGGAATCTCCAGCCCCAGCAGTTTTTCCACCGCCAGCACATAGCAGAGGTTGTTGGTCATGGGGCAGAGATAATCGATGCGATCGGTCAGCGGCACAACCTGCTGGTAAAACTTGGCTTCACAGGTTTTTTCGATCCCGGTGTGCAGAAAGCCGATATCGGGCATCATGCGCACCACCGTTTCGCCGTCAATTTCCAGCAGCACCCGTAACACTCCGTGTGTAGACGGGTGTTGTGGCCCCATGTTCAGGATCATGGTGCGATCCTGGCCGGGTTCGAGCACAGGTGTGGGCGTCAGGTGAGCCATATCTTCTAGCTATAACCCTCCACCGGATAGTCCTTGCGCAGCGGATGGCCTTCCCAGTCCTCCGGCATCAGAATGCGCCGCAGATAAGGGTGCCCCGTGAAGCGGATGCCGAATAAATCAAAGACTTCGCGCTCAAAATAATTAGCCCCGGGCCATACCGAAGTCAGCGACTCCACCGCAGGACTGTCGCTATCGAGGCGCACCTTCAGCCGTACCCGCTCCTTCTTCGAGATCGAAAGCAGATGATAAACCACTTCAAACCTGGGTTCTGACGGATACCAATCCACGCAGGTGACGTCGGAAAGAAAGTTAAAGGCGCACTCCGCATCGTCCCGCAGAACAGCGCAGGCTTCGCGGATAGAGGATCGATCCACGTAGATCGTCATTTCCTCGCGATCAAATTTTGCGCCCTGCACAGCTGCTGAATTCCAGGCCACCAGGCGCGCCACAGCCGGATGGCTTTTCAGCTCGTCTAGGTTAGTGATGGCCGGGAGCGTCGGCATTTACACGTCTCCCCGCTCCCTGGAGGAACGCAGTCCCCAGTCGAGGACTCCTTTTTTCCAGACGTAGAAAAAGCCAACCAGGAAGATGCCGATATACACGAACATTTCCCACAGCCCGAAATGCCCTTCGCCTTGCGCTTTCAGCTGGCGCAGAATCACCGCCCAGGGAAAAATAAAGACCGCTTCCACGTCGAACAGAATAAACAGCATCGCCACCATGTAGAATTTCACCGAGAAGCGGCCGCGGGAGTCGCCGATCGGCGTCATGCCGCATTCATAGGCCTCAAGCTTGGCGCGGGTTGGTTTCCGCTCCCCGATCAGCCAGGAAAGCGTAATAATTGCGCCCGCAATTCCGCTGGCCAGCAGAATATGGATCAGGAACGGGAGGTAGCGCGCGAAGTAATTGTCGGGCATACGATAAGCTATATATAATTTTCGCGAGGTGCTGCGTAAACGTTCTAGATTATGGGGTTACACTCAAGAGTGTCAAGCGAGCTGCCGCTCCGTTTAGGGATCTGTCACGTGATTGAGCAGGATGATTGCGCAGCATGATTGCATATTTGGGCGATCGCGCGATTTTTGCCGTCGAATTTGTCATTGACTCGGACCAAATAGTTTTGCAAGGGGGAGTACTCTGGTGGTCCCGGACTCTTGCGCGCGGCGGTTTTCGATTACACAATTGAGCATCGGTTGGTTTGGGCAGTGGTTCGTTGACCGGTCGCATGGTCAGTTCGCAGAATCGGCGATCCTATGATTTTTGGCTTTAACACCGACGTCAAGCACGCGGACACCATCTACCACGTGCAGAGCGAAGCTCGCGAGGGCGAGTTGCTGCTGCAGACCCAGGTTTTTGTGCGTGGACGCTGCATCGGCAAGAAGGCAGTTTCCTACGCCGCCGCGGCCGGCCAGGGACAGGCCGACACGCAGAAGGAGCAACTGCTCCGCGAACAGCACCGACACGTACTGGACGCGATCCGCGAAGGCAAGCTCGATAGTGTTCTCGACCGGCAGGAACCGGAGGCGCTCGCCGGAATTAAGCAACTCGAAGTGCAATGGCTGAACGCCGAGTCGGTCCACTCCGATCGCAACCTGACCATGCAACTCCGTGTGACCGAGGGAGGCGCAGCCGTCTCCGGTGCCCGCCTCACGTTCCGTTTTGCCCGCCCCGATTCCGCTCCATTTTATACACAAGCCGTCACCGACTCGGGAGGCGCCGCGGAAATTAAAATCGAAGTGGAAGAAGCCGCGCTGCCCGACGCGTCTTTGATGGTCCAGGCCAACCACGAAGGTCGAACCGCCACGCGAAAGTTCCAACTGCGTAAATCGGAGTAACGGCGTCTCCAGCTGGCGATGCTCCCTAAAGAGTCCCGTTTCTATCGAGAAAGTCCCAGCGCGATGAAACTGCACATTAACGGCGACGAGCGCACATTCTCCGACACTCCCGCTTCGTTTACCCTCGCCACCCTCGTGGAAATTCTCGGCATGAAAGTCGACCGCGTCGCCGTCGAACTCAATCGCGACATCGTGCCCCGCGAGCGCTGGGCCGAAACCGTTTTGAACGAAGGCGACCGCCTGGAGATCGTCCACTTTGTCGGTGGGGGCGGGTAGCCACGCCGCGGTCAAGCCTTCGCCTAGCTGACCTTCCAACCGTTGATATGAGTCTCTTCGAGGATCGATTTGGTACAGTCGCTCGGATCATATCGGACCGTTACTTGCTCTCCCACAAGCGCCGCCCTGATTTCCTCAAGCCGGTTCGGCTTGTTGGTGATCGTGACCTGGCCGGCTTGCCGAGCGCCATCCACCGAGAAGAGGTAAGTGCAATAGTAGGTCTGGAAATCGTTTTCCCGTGAGCCCAGACTGCAGGACTCCATTCGTCCACGGGTAGGGGTCCATTCCTGCAGGCGTTTGCGCCTGATCCAGTACGCACCGATAAAAACCATCGCGAACGCGGCGAAGAAAACCAGCATTCCTGCCGACCTTAGCGTAGAGGAAGGAAGTCGGTAGGTAAGCAGGTAAACGCAAACCAGAACGGCGACCGTGCCAATGCCGAGAAATGCGCTCCGCATACGTCTTTCATTGTCGCCAGCGGAAAAAGTGAATACAAGTTCATCCTTGCCAGGAACTCTCCTAGTCACCCCTCCCGCTCCGATTCTTTGCTTGACTCCCATCCACTCATGCCTAAAATGGCTGAAACATTTTCTTGGCAGTTTGTTTCAAACATTTACCGGGGACGCATGCAAGACCGCTTTACATCGCACGAAGTGATTGACCTCACGGGGATCACGCCTCGCCAGCTGCAGTGGTGGGACGAGCGGGGAGTCGTGAGGCCGGAGCGCGAAGGCCATCGCCGCATGTATTCCATGAATCACTTAACCGAAGTCGCGGTGATCTGCGAGCTGCGACGCAAAGGTTTCTCCCTGCAAAGTGTGCGCAAGGTAATGCGCTTTCTCGGACGTGAATTCGGCAAGGGCTTGGCGGAAATTATGAGTCACGGTTCTGAATACCACCTGCTCACCGACGGTACCCATCTTTATCTCGAAACGTCGGCGCGGCAGATTGTGGATATTCTCAAGAATTCGAGCCAGCCGATCATTGGGGTGTGCCTGAGCGACGCAGTGCGGCAGGTGCGCGCCGAGGTCGTCTCCCGCAAGGCGAATACTTCGGTAACATCGCCGGTTTCGCGTCGGCGTGCTAAAAATGCTTCATAGCAGAGCTTTGCAAGATGGGGCTTTCAGAGTGGGCTTCCTGAGTAGGACGGTTTAGTTCACAGGCGAGAGGAGCAGGGGGGACGAATGATTAGCGAACTGGACATCCTGAATGAGTGGATCCCGGAGCAGATGCAGCCCGGCACCGTTTTCGTGCTCGAAAACGCCGGCGAGATCGGCGAAAAGGAAGATCCTTACTGGGCCGTGCTCTCCTGCCCGTCGTGCGGCATGCTCGGACTCATCACCCGCAAGCAGATCAACGGCCTCATTCCCGTGATCTGCGGCTCGGAAGCCTGTTCCGCGCAGTTTTTTATTCGCGACAGCGAGGTCGTAGTGCGCAAACCGTTCTAATATGTCGAGGTGCTAATTACTGACCCCTGACCCCTGTTCTTACTTCACTCGCTTCGCTTCCAACTCTACCGGAACTTGCTCGACAATCTCAATTCCAAATCCCTCCAGCGCCGCCACTTTCTTAGGCCGGTTCGTTAGCAATCGAATATGCCGTAGATTCAAGTCTGACAAAATCTGCGCCCCAATGCCGATCTCGCGCTGCGTCTGCCTTTCATTGTCGAGCAACGCAGGCAATTTCTGGCCGCGGTGAAAGCTGAGCGCCGAGCGGTCTCCCACCTTCTCAATCGAAAATCCCTGCGAAGTCTGATGCAAATAAATCAGCGCCCCGCGGCCCTCCTCGCCAATTCTCCGTAGAGAGCCTTCGAGCGTGGCGTGGCATTCGCACCCGGTGGCGCCGAAAACGTCGCCCATCAGGCAGTGTGCGTGCATGCGCACCAGCACCGGGGTTGTGCTGTTTTCGATCTCGCCGCGAATCAGCGCCACGTGCGATTCGCCGCCGTCCACTTCACTTTCGTAGGCAATCAGGCGGAACTCGCCGAAACGCGTTTCCACCAGCGCCTCGCCCACGCGGTGCACGTAGCGCTCGTGCGCCATGCGATGCCGGATGAGCTCCGCCACGGTCAGCATCTTCAAATTGTGTTCGCGGCAAAACTCGATCAAGTCGGGCACGCGGGCCATGCTGCCGTCGTCTTTCATGATCTCGCAGATGATCCCCGCCGGGACCATGCCCGCCAGCCGCGCCAGATCCACAGACGCTTCGGTCTGCCCGGCCCGCACCAGCACTCCGCCCTTGCGCGCGCGTAGCGGAAAGACGTGCCCCGGCCGCGCCAGATCGCTGGGCTTGGTCGCGGGATCAATCGCCACCTGAATCGTCCGCGCCCGGTCATAAGCAGAAATTCCCGTCGACACTCCTTGGCGCGCGTCGATCGCTTCGCAAAATGCCGTGCCGTATTGGGAGGTATTCTCCGCGGTCATCGGTCCGATGCGGAGATGTTCGAGCCGCTCCTCGGTCATCGCCAGGCACACCAGGCCGCGCCCGTACTTGGCCATAAAGTTGATCGCCTCGGGCGTGACTTTTTCCGCGGCAAGAGTCAGGTCGCCCTCGTTTTCGCGGTCTTCGTCGTCAACCACAACGATCATGCGTCCGGCACGGATTTCCTCCAGGGCGTCGGGAACGTCGGCAAATGGCGGCTGCAAGCTCATATTGTACCGATTGTAACAAAGCAGGTCTCCATTCTGCTCCGGCCAGAGAGCGGACAATGTCGGTGCGAGACTGGCTTGCAGAGGGTCGAAGGCCAGGAGCTTTGTGTATAGTGAAGCGCTGTTTAGTGAATCTTGCGGTGCTGGCTTGGGAAAGGGAAATTCAGTGGGACGCTTCTCACAACGTTGGATGGCCCTGTTGCTGTTGTTTTTCTTGTTTGTTCTAGCGACCGTTTCGCTCTGGGCTCAGGGAACGTCCGGGGAACGGATTTTCTTTCACGCGAAAGTCTTCACCGGCGACCCTGAGAATCCCTATGCGGAGGCGGTTGCGATTCGTGGCGACAAGATCATCGTGGTGGGCAATTTGACTGAAGTGTTGAAGTCTGTGTCTGCCAGCGCCGAACGCATCGATCTGCAAGGCAAAACTCTTTTCCCCGGCTTTATCGATTCGCATAGCCACTCCATCGACGGTGGACTCGGCCTGATTGGCGCCGACGCCAGCGAGAAAGTAGAAACGCTCGAGCAGCTTCCGCCCTTTGTCGACGCCGCGAAAAAGTCCGGCAAGGGCATGCGCGGAAACGTGCTTGAGATTTACGGCATGCCGCTCGAGTTCTGGTCGCACACCGACTCGCTCAACGCCCAGTTCAGCACGGGGGCTTACGAGAAGCAAAGCGTTCTTCTGCGCGGCATGGATGGCCACACGGCGTGGGCGAATCGCGCCCTGTTGCAGCGCGCCGGGATCACGGCTGACTTTCTAAAGAAGCTTTCCCCCGGAGAACGCAGCTACTACGGTTTCGACAAAGACAAAGACCAGGACATGCAGCCGAACGGCTTCCTGGTGGATGCCGGCGTCGAGAAAATCGAGCCGCTGCTGCCCCCACGCACTCCCGCCGACCTGCTGGCCGCGGGCCGTGCCGCTCTGGAATATAACTACAGCCTCGGCATCACCGCCTGGCTTGATCCTCTGGCCTCTGACGATGTGTTGCAGGCGTACAAGCTCCTTGCCGACCACGGCGAGTTGATTTCGCAGGTGGTGGCGTTTCCTCAGGTGTTTGCAAAAGACCCCGCGGCGGAACTCGCTGGGGTCCAGAAAACGCGCGAGCTTTACAAGAACGTTCCCAATCTGCACGTGACCGGGATCAAAATCTTCGCCGATGGAGTCGTGGAGTATCCCTCGCAGACCGCGAATCTCACCAAGCCCTACAAAAACACGGGCCGCAACGGCGACCTGCTGTTTGAGCCGAAAAAGTTCGCCGATCTGTGCATAGCGGCGGACAAACAAGGATTGATCATTCACGTGCACGCCATCGGCGACGGCGCAGTGAAACAGGCGCTGGACGGGATTGCCGCAGCCCGCAAGGCCAATGGAAATTCCGGCTTGCCGCACACCATTACCCACGAACAATTCGTGCAGCCGGAAGACTTCCCGCGCTTCCGCGAACTGGGCGTGGTGAGCGCGTTGCAGCTTCTCTGGGCCGAGGCCAGTCCAGACACTATCGAAATTGTGAAGCCTTATCTGGACTCCGAAATCTACAAGTGGCAATATCCCGCGCGGTCCATCCTCGACAACGGAGGAATAATTTCCGGAGCCAGCGACTGGCCGGTTTCCACCGCGAATGTGTTCCGCGGGATTTATCAGGCGGAGACGCGCAAGGGATCGGAAGGCGTGCTGGACGCGTCGCAGGATATGCCCCGCGAAGCGATGTTCTACGCCTACACGCGCAACTCGGCGCGAGCCATGAATCTCGATTCCATCGGAACCATCGCTCCCGGCAAACGCGCAGACTTAGTGCTGCTCGACCGCGACGTCCTGACAATCTCTCCCGAAGAAATGCGCGACACCAGAGTCCTGTGGACCATCGTCGCCGGAAAGACCGTCTACCAAGCAAAGTGAGGGAAGTATCGAGCGCCGCAAACCAAGGGTCCAAGGGCTCAGGGTGCCCCATTTCTCGCGTCCTTTGCGAGAAGTGGGGATTTTGACTCTAGGTTTGGAATTGCGGGTTCAACCTCCAACCCCCTGACCCCGAAGCCCCTCCCCTCACTCGGTCTCGTGCAACTCCCGAATCCAAATGTTGCGATAGCGCACGAGATTGCCATGATCCTGCAGCCCCAACGGAAGCTTCTCGGGCTGCGGCGTGTAAGGCGGGCGCTGGCCGTGAGCGGTGGGGCCCGTGAGCTCCACGTTGTCCTGCACCAGCACTCCGTTGTCCAGCACGGTCACACGCGCCGGACGCAGCAGCTTGCCGTCCTTGGCAAACCGTGGGCCATGAAAAATGATGTCATAAGCCTGCCACTGCCCCGGCGGCCGCGCCGCGTTCACTTGCGGAGGATATTGCCCATATACGGCGGAAGCCTGACCGTCGGCATAAGTCTTGTTCTGGTAGGAATCCAAAACCTGAATTTCGTAAAGGCCGTGCAGAAAGACTCCGCTGTTGCCTCGCTCCTGGCTCTCACCCACTGCGGGCACAGGTTCGGCGAACTCCACGTGCAGCTGGCAATCTCCAAATTTCTGCTTGGTGAAGATGTAGCCGCTTTCCGGCAACACTTGCGCGTAACCGTGCTCTACCGTCCAGCGCGCAGGTTTCCCATCTTTGTCGGCCCAGAGCGACAGGTCTTTGCCATCAAACAGCACTACCGCATCGGATGGAGGACGCCCCGGTGTGTCCGGCGTGCTGGCCGTTCCGGGATCAATCACCGGAGGAACCGGACGGTTGAGATCGTGAATCTTCCATTTCATCGGCGCCTGCGCCGCGGAAACCTGGACCAGGAAGACCAGAAACACCGCAGTCAGTGAAGAAGAGAGAGTGCTTTTCATAAGTGTGCCTCTCGCTGAAGGTGACGATTTCGAATTCAAAGACGCGAAGGATTCTACACCAGCAATGACCGATCAAGCGGTCAGTTCGCGCTCCGCGCCGCGGAAGAGCGCGCGCAACGCTCGTACCACCCAGCGGGTTAACGCCACGATGATCGCCACAAACACGCCAACCAGCGTTGCGGCGATATAAGGATGCCGCGTAGCCAGCCAGGCCAGCCCCACAGCGAGAACATCTTCACCCAGACTGAGGCCGATGTTCGAAAGCGGTTCCGGCGAGGGCGTAACCGCAGCTCGCGCTGCAGTCTTGCCGCCGTGAGCGGCGAGGGCGACCACGGCTCCCAGCAAAGTGGCGAACAGTTGCTGTTCCGGCGAAAGCGGCTTGGTGGCTTCGTAAGCGATCAGAGCGGCAGCCGGAACCCGCACGAACGTGTGCAGCGCATTCCAGATCAAATCAAACGCCGGAACCTTATCAGCGAAAAACTCAATGAAAAACAGCGCGCTGCTCGCACCAATAACCATCCAGTTCTCAAGTACATGCAGCCCCGAAGGCAGCGGCATATGCCCGAATCGTCCGAGCAATCCGAGAAATGCCACCGTGGCATAAACATTTAGTCCGGCAGCGAAAGCAATCGCCGCCAGGAAGGCAAACAGTTCAGCCGGCGGGATTTGCACAAGGTCGAGCAAAGGTTAGCCTATGCGCTCGGACTGACCACTGGCAACTGTCCACTGACAACTGGGGTAAATACAAAGGGCCGCTCGGCGAGCGACCCTCAAACCTTCAGCGAAGCTTCCAAACTTCAAGTCCTTGCTGACGCTTGGTTTACAGCGTGGACTCGATTTCGAATCCCCAAGCTTCCAGAAGAGGCTCGGGAATGTACTTGGAATTCTTGTTGCGGCGTGCCCACTCCCGCAGGCGCGTGGACCGCAAGTACTGGTCGGGAGAGAGTTTATACTCACGCACAACCTGCTCAAACTCAGTGATGGTAGGGACAATGGGCCCGATCGGCTCCGGTTTGCCCCAGTTGGGATTTCCGCGTCTCTTGGCCATGAAAAATGCCTTTCTACGGTCGGGGGAATCTAGTGCCACAAATACGTAATGGGTCTAAGTATATGATTCTCCACGTCCTCGTCTGGATTCAAACGGGGCAGAACCTGATCTGGGGACAACTAGACTCGGCTAGACATCCTACAGTCTGACCCAGGTACTGGAGTGGAGACTCAGTATCTTACGGCGATTTTGCGTTGAAAGTCAACGGAATTTGTGCGAGCAGGGTTGAATGAAATCATTGTAAATGATTGTAAACAGGATGGTTCGGAGTTGGAGGGTGCCGATTCGGGAACGGCGTGCGCACGAGTCGATTCTGGAGCAAGAACCCGACCGCGGCAGTGGATGGGAGGGCAAAGCCTATGGCTGAGAGAGCGGCGGCAACTCCCGCAGAGGCCATGTGGTGGCTTGGCTTACCTAGAGCCCCTCGCTTCGTTTCGGGAACACAGCATCCAAGGGTGCCAGGCACTTGCGGATGGACGCCGGGGCGCCTTCCGGATGCGGCAGAGCGCGGAGTTACGGTCGTAACTCGTGGGGCTTGCGGGCCATTGCTCACCAGCTGCGCGAAGCCTTAGAGTGCAATGAGGACTTCTTCCTCGACGGGATGAACAAGCTGTCCCAACCTGTGAACGTTCGGGCGCGACAGTGCGAGCCATGACTCTGAAATCGCTGCTGCTTTGCTCCGATGACAAGATCGTGCGAGTGCTGCGCCGGACCCTGGGCGACCTCGAGATTGGCGTAGAGTTGTGTGCCGACGCCGACAGCGCCTTGCGCAAGCTCACCCGCGAGCGTTTTGAAGCGATCATTGTGGATTGCGCCGATCCGCGCTCAGCAGAAGTGCTGCGTAGTGCCCGGAGCGCCCTTTGCAACAAGCGGGCAGTTGCAGTTGCGGTGGTAGACGCGGCGACTGGACTGCGTTCGGTGTTCGATCTGGGAGCGCACTTCGTTCTCTATAAACCGGTTTCGACCGAGCGCGCCAAATCAAGTTTCCGGGCGGCGCGAGCCCTGATGAAGCGCGAGCGCCGGCGAAATTTCCGGATTCCCGTACAAATTCCTGTGCTGATCCGCAAAGTGGATTCCGACGCCACCCTGCGCGTTACCACCACCGACCTGAGCGAAGGTGGGATGGCGGTGCGGGTCCCGGGCCGCCAGCGGCCCACTGGACTGTGGAAGGTGGCATTTACCCTTCCCGGGACCGAAACCTCATTCGAACTGTCTTCGGAATTCGCCTGGGAAGGAAACATGGCCCAGGCGGGGCTGCGCTTCCTGGATGTCGCGCCAGAGGCTTCGCGGCAATTGTGCGGCTGGCTCAAGCGCAACTCGCCGGAGACCGAGCAGGATGATCCGCCGGTGCGCTGCCAGCTGACCGATCTGAGCCTGGGCGGTTGTTATCTGGATATTTCGTCGCCATTTCCGGTGTTCACGCGCGTGACTCTTTCGATGCGGGCGGGCACCGCAGAAATGCGCGCGGAAGGCGTGGTGAGAGTGATGCACCCGGAAAAGGGTATGGGTGTGGAATTCTCACAGACCACTGCTGAACATCGCCATGCGGTGGAGAAGTTTCTCGGCGTGCTCACCCAGAACCGGGACGTTTTGCCGGAGTTGATGGTAGAGCCCGAGGGTTTGGTATCCGAACCTGAACCCAGCCAAAAGAGCAGCAGCGAACTGGCGGAGTCCGAGGATCCGCTGCTGAATCTGTTCCGCAGGCAGGGGACGGTTCCGAGCGAATCGTTTCACGAAGAATTACGGAAACAGCGAGGACTCGCTGCCACTGCGGGTTCGGCGTAGGCCATCAGAACTCACCTCACGATTCAGCTCAACCGCAATCAATAAAGCCAAGGCCAAAGGTGTCGGGACAGGAGTGTCCGACCTACAGGGCGTGCGGGCGCTTTTGACTCGAGAGAGAGGGAAAAGTGTGTGGGATAGAATGGGCGCGAGCCGGGATAGCGGAACTGGCAGCCGCATGGGATTTCGGATGGGTTGACCTCTCAGAAGTTGAAGTTACAAAAGGTGCCGGCATGACGGAATGGCATACACATCGGACTTTAGGAAAATGCTGAATCCACAGGCGGTCATGGGCAAGACACGGGATGATGGCTGCTCCCCAGCCGATTCGCATCCTAAATGTGCGGCGTATCATCGAAGCCATCGTGTTGCGGCGTCCGTGACAATGACTTTGATTTGACCCTTAACTTCGTGGCGCGGAGAACAGCGTGATTGCCTTCACTTGGATCTGAAATCCCGTCCATTCATTACCTCCAACTCAAAAGCGATACGTTACCGTAAGTCACTGCCTTCCCATTTCTTCGGTACGCCGGTCCTGCCGTCTCGGTTACTTCGCGGTTGCCCGTGACTCGGGCCAGGCCTGTCAAGCTGTCAAGCGTTGATCTTGCCCTGCAAGCCGTTGGTGCGATAATTTCGGTAACGAATCCTCCTGCAACTTATGAAGCGCCACGTCCTCATGTACGGGTTGATCGGTGGAATCCTGATTGCTCTGCTCCAGTGGACCGAGTATCAGTTCCTGGTCGTCGAACATTCCATCGAAATCTACGGCGGACTGATCGCCGCTACCTTTGCCGTTCTTGGCATCTGGCTTGGCCTCAAGCTGACAGCAAAACGCCAGACAATTGTTGTGAGAGAGGTCCCCGTCCCTGCCGAGGGACCGTTCATCCCTGACGAAAGAAAACGTGAGGGCCTCCATATCACTCGCCGTGAGCTTGAGATCCTTGAACTGATCGCCCAGGGCCTGAGCAACCGCGAAATCGCCGAGAAGCTTTTTGTGAGCGAGAGCACGGTGAAGACCCATTCCAGCCGTGTTTTCGACAAACTGGGGGCGAGACGAAGAACGCAAGCGGTGCAACTCGGCAAGGAATTCGGCCTTCTCCCCTGATTTACTCGTGCACAAGCACGGTTCGCGCCCATAACCATTCCCCCAAACGAATGATTTTTCTCTCCGCCGCCAAAATCAGCCAAAAGGATGACGACACCGACCCCGCCTCATGCGGTATGTTGAGCCGCTCAATACGAGCGAACATGAAGTTTATGAAAACATGAACTTCTTGAAAAAAGGAGCGAACATGAAGTCTCTCAATTCGATGAAGGCCTTTGTCGTGGGTACTCTGTCGATCGGCTTGTTTTCCAGCACTTTGCTCATTCCCGCAACCGCCCAGGAACTTCCCCGGGTCTACGACGCCTCCATGCCACGTGACCAGCAGATCACACTCGCTGAAAGCGCCGCCCCGGCTGAGGTATCCAGTAAAGCCACAGTTTATGTTCTCGGCCCCAAAGGCTACGAGAAAGCGCGCGAAGGCACCAACGGCTTCAGCTGTTTTGTTGGCCGGCATTTCGTAAAGCCCGCAGAAACAACCGTTGAGCCGCAGTGCTTCGACGCCGAAGGCAGCCACACTCTCTTGCCTGTCTACCTGCACGGTGAAGAGCTGCGCACAAACGGCAAGTCCGAGGCCGAGATCAAGGCAGACGTCGCCAGCGGATATAAGGAAGGCCGTTACCAGTATCCCAGCAAACCGGGATTCCTCTACATGATGTCCAGCCAGAACCGCTTGAGCGCCATCCCGGAGCACGGCACTGGCATTTTCCCTCCGCACTTGATGTTCTATGCGCCGAACATGACAACGACAGACATCGGGTTCGACGCCCCACCGAAGCTTGATTATCTTGGGATGACTCACCCCGGAGCAGGCGATAACCTTATCGTAGTTATCCCAGTGGCATCCAAATCGCCAGCTGACATGGCTGGTCGCTGAGCCCGTACGAGCATGGGGCCGGCATCATACGTGGAAAGGTCAAGATCGGATAAACCATGACGAGAATATGAGAAAGATCATCGTCACCTTCGGGCTGATTTCCGGCGCTATCTCCTCGCTGATGATGATAGCGCTGGTGACCTTCGGCGGCAGGATTGGCTTCGACCGCGGCGCGATCATCGGCAACACCTCCATCGTGCTCTCGTTCTTGATGGTGTATTTCGGCATCCGAACCTACCGGGACAACATCGGCAATGGTCAGATTACCTTTTTAAGAGCTTTTGCCGTCGGCCTCTCCATTACTCTGATCTCCTGCATCTTTTATGTCGTAACCTGGGAAGTGATCTACTACAACTTCCTGCCTGGTTTCTGGGACGCATATGGCGCTCATTTGGTGCAGAAGCTCACCGCCTCGGGCGCGAGCCCGGCAGCCGTCCAGGCAAAACTTCAGCAGGTCAGAAAATACAAAGAGCTGTACAAAAACCCATTCTTCAACGCAGTGCTCACGTTCATTCATCCCTTCCCGATTGGGCTCGTCATCACGCTGCTCTCCGCATTGGTCCTGAGGCGAAAGCCGCAACTGCAACCCGAGCAATCACCCTTGCCGGAATCCTGAAGCTGTTTCGGTGGCTTCGCCCTACGGTTGTCGTGGGCACTTGGTGAGTAAACCGCCGATAGCCGATCTGCCCGCCTTTGTAGGGCCGGCTTTGTTAACGTTCGCATCGTGACGTTTCGGCGATGGCAGCGACTCGACAACGGGCAAACCGGACAGATTGTCTTTGAAGCTCTTCACCGAACTGTGCGGAACACCGAAAGCCAATTTGTCGAGGCGAGCGAGAAACCCCTTGCCAGACGGAAGGGGCGAGGAATGGGACTGGACGCGGCGATGTGATCTAATGGGCCATTCGTGGATATACCGCCTGCCAACATTACCCAAACGGTATCTTCCGGTGCAGAACAGCCCGCCGCATCGGTCGCGGAGGGAATTGCTCTCGGAATGGAACTCGCGCCGGAGAACCGGCTTTTGCCCGAAATGCTGGGCGAAGAGCTCTGGCGACTGGCAGGCGCGGAGTTGGTCGAGGTAAGCGGGGCGGAATTTTCCGAGGCCCTGGAAGCGATAGGAGCGCGGGACAATTACGGTCTCGACCCAGGAAAACAGGGGAATGAGCGACAGCGAGAAACATTCTGGCGAGGCCTGCATCTAGAGGAGCTTGCCATCGCGCGCGGATGCGCCCTGGGGCGCGAGTCCGCATGGCGGCGCTTTCTTGCGCAATATCGGGAACAGCTGACCAGAGCTGCGATAGAGATGACAGGATCGGCAGCGTTGGGCGAAGAGTTGGCGAGCGCGCTTTACTCCGAGTTGTTCGGGCTGACGGAGCGAGAAGGCAGGCGGTGGTCTCCCTTGCTTCGATACTCGGGGCGAGGATCGCTGATGGGGTGGCTGCGGGCGATCCTGGCGCAACGGCGCGTGGACCAGTACCGGAAAATCGGTCGGGAAACTGAACTGGGCGAAATCGAACCAGCGGCAGCGGTTTCCGAGCAGATTGAGCCGGAACAGCTAGGGGACTTGCGGGTGGCGCTCAAGATGACGTTGAGCGAAGCCTCGGCAGAAGAACGCTTTTTGCTCTCGGCCTATTACCTGGACCAGCATACTCTGCATGAAATGAGCCGCGTCCTGCGCGTTCATGAAGCAACGATTAGCCGCAAACTGAAGCGCGCAACCGAGCGTTTGCGCAAACAGCTGCTGCGTGCGCTCAAGGCGCGGGGCCTGAGTGGGCATGCGGCCGAGGAAGCGCTGGGGACCGACCCCAGGGATGTGGACATCAATCTGCGTAAGTTGCTGCAAAAATCGGCGGGCGACCCGATCCCCGATAAGGAGGGAGAAGGGTGAATCGGAGTCTCCAATTCGGGATACATCCTGATGCTGACAAGATCAGTGTGTTCGTGGAGGGCGCAGCCACCGCCCGCGAACAGGAGAAGATGCTGGCGCACCTGGCCGAATGCGCGGAGTGCCGGAAAGCTGTGTTCCTCATGCAACCGCACGAGGAGCCGCAAACAGTTACGGCAACGCCTGAGAATGGATGGATGTGGCGAAGGCTCGTGCCGGTGGGACTGCCCGCGGCGGCGCTTGCGTGTGGGCTGATCGCGGTGTTGGTCTACATCCGGCCGCATGGCGTGTCTAAGACTCCGCAACCGATGGCAAGCATAAGGGCGCCCGAGACCGAACGGCCTGGACCAACGGCAGCGCTAAGCGGCAACTTGGAGCAGGGCGCACCAACCGCGACCGCAGATCGGGCGCCAAACATCAACTCGGAGCGGGCCACGGGATCCCAAGGACCACCGGACGGCCTCGCAGCGAAGGCGGCGACCAACGTCTCCCGGCAAGAGAGACCGATGACAAGTGGCTTGAATTTGCCCACATCGAAGAGCGAGCAAGCGACCGCAAACGTCGCTCCGCAGGAAACGGGAGCAGTTCCTTCTGTTGTCGGGGGCCCGGTTACCGATGCGGCGAAGTTGTCTGGCGGCGTCAGCACCGTGACAGTCTCTGAATTGCCGTTAAATGGCCGGAACTTCACGGAACTACAGCAACTCGAGCCGGCAGACACAAAGGGCGCGGCATCACAAAACACCTTAGCCGGAAAAAAAGAACTGCTCGCGTTGCAGATTCAGGCCGCGAGCGCACAAAACGAGACGCTTGCGGGAATCTCCGGCCGCATCACAGACCGAACCGGCGCGGTCATCGCGGGGGTTACGGTAACTCTGCGCGATACCACCGGCAAGAAGCGACAAGCGACGACCGGCACCGATGGCAGCTTCCATCTGATGCAACTTCCGGCTGGACAGTACGAGTTGACAGCGACTGCAAGTGGCTTCAAGACAAGCCTGCAGTCGATCGAACTGAAACCGAGCGAATTGGCCATGCTGCAGCCGGTGCTTGACGTGGGTGCGGCGTCAGAAGTGGTCGAGGTGGAGGCCGGCAGCAGCGCAGCAGCGGTTCAAACTGAATCGTCCAACGTGAGCGCCCAGACCGTTGCGGAAATGACCGGTGCGCACCGAGCCATCACGCTACCGTCTGGCGTGGGGATTGCGCAGACCGTGTCTCACGGCAAGCGGTTTCTTGCTCTCGATGACGCGGGCAATCTTTTCCTTAGCCGCGATGGGGGCAAGAAGTGGAAGAAGGTCAAACCGCAATGGGCGGGCAAGGCGATCCAAATCGAGCTAGCGTCAGGATCCGTCCGTGAAGCCGCCGCCCAGAAGCCGAAGGATGTGACCTCGGGTGCGGCGGGCGAGGGGCCCATCTTTCTGCTAACCATCGAAGGCGGCACGGTTTGGAGCAGCAAAGACGGCGCGCACTGGCACCAACAGTAACTTCCGAAGATAGTAACCTCCAAAAAATCCCCAAAAATTGTCTGCAAAATTCCCCACCCGGCGCGAACTCCGGTTGAACAACAAAGCGCGGCGCGGCGGAGGGCCGCTTGCCGCGAGGGGGACGCGCCATGTCTCGTGTGTTTCAAGCTCTCTCAGGATTGGCTCTGCTACTTGCGGCGACCTTCGGCAACTTGGAGTCGAGAACAATCTCCGCCGTTTATTTTCGCGATGCTCTTGCTTTTTCCCTGCCCTACGAAGCCGCGCACGGCGGCGAGGCGGAGCTGAAACTGGAGTTGCTGAGCCCCGAGGATCGCGTCCTTGGCGAAGTGAAGCGCCATAAGCGTGTAACCGAAGGAAGCGGGGTCTGGAATGCTCGGATGGTTCTCGGCGAGCGGATGACGTTGGATGAATTGGTGTGGCAGCGCGTGCGTTTTACGCTGCGCTTTGAAAACCAGACGTCGCCCGATCTCGAGGAGATACGCTCGCTGTCGGAGATTCTCGAACGGCCCGTGCTGCGCATTCTGGGGCAGCGATCGTATATCGCCGGAGCGCCCGCAGCCATGCGGTTAATCGTCACCGGTTCCAGCGCCGGCGAGACGGCGCTTATGGTCAAGCGGGGAGCGGTAAGGATTGAACTGCTTGATCCCGATCACGCGCCCAAGCTCTTGTTTGCTGGAGAGCTCGACCGCCGGGGATCTGTCGCGGCGGATTTTCGTTTCCCCGAAGGATTGACGGGCAGTTTTCCGGTGCGCTTCTCGGCCGATACGCCGCTGGGCCACGTGGAAACCACGGAGACGGTGCAACTGGAAGACAAGATCTCTGTGCTGCTTACGAGCGAGAAGCCGATCTATCAGCCTTCGCAGACCATTCATTTACGCGCATTGGCATTGGACCGCGCCGATCGACATGCGGCGGCCGGCCGCGCACTGACCTTCGAAGTGGAAGATCCGCGAGGAAACAAGGTATTCCGCAAGAGCACCGCGGCGGACAATTTCGGCGTGGCATCGGCGGAATTCACGCTGGCCGACGAAGTGAATCTGGGAACGTATCACGTTCGCGCCAAGATAGGCGAGACCAGTGCCGCCGAATTGGCGGTGAATGTGGAGCGCTATCTATTGCCGAAGTTCCGCGTGGCGATCGAGTTCGATTCGAAAAGCGGCAAGCCGAAGCGCGATTACCGGCCTGGCGATCACGTCACCGGCGCCGTGAAGGCGAATTATTTTTTTGGCAAGCCTGTGGACAATGCATCGGTCACGATGAAGGCGTCGGGGATGGATGCGGAGCTTTTCGAAGCGGCATCGGCAAAGGGGCGCACGGATCGCGACGGTGCCTATCGCTTCGACCTGGTGTTGCCGCAATTTTTTGCCGGCAACGGAAAGCGCCATGGCGCGACGCCGGTCGTGGTGGAAGCCACAGTGAAGGATGCGGCGGATCATTCGGAGACTCGCGGCGAGCCGATCACCGTAAGCCAAACCTCGCTGCTGATAACGGCTGTTCCGGAAGGTGGCAAGCTGGTGCGGGGCTTGGAGAATGAAGTGTTCGTTCTGGCATCGTATCCCGACGGAACGCCGGCCAAGGCGGACCTGGTAGTGCGTACGGCCGCTGCCCAGGATCGAGTGCAGACGGACGAGGCCGGAATTGCCACAGTTCGGATTCTGGGCAATGACGCCAACAGCGTTTTGCGCATCGATGCTGACGATCACAAAGGCAATCGCGCCTCGGATCGCGTAACGCTGGAGACGCGCGCCGGAGAAGATCAAGTGCTGGTGCGCACGTCGCACGCCGTAGCCAGGCCCGGTGATCGCATGGAGATCGCGGTGCTGTCGACGCGGCAGCGCGGCGCGGCTTACATCGACCTGGTGCGCGATGGGCAGACCATTCTGACGCGCGATGTGGACCTCGAGAACGGACGCGCGGAGATGAGCGTGGTCGTCGGTCCAGAAATGAGCGGGACACTGACGATCGATGCCTACGTGATCGGGCGCAGCGGCCGCGAGGCGGAGGATCAGAGGCTCGTTTTTGTGCAGCCTGCCGAGGAGTTGCATATCGAAACCGTGGCCGATGCCAGGAGTTATCTGCCGGGTGGCGAAGCGAAAGTGCGTTTCCACGTAACCAATCAAAAAGGCGAAGGCGTCAGCGCCGCGCTGGGACTAGAGGTTGTGGATCAGGCGGTCTTTGCGCTGGCCGAGAAACAGCCGGGCTTCGCCAAGATCTTCTTCTATCTGGAACAGGAATTGATGAAGCCGCATTACGAAATTCATTCGCTCTCTTCGACGCAGGTTATCGAGCCGACGGAAGACGAGTCCGACGAGTCGCACGATCGCGCCGCGCGGGCGCTCTTTGCCGCAGCGGAAACGGTTGCGGCGCACACGCTCGAAAGCGAGGCCGGGCAAGTGCTGCCGGAGACGGAAAAAGCCGACGTCATGGCGCGGTACCAAGATGCGCTTCTCGACTACGTCCGCGGGCTTGCGGCGAAGATGACGGACCTGCACAGTGAGCAGAGTGTGTTGCCGGCATTCAAGGAACTGAAAGACGCAAGCGGCCACTCGCCACGCGATGCATGGGGAACCGATCTGCGTATCGATGCTGCACCATGGCGGAATGCGAACCACCGGTCGTATCGGGTGACGAGCGCGGGTCCCGACCGCACGTTTGGCACGGTGGACGATCTTACATTGTGGCTGGAGCCCAAAACCGCATGGGTGTCGAGCCAGCCTCAATGGAATTCGTGGAGGTCGCCGGAAAATACGATCACGTTGCGGATGGAGCATGGGGTCGGCCCCGAAAATGGTCTTGCCGAGGTCGCCGGTACGGTTACGGATGTGAGTGGCGCAGCGGTTTCGGGCGCGCGAGTTCAGATTCAGCGCATGGAGGATAAAAGCAGCCGAAATACCGTTTCGGACGCGGCAGGAAAGTTTTCTTTCGCGGCGTTGTCTCCGGGACGCTACAGGGTGCAAGTCGAGTCAGCTGGATTCAGAACCAGCGTTCGAGCGATCTCCCTCGCGGCCCGCGACCGCGGTGTTCTTTCTGCGACATTGCAGATCGGTGCCGTCAATGAAACGGTGGAAGTTGAAGCGGGGATGGCCCAAGTGGCGACAATGGGCGCAGTAATCGCTGGGCCTGTCCCTCAGGCATCACCGTTGAACGGGCGGAATTTTACGCAACTGGCGCAGCTCCAGGACGCCAAGAAAACCAGCGAAGAGGCGCGGGCGAAAGACGGGCCGGGCGCGACGGGCGCTGCGGCGGCGCCGGGCGGTCATGTGCGCAGTTACTTCCCCGAGGCGCTCTACATCAATCCCGAGATACTCACCGATGGCGAAGGCAAGGCGAGCATCACCATCCCGCTGGCGGATTCGATTACGACATGGCGCATGGCGATGCTGGCCTCCACGCAAACGGGCGCGCTCGGAACCGGAACTTCAGAGCTGAAGGTCTTCCAGGATTTCTTTGTCGACCTCGATCTTCCCGTGACCCTGACGCAGGG
>Ga0224561_1000016_pt1 | contig 22474 bp, 21 predicted proteins | sample CSU2metagenome_FD_180953 | JGI IMG/M metagenome (GOLD analysis project Ga0224561, IMG submission 180953) | Soil microbial communities from Bohemian Forest, Czech Republic - CSU2 | ecosystem: Environmental > Terrestrial > Soil > Temperate forest | place: Czech Republic: South Bohemian Region... | reverse complement strand
ACCTGACCAACAAATATGCGCTCTACAACTTCCTCTCCACCTTCAGCGGCACGCACTACGTGACACCACGAGCGATTACGGCGCAACTCGGTTTCCACTTCTAATGGAACGGAAGTTCCCGAAGGGCGGACGTGAGAGCGTCCGCCCTCTTCTTTTTTCCCCCCGCCCAGTCCAGTGCGTCAGCATCAGTTTCGTAAAGTAACGTAAAGAACTAAACTAAGATTGCTACAATCAAAGAAACCTTTTGCCCAAGCGAATCATCTGTGTCAATTGAGCCGGGCCTGCTTCGCGCCAGACCAGGCGGTGTTGTGTTTGGCGGCTGCCGCGGCCCTCGAAAGCCGGTTGTTTCGCCGAAACAGCGCGTTGCGTTCCCTGACCGAGGCCGGATCCGGAGAAAAATTCTTACTGATGAGTCTTTCGACCCGCATTGTTCTCCTGCTTGCGACTACCGCTTGCTTTTCTTTTCTTGCCCTAGCTCAACCGGCCACGCCGGAAACGCCGGCAGCGAATCCTTCTGCACAGAATCCTGCCGCCTCGGACCCGCCCGCGCAGGACGCGCAAACACCGAATCCGTCCGCGGCACAGCAGTCGCCTTCAAACCAGAGCGCGGGTCAGAGCAGCAACAAAGACAAAGACGACAAGAATAAAACCACGCAAGGTACGAACGCCCAGGGAAAAAATGCCGGCACCTCCAACGACCGGCTTTTCCTTGCGCTACCGAATTTCCTGACCCTGGAGGGTTCGGACAAAGTGGCTCCGCTCACCGCCGGGCAGAAATTCAAAGTGGTGGCTCGCGGCTCTTTCGATGAAGTGCAACTTCCCTGGTACCTCTCGCTGGCGGCCATCAGCCAGGCGGAAAACAGCGAACCCGGCTATGGCCAGGGCTGGGAAGGCTACGGAAAGCGAGTCGCGTCGGCCTTTGCAGATGGGACCATCGAGAACTTCCTGACCAGCGCGGCTTTTCCGTCGATGCTGCGTCAGGATCCCAGATTTTTTCAGTCCAGCGAGGGCGGATTCGCGCACCGCACTGGTTATGCGATCAGCCGAATCTTTGTCACCCGCACCGATTCCGGCCATTCGCAATTCAACTACTCCGAGATTCTTGGCAGCGCCATGGCGGCCGCCATTTCCACCAACACCTACCATCCCCCGGCCTTCATCACCACTCGTTACGATGCCGCGACGAACACGGTGACGTATGTTCACCACCCATCCGACCGCACGCTTCCGAATACCGCCAGCGTGTGGGGAACGCAGGTGGGCTACGATACGATCACCTATGTAGTGAAAGAGTTTTGGCCCGACATTCGCCGCAAGATGATCAAGAAGCACAACACTCCAGCAACGCTGCAACCAGCGGCGAGCGCGAATCCGTAACTCAGCTTAGCCATGAGTTGGTGGAATTCATGGAGCGGGAGACCGGGATCGAACCGGCGACATCCAGCTTGGGAAGCTGGCGTTCTACCGCTGAACTACTCCCGCTTGTTGGACGGCGAACGAAGTTAGCTTATCACCGTCGTCGTCCGGCGAACAACCGCCAACGAGCGGCCCGAGCGGCGCCCGGCATCTTGGCGGCTATCCTGAGAGCTGCCAGCACCGCGCTGCCTTGCCAGTGCGAAATTCTGCATCTGCATCTTCTTCTCGACTGCATTAGTATGGTCGTCGCGCTCAAGGACGCGCCCAAGAACATGCCGAGAAAGTCCCCGTCCGCCAGCACTGCCGATCGCCGTTCGTTCCTTCAGACTGCACTTGTGGGCGGAGCCGCGACCGCGCTTGGTTCGCTCTCTCCCGCGCTGAGCGCCGCGCGTGCCAGTTCTTTGACGTCTGATTCGCCCGCCGGAAGTGACCCAACACCCCGCCCTGCGGAAGTCAAAAGTTTTGAGCTCGACGAGATCACCATCTCCCAACTGCAGGAAGGCATGAAGTCGGGGAAGTTCACCGCCCGGTCACTGGTGGAGAAATACGCGAGTCGCATCGACGAGATTGACAAGCGCGGACCAGCCATTAACGGCATCCTCGAACTGAACCCGGATGCTCTCGCTATCGCCGATGCGCTGGATCAGGAGCGCAAAGCCAAGGGCGCGCGCGGCCCGCTGCACGGCGTCCCAGTGCTGATCAAAGACAATATCGACACTGCGGACAAAATGATGACCACGGCGGGATCGCTGGCGCTGCTGGGCTCGAAGCCGCCGAAAGATTCTTTCGTTGCGCAGAAGCTGCGCGCGGCCGGGGCGGTGATTCTCGGCAAAACAAATCTCAGCGAATGGGCCAACATACGATCGAGCCATTCGACCAGCGGATGGAGCGGCCGCGGCGGCCTTACGCGGAATCCGTATGCGCTCGACCGAAATCCCTGCGGATCGAGCTCGGGGACGGGAGCCGGCATCTCCGCCAATCTTTGCGCGATCGGGATCGGCACGGAGACTGACGGCTCGATCGTGTGTCCATCGTCGGCGAATGGACTGGCCGGGATCAAGCCCACGGTGGGGCTGGTGAGCCGCAGCGGCATTATTCCGATTTCACACACGCAGGATGGCGCCGGGCCCATGTGCCGCACGGTGCGCGATGCCGCAATTTTGCTGGGCGCGCTGACCGGCGTCGATCCGGAAGATTCCGCAACTGCCGCGAGCCAGGGAAAATCGTATTCGGATTACGCTCAGTTCTGCGATCCCAACGGGCTGAAAGGCGCCCGCATCGGAGTGGCCAGAAAATACGCCGGCTTCAGCGATCCGGTCGACGCGCTGCTGGAACAGTCGCTGGACGCTCTGAAGAAATCGGGAGCAACTCTGGTCGATCCAGCGGATATCGAAACACTGGGCAAGTTTGGCGATAGCGAATTGCTGGTGTTTCTCTACGAACTCAAGGCAGATCTCAACGCCTATCTGGCGCGGCTTGGGCCGGGCGCTCCGGTGCGAACGCTCAAAGACATCATCGACTTCAACGAGCATAACCGGCAGAAGGAGATGCCCTATTTCGGTCAGGACATGTTCATAAAATCGGAGGCGAAAGGTCCGCTCACAGAAAAGGAATATCTGGACGCGCTTGCGAAAAATCATCAACTGGCCCGCGTCGAGGGCATTGACGCGCTCATGGACAAGCACAAACTAGATGCCATCGTCGCGCCCACTGGAGGACCCGCATGGCTGACAGACCTGGTGAATGGCGACGCTTTCGCGGGAGGCAGTTCGAACGCCGCCGCGGTCTCTGGCTATCCAAACATCAACGTGACGGGCGGATTCATCTCCGGCCTGCCCGTAGGAGTTTCTTTTTTCGGACGCGCCTGGAGCGAACCCACGCTGATCCGGCTGGCTTATGCCTTTGAGCAAACCACGAAGGCGCGCCAGGCCCCGCGCTTTCTTCCCAGTATTGGCGGCGGCCAGAGGGGGGTCTAGAATAAACAGAGCTAGGGGCTGGAGGTGTACCGTGTCGAAGCTCCGCGTTTTCTGCATTTCTGCTTTCTTAACTCTTGTCTCTTGCTTTGCCGTTCCTGGCCTCGCGCAAGACCAGAACCAAGACACCTGCTATCTTTTCTCCCCGAATGCGGAGGCTCGCGTCACCAATCTGCTGCCGCTGACGGCGCCGTCGAAGGACACGTCTGCGGTGATTGCAACCGCCGTGGAAATCGTCCTCCGCGACCAGACCCTGTGCTGTGGCAAGGATTCCGCGCTGGGTGACGCTGCGCTCTCCGAGCCCCGTTCGTTGAAGGAACTCAGCACCAAGCTGCAGGGACGGCACCTTTTGAGCGATGGCCGGCCCATCCTGGTGAACGCCCAGTATGCCCCGGAAATTGCGATTAACTCCGGTTCTATCGTAGGATCTCTGCAGGAGCAACGCGCCTCGCTGCTCGAATGGAAGTCGCACGTGTACGTGTTGTACGGAGCGATCTACGGCGAAACCCGTTGCCAAAGTGGAGCGCGACAATACTCCATCGCCAAGCTTCTGTTGCTGGATCCGCGCTTCTCCGACCAGCGACGGGAAGCGGTGTTCAACCGCGAGACTGACGACTTAAGCAAGGTTCAGGGACTCCTTTCGATATCGGTTTCGCCGCAGTAGTCGCCGACTCACGACCCGTCATCGCGAAGCTGTGGCAATGCCACCGTCCGCGAAAGAGAACGCCAGCGACACGTTCGGATATTCCTGCCCGTCAACCTCCACATACGGATAGACGAAATAATTCCGCGGCTTACCGTCCTGCGCGGGATTCAGACGCAGGTCGCGGCCCATGCTGAACTGCACGCGGTTCACGTCGTGCGAACCGAAGAAGTAGTCGCGCTTTCCCGGATGTTTCCAGGCCTCTGAAATGTCGACCGGAATCCACCCTTTGCCGTCGATATAGAAATCAGCCCAGCAATGGTAGCCGGCGATCTCCGCCGAATGTTTGTCGGGCGGCAAGGGGAAGCCGATTTCGAAACGCGCCGGAATGCCCTGCGAGCGCGCCATGGCGATGAACAGAGAATGAAAATCGGTGCAGTTTCCTTTCTTGGCGTCGCAGGCGTAGAGCACATCGCCGCGCCCCCAGCCCTCGCCGGTCTTGTCATAGCGCATGGTGGTGAAAACATAGTCGTAGACGGCGCGGGCTTTTTCGAGCGGTTGCGTCTTCCCTTGCGTCACTTTGGCCGCCAGGTCGGCGGGCAGGCCGGTGATGGGCACGAGCGTATCGGGCTGCAGGTCTTCGTCTCTTTCCTTCGACGACAGCGATGCGGCGACCACATGTGGAGCCGCTCCCAGCACCACGCGCTCATGCCGTACCACGTCGTAGTCGACCTCGAAGTGCAATTCTGGTTGCGCCGTGGTGGCCTCGGCGTAATAGATTTCATTTCCGTACTTGGAATCGCGGGTCTTCTTTAGAGCGAGGTCGCCCGCGGCAGAGACGATTCTTACTTCCTGATACGCATCCGATTTCGCGGCGGGAATCCAGATTCGAATTCTCTTTCCCGCTGACAGATTCTTCACCGCGAAGGCGTAGTGGAAAGTAAAGTGGCGGGAATCCTGGGTAAAGGCAGTGAGGGCGAAGGAAGACAGAGACAGCAATAAGCAAAGCTTGCGCAGCATAGACGACTTCCTTTCAGGTTCTGGCCACTGGCCCCGTGGACACTGAAGTTAGAAACGACACACGGGCGTTTTAGAGGGAGCGCCGTCATGTGAAGCCGCGCTTGGGAATGCGCATAAGGAGAATCCGTCGGACAGATGTCCGGCGATGCGGGATATTTTAGCAGGCCAACTGTGGAAAAGACCGGCCATGATGCCCCCACGATTCTAGGGACCGCATACGATAGAATGCCTAGCGTGCCTGTAGCCATTCAATGCCGCGATCTGCGCAAAACCTACGACGGCAAGGTTGAAGCCGTGCGTGGGCTGAATCTCGAAATTCAGGCGGGAGAGTGTTTTGGTCTGCTCGGTCCCAACGGGGCGGGCAAGACCACAACCATCGAGATTCTCGAAGGGCTACTACAACCGACTTCGGGACAGGTTTCAATTCTCGGGCGCATCTGGCTCGAGAACGAACGCGAAATGCGCGAGTGGCTGGGTATTTCGTTGCAGGAGACCCGGCTTTCCGAAAAGCTCACCGTGCGTGAAACCATTGAGCTGTTTGCCAGCTTTTATCGCGAGCCCCGTTCGTCCGACGAAGTGCTTGCGCAGTTGCAGCTCACCGAAAAGGCCGACTCCTGGGTGGGCAAACTTTCCGGCGGGCAAAAGCAGCGGCTGGCAGTGGCGACGGCGCTGGTATGCAATCCGAAAATTCTGTTTCTGGACGAGCCCACTACGGGGCTTGACCCGCAGAGTCGGCGGCAGTTGTGGGATATTATTCGCGGATTTCAGCGCGACGGCGGCACCGTGCTGCTGACCACTCACTACATGGACGAGGCCGAGCGATTGTGCGACCGCCTGGCCATTGTGGATCACGGAGAAATCATCGCCGAGGGGTCGCCCGCAGATTTAATCGACCGCCTCGGCGGGCATCACGTGGTGGAGTTTGCCGTGAGTCGTAACCCGACTGGAAATGCAGAGGGCGCAGAATCCGATGCCAGCGCGCCGGCGTCAGCGACTGCCGCTTGGCGTGGCCTGCCGAGCGTGGAGTCTGTCCGCGAGGACGACGGCCTGGTGGCGCTGAATGTGAAGCAGCCGCACCTTACGATTCCGGCGCTGTTGGCTGCGCTCGAAAAGCAACGCAGCGAACTGCAACATCTGACCACACGGCAAGCGAGTCTGGAAGATGTGTTCGTGCGTCTGACCGGGCGGCATTTGCGGGAAGACTGAAATGGGTGAGGACATGAACACAACAGTCACGGGATGCTTTCGCAGCATTGTGCTTCTATTTGTGGCGGCCATCGTCTTGTGCGAGCACAGCCCTGCCCAGGCTTCGGCTTCTGACTCGCCAACGGGTTTTGCTCCGCTGGAGCAGTGGAAGAGCGCAATTGTCGCGGGAGACGCCTCGGCCCTGCAGTCGCTCTACAGCACCGATCCTGCCGCGCAGGTGCGGGCGAACGGAGTGGTGGCCGGGGCCGACGCGGACGTGAATTTCTGGCTCGGTCTCAAAGCCCGCAGCGTGAAACTGGAAATCGTTCGCGTGACGGAGCGGCCAGGGGTCGAGAATTTCATCTTCAAAGCCGAGGTGCAAACTGGCTTGCCGAACAGTCCGACCGTGAACGTGACGGACGCTCAAGGCTGGCGAAAGCAGGGAGAGCAGTGGAGACTGGTGGGCGCGGAAAGAACGGACGCGCCCCACTTGAAGCAGCCCTCCGACATGAAGAAAAATATCTATCCCCCGGATCGAGACGCGCACGCCGAAATCAAAGAGGCAGAAACGCGAGCCGCAACTCAGCATAAGCGCGTACTCCTGGTCTTCGGCGCGAACTGGTGTTTCGACTGCCACGTGCTCGACCTGGCCTTTCAGCGGCCCGATCTCGCTCCCGTGGTTGCGTCCGGCTATGAAGTGGTACACGTTGATCTCGGACCGGACGAAAAGAAAAACGCCGACCTAGTCGCTCAGTTCGAGGTGCCGCTGGATAAGGGAATCCCTGCACTGGCGGTGGCAGAGAGCGACGGCAAACTCGTCGTCAGCCAGAAGAACGGCGAGTTTGAGGACGCGCGGTCTCTCACGCCCGAGGCGCTTCTCGAATTCCTGAACAAGTGGAAGCCGGAGTCGCAGCACCCGAAATAAGTTATTAATCAATGAGTTGTTAACGTATGAGTTGTTGCTTAGGTATTAAGAGATCCGTTATGAGCGTCGCCCAGGAAAATCCGATCATCGCGGCCAGGACACCCCAGAGCAATCTCCCTCGGCGCAACGGTCGCTGGTCGGGTTATAAGCACTTGCTCGGCGCGCGAATGCTGGAACTAAAGCGCGAGCCGGAAGTCGTATTCTGGGTATTCGTGTTTCCGCTGCTGCTGGCGCTGGGACTAGGCATTGCGTTCCGCAACAAACCGGCAGACGCCGTGCCCATTGCGATTGTGCAGGGCGCGGGTTCGGAGGAAGTAGCTGCTCTGCTCGCGCGCTCGCCGCAGCACACGTCGTTCAAGATCAAGGTGGAAACCATCGACGACGCCCGCAAGGGCCTGCGCCTGGGCAAATACGACCTCCTCATCGAACCGGACGGCAAGGGAGGCTTGCAATACCGCTACGATCCAGCGCGTCCCGAGTGTGTGCTGGCACGAACGCAAGTCAACGACGCGCTGCAGGCCGCCGCCGGACGCAAAGACGCCGTGGCCACGTCCCTGGTGACTTCATCCGAGCCAGGATCGCGCTACATCGATTTTCTGATTCCCGGACTCCTCGGCATGAACCTGATGAACTCCGGCATGTGGGGTATTGGTTTTGCGCTGGTCGATATGCGGCAGCGAAAACTGCTCAAGCGTTTTGTGGGCACGCCCATGCGGCGCGGCGATTTTCTCATGGCTCTGGCCTCGAGCCGGCTCATCCTGATGATCATCGAGGTCGGTTTGCTGCTGGCCTTCGGCGTGATCTTTTTTCACATGCGCGTCCTGGGGTCGGTGTTCGCAATTGCGCTGATCGCGGCCATTGGGTCGCTCACATTTGGCGGCGTCGGCCTGCTCACCGCGAGCCGCGCACAGAAAATCGAGTCCGTCAGTGGCCTCATCAACCTCGTGATGATGCCCATGTGGATTTTTTCCGGAGTGTTCTTCTCGTATGAGAGGTTTCCCGCAGTCATCCAGCCGCTGATCAAGGCGCTGCCGCTCACCGCGTTGAATGACGCGCTGCGCGCCAGCATCCTCGAGGGAACGCCTCTTCTGCAGCAATGGCCGCGTTTGCTGGTGATGGTTTTATGGGGCGGGATTTCATTCGTGCTGGCGTTGAAATTGTTCCGCTGGACTTAGCGGTCTTCTAGCGACCTCCGGCCACCAGGTCGCCGGGCCCGGAAGGTGGGTGCGGCACATCGGGTGGCGCAATCGGGGGCGCAGGAGAGGCGCCGTCGGCAGGCTGGGGCACGTCTTCGGAATCTTCTCCGGGACGGCGCAGGCTCGGAGCATCTGGCTTGGGCTCAGCCGGTTCCGCCTTGGCCTCTTTCTCCTGCTTCGGGAGGGTCACTTCCCTCTCGGTGCGAACAATCTTCTCGCCGCCGGCTCGCATGGTCTCGACCCGCACCACTTCATCGCCCACGATGCGGACGAAATCCACGTCCTGGGGCGGTTCGCCGTAAATCCATTCTTCGTAATCGGTCTCGCCATCTTTCTCGCGCACTTTCTTGGGCGGCTTGCCCTTGGCGTGCAGCACCATGTCTGGGCTCATCCCGACCAGCACATGGTGCGCCACAATTGCCGCTTTCACCTTCGGTGGGAGCGTGTCGAGATAGGCCTGCTCTTTATTTTGCGCTTTGAAGTCCAGCACGGGCACGAGTAAATCGCGCACCTGCTGCGCCGTGAGTTCGGGAACGTAGCGATCGAAACACAAGTCGACAAAAGATCCGTGCGGATTCTCGATCGGCTGATCCGAGCCTGTCACGGGAACACCCCCGGCTCCGGAAACTTCCACCCGCTGGTACCATTTCTTGCGGCGTACCGGTCCGCCGTTGATTTCAAAATGTATGTGGTCTTCTTTAATCTGCACAAAAGAGATGTGCGCTGGATCGCCCGGCTTCACCGCCGGTCCCCACAAAGCCATCTGTTGCCGCATCTGCTCCCCGTTCGGAGAGACGACGCCATCCCTCAGCTTCAATCCCTTGGCGCCCATGGGAAACGCGGTGCGCGCGTAGAAAAGCTGAGTCTCGAAGTCGCGAATGATCTCCAGGCGCGTCTGCTTCGACATGCGCTGAGCGTGAGAGTTCGAAGACTGCGGCCTTGAGGCAGACGGAGCCTGTACAGGCTGATCCGCTGCTGACGGAGCCTGGGCGTTCGCGGCCGCACATGCGAGGAGGAAAAAACCGACCAGTAGACCGGAACCGCGACGTTCCATAAAACACCCCCGGGGCCGACTTGATGGCAATTATAACGCCGCAGATTGGGTAAAAGTAGCTTCGACGAAGCGGGGGATTATGCCTAGCCCAGATTCAACCTAGCTCAGGTTCAAGGCCTTCTTGATGGTGCCGCGCTCTTGCTGGATTTTTTCCTGCAGCAGCGTGATGGCGTAAATCAGCTGCTCCGGACGGGGCGGGCAGCCGGGCACGTAAATATCAACGGGGATGACCTGGTTCACGCTCTGCACCAGAGCGTAGTTCTGGAACACGCCGCCCGAAGTGGCGCAGGCCCCCATGGAAATCACCCACTTCGGCTCCGGCATCTGCTCCCACAGTTGCCGAATGACGGGCGCCATCTTGTTGGACACGCGCCCGGCAATAATCATCAGATCACTCTGCCGCGGCGACGGACGAAACACTTCCGCGCCGAAGCGGGCAATGTCGAACCGCGACGCACCCATCGACATCATCTCGATGGCGCAGCACGCCAGGCCGAACGTCATAGGCCAGATGGAGCCCTTGCGCATCCAGTTGACCGCGGAATCGAGCGTGGTCAGGATCAGACCCTCGGGCGTGGCGTTGCCGAATGTCAGATCCTTGACGACTTTCTTGCCGTTTTCCACGTCAACGTAGGGGCCGAAATTGAGTTCAGGTGCCATGCATCTATTCTAAACCACACGAAGCAGAGAGCGTAGTGGAACTCGTTCTTCGCGTTCTTCGGCGATCTCTGCGCGGTCGGTAGCGAAGAATCTCTACGGGTTCACCACAATCTTGCCGAACATCTGGCTCTTCTCCAGATACTCATGTGCCGCGCGCAGATCCTTCAGCGGAAACACGCGATCTACCACCGGCTTCAGCCGGCCGGCGAAAACGTGGCCGAGAACTTCGTGGAGATCGGCCATCGTACCCATGTAGGAGCCCAGCAGCGTCAGTTGCCGCGCGAACAGATGGCGCAGATCGATCTTCACCTCGGGACCGGTGGTCGCACCGCAGGTCACCAGGGTGCCGCTCGATTTCAGCGACTTCACACTTTCGTCCCAGGTGGCCGCGCCCACGTGTTCGACTACGATGTCCACACCTACCTTGTTGGTGATCTTGCGGACTTCCTCGGAAATTTTCTGCTGGTAGTGATTGATGCCGAAATCGGCGCCGAGCGAGCGCGCCTTTTCCAGCTTGGCTTCGTCTCCGGCGGTCGTGATCACGCGGCAGTGGAAAAGTTTGGCAATCTGGATGGCCGCGATCCCCACGCCCGAGCTCGCTCCCAGCACCAGCACCGTTTGCCCCGGACGCACTCCCGCCCGCGTCACCAGCATGTGCCACGCGGTTACGAAGACCAGCGGCACGCTGGCGGCCTGGTTGAAATCAAGCGTGTCGGGAATGGGAATCACATTCGCCGCCCGAACCGCAATCAGCTCGCAGTTGCCGCCATCGACCGCGTTCCCCAGGACGGTAAATTCGCGGCACTGGTTCTGCAGGCCGGCGACACACTTCTCGCAATGCCCGCAGAAATACATGGGTGCAAGCAACACACGCTGCCCGGTCTTGAATCCTCCGGACTTGAATTCGCCAACGTACTCACCCAGTTCGACGATCTCTCCGGCGATATCACTGCCGAGAATGTGCGGCAGCTTCACCCCTGGCAAACCCTTCCGCACCCACACATCGAGATGATTCAGCGAGCAGGCGCGCACCCGCACCAGCACCTCATCTTTTCGCGGCTGAGGATCGGGCACGTCCTCGTAAGTGAGAACTTCCGGCCCACCGAACTGATGAATGCGAACGGCTTTCATTCCGACAAACTCCTTTGGCCGATAAGCGATTAGAACCTTGAACCTGGCAGAAAGGCTACAAGCGATAGCACGACGACCCAACTGTCTGATTACGGAGCGGCAGCAGCGCGCAGATCAGTGAGCGGGTAAGATCGTGGCCTATTTCCGGGGCGCGTCCGCCGCAGCCGGCGGTGAAGCCGCCAGGATCTTCATCCGGTTCACGATCGTAGTCATCGCTTGGTCGAAATTCTTGTCCCGGTTGCCCAGCAGGATCGCTCCACGCACGTACTCGGTGAAATTCCATAACGTGACATGGGTTTTCGGGTCGATGACCACCAATCGAAGCTGTCCGAGAACGGGGAGCCTCAACCCGGTGTCGCTGAGGGCCCAGCTGATTTCGCAGACCAGGTCGGCTTCGCCGGGAGAAGTTACGAGTTGATATCGACCCCAATCTTTCATCGTCGCGTAGAACTGGTTGTAGGGCCGATCAGGGCCACCGTTGAACACAGTCTGATCAATGACGGCCTCGAAGCTTTCTCCCCCGGCATTCGAAATGAACGCCTTTTGGGCAGAAGCGATCTGCGGCGGCACCGGAGCAGAAGCGGGCATTCCCGGCTGCTGAGCCGCCGCGACCGGCATCAGGCCAAGGCCAGCAACGGCTACACACAATAAACACAGTCTGATGGTCCTCAAGATAGTCCTCCCAGCACAGACGAATCGGAGACGAATCCGATCCAAAATCGAGGTTTGTCCTGACTGCGAAACTGATCAAGATTGTACTCGTCCACTGCACCGGGGCGACGTAGCCCCGGCAGTTTGTGAACAGATTGACTCGCGGTGTTAACCGCCCGATAATCATCCTGTCGCCGGTTAAGCATGCAGGCCCGCCCCATGGATATCTACGAACAAATCGTGCAACTCCGCCGCGAGGGACGGCGCGGAGCGGTTGCAACTATCGTCAACGTGCGCGGATCGATCCCGTCATTCCGCACCGCCAAGATGCTGGTCCGCGACGATGGCTCGATCACCGGCACCATCGGTGGCGGCTGCGTCGAGGCCGACGTGTGGCAGGCCGCGCGCGAAGTCATGGAATCGGAGAAGCCGCGGACTCTCACGTTCGATCTGAACCAGGATCCCAAATACGATACCGGCCTGGTCTGCGGCGGTACTCTTGAGGTATTCATCGAGCCGATATTACCTCCAGCGTTACTCTATGTTTTCGGCGCAGGCCACGTTGCCGTCAATCTTTGCCAGGCCGCTGCCAACGCCGGCTTTGACGTGATCGTTGCCGACGATCGCTCTTCCTACGCCACCAGCGAACGATTCCCTGCCGCCCGCGAAGTGCACGCGCTGGATTTCGACCAGGCTACGCAGCAGCTTGACCCCAACGAATCGTCGAGCATCGTGATCGTAACCCGCGGCCATCGCGACGACATGCGAGTGCTGCGCTGGGCCGTGCAAACCCGCGCCCGCTACGTTGGCATGATCGGATCGAAGCGCAAGGTCATCGAAATCTTCAAGACGCTGCAGAAGGAAGGCGTCCCGGCGCATTTGTTCGACCGCGTCTACGCTCCAGTCGGGCTCGATATCGGCGCCATTACTCCCGAAGAAATCGCAGTGGCCATCACCGCGGAGTTAATCGCAGTCCGCCGCCACGCTTCTGCCGCGCTGCCTCACATGAGCTGGTTTAAAGCGACGCAGAAGAATTCCGAGCCCAGAAGTTCAGACGAGCGTTTCGACACGGCAGCCGACAGCATCGAAGACAGCGAACACAAGCTATGATCCCCGCGCGGGCTCACTGACATTCCCCTGCCTTTCTGCTATTGTCCGAGACATGTCCCGCGCGCCCAGCTTCGCCGGAGTGATCCTTGCAGCAGGAGAATCCTCGCGCATGGGCGCGGACAAGGCGTTGCTGCCCTGGCCCCCAGCCGTAGAAGGGCAACCGCGAACAAATGATACGTTTCTCTCCGCGACTATCCGTTCGCTTTCACTCTCCACCGATTTCATTATTGTGGTTGCCGGCAAGAACGAAGCCGCCATCGCCCCGGTGGCTTATGCGGAAGGCGCATCGATCGTCGTCAATCCCAATCCCGAGCGCGGCCAGTTCAGCTCTTTGCAAATCGGCTTGCATGAGGTCCTCAACCGTGGCCGCGACGCGGCGATGATCACTCTCGTCGACCGTCCACCGGCAAGCTTGCCTACCATTCAGATGCTTCGCGAAGCTTTCGAAGCCGCCGCAAATGACACATGGGCCGTGGTGCCGGAATTTTCCGGCCAGCACGGTCATCCCTACATTGCAGGCCGCGAACTGATCGAGGCTTTCCTGCAGGCTTCGGCGACTTCCACGGCTCGCGACGTTGAGCACGCGCATCAGCAGCACGTCGTATACGTTCCAGTCGACGATCCCCTGGTAGCTCTGAATATCAACACGCCCGACGATTACGCCAAACTCGGAGCTTCGTCGTCGTGAGTTTCCGGAGCCTTTGATCACAAAAGATCGCAAAGAAAATCCGCGAAGAAACGTAAAGAAGACCAGAGTGGCCACGCGGTTCACAGCGAGAGACAACACATCCATGCCTGACTCATCCTCCGATTTCCTCGACTCCGTTCTTCGCCTGCAGCCGCTGGTTGCCGCTTTCGATTGTGATGGCACCCTCTGGTCGGGCGACGCCGGAGAAAGATTCTTTGACTGGGAGATCAGACGAGGCGTCGTCTCCACCGAGGTCGCGACGTCCATGCGCGCGCGCTACGCCGACTACAAGGCCGGCAATGTCAGCGAAGAAGGCATGTGCGGCGAGATGGTTACCATGCACCACGGACTACCGGAATCCCTGCTGATGGACGCTGCCGAGGAATTCTTCAATCACGCATTTCCTAGCAAGATTTTTCCCGAGATGCGCGAACTGGTGCAACGGCTGCGAAAAGCCGGATGCGATCTCTGGGTGGTGTCTTCTTCCAACGAGTGGGTGATCCGCGCCGGAATGAAACATTTCGGCATCCCCGAGAATCGCATCCTGGCCACTGCCATCGAAATTCAGGATGGCGTCATCACGGACCGGCTCATCCGCATCCCGTCAGGTGCGGGAAAGCCCAGGGCTCTGCGCGAAGTCGTGAAGAAGGCTGTGGACGCGGCGTTCGGCAATTCACGCTGGGACGAAGAAATGCTGGCCATGGCGAAACATGGTTTCGCCGTGAACCCTAATCCAGATCTCGAAGCCGTGGCTCGCGCGCGCGGTTGGACGGTTTATTTTCCCGACGGCACTCTGTCCCGCGGGTGAATGAGTCCGCCAGCAATGCTCCGATTTACAATCAAAACAACATGTACTCCGAGCAGATGCTCGATCACTTTCAGAATCCGCGCAACGCCGGGGAGATTTCCAACCCCGACGCTACCGCGGAGGTTGAGAATCCCGCGTGCGGAGACATTCTGCGGCTCACGCTGAAAGTGAGCGACGGCCACATCGTCGCCGCCCGTTTCAAGGCCAAGGGCTGTGTGGCGTCGATGGCCTGCGGCTCAGCCTTGACTGAACTGGTCACCGGCAAGTCGCTGCGCGAAGCGCGAACGACGCAACCTGAACAAGTAGCGGCTGCGGTGGGCGGACTGCCCCAGGCTTCGACCCACGCTGCTCATCTCGCACTGGATGTTTTATTGGCCGCGCTGAAACAGATTCCGGCGAGTCCGTAAATCACGGGCTAAGGCTATGGCCTCGTCTCACGCTCTCCGACGCATCGTCTGTCTCGAGCCCAGCGCTACGGTCATCCTCGCGGCGATCGACGAACCTGACTGCGTCGTCGCCTGCACCGAGTATTGCGCCGATGTGGATCCGGAAATTGTGCGCTCGTCAGTAGCGATTCTTGCCGATTCCTGGACTGCCAACACAGAAAAGATCGTCGCCACCCGCCCCGATCTTGTGATCGCCTCCGTTCCCTATCCGGAAGACGCGGTCATCCGGATTCTCAAATCCGGCGCGCGCTGGTTTTCGCCATTCATCGCGACGTTTTCCAGGCCCAAATTCCGTCAGCACGAAAGGAATCCAGCAGATTACCGCCGTTCTTGGTCCCCGACTCAAAATTAGCCCAGCCTGAGGTAAGATTTTTCTTATGCCCGTCACCAGCAGGATGGAAGAACTGCGCAATGAAATGACCGAACTCGCCGCGGCCGCGCCCACGGCTCAAGACCTGATGCAGCAGATGGTCAAGCTGCTGCACGATCGCATGCTGAAGTACAACTGGGTGGGCTTCTACCTTTTGGAGCCAGGGGCGGAGCCGCCGATGCTGGGGCTGGGCGCCTTCGAGGGAGCCATGACTCCGCACACCCGAATCCCGCTCCACCAGGGCATTTGCGGCGCCGCGGCCTCGAGCGGCAAAACGGTAGTGGTCGATGATGTCAGCAAAGATGCCCGGTATCTTGCCTGCTCGCTCGAAACCAAGTCTGAAATTGTTGTGCCCGTCTTCGCTCACGGCAAAGTCGTTGGCGAATTGGATATTGACAGCCACTTCCCCGCTGCGTTTGCTCCCGACGATCAACGCTTTGTTCAGCACTGCGCCGCCCTGGTGGGAGCGAAATTCGAAAAATCCGGCCACTGATCGTCCAAGGATGACCGTCGAAACTCGAGCGTCGAAAAATGAAAGTCAAAAGATGAGAGTGGAAAAAGGCACGGTTCGCGCGCTAGAGATTGGACGGCTGTGGCTGAATTCTCCGCCACCGGATGCAATCCGATGAAGCGCGTGGTAGCGGCACTGATCCAGAAGGAGGGCAAGCTCCTGGTGTGCCAGCGCACGCGCCACCAGACCATGCCGCTCAAATGGGAATTTCCCGGCGGAAAAATTGAGGAGGGCGAGCAGCCCCGCGATGCGCTACGCCGCGAACTGGATGAAGAACTCGGAATCCTGGCCACCATCGGCGACGAGATCGCCCGTATTCAGCACGAGTATCCCAACGGCGGCATGGTGGAACTCAGGTTTTATCTCGTCCGCGAATATCAACGGGAGATCGAAAATCGCATCTTCCGCGAGATTCAATGGTCTGGACTCAAAGACCTCCCCGCCTACGACTTCCTGGAAGCCGACCGGACCCTGGTCAACGACTTAGCGGCAGGGAAACTCTTGTAGCGGAGCTCGCGGGCGCGGGCTTCAGCTTTCGGGCTCCGGCCATTCAGACGCTCTTGCTTGTGGAGGACGGACACTCTTGTCCGTCCTCCACAAACCAACCCGCGGTCATGAGAAGTCTCAGCAGAAAAGCCGAAGCCCGACAGCCGGAGCCCGAAGCCGGCCTCACGACCGCAGCGTCCAGAACCACGCAATCGTAAGCGCGATCATCACGGCCGTCGTCAACCACGCTACCGCATTGAAAAGACGCGTGTTCACGTACTCGCCCATAAGTTCTTTCTTGTTGATCAGAAGCAGCATGAAGATCAGGACGAAGGGCAGAACCACTCCATTCACCACCTGCGATAAAACGGCGATCTTGAGCAGCGGCAGTCCCGGAATCAGCACCACCGCACCGCCGGCCGCAATCAGCAGAGTATAAAGCCAGTAAAATGCAGGTGCTTCGCTAAATTTTTGCCCCACACCAGACTCGAAACCTAATCCCTCGCAGACGGTGTAGGCCGTCGAAAGCGGCAGAATCGACGCCGCAAACAACGACGCATTGAACAGCCCAACCGCAAACAGAATGTAGGCGTAATCCCCCGCCAGCGGCTTGAGAGCCTGGGCCGCATCCGCGGCAAAGCGAATGTCGTGCACTCCATGGACATAAAGCGTGGCCGCGCACGCCACAATGATGAACCAGGCCACCACATCGGTGAAAATGCACCCCGTAACCACATCCAGCTGCGAAGCCTTGTAGCCACGCTTGGTGACGCCTTTTTCTACGATGGAAGATTGCAGGTAAAACTGCATCCACGGGGCGATCGTCGTGCCCACAACTCCAATCACCATATAGAGATAGGCCTGATCTCGGAAGGACGCAAGCGCAGGCGGTTTAAAGGTGGCAATGGTCGCATCTTTCCACGCGGGATGCGCCAACACTCCGGCCACAATGTAGGTGATGTAGAAGAACGACGCTGCCAGGAACACTTTTTCGACGCTTTTGTACTGTCCTTTCACGACGATCAGCCAAACGATCACGCAACAGACCGGCACGGTCGCGTATCGCGAGAGCCCGAACAGTTCGAGGCTGGTCGCTATCCCTATGAATTCAGTGACGATATTGCCGAAGTTGGTGATCAGGATCCCGATCATCATGAAAAACGTGATACGGAACCCGTATTCTTCGCGGATCAGGTCGCTTAACCCCTTGCCGGTTACCGCGCCCATGCGGGCACACATTTCCTGCACCACGATCAGGGCCAGAGTGATCGGGATCATGGTCCACAGCAGGAGATGTCCGAATTGCGCCCCGGCGGAGGAATAGGTCAGGATGCCGCCGGCATCATTGTCGACGTTTGCGGTAATGAACCCTGGGCCGACTACGGCGAAGAACAGCAGGATCCGGATCTTCGAGCGTCTCAGAAACTTCATGCGCACGTTTCGCAAACATTGGGATGGAACGCACAGCCACTGCAAACGACGCCACAGAATAAACGCACTCGCAGGCTAAGACCAAAGAAAAAGCGGTTGATGAGCAGAAAAAAATGCAGGGACGAACCCGTGTGCTCAACGGCGGAGGGACAGCGCGAGCCGGTGGCCGAAGCCGGATAGCGAAGGAAGCGAGCCAAACGCGCAAGTATTGCGTCGCAAAGAATGCGCCCCTTCGACTTCGCTCAGGAGTAGGCTCTGCTTCACCCTTGAGCGGAGGGTTTTGCGTGTAATAGTCGATTGCAACCGTCACGCGCGAAAACAACGACGATTCGCCTTGGAATGAAAGGCTCGCACAGTGATCGGGTCTTTTGCCGCGAACCATCGAAGCAGACTATTCATGTCGTAAAGCCTCCATCGGCTCGACTCTTGAAGCCCTCATAGCGGGAACCCATCCCGCAAGCAAAGCGACACTCAGCAGCAAGACGGCCGCGCCGACCAACGAAGCCGGATCGGTTGGTTGCAATCCGTACAGCATGGACTTCGTGAGCCGCCCGAGCCATAGTGCAACCACAACTCCGCACACAACTCCCACTCCGGCGAGCCAACCCGCTTCCTTCAGAACCATGCTTCGAACCTGCCTGCGCCCTGCGCCCAACGCCAAACGAATTCCAATTTCGTTGGTCCGCTGTGACACCGCGTACGCCATGATTCCGTAGATCCCCACGCAAGCCAGGGCAAGCGCGAGAATCCCAAACGCCGCGGTCAGGCTGGCGAAGACGCGCTGCTGCGAAATGGTGGCGTCAATCTGCTGCCGCTGCGTCCGTACGTCCATCAGTGGCAAATCGCGATCGATACCCTGCACCGTCGCCCGCAGCGAAGGCACAATCGCGTCCGGCTTCATCCGCGTTCGCACTACGTAGGTGGCGTCACCAATATCCTTCGATTGCCGATACAGATCGAAATGCAGCGGCGGGGGCTCATCTTGCAGATGGGAATATCGCGTATCGGCGGATACGCCAATAATCTCGAGCCAACTCCGGTTCTTCTTGTTGGAATCGTCCATGGTGAAACGACGGCCAATCGGGTTCTGGTTGGGGAAGTACTTCCGCGCCAAAGCCTGATTGACAATCGAGAAGCGATGCGGCGACTCCGCATCCTCTGGTGTAAAGCCTCGCCCCGCAACGATCGGAATCCCCAGCACTGACAGAAAATCCTGGCCGACTGTCGCCTCCATTGACAATGTCCTCTCCTGTGGCTTGTCGTTCCCGGGCGCCTCTTCCATGTAAAAGCCGGACCCCGATTCAGAATCTGCGATGAAAGGAATGTCCGTCAGGCTTACGCCCTCCACGCCTGGAACCGCGCGCAAGGCCTGCTCGATCCGCGCATGGACCGCTATATCTTTCGGAGCCGGATATTGCTTGCTCGGCGGATTGATGTCGAAGAGCACCAGGCCGTCGGCGCGGAAGCCCACATCGACTGCATTCAAATTGATCAGCGTTCGCAGGAAAAGGCTGGCGCCAACCACCATCACGGTCGAGAGCGCGATCTGGAAAGCGATAATCGTTCGGCCGCTCCAACCCTTGCGCTGCTTTGCGGAGCCCTTGCCGCCATCTTTGATTGCCGTACCGATTTCGGCACGAGTTGCATTCCACGCCGGCGCAATACCGAAAAGCACACCGGTGACCAGGGTAATGCCGGCCGTAAAGCAGAACACCCTCCAATCGAAAGGCACGTTCATGCCCTCGCGCTCCCAGGAATTCAGCAGCAATTTCGGTAGAGCGGTCCGTGCCAGGTAGCCCAACAATAGCCCGACCGCTCCGCCGAGCGCCGCGAGCATCAGGCTCTCCGTCAGAACCTGGCGCAGTATTCGGCTGCGTCCTGCCCCAAGCGCCAGGCGAACACTCATCTCTCTCTGTCTCGCCGATGAACGCGCCAGCATCAAGTTCGCGATATTGGCACACGCAATCAGGAGTACGAATCCCACCACGGCCAGCAGTACGTGCACCGGCTGTGCAAACTGCCTGCCTTCAAAATTCAATCCGCGGCTGCCATCTTCTAGCTCCAATCGCGGCATCGTGTCGTTTTTTGCCACGGTCATGGTGGCGTGAATTGCGGCACTGAGTGCGAAGTTCAAGGCCGCCTGAGCCTGCTCCAAAGGCACGCCCAGCTTCTCACGCGCCATCAACTGCACCCACCAGATGTTGCTGTTTGAAAGCAAAGGACCGCTGTCGCCCAACTCGCCCTTGACCAGCGGAAGCATCGACAACGGCATGAATATGTCGGCAGAACTCTGCACGCTCTTCGCTCCGGTAAAGGCCCGCGGATTCACGCCAATGATCGTCACCGAAGTCATGTTGACGGTAATCACCTTTCCTATCGCATCCGGAGCCTTCCCGAACGCTCGCTCCCACAATCCCTCGCTGATGGTCGCTACCGCACCCGTGCCCGGCACTCGGTCATCGGAAGGCAGAATGGGCCGCCCCAGCATGGTTCGCACACCCATCTCCTGATACAAGTTCCCCGAGACCAATTCCAGATGAACGGCCTGCGCCGAACCGTCAATCGTTGCATTTGCCTGAATGTTTTCCTTGAAGGCGAAGATCTCGTCGAGTACGTGGTTCTCTCTTCGCAATTGCTGGTAGACCGGATACGTGAACGAATCGGATCGAACTCCCCCAGCGGGAACCGGCTCCGAGCCACAGCCCCAGCAAGAGTGCACCACACTATGTTCGTCTGAGACGACAGTAAACAGGCGCAGTTGCTCAGGATGTGAGACACCGAGCCGGGCATAGAGAAGTTGATTTGCCAGCGAAAAGATGGATGCATTGGCTCCAATCGCAAGCGCCAGCGACACCACGGCAATCGCGGTAAACGCGGGACTCTTCCGCAGAATGCGCGCGCCATATTGCACGTCGTTCCACAGATCATCCCACCAGCGCAATCCCATCGATGCCCGGACGGCATCCTTGTGCGACTCGATGCCGCCGAATTCGATGCGCGCGCGACGCACGGCTTCGGACGCGGGGACGCCACTCCGCACCAGATCCGCGGCATAGCTGTCGATATGAAAACGCACTTCCGCCTCCATGTCGGTTTCGAAGCGCTGGCGGTTCCCGACCCACTTCAACCAGGAACGAAGTCGTGTCAGAAGGTTCATATTTCCTCCGGCCTCGTACGCAGAATGCCGGCGATCACCGACGCCATGTGGTTCCACTTTTCTGTCTCCGACTGGAATTGGCGTTTGCCGGCCGCGGTCAGGCGATAGAACTTCGCCTTCCGGTTGTTGTCAGACTCGCCCCATTCACTGGTGATCCAGCCCTGGTGCTCCAGCCGGTAGAGAGCCGGGTACAGCGACCCTTGCTGGATCTGCAATTGCTCGCCAGATATCTGTTGAATTCGCAGCAGCACGCCGTAGCCATGCAGCGGGCCAAGCGACACCGCTTTGAGGATCAGCATGTCCAGAGTGCCTTGCAAAAGATCGACCTGCTTGCCCACAATCTCTCCTTGTCTGCCTAGGAGACGATATCAACGCACTCCTAGAGTGTCAAGGAGAGTGAGCTGACAGGAGAGTGAGCTGCAGGGGATCCTTCCGAATCCCGCTTTGCTTACAACTTTGCCCTAAGCATGCTGATGACGTCATCGGAGGTGATCACGCCGGTCAGCTTATTGTGCTCGTCGACCACGGGCATCATCAGCAGGTTGTATTTGTCGAACAATTCCGCGACTTCATTCTCGCCGACGCCTTCATGACTCCGGATGAGCGGCTCCTGGGTCAGCGACAGCATGGGAGTAGCTGGGTCTGCGAGGACAATCTTGGCCAGGGGCACTGCGCCCACCAAGGTTCCATGGGAGTCGACCAGGTAAATTGTGCTGACGGCTTCGACTCCACCTTCAAAGTGGCGCATGGAATCGACCGCATTCCGGACGGTTGCGGTGACTGGCAGCGCCAGGAACTCGGTGGTCATGCGGCCGGCGGCGGTTTCTTCTCCGTGTTCGAGCAGCTCGACCACGTCCTGGCGCTCTTCCGGCTCCATCTGCACCAGGATTTGTTCGGTGCGGTCTTCCGGCAGGTCGCCCAGCAGGTCGGCGGCGAGGTCGGGACGCATTTCCTCGACGATGTCAGCGGCGCGCCCGGAATCGAGTGATTCGACGATCGACTTCTGAACTCTTGGTTCGAGTTCCTCGAGGGCCTCAGCGGCCACGTTTTCATCCAGCGTCTGGAAGACTGCCTGGCGCTCATCGGGCGCGAGATCTTCTACGATGTCGGCAATGTCGGCCGGATGCAGTTTGGCCAGGCCTTCGTTCGAGATTTTGAGCTTCACGCGGCGCGCCGGATCGGTCTCGATCAGGTCGACAAAGTTCCAGGGAATGGTGCGCGGGGGAATTCTTCCCAGCAAGGCATGCAGAGCGGCCCGTGGCGCCACTCCACGCAATAAGCGACGGACTGCCCCGCGCGCACCTACGTCGACAGAAACAACCCGCAGTACGGCGCGTGTGGGTTCGTTTGGGCCTGCCGCTTTGGGCGCGTCCACCATCAGATCAACGTCATTGACGCGGACCACCTTGCGACCGTTAATGTCGATGACCTGCTGATCGAGCAGATCACGCTCCAGCAAAAACAAACCTTCCGCTCCGTTCGCGGTTGGCCAGTCTCCCGAGTTGGTCGCGCTCCGCACTCCGCCATTGATGCCGGATACGGCTGCCAGCGGCAGCACCCGATTGCCGGATTTGGTTTTCACGATGAACGACGCGATGCGCGAACGATCCTCC
>Ga0224561_1000015_pt1 | contig 22690 bp, 19 predicted proteins | sample CSU2metagenome_FD_180953 | JGI IMG/M metagenome (GOLD analysis project Ga0224561, IMG submission 180953) | Soil microbial communities from Bohemian Forest, Czech Republic - CSU2 | ecosystem: Environmental > Terrestrial > Soil > Temperate forest | place: Czech Republic: South Bohemian Region... | reverse complement strand
CTTTAGCCTCTGAGGTTTCGCTCGTCGCCACCCGCCGGGGATTTATGAGATAGCCTGTATCACCAAAAGAAAAACCGGCGGCCGCGGCCACCGGTTTCTAAACATGCCTGTCGAACTCTACAAACTAGTTGGAGGAATCGTCCCGCCGCTTCAGGGTTGGACGGTCGTCGTCGGTCTGCGTGTTCCCGCTCTTGTTGTCGGTATTCGAAGTCCGCCGCAAGCTGGGCTTGTTCCCGTCTTTCTGGTCGAGCAGCTTGTGCTTGTTCTCGATCGCCGCCAGCCTGGCCTTCACTTCGTCAAACTCCGATGTGGTCACAATGTATTGCGGCTTGGCCGGGAGAATCTTGCGAATCTCCTCCTGCGACTTCTCGATCCGGTCCGGAGTCTGCGGGTGCGTCTCGAAAGCTTTAGACAGCGTTCCCGGTTTCTTCTTTTCCATCGCCTGAATCTTTTCAAAGAACGAGACGAAGGCGGAAGGATCGTAACCCGCGCGATACATGTATTCCACGCCGAGATAATCGGCTTCCGCTTCGAAGCCGCGCGAGAATTTGAAGAAGGTCAGAGGAATGCCGATGCTGGCCGCTTCATAGCCGGCATAGCCAATCACGCCGCCCATGAAGATGAACGGGATCGAAGCCATCTGCAGCAGGTTGGCTCGAGTCATTTCGCGGCCGTAGTGACAAGCGGCAACGTGCGCGATTTCATGCGCCATCACGCCCGCCATTTCAGCTTCTTCGTCAGCCGCCAGAATCAACCCGGAATTCACGTAGAAGAATCCGCCGGGCAACGCCATCGCGTTCACCACGTCGGAATCAATCACTTTGATGGTGAAGGGCACTTGCGCGTCAGAGTTGCGCACCAGGTTCTGGCCGATGCGGTTCACATACTCGGTGACCACGGGATCGTTCACCAGCTTGATTTGCGCTTCAATCTGCTGCGCGTAGACGCGTCCCCGCGCTACCTGGCCTTCCACCGTGTACCAGTTTCCCACGCCGCGTCCGCATCCCACGTTGCGGTTGCCTACGGCGTCCACGTCAGTCTTGGTGCCGTCGTGCTTCACCTGACTGTCATCCGCAGTCGGCAGCGCAGCGGGCGGAGGAGCCGGCTTACCGTCCGAGTCCGACGCTTTCGGCTGATCTTTGTCTTGATCTTGAACTTGCGCGTGTGTCCAGGGTCCAGCGCTGAACGCCGCCAGTGCGATCGCGATTGCCAGCCACCTGCATTTCATAAAAACTCCTTGCGCTGATTATAACCCCGGCCGGAACAGACCCAACCCCAATCTTTTGCTCAGTTAGTTAGACGCGGGTAGACGCCCTTTGGGTTATCCGCGTGGGTAGGGGCGGTCACAAATTCTGGCTGATTTTGGCTCCGGATTTTCCCACTTGCCAGACTTCTGGTGGCTTTTCGTGACTTTTGGATGTCTTTCCGGCCTTTCGTGGCCGGCGTCCGCTGGCCGGCGTGGTATAACAATCGCGCCGACAGGAGGTTTCCTGTGCTCAACCGTCGCCGCTTCGTCAGTTCCACCACCGGAGTTGCCGCCGCGTTCGCGCTTCCTGGCCGTCTATTGGCCCAGCTTGAGAGAGCTCCGGCGTCGTTGCCCGACCGTTCCCTGCTCGACCGTGACGAAAACGCCTATTGGGCTGAGATACGACGCCAATTCCTCATTCCTGAGGACGAAATCTATCTCAATAACGGCACCGTCGGTTCCAGCCCTGCACCCGTGCTGCGCACGGTGTTTGACGGCTACACCACCACCGAAAGAATGGACCAGCAAGACCCGGAAGACTATCCCATCTGGGGATACGCGGCCTGGAACGAATTTCGCGACCCGCTCGCCGCTTTCGTCGGCTGCACCCGCGACGAAATCGCGCTGCTGCGCAACGCGACGGAAGCTAACAGCTACATTGCAAACGGGATCGACATGAAGCCCGGAGACGAAGTGCTGATGACCGATCAGGAGCATCCCGGCGGCGAGCATCCCTGGGACCTGAAGGCCAAGCGCTATGGTGTCGTAATCAGGAAGGTTACGCTTCCCCGGCCGGTGAAAGACGCGGCCCAGGTGCTGAATCTGTTCAACGACGCCATCACGCCGCGCACCCGCGTCATCTTTTTCAGCCACATCACAACGTTTTCCGGCGTGGTGCTGCCGGCGAAGGAACTGTGCGCGCTGGCGCGGAGCAAAGGTATTCTCTCCGCGGTGGATGGCGCCCATGTCATTGGCATGATGCGGCTTAACGTGCACGAACTGGGTTGCGACATGTATTCCTCGAGCCCGCACAAGTGGCTGCAAGCGCCGAAGGGCACAGGTTTTCTTTATGTGCGCGATGAAGTGATCGATCGGCTGTGGAACACCATTGCCACCGAAGGCTGGGACGACACTAAGATTCGCGCCGAGCGTTTCCAGCGCATCGGCAGCTCGAACGTCCCGGCGCTTTGCGGACTGCGCGCTGCGCTCAAGCTGGCGAACGACATCGGGCTCGAGCGGATCGAACGGCGGCATCGCCAGCTTGCCGATTACATTCTGGCGGAAATGAAGAAACGCGGCGCTGAGTCATGGACTTCGCCCGACCCGGCATTGCGCTGCGCGATTGTCAGCGTGAACGTCCCTCCGGTCCCGCGCATCGATCTAGAGAACTGGATGTGGAAGACGCACAAAATCCGCATCCGCGGCGGCGACCCCAACAAGCTGCGATTGTCCACGCCCTACTACCTGCAGAAGAAAGACATTGACCGTTTTTTGGAGAAGTTTGACGAATATAAGCGGGAGAAGAAGCTGGCGTAATTCATCGGGCGCCTGAAAAGCGTCTTCAAGATCGTCGGCGATATTGAATCCCCGGCAGACCCGCCTGAGGCGTGGGAGGCCGATTAAAACAGTGATGGCTCGTCAGCATGTGATGTGGCCGTTAATCAAGGTTGCCATCGACTAACCGGGGACGAGAGGGCGAAAACAGATGGCGGATCAAGGATTCTGCAAGTTGCATTTCGGGGGTGATATGAGAGTGATATTCGCAGCGGCTGCGGCGGTGATGAGTCTCGCGGTGAGTGCCGCAGGCCAGAACGAGAAGCACATGGTCCATGCCACAGGTTCTTTCGAAATCAAGATGACTCCCGCTGAACCAACCGACTTCGAGAAGGCGAACGACATTGCCCGGTTCACATCCGAGAAGACCTGGCATGGTGACTTCGAAGGCGTCAGCCATGGAGAAATGATCACCGGCTCGACCGCTAGCACCGGCTCCATGGCCTACGTTGCGGTTGAGCGCATGACCGGCAAGCTTAACGGCCGACAGGGCAGCTTCACCTTCTCGCACCGCGCCAGCATGATGAAAGGCGACGCCCCGTCTGCGGGAGAGCTGAGCGTGACGGTTGTACCCAATTCCGGCACCGGAGAACTGACCGGACTCGCGGGCTCGCTCATGATCCATATCGACGCTCAGAGTAAACACACTTGGACCTTCGATTATTCGCTCCCGTAGCCGTCTTCGCATGGGCAGCGCGCCGAGCCGCCTGAAAAGCTTCCCGCCATCGTCGGGGGCATCGGTCTCCCAGCGACCCGCCACGAGGCGTGGGAGTACGACTGAAACGGGGATGATGGCCTACCAGGGAGCAAGGAGGCCAGTAATCAAGCTTGCCATCGACAAGCGGGCGTGAGAGAGCGAAAACAGAAGGCATGAAGAAGGGTTGGCGGGTGGCTTATCGGCCCAATGTTCGTTCCCTGGCTTTTCTGCTCGGCGTTTGCCTTCTCTTGATCGGCTGCGGGCCGAAGAAGCCGGTGCCGGCGACTCAGACTCCATCTCCGCCTCCTATCCGAAGCGAGGCACCTCCGGCGACCGCGGAGACGATCGAACACTGTGTGGTAATCAAGCAGGAGAACTCCAACACGGTGACGTGCAGTTGCCTGGCCGTGACTACTTTGATCGATTCGAAAAGCGGGCATACCACGCTGGTGTGCAAGAAAATGAAAGAAGAAAAATGAGGCGGGCTGAATATAAGGGAGGATTGCGTCGCAGAAGAATGCAAGCTTCCGCTGCGCTTTCGGGCAGCCTTCTATGGCTGGCGCTCCACAGCGGTTAAGACTGAGATCCCTCCGCCGCGATGAAAAACGCGATCGTTCGAGATGACAAGGGACTCGGGAGACGCGGAGTGGCGAGGGAAAACAGTCGAGCTTCGCTCGACCGGACAGCCAAGGGCGGCTGTCCCTACATGAACATCTCTCGGCTGTCTCCACATGGGCATCTCTCAGAGTGGGGCGCTGCCGTTCCCACAGCCGTTTCGGAACATTGAGTAGCGACCAGGTGAGCCGCCCCAGCGGGGCGCGCCTTCCATTGACTCTCTTGGGTCGTTCGTGAGAGTTTCCTATTTTCGCATTCGGGACATTGCGATACATTTAGTCCTGTCTTGTAGTTACATATGATCAAGGTGAAGAACGCCCCCCAAGGCCCGCAGGCTGCGCGTTGGCGACAACGTAAGTTCCGTACGCTGGAACATTTTCCCATTCCTGCCGATCTGTTGCCCGGCTCTCTCATCATGAGTCGGACCCGGTGTGGCAAGGCCACTTGCCATTGTGCCCAGGGAGAAGGGCATGAAGCTTGGACTTTCACTTTTATGTCGGACGGCAAACAACGGGTGGAACGGATCCCCAGGGACTGGGTCGAGGAGGTGCGACAACGGGTGAAAGCGGGACGTGAGTTTCAAGATGCCGTGCGCGAAGTGCTCACCGCCAACGCCGAGTTGTTGATTTTGTCCCGCAAGCAGCAGCGCAAACGACGCCGGTGAAAACCCCTACGCCGCGTCGACTGCTTCGCTATGTGACGCGGTGCTTGCGGTTGGGTCGCTACCTGGCCCATCCCGGAGACGGCAGACCGCAACCTCAGATTCCCGCTCGTGTTCTGCTTTGGGCTCTGGTCTTGGGTCGCTTACTACGCGAACCCAGCTTTCACGGGGTGGAACAGTTGGTACGCTCTTCGGCGTGCCGAGCTCTGGGCGTGTATCAAAGTTTCGGAGATGACGCGCTGAGTTATTTCACCGAGCGCTTGGATCCCGCTCGCACCCGAGCTGCACTGATCGACACCCTGCGTCGCGCCAAGCGCAACAAAGCCTTCCAGAATTCTCCCTTCCTGGGACTGGCCATTGACGGAACCACCGCCGGGCGGAGTAGCAGCCAGGGATGTGCGCTGTGTCGACCCCGGCATAATGCGAAAAAGGAAGTGATCGGCTATGCCCATCAACTCGCCACCATCAGTGTGGTGGGCACAGGTTTGTCGCTTCCCTTTGATGCCGAACCTTATGGGCCCGGCGACAGCGAATACGCTGCCGGACAACGTCTCCTGGTGCGCGCGGTCAGCCAGTTGGGCGCTCGCTTTGCCGACTACCTGGTAGTCGATAGTGCATACTCCACCGCCCCCTTCCTACATGCCGCCGGTAGAGTTGGCCTGCACGTCGTGGCACGCCTCAAAAGTAATCTCCCGGAGTTATCCCGCGCCGTAGAAAAGCGCTTCCGCTCCCAACCTCCCACCCGCGTTCTCCACGAGCATCACCAACGCATCGAGATCTGGGATGCCGACGACTTCGATCCCTGGGAAACTCTCCACTGGCCCACCGTGCGTGTGATTCGCTATCGCCAACACAAACCAGACGGCTCCGTCGTGCAGGCCGACTGGCTGACGGACTTCTCCTCGCGCCAGGTGCCGAGCCTTTCTCTTTATCACATGGCGAAGAGCCGTTGGGAGATTGAAAACCAGGGCTTCAATGACGCCAAGAACCGCTACGGGTTCGAACATATTTGTCATCATCACGCCAACAGCGTGCTGATCAGTTGGCTGCTTAGCTTGCTTGCCATGGTCATTGAACGCCTCTATCGCCTTCGTTACCTCCATCGAGGCAATCATCCTGTGCGCTCGGCCGAGCAATTGTGCCGCTTGTTCTGGCTTAGTCTGTCGCGTCCACTTACTCCCAACCCCGGTTGAAGCTGCTGCGACCGGCTACCTTCCGTTTCGCAGGTTGGCTCCCCCATCCTTTAGTCCACTCACCCTCGACCCGGGGACGGAAAACTATTCCTTCCCAATAGCACCGCCATCTCGAAGGCCGCTCCGATCCCTCTCCCCACCGTCCTTGGCCACGCTCGCACCTTTTCAAAATCAAAAGTTCCGAAATCGCTGACCCTGCACCGTCACGTTTGACCCAATATCCCCAACGTGTTATAAACATCCGTTTTGCGCTGGGATGCCGGGGGGAGATCTCCGCCGTATCAGCATGCCTTTCCCCGACAGATTCCGGCGCAAACTCCGAACGCGGCCAAGCTGCAACCCTTCTTCAGGTCTTGAGGTGGAAGCGTGCTCGGAACTCCGTTGACAATTCTGGCTGGCATTGCAGCGGAAAGTGGTTCCTGAACGGTTTCATAGATTCCTTATAAGACTCTCGGAGGTTTTCTTATGCGCACCTGGCTCGCCACGTTTGCGTTCCAAGGACGCGGTCTGGTCACCGATCTCATAAAAAAGATTTCGGCGGTTGCCGCTCTGCTTTGCATTAGCGCCGTTGCTGCACTGGCTCAGCCCTCAACCGAGGCGGGCGGCGAGGCTTCCCTGAAACTGCCTGACCTTTCTCAGGTCTCATTCCTGAACGGCGCAATCAATGGCCACAATCTGCTGCTGATCGGCATCCTCTTCTGTCTCTTTGGACTGAGCTTCGGCATGGTCATCTACATGCGCCTGAAGAATCTTCCCGTGCATCGCGCCATGCGGGAAATTTCCGAGCTGATCTACGAGACCTGCAAAACCTATTTGCTGACGCAGGGCAGATTCATCCTGTTCCTGTGGGCGTTCATTGCGGTCATCATTCTGCTTTATTTCGGCGTTCTGCAGCATATGGAAGCCATGCGCGTGGTCATCATTCTCGCCTTCAGTCTGGTCGGCATCGCGGGCAGCTACGGCGTGGCCTGGTTCGGCATTCGCGTGAACACGTTCGCCAACTCGCGGACGGCATTCGCCTCCCTGCCCGGCAAGCCGTATCCCGTGTACCAGATTCCGCTCGAAGCCGGCATGAGCATCGGCATGATGCTCATCAGCGTGGAATTGCTGATCATGCTCTTCATCCTGTTATTCGTTCCTGGCGATTATGCGGGACCGTGCTTCATCGGCTTCGCCATCGGCGAATCGCTGGGCGCGGCCGCCCTACGCATTGCCGGAGGCATCTTCACCAAGATCGCCGACATCGGCTCCGACCTGATGAAGATTGTCTTCAAAATCAAAGAAGACGACGCGCGCAACCCCGGCGTGATCGCCGATTGCACCGGTGACAATGCCGGCGATTCCGTTGGACCCTCCGCCGATGGCTTCGAAACCTATGGCGTAACCGGCGTGGCCCTGATCACCTTCATTCTCCTCGGAGTGAGCCAGCCCACTGTGCAGGTGCAGTTGCTGGTCTGGATCTTCGTGATGCGCGTGATGATGCTGGTAGCCAGCGCGCTCTCTTACTTCCTGAACAGCGCCATCGCCAAGGCAAAGTACGGCAACGCGAACGAGATGAACTTCGAAGCTCCGCTCACCTCGCTGGTTTGGATTACCTCGCTGGTCTCGATTGCGCTCACCTATCTGGTTTCGCGTTTCATCATCCCCGACCTCGGCGGCGACGGCACGCAGTGGTGGAAGCTGGCAACCATCATCTCCTGTGGAACGCTGGCAGGAGCCGTCATTCCGGAGCTGGTAAAAGTTTTCACCTCCACCGAATCGCGGCACGTGCGAGAAGTTGTCATCTCCGCGCAGGAAGGTGGAGCCTCGCTCGGAATTCTGTCCGGATTCGTGGCCGGCAACTTCTCCTGCTACTATCTGGGCCTCGCGATGATGATTCTGATGGCGGTCGCCTATTCCATGAGCACGATGGGCTTGGCAGCGGCCGCAACCATGCTGGCGCCCGCCGTCTTCGCGTTCGGTCTGGTCGCCTTCGGATTCCTTGGCATGGGCCCGGTCACCATCGCAGTCGATTCCTACGGACCGGTCACCGACAATGCGCAGTCCGTCTATGAGTTGTCGCTGATTGAGCAGGTGCCCAACGTCGAAGCGGAGATCAAGAAAGATTTCAATCTCAACGTCAATTTCGAGCGCGCGAAATACCTGCTCGAAGCCAATGACGGTGCAGGCAACACCTTCAAGGCAACCGCGAAACCCGTCCTCATCGGCACTGCCGTCGTCGGCGCGACCACCATGATTTTCTCCATCATCATGGCGCTCACCCACGGTCTCACCGCTAACGTCGACAAACTTTCGCTGCTGCACGCTCCCTTCTTTCTCGGCCTGATCACCGGCGGCGCCATGATTTACTGGTTCACCGGAGCATCCACGCAGGCCGTGACCACGGGCGCTTACCGCGCGGTCGAGTTCATCAAAGCCAATATCAAACTCGAAGGCGTGACCAAAGCCTCGGTCGCCGACAGCAAGAAAGTGGTCGAGATCTGCACCAAATACGCGCAAAAGGGCATGCTGAACATCTTCATCGCCGTTTTCTTCGGCACGCTGGCATTCGCGTTTGTCGAGCCGTTCTTCTTCATTGGATATCTGATTTCGATTGCGATCTTCGGCCTCTACCAGGCCATCTTCATGGCCGATGCCGGCGCGGCCTGGGACAACGCCAAGAAAATCGTGGAAGTCGAAATGAAGCAGAAAGGCACACCGCTGCACGATGCCACCGTGATCGGCGACACCGTCGGCGATCCTTTCAAGGACACTTCTTCCGTGGCCCTGAATCCGGTGATCAAATTCACCACGCTGTTCGGATTGCTGGCCGTGGAACTCGCCGTGAATCTTTCTCAGAGAGATAACGGCGCCACCATTACCAACGTGCTGGCCGCCGTCTTCTTTCTTGTCTCTTTCTTCTTCGTCTACCGCTCGTTCTACGGAATGCGAATCCGCTCGGGCGGCGCGGAGTAGATTAAAGGCACTGGGTGCCCCATTTCTCGCGTCCTTTGCGAGAAGTGGGACACTTGACGGCGAGATTCTCCCACCTAAGAGCCCACCGACGTCCCCCCAAAACATTTTGCATTCCCTTCCCCACTCCCCCACGTATAGGTAAAGTGAGGCGGTCAGAGAGCTTGGCTATGGCAGAGCCCGTTCCCGCAGAAGAAGCTGCGGAGGTCGCCCTGGGCGACTTTGCGGAGATCGTGCGCCGGCACCAGTCCATGGTGTTCAGCATGGCCCTGCGTTTCCTGGCCGACCCGCCCGCCGCCGAGGAATTGGCCCAGGATGTCTTTATGCAGCTGCATGCCAAACTGAACACGCTGAAGTCGCCCGAACACGTTGTCTTCTGGCTGCGCAAGGTGACCAGCCATCGCTGCATCGATCGTCTGCGTCGCACCCGGATGCCGCAGGTAAGCCTGGACGATTTACCGGAGTCTGCGGGGCTTGAGTTTTCTACGGACGTGCAACCTGCGGATCCGTTTCTGTCCCGCAGGCTGCAGCAACTGGTTGCGTCGCTGCCCGCGAAGGCACGGCTGATGGTGATCCTGCGCTATCAGGAAGATTTGTCGGCGGACGACATTGCCGGAATTCTGGATATGCCCGCAGCGACTGTCAAGAGCCATCTGCAACGCGCGCTCGCCATGCTGCGCGACAAAGTAGTGCGCACGATGGGCGAAGTGAGGACAGACACGTGAGATCAGACAGGTAAGCTCCGTCACGTGAGATCAGAAGTCGGGCAAAGAAGTGAGATCGAAAAAGCTGCAATGGGAGAACGAACTCTATGACCCATTTCGAGGATGAGCTTAAGGACGCACTGCGTCGTCAGAAGCCACCAGACGGTTTTGCCGCCCGCGTCCTGGCTCGTGTAGCCGAGCAAGACTCGCGTCCGGCGAAGCGCACGTGGCGTGATTCGTGGCTGAATATCTTCGCTCAACCCTTTGCTCCAGCGAACCTGCTCCACTGGGCGACTGTAGCCGCTGTCGCGGCGGCGCTGGTCGTGGGCGGAGTCCACTATCGCAATGTCCAGGTCCAGCGCGAACGCGCTCAGGGAGAAGCCGCGAAAGCGCGTCTGCTTCTGGCTCTGCGCATTGCCGGAAGCAAGCTGCAACTGGCGAAGGCCAGAGTCGACCAGATCAACTCCGCCCCGATTAATCGCAGAGAAGTCAATTCAGATCAGCTTCATTCCGATCCATCGGCGAACCAGCAAGAAAGGGAGTAAGCGCATGAGAGAGCACATGAAAATGAAAACCGTAATAAATGCAAAGCTCGATACAAAGCTGAGCAAGCGAAATCCCATACCGTCGCTTGCTCTGCTGTCCGCGATGTTACTGGCGCTGCCGCTGTGTGCGCGGGCGCAGGACATCAAACTTCCCGCCGATGTCCAGAAACTTTCAGCTAAGGCCAAAGAAACCGTCGAGGTCAACATGGAGGGCCCCATGCTCCGCTGGGCGGCCAAGTTTCTCAACGCCGAAGACTCGGATGAGAGGCAAGCGGCAAAGCTTGTCGCTAACCTGAAAGGCATCTACGTGCGCAGCTTCGAGTTCTCCAAGGAAGGCGAGTACTCCGCTGCGGACGTGGAATCCCTTCGCGCCCAGGTACGCACGCCGGGATGGAACAAAGTAGTCGGGGTGCGCAGCGAGACCGACGGCGACAACGTGGACGTTTTCTTCAAGCTCGAGGAGGACAAGATGGCGGGCATCGTCATCATCTCCGCCGAGCCCAAGGAACTGACGTTCGTCAGCATCGTGGGACCCATCGACGTTGACCAGCTAGCCGACCTGGGAGGCGAGTTCGGCATCCCGAAGCTGAACCGCCGGAGCCTGCCGAAGTCGAATAAAGGAGATCAAAAGTGAAAATCTTTTTGCGCAACCTCGCAAGCAATCTCCCCGGCAATCTCCTGCGCGGGCTTCGCAGCAATCGCCGCGGCGCTCAGCTGCGCGCGCTTCCCGGCGCGCTCCTGTTCGTGGTCTGCGCCTGCGCGGTTTCGTTTGCCGGCGATCCCGATCCTTCCAGCGGCTTTCATGGCCACGAGTTCAACGGCGTCGTCCACGCTATCGAAGACCACTACGGAGTGCGCCACATGCGCATCCCATTCCTTAGCCTCGCCATGTCGTTCGCCGCTCGTCCCGCAGGGGTCAGTGGCATCAGGCTCGCGGTCTTTGAGGACTTCCACCCGTCCCTGGCCAGCATGCACGCGGGCGCAAGTGAAGACCTGCAACACGTGGTCGAGCACTCGCTTGGCCCCGACTGGCACCTGTTCGTCCGCACCCGCACCCAGGACGACTCCGACGATACCCTCATCTACGTGAACCTCGGCGAGGCCAGGCTGCAAATGATGATCGTCACCATCGAACCCGACGAAGCCACCGTGGTGGAGATGAACCTCAGCGACCGCGCCCTAAAAAAGTGGCTCGACGAGCCCAAAGAAAGCGCGGAAGACAATTCCGGTCACCATCACCATCTCGCCGAAGACTGATCGCTGACTGCGGGCGTCGGAGTGCGGGCTTCGGGCTTCAGCTTTCAGGCTTCGGCCGAGCATCGTGTTCCTGCGCGCCTTCACGACTGGGGACCCACCATTGATTTCGGGCGAAATAAACTCTGGACGGGCTTGCGGCATGGGTCGAAGGCTCGGTCGTATGATGGATGAAGGGTACCTCCCGGCTTTGCCTAACAAGCATCATAAAACCCTCCATTTTTTAGGCAACACTCAAAGTTTTTAGGCAAGCAGCCGACTAACGGCGAGGACGACGAGGCGGACAGGTTGACTATCTTTCCCTTTTCTTGGAAACTTCATTCGAGCACACGCCTTTTCTGATGGCGGCGTCACTGCATTCGAGAACTTCCCCAATATCTTCATTTTCGCCCTCGATACCACCTGATGGAGTTCCATACACGTCGTAAAATTCTCCTGAGAGTGGGCTTCCGAGCCGTCACTGGCTGAAGAAGTTCTGAACGAAATCGCATAATTCACCTGCTGGATGGAGTTACCCACCTCTACTGAACTGTTCAATAGTCGAAACGCAGACGATTACACCCGTCAATGTCGCTTGGAGGCGTTTCGTGATTGCTTCCTTCGAACATCTTTGCGACAATGCGCTGCATTCTTGCAATTTATTGAGACGCGTTGATGAGCCCTTTTTCACCGCCGCTGACTGGCGATCCTGAAGTGCCGGTCAATCTCCCACCTGACCGTGAAATCGGGTCATTATGGCGACGGATCGTCGCACTCCTGATCGACTCGATCGTGGTCGGAACAGCCGGAACTTTGATTGCTCTGCCGTTCTTCGATTTTTTCTCACACCTCGGAGCTTGGGGACGCCTTGTGGGATTCTGCCTTGCTGTTCCATATTTTGTCCTGCTGAACAGCCGAATTGGGAAGGGGCAAACACTAGGGAAACGTGCGATGCATCTCCAAGTGGTCAATGCCAGTGGCGAACCGATATCCGTATCGAAGTCGTTCATAAGATACCTCGTGCTCGGTGCGCCATTCTTCCTCAACAAGCTCACGCTACCGATCACCCGTACTCCTGAGATTGTGATGTACCTTCTGACCACCGTTGTTTTTGGACTGGGGGCGATTACCATCTACCTCGTCCTGTTCAACCGCAGAACTAGACAAGGTGTTCATGATTTGGCGGCGGGGAGCTACGTTGCGGATGCAGACAAATCGGGGGCTTTGGTCGTCCACCCGATTTGGAGGGGGCACTGGGTGGTTCTGTGTGCATTGGTTGTGGTGGCAGTCATCGGCGGCAAGGTTTTAGAATCAAAGCTCACGAAGCTTGCCGATTTCCCAGCCATGTTGGCGGATGTACGTGTGGTTGAGGATATGGATCACGTCCAATCCGTAGGCGTAAGCGATTTGACGTGGACACCTTCGTCAAGTGCCGAGAAGACGACAATTTACGTTGTAAATGTGTTCTGGTCAGGGCAGCAAAACCAAGAAGAAGGATTCGCAATACAAGTCGCATCACGAATTCTGGAGAACAATCCGCACGTGGCGAATCGAGATCGACTGCGGATCGTAATCATCCGTGGCTACGATCTCGGTATCGCTCAAGCTCAACGAAGCAATCCGTTCGAAGACTCACCTGCGAATTGGAAGGCGAAGCTTCAGCCTGTTGCTGAATAGAGGGTGCCGATTCGTATTTCGCAGAATGAAAATCGTCAAACAGTTCCTTGCGGCTGTGTTAGCGTGTGGTCTCGCTGCCAGTGTTGTCGTCTACTCCGCCAGGTACGTCGGATTAACAATCGATGCACTCACACAGCGAGCGATCATTCTCCACGTCGGCCCCCTCCCCTATCCGAATCTTTGGAATCATCACGTTAGCGGGAAATTCCCCGCAAATCCGGATTTCGAAGAGCTTAGATACTATTGGAAACAAAGGACTTAGGTGCGCAAGCCGTCGGCCTCTGCCAGCCGTTTCGCGGCCTACCACGGTTGACGCCGACCGCACTGCGGAAATTCTTGTTAGCGAAGTTCCTTCTGCGACCGCTGAAGAGTTAGCCGCGAGCCCCCGGGATTTTTAGGTTCGAGGTGCCCACCCTTTCGCAGAGAACGCGAAAGGATGGGGCACCGTCGGTCGTGGTAGGCGCACGGAAAAACAAAGGCGAAAGGATGGGCCACCCCCGGCTTAGGAGCGCTCCCAAATAATCTCCTTGACCGGGGTCCCGTTTGCGACTACATTTATGTGTTCCAAAAGGACATTCGGAAGCTCCTGGGCCGGGATTTTTGATGTTTCTGCGCCGTGGGGAGCCAAACCCAGAAAATCGAGCATCTTTGATGTCCCGTGGTGCATCTATTCATGTGAGCTTTAGCACTCATTCCTGCACAACCTATTTGTTATCAGTGGCTTAGGTAGTTTGCCGGGAGTTCGGCCACGACTCAAGGGGCCAAGGAAAGACGGCGAAAGCCCGCAAATTCATAAGTAAGGAGAAATAAAGCATATGCGCTCTGATCGTGTGTTTGATGCTTTACAGACGCTTCGCAACCGGTATATGCTGTGTCAGCTTGCCTCCAAGGCCACGCGGAAGTTCCACCGGCCAAGCACCAGAATTCCGGAAACCATGAACGACGTGTTCTCTCGGATTGCAGGCTCACAACGGCAGGAAGTTCTGTCGGAACCAGAGAATTTTGCTGAGGCACAACGGCGGGCTGCGTAACTCAGCCCCGCCTTTCCTGCCTGGTGGTTTTTTGTCTTCCCTGAATACCCTTCCTTTCGAAAATCTCCCGTGGACACTCACGCATACGTCAAGTGCACGGGTTTAGGTGAATCATGACCATTGCTGAACTGAAAGAAAAGAACATCACCGAGCTGACCAAGATCGCAAGGACCTTGGACTTGCCCGGTGCCAGCGGGCTCCGCAAACAAGATTTGATCTTCAAGATTCTGCAGGCGCAAAGCGAAAAAGAAGGCCACATTTTCGCCGAGGGCGTGCTGGAAATCCTGCCTGACGGCTACGGCTTTTTGCGCTCTCCCGATTACAACTATCTGCCCGGCCCGGACGATATTTACGTTTCGCCATCGCAGATCCGCAAGTTTGATTTGAAGACGGGCGACACAATCAGCGGCCAGGTGCGGCCTCCGCATGAGGGGGAGAAATATTTTGCGCTGGTGAAGATTGAGGCGGTGAACTTTGAATCGCCGGACGAAGCGCGCAACAAGATTCTGTTCGATAACCTGACGCCACTCTATCCGCAGGAGCGCATCAAGCTCGAGACTACGCGCGAGAACGCCAGCGCCAGAGTGATGGACCTGCTTACACCACTTGGTAAGGGACAGCGTGGGTTGATCGTTTCTCCGCCCCGCGCGGGCAAGACCATGCTGCTGCAAAACGTGGCGAACTCGATTACGGCGAATCATCCAGAAGTTGTGCTGATGGTGCTGCTCATCGACGAGCGGCCGGAAGAAGTTACGGACATGCAGCGGTCGGTGAAGGGCGAGGTGATTTCTTCAACATTTGACGAGCCCGCCGCGCGCCACGTGCAGGTTGCGGAAATGGTGATCGAGAAGGCTAAGAGATTAGTTGAGCACAAGCGCGATGTGGTGATTCTGCTGGATTCGATCACGCGACTGGCGCGCGCTTATAACACGATTGTCCCGCCTTCCGGCAAAGTGCTTTCGGGCGGCGTGGATTCGAATGCGCTGCAGAGGCCGAAGCGCTTTTTTGGGTCGGCGCGAAACATTGAAGAAGGTGGATCGCTGACGATTATTGCGACGGCGCTGATCGATACCGGGTCGCGAATGGATGATGTGATCTTTGAAGAGTTCAAGGGCACGGGCAATTCGGAAATCATTCTGGAGCGCAAGCTGGTCGACAAGCGCGTTTTCCCGGCCATCGACATTCAACGTTCGGGCACGCGTAAGGAAGAGTTGCTGATTCCGAAAGAAGACCTGCAGCGCATCTGGGTGCTGCGCAAGGTGCTGAATCCGCTGTCTCCGGTGGAGGCGATGGAACTGCTGGTGGAACGACTGAACAAGACGAAGGCAAACAGTGAATTCTTGGCGAATATGAGCGCGTTGTAACGCGGCTGCAGTAAACCAGGCTAGAGAAGATCAAGCAACAGAAACCGAAGGCCAGTGCCTATGCTCTGGCTTTTGGTTTTCACCGGAGATCTAGAGGCTATCTCATAAACGGCCGAACAGGAGCGAAACCTCAGAGGCTAAAGCTTGCATCTTTATCGGCTCGACAGGTCACGGCTGGAAGAGGCTGCAGAAAGAACTAATCGCAGATGCAAAATGCGACCACAGGGGGCTGAAGCCCGCGCTAATTCTAGAGGCTTAACGCGGCGCTGAAGCGCCGCTCTTCCACGGTATTACTCGCATTCGTGAGTTTTTCTGCAACCTCCGGAAGCCGTGCCCTTCCCGAACACCTTTATGAGACGGCTTCCAGTCCTTTCCGGTCCTTGGCAACGCTTTTTCTCTGCCAAGGGCTCGACGTATAATTTTCATCGATCAAGTCTTCTGATTTGACGACCGAAAATTCGGCTGGGTCGAGGAGTCCCGTGTTCATTCACTTTATCCGCAGATTTTTTCTGGTGGCTGCATTGATGGTCGCAATCGCGTTGCCGGTTTGGGCGCAGCGGCAGAGCGCCACGCCGCCCGCTCCTCCGGGCGACAGGAACGGCTTGGGCACCGCGCCGGCGGACGAAGACGATGCCAGCGCACGGCTCGCCCACGACATGGCTAAGAAGGCTAACCTTGAACGCCACGCCGCCATCAAGAGCGACACGGAAAAGCTGCTGAAACTGGCGGTTGAGTTGAAAGCGTCCGTGGAAAAGTCGAACGAGAACCTGCTTTCGATGGACGTGGTGAAGAAAGCGGAAGAGATCGAGAGGCTGGCGCATAGTGTGAAGGACAAGATGAAGGGACCGAACTGAGGAGCCGTCATCAATGTCATCATCCTCGCCGGGACGTTTCTGCCCAAACGGGCTGAAGAATTTGCCCGGCAGGAACGTTTCTCAGCTCTGTTTTTCGTGAGGGAACGTTCAGCACCAGCGGCAATCAGACTCCCGCTGCCCCGGCCAGCGGGCCGGTGAACTACACCGTGGATGGTCTTGCTTTCGTTTCTGGCGGCGGGGGCACGCTCGACTGTAGTCCGTCCGACATGCAAACCAGCTCCACATCCACCAATACGAGCCTCACGGTCACGCCGGGTACGAGCGTGACGGCGGCAACGCTGATGTTTACGGGGTGCCAGTAAGGCTCGACGAAAGCAACCGTTACGATTGGGTGACGCGGGTCGCGATCATGGAGACGGTGCGCTGGGCCGCGAGAGCTGCGCCTTCCTGCCATCCGATGATGTGGCTGCAGTGATCTCCGGCGAAGTAGATGCGATCGTCGGGGACGATGAGCTCGCGGTAGGGTCCGTCGTAGTACTCGGCTTCCTTCGCCGGCGGATAGTCCGGCCCGCGGGTAACCCACGAACCCAGGTTATAAGGCACTTTGCCCCAGGACATGTACATCGGCTTTTCAAGTTCTTTGCCCTTGCCGGGATGCAGCTTTTCGACCGCGGCTTTGGAGGCGGCGATCTTGGCCTCAGTAGTGGGCAGCTTGCCGAAGTCGTCCCAGTTTTCCATGCCGTAGCCGGAGACGACGACTCCGCGCTTGGACATCAGCCTGGCGCTGGGATACCAGACCACGCTGATCGGGCCGGTCGTGAAAAACGACATGCCGCCGTAGATCTCGTCGCCGTCCTGCTCCCAGAAGCGGCGTGACTCCCAGGCAACTTTGTAGGCGGAATCGTAGACGACCGGCTCAATCGCGGATTTCACGCGCAGGGCGAGATCGTTCGGGATGGTTCTGAGAATGGGGAGCGGGAGGGTGCAAATACAATAGGCCGCCTCGATGGAGTTGACAGGGCCGGATTCGCCTTTGCGGTAGAGCACGCGGACGCCGTTCGTGGTTTTCCTGATTTCGGTGATCGGAGAGTGATAGCGGACGAGCTTGCCCAGGGAGTGGGCGAAGGCGTAGGGGATGCGGTCCATACCGCCGACGGGCTGGAGCATGGTGGGCTGCATGTCGAGGAGCTCTTCAAAAAGGATGGGACGGTAGAACTTCGATTTGAGCAGGTCGGAAAATGGAAGCGGAGGGAGCGGAACTTCGACTTGATCGGCGGCGCCGGGTAATTGCTGGTCACCGGAGCGTGAGGAGCCCTGGTATTGATAATCCTTCCGCAGGAAGCCATAGATTCTGAGAAAATCCAGCACCGCGGCGTGGTCGTCTGGGGTGAACTCCTGATCGAGCGCGCCTTTTTGCACACATTTGGCCAGCAGTTCGGAAACATGGCCGCGAGTGTCGTTGATGGCCTGACCCTGGCGGATGGGTTTGCCGTCGAAGACGTTGTCGTTTTGCAGCAGGGTGCGGCGGGAGGAATTTACTTCGACTTCGAGTTCCACTCCCAGCTCGCTGCAATAACCCAGCATGGTTTTGTGGATGGAAGGCAGACGCGCGGGACCGCAGTTGAAGTAGTTGCCTTCGTCGAAGGCGCAGTTTTGCGTGGTTCCGTCAGTGAAGACGAGCTTCGATCCGCGGCGCAGAGTCCAGTTACGGCCACCGGGACGCTCGCGCGCTTCAAGAACAGTGCAGTCGAATCCGGCTCGGCGCAATTCGTAGGCGGAGACCAGTCCGGCGATACCGGCGCCGAGAATGACGACTTTGGTCCCGCGGCCGGTGGAAGGAGGCAGGGGGAGATCTTTCTGCTGTTCAGTTTCGACCATACCCAGAAGGCCGAGGGAGTGCATCGTCATGAAAGCTGCACCGAAGCCGCCGGCGTGGGCTATTTTGGCGATGAAATCGCGTCGGGTGAGGGGCATGGAGTGGTGGGTCGCTTTCTTAGTGGCTAGTTTCCAGTTTCTGTTATGGGCTAGCGAGTTTTATTGTTTTTGCTCGGGCAATTTCGCAGATGTCCACCGAGTTTTTTCTCTGAGTATCTTTATCTTGGTCTCGGAATATTTTTTTCGATTGAGGTAAGGTATCACGGCTTGCTGGGTCGGGGGCGTACGTATGTATGGATGGGAGGGATTTGTTATTTTGAATTTTGAGATTCGCGATCCGGCGAGCGGACCTCGCCTGTATTCTGCGAGCGCTGAGGATCTGGCGGCACAGAAGGCGAGCTGCGCTCGCCGGACGGGCACGAGTGCCCGTCCCCACACGTCAGGTGGTTTGGGCGCAGAACTCGGCGATCATCGGAAGTAGCTGGCGGCTGGCTTCCAGCTTGGGTACGAAAGCGTCGACGGAATCCAATGCGCGTGATGGGACATCGCTGCCCGAGAGCAGGATAACCAGCAGTTCCGGCCGCAGGCGCTTTATCGCGAGAGCGACCTCGTCGCCGTTCATTCCGGGCATCTCGTAGTCGACGAGCACCGCGTCACACTTGCACATGGTCGCAAGGCGGAGGCCCTGCTGGGCCGAAGCTGCGGTCAGGACGGCGTATCCGGAGCGTTCGAGCAGAGCTTTCTCGTAGCGCAGGATGGCTTCGTCGTCGTCGATGCACAGAATGACTCTTTTCGTGATTGGAGCAATTGGGGTCACTATTGGCCTCCTGCCAAGGTCAGGGCCGCGACTCGCTGGTGTGCGCATGCGACTTTTAAGTTAGATGCCATCATGGGATGGTGCGTTGCAGAGGGGAAACGTATCAAGCGCCTTACCAAGCTCCCAACATATTGATTATAAATGACTTACTGTGCGCCACCCGAAATTCGACGCTCAAAGTTCACAACCGAAGAAATTAAAGATCTCCACATTACACCCAGTTAGGTGCGGTCGACGCTGCGGTATTGGATGGCTTCGGCGATGTGTTTGGGCTCGATCGGATCAGGCCCCCTCCAGGTCCGGCGATGGTGCGGGCAACTTTGAGGATGCGGTCGTGAGCGCGGGGAACCGAGGTCCTGTGATTATTTGGCCGTCTGGTGGGTGCGCCCTTATCGCATCTCGGCTTCGATTTGTTCGGCGGAGTACGGCACTCCTGAGGTCAGCAATTCCGAACCTTCCTTCGTGATCAAGTACATATCCTCGAGAAAGAATCCTTGACCATCTGCCGACGCGATGGGTTCGAAATTTATCGTCATCCCCGCGGGCAGCATGGCCGGAGGTCGAGCCGCGACCAGATTCGTGGCATGGATTTGCCAGAAGGGCACGTTCTCGCGCTTTGACCACGAATCGATCGCATGCTGCGCAAGAGGGCTCTTTGCCGAGGCCTGGTGTCGCAGCAGTTCCGAGCGCCACGCCTCAAAGACGTGATCGACGGTGACTCCTGCCCGCAGGGCTGCGGCACCGGCGTGGTATGCAGACACAAAAATGACCCAGGTTTCGCGTTGATCGTCGCTGTAATGGCCCGAAACGGGCACCGTGCGGCCCAAGTCCCCTTCGTAATGCTGCCACTCGCAACCGACATCTAGGCGAACCAAATCTCCGGCTCGCATCGGGGTATTGAGATGGTCGTAAAGAGCCATGGAAAAGAATGGCCGCGGAAATACGGCATTCTCTCCCGCCATCGACCAGGGCCAAAAATCGGTTCCGTGTGCGCCAGACATCCAGCACGCGTTCTCCACGGTCGATTCGACGATCCGCTGAGAGATGCCTGGACGAATCGCATGCATACCCGCCAGCAGAGCAGTGACCGTGGATTTTGCCGCGGAACGAAGCGCTACCATTTCTGCAGGATCCTGCACAAACATCAGCGCATTTAAATTATCGCTGACTTCCTTCACCTCGAACGACGGGTACTTATGCAGAATCCCCTGTATCCACAGTGGAGCTTCAGGAGCTTTCCCAATTAGCAGGGATGCCGGCAGTTCAGGATATCCGGATGGATCATCGGCATAAAAAATGCGTGGCACCGACGCGGCCTCGCGCGACAGAAATCCGTCGAGCTCGGACCAGTTCACAACATGATCGATGCCCAGACGCTTCTCGGCATCCGGACCGGGCAATACTTCGAGCTCAAGTCCACTCTTCTGAAACGGAGGATGGTCAGGTAGGAAAAGCCATGACTCTCCCGATTTACCCTCGATCGCCAATAGTGCGCCAACCGTGTTCTCGAGTCCGGTAAGGTAATAGAAGTAGGGATCTTGGCGGTATCCGTCTGCCGCGATGTCCAATCGTGACAGGGCGTGAACAATCAGGACGCCGTCCTGAAACACGCCGGCGGCGCGCTTCCGGCGCGCGCTCGTGGTTGCGTTGTCGATTGCGCCGAGGAAGGTGGCCATCAACAGAACCGAGGCGATCAGGCAGGTGTTTCGCATGGTCGCATACCTTACCACGCAGCGATGGACCAGGCAATTTGCAGTTTTCTTATTGCCGTCGCGGTTCGCGAGCCTCCGCCTCACCTTACGCACAGTAGGTGCGGTCGAGGCTGCGGTATTGGATGGCTTCGGCGATGTATTTGGGCTCGATCGGGTCGGCACCTTCGAGGTCGGCGATGGTGCGAGCGACTTTCAGGATGCGGTCGTGGTAGCGTTTTGTAGAGCATGCGGAGGATCTGACCCGCTTGGCTGCGGTGCAGGCCTTGCGGACACACGAATGCGTTTTGCCTGGAGTGTTTACAGTACGCGGTTGGCGATCCGGCGGGCTGAGACGGATGTCACACAAGCGGCGGTGGAAATACGGGAAATGGGAGGGCCCATTCCAATCTGGATGGTCGTTGGCAATCCCCAAAGCTGCAGGCCGCTGGGAAAAATCCGGTCTCGCTCCGCTTGACCGGACAGCCGAGGCGGCTGTCGCCACATATTTCCCCGGGGCTGTCTATTCATGAGTGCATCCCAAACTGTCCTCACCTGGGCGTCTCCCCAGCTGAGGTACTACCCGTTCCGTTCCGAAATCCGGGATTCGTAGGGGTCTGCGGGTAGAATAGGGATCGTTTGGGGTAAGGTAGTAATGCTTCTATGAAAACGCGACTTCCCGACAATCGCCCGCACGATAAACTCGACCGGGAAGAATCGCAGCTATGGCGATGGATTCTTCTTTTCATGGTTCTGCTGGCGGCGGGATTCGCCGCGCTCGCCTGGGAGCGGTTGGAAACCCTGCCCTACCACCTGGGCCCGATGGCTCTGGGAGTGTTGCTGTTGTCTGTGCTTCTGGCGGTGTATGCCTACGGGCGGCGGCGGGAGGTCACCGAGCTAAAGACGCTGTTGCACGGCTTGCAGGAACACGTGGGCGCGGCTCCTTCGGAGGAGCAACTGGATCAGCTGAGCCAGGTGATCATGCGCTCGCAACGCAGCTTCAAGGAGCTCATCGACTCATTTGACGATGCGGCCTGCGCGGTTTCTCTGGATGGCACGCTGCGCACGGTCAACCGGAGGATCAGCGAACTGGCGGGGCAATCTTACCAGGGGCTGGTGGGGCAGAAGATTTACGATTTTATTGAAGAGCCAACCCGCGAGAGCGTGGAACAGGGCCTCGGAAGGTTTCTCGACAAGAAGCGCTGGGCGGGGACGGTGCGCGTTCGATTGAAGAGCAGCGGCCGCCCACTCTACTTCGAGTGCGTGGTCAACGCGATCGTGAAGGGCGACGAGATTGTGGGTGCGAGTGTGCTCGGGCGCGACGTCACCGAGCAGCGCGAGAAAGAGCTACGGTTCACCGAGTTGTTCGAGACCTTGCAAGAGGGAGTTTATTTCAGCACTCCCGAAGGCCATCTTCTCGATGCGAATCCGGCGCTGGTGGGAATGCTGGGATATACGAGGAAGGACGAGTTGCTCGCGGTGGATCCGGGAGCGCTCAGCCCGGACTCGACGGAGCCGGTTCTGGGACGCATGGTTTCCGATCGCGGAGGCCTGCGAACGCGCGAGGTGAAGCTGCGCCGCAAGGATGGCACGGCCGCCACATTTCTGGACTCTTCGCGGGCGGTGTGGGACACGGCGGGAAATATTATTCGCTACCAGGGCACGCTGGTGGATGTCACCGAGAAGCGAGCGATGGAGCGGCAGTTGCTGCAGCAGGAAGAGTTCCGGCGCCGGTTGCTGGAGAGCTTCCCGGATCTGATTCTAGTGGTGGACCTGGACGAGCGCTACACGTTTGTGAGCTCGCGGGTACGCGACCTGCTGGGCTATCAACCGGAGACTTTGCTGGGCAAAAAAATCTCCGAACTGGAGGATCACTCGCCGGAGCTGGCGTCGCTGTATCACGATGTGGCCTTGAGCCAGCAGGCGTTCGCCTCGACGGAATACGGCGCGCGGCACAGCGATGGAAGCTGGCGAACCATGCGAGCCTCGGCCAGCCAGCTGTTCGATGCCGAGGCGAAACTGA
>Ga0224561_1000014_pt1 | contig 23265 bp, 22 predicted proteins | sample CSU2metagenome_FD_180953 | JGI IMG/M metagenome (GOLD analysis project Ga0224561, IMG submission 180953) | Soil microbial communities from Bohemian Forest, Czech Republic - CSU2 | ecosystem: Environmental > Terrestrial > Soil > Temperate forest | place: Czech Republic: South Bohemian Region... | reverse complement strand
GCCCTGCTGAGGAGTCTTGATCGTCCCGTCGTTGATGCCGGCCACGACCGCGTCCGCGCCACGCTCGTAGGCTGCGATTTCGCTCTCCATCGCCGCCACGAGTTGCTTGCTGTTGTCGGAAGCGACCCGCGTGTTCAGGTCGCTCACGACGGATCGAAGTTGTGCCAATTGGGCTTTCCACTTATCCTGATAGCTCTGCATGAGTGGCCTGTTATCCATATTAAGCAGAGTGTCTTTCTCATAGCGGCGCAATTCGAGAGTCGCGATCTTGGCTTCATCGGCGAGCTGGGAGACTTTGGAGTCTCCGCGCAGCATGGAGACGGTCTCGTGGGTTACGGATTCCATGCCCCAGTACCCCGCAATGGCAACGACGAGGAGCAAAAACAGCACGACTCCGAATCCGAGGGCGAGCCGTTTTGCGATAGAGAACTTCTTCAACATACGGTTTGTTCCTTTCCGATCAGTTTCAATTGGCGCCGAAGCGCTAAATTTCTTTGTGTCTCAATCTTTGACTCACAATCAGTTCAATGCCTGGGCCTGCTCGGCAATGACCCCGCGCAGCAACGTGCTCACGTCGAGAATCAGCGCCACCCGGCCGTTATCGAGGATGGTCGAGCCGGAGACTCCCGGCACATCTTGAAAAAGTCTATCCAGGGGCTTGATGATGGCCTGGCATTCTCCCAGCAGAGTTTCCACAGCGATTCCGGCATGGCCACCCTCGCGATGGACGACGACCACGTTTTCGCGGGCGGGACGCTGCTTCGGCTTACCAAATAGCTCTCGCAGCCGGACATAAGGCAACGGCTCACCACGCAAGCTGATGACCCCGACGGTATCGTTCGAAATCTGGTCTGCCGGAAGCTCCACGCACTCGCTGATCATTTCGAGCGGAATCACATAGGTCTCGTGGTTGGCGATGACCGAGAAGCCGTCGATGATCGCCAGAGTGAGGGGCAGGCGAATAGTAATGGTGGTGCCCTGGCCTTCTGTGCTTTGGATCTCGATTTTGCCGCGCAACAGTTCGATGTTGCGGTGAACCACATCCATCCCGACGCCGCGTCCTGATAGATCGGTAACTTCTTCGGCAGTCGTAAAACCTGCTTTGAACACGAGACCGAACAGTTCCTGATCAGTGATCCTTTCGCCATCGGGCAGAAGATCGAGCGCGCGGGCCTTCGCCAGAATACGTTGCCGGTTGAAGCCCGCGCCGTCATCGGAGAGCTGAATGACGATGTTCCCCGCCTTATGGAATGCAGTGAGCGTCAGGAACCCGCACGGGTTCTTACCTTTGGCATGGCGAACTTTGGGGGATTCGATGCCATGATCTACGGCATTGCGGATCATATGCAGCAAAGGATCTCTGAGGTGCTCAAGGATGCGAGTGTCCACCTCGACGTCGGCACCCACGACCTCCAACCGCGCGAGCTTGTTGTGGCTTTGCGAGATATCACGGACGGAGCGGGCAAGCTGTTGAAACGAGGGTCCGACCGGAACCAGCCGGACGCCCATGACCTTCTCCTGAAGACTCTTCTGGAGGCGATCGCCCTCACGCTGCATTTCGAGAAGTTTGCTTCTGGCTTCGGTGTCAAGTTCTTCAATCGTGCGCCGGAGCCGGCCGTGCGCGATGGCGATCTCCCCGGTGAGAGTCAGCATGTCGTCGAGCTTCTGGATATCGACGCGAAGGGTGCGGTTCCGGGCGTCGAATGGTACAGAGCCCGGAACCGCTCTGGGGGAGGACACTTGGTCGTCAGTAAGGGCGACTGCGCGCGTAACCGTTTCCCGGCCGGCGGCGTGGCTGGCCATTACTTTCTTCAGTTCTTGATGCGACGGGCTAAGCTTGTCCTTGCCCTCGGCCGCCGCAGGAACAAGAGAGCGCAACGCATCCACGCCATGTAAGAGGAGCGAGATCAGCTCGCGTGAGATCGCGAGTTCGCGTCGGCGCAGAGCTTCCAGCAAGTCTTCCATCACATGGGCAAAACCCGCCAGTTGAGGAAAATCCAAGGCGGCGGCGTTACCCTTGATGGTGTGGGCGACGCGGAACATCTCATCGAGCAGTTCCAGATCGCCGGGATTGGTCTCGGCGGCAATCAGGTACTGCTCGGTCCGCTCAAGGCCCTCTTCGGACTCAGCCAGGAATGCGGCGACGACTTTTTCGCGATCAAAATCCATTGCTTCGCTTTCTCATTTCTAGATTCGCTGGCACAAGACAGCGCCATCCGCGGTGTTAAGGACGATCCTTCTCCCCTGCGTTCCCCCGGTTTCTTGCGCGGCCACGGGAATCCCCGCGTTTTTCATCAACCACAGAGCGGCGGCAACATTTTTGGCGCCCAGGCTTGCCGCATAACAATTCTCTTTCTGAAAGAGCGCCGAGCCGCCAAAGATCTTTGCCGTGAGATCCCGGGTCCGGCAACCAAGCCGCTCCAGTCTTTTCAGCAATTCGGCTGTCGCCACGTCTGCAAAGCGAAGAGAAGCGGGTTCCCCTTCCCGAGAGGCCGCAAGCAGGAAGTGATTCATTCCCCCGGCAAGATGACGTTTGTCCCAGAGGCAGATGGATACGCACGAACCCAGAATCGTCTTGATCTGACAGGGCTCCGCGCTGGCGTGCAACTGTCCAGGCAGCAAGTACATCAGCTGAGGCTTCCCGACGACGGGCACATTCGGGGATATGCCAAAGAACGTGTCGGGACGCGGCCGACGCGGATTTGGATTTGCCATTGCCATCAGAGCTGGTCCGACCATGCGCGTCCGTCATCAGTATGAAAAACTAGTTTTCGTCCGCGCGTACCGCCAACCTCGCTCTGCACCAGACGAATGCCGTTCATGTTCAGGAAGTTTGTAACAGCCTGAACATTGCGATCGCCCAAACAATCCCCGCCAGTTTTGAAGGTCACCGCAGGGAGCGAACCCCCGAAGATTCTGGCCTCAAGGGTTTTGGGCTCGGCGCCGAGGTCCAGCATTCGCTGAAGCAGTGCCGGGTTGGCCACGTTGGCATAGCGAGTGGCGCTCTCGCTGTCCTCGGGACCGTCGGGTAGCATGAAATGATTGGCACCCCCGATGAAGTGGGCGGAATCCCACAAGCAAAGAGCGACGCTAGAACCCAAGATTGTGCTGATGGCGAACGGTTGCGCGGCGGCGAAGATCTTGCCGGGAATCAGATAGTGCCGCGCGTGCTTATCGTCGAAAGCGTCCAGGATGCGCGGCAAATATTCGAGTGGCAGCACCGCGGGGTTGAACCTTTGTGTTTTTGATTTCTGGCTCATGTCTTAATTCTTTCTCTGCGTTTAGCGCGAGTGATACGGTTCAATTGCCCGGCCAGCGCAGTTCGACAGCACTTCACAGATTTCCCGATCCACGGCCTGGATTCCCGCCTTGTGCGCAAATAAGCGAAACAGCACGATCACCGCGCAGGGCGTACCATCGACCAAAATGGGCACCAATGCACTGACCGGATCATCAGTGGAAAGTAAATTCTCGTTCGACAATCTGAGTCGAAACACGGTTTTGCCACTGAGCACTTGCTTCAGTTTCGGCTCGCGGGCCACTTCAAGAACGGAGTGCTTGTTCGGGTCGACGCCGAACGACCAATAAAGCCACAGTTCCGAGCGTTTCTTGTCGACCTTGAAGACCGCAACTTCTTCCGTGCCAATCAGGTTCCCGGCAATTTCGCGAATGGCGTCCAGGGCATCGGCTTGATCGAGCGCATTCTGCAGCCGCATGCGGGCGGCGTACACCTTGGCCTGATCGCCGACATTCTGGGCCGGCCCTTTTCCTTCGAGCTCCCCTGGTGAGTTGGAAATATTGCTCATGCGTTCTCGAAACATCCTTTCCTGTGGATTCTTTTATTCCCCGAGATAGCCTTGGAGAAGCGTGACCAGCTCAAAGCTGTCGATTGGTTTGGTGATGTAGTCATTGCAGCCGCTCTGATAGCCGGCTTCCACGTATTCTTCTTCCCCGCGAGTGGTGACCAGAATGATGGGGGTTTCGCGCAAAGAAGTCTCAAGGCGCATGCGCTTGCAGGCTTCGAAGCCGTTCATACGAGGCATCACTACATCCATCAGCACAAGATCCGGCGCCTCGACTACAGCGCGCGAAATCGCATCCAGGCCATCCTTGGCCGTCACGCATTCGTAACTGGTGCGTTGTTTCAAAATCATCTCTTCCATCATCAGCGTGGTCGTCGAATCGTCCACGAGTAAGACCTTCTTAGGCATTGCGTAACCTCTTAAAGACCAGGTATTGGGGCAGATCTTTCGAGATCGGGCCTCGATCCCAAAGCTCTTAAGGCAATCGCCGGGCCAAATCGAATCGAAGGGAGAGTGCGCCGGAAGACATTGAAGACGCGCGGGTTAGCGAGCGCCTCCCCAGCACGCTGCGGAGCGTGACGGGTTTGAATTCTAGAAAGCGTTCCCGAAACCGAACTTGTCCCAGGAACGCGACCAAGACGATGAGGAGTGCGAGTCGTTCAGGTTAGATGCAGAGCCTTCAGCTTCTGATAGAGCGTGCTCTTGGCGATTCCCAGTCGTCTTGCGGTCTGTTCGACGTTCTGGTTCTCCTCGGAGAAAGCTGCGGAGATGTGAAAGCGTTCCAGTTCTTGCAGAGTCCACGCCGACTGGTAGGAGTTGAAACGCGTCTCGGGACCGGGTTCAAACGTTAGATCGCCCGGTTCCAAGACTGGGTGCTCGGTGAACAAGAGCGCCCTTTCCAGGACGTTGCGAAGCTCACGGATATTCCCAGGCCAGTAGTAGGAGCGCAGCCGCTCGACGGTTTTCTCCGAAAGTTCAGCACGAGGACGTGCCATGTCGGAGCAGATCCGAATCAGCAGAGAACGAGCAACCGCGGGGATATCATCCTGCCGTTCGCGCAGCGGCGGAATCGCGAGCGGCACGGTACTGATCCTGAAGTAAAGGTCGCTGCGAAAAACCTTGGTCTCGATCAGATGCCGCAGATCCTGATGAGTAGCCGCAATCAGGCGAACGTCGATGAAGCGATCGCGAACGTCGCCCATGCGGCGAAACTTCTTTTCCTCGACTACCTTCAACAATTTAGGCTGCACGTTGGGATCGATGTCTCCGATCTCGTCGAGAAAAATAGTGCCGCGATGGCCGACCTCAAGCAGGCCAAGCTTGGCGTTGACCGCCCCGGTGAACGCGCCTTTCTCGTGACCAAATAACTCCGATTCGAGGAATTCCCTTGTCAGTCCCGCACAATTCAGGTCGACAAAAGGATCGTCAGCGCGTGGGCCGTTTTCGTGAAGCCAGGTCGCCAGCACTCCCTTCCCCGTCCCGGTCTCGCCTTGAATGAGGACCGGGCTCTGGCTGTTTGCCACTTTGGAAGCGGCCTCGGCTAGACGCTTGATGGCCACGCTTTCTCCCAAGAATGGATTGAGCACGACCCGGCGTCGACGGGTGCTGTTGGCGAGCTGTTTCTGCTGATTCCGCGAGTTCTCCAAGACCTTGTGAACGATCATCAGCAGAGCGGAGGGTTCGACAGGCTTGGCAAGGCATTGTTCGGCGCCGTTCTTAATGAGCGACACGCCCAACTCCATCGAGCCAAACCCAGTCAGGACGATGATCGAGATGGTGGGTTCAAGTTCCTTGAATTTAGAGAGAAGATCAAGCGCCGTACCATCGGGCAGGCGGAAATCCAGAATCGCAATGTCGGGCCGGGTAGCCTCAACACTCTTGCGCGCCGCAGCGAGATCCCCGGCTTCTTCGACCACGAACCCGTTGGCGGTAAGATGGGTGGCGTAGGCGTAACGAAGTTCATCGTCGTCTTCCACCAGAAGAATTCTTCGGCTCACGAACCTGGCAGACATAGTTTCGTTGTGCGATGTGTGGATATTATACGGGCAAGCGTGGCTGTGCCCCGGAAACCATCTTACTTTGAACGAGGTCGGACGCTGTGCGAGGCTTGATCCATGTTGTCATAACCGCAGGTAGTCAGAACCGCTAAAATGGGCTAATATCCTCCGACACCACTGCCCCAGGAGTTGTTCTGAAGCCGGTCGGGACTCGGACCGTCGGAGCGGCCGTGTTGAAGACCTGACATCCGAAAAACAGCAGGCGGTTTGGTGATGTTTGACGCGCCACTTAGCCCACGTAGTCCTTGCTCCGCGCGATTCGCTCTTTTATGCGCTGCGTTCGTCGCCCTCCTGGTTGCAGGCTCGTTGGGCCAGTCTCAAGACTCCAGCAATCCGCCAAAGAAAGTCCTGCTCCTTTATTCCTTCGACAACGAGGAAGGGATTTATTCCGGATTTGATCATGTCCTTCGATCGCAATTGCGATCCGGGGTACAGGACCGGGTGGAATTCTATACCGAATACCTGGACCTGGTAAGGTTTCCCGCCCCCGCGCATGCGGCGAGTCTGGTTAAGTTGTTGAAATTGAAATACGCGCAGCAGAAGCCCGACTTGATCGTGCCGGTTTCCTACTCGGGGATTCAGTTTATGCTGGGCGTTGGGAAAGAGCTTTTCCCAGGAACGCCGATGGTGGGCCTGTTCAACCTCAGAAGACTCAGTGAACTCAAGCAGCTCATCGCGACGGGGAAGACCGGACGGGGCACTACCGGCGTTGCCAGCACGGATGAACCCACTCGGACGCTGGAACTTGCACTCCGGCTTCAGCCCGACACAAAGCAGGTGGTCGTCGTGGTGGGCAGTTCGCCCCTGGAGAAATATTGGGTCGATCAGCTCACGCAGGACTTCTCAGCTTATCGCCAAAGAGTTGAGGTCACCTACCTAACGGGACTGAGCATGAATGAGCTGTTGAGGCGAGTGGCAGAGGTTCCCCCGCACACGATCATCCTGAGCACTTTCTTTTTTGAAGATGCCAGTGGCCAGTTCTTTCTTCAGGAAGAGGCCCTAGACCTGATCACTCGCGCGGCTCCTGTCCCGGTGTATGCGATTTACTCCAGTCATATCGGGCACGGCGTGGTCGGCGGCAGAATGACCAATTCTGAAAATTTGGGCAGGCAAGTTGCGAGGCTGGCCGAGCGCGTTCTGCAAGGCGAGGACCCGGCGGGTATTCCGATGGTGGTCGATAACTCGTCCCAGGACACGGTGGACTGGCGCCAGTTGCAGCGATGGAACATTAGTGAGAAACGATTACCGACTGCGACGGTGGAACTATTCCGCGAGCCGTCGGTTTGGGAACGCTACCGCTTTGTTATCGTCGCGGTGATCTCGCTCTGCATTCTCGAAACTGTCCTCATATTCGCGCTGCTATTCAGTGTGGAACGACGCCGACGCGCGGAGAAGGCACTCCTGCGGGAAAAAACTTTAGCCGATGCCGTGATTGAGAGTCTGCCTGGAATATTCATTCTACAAGATAGAGCCGGGAAGAACCTGCGCTGGAACAAGAACGCCGAAAGAGTGGCCCGCGATAGCCCCGCAGGGGTTCCTGTGCTGGGCAATGTGGCGGAGAAACACAAAGAGGCCGTACAGCGGGCTCGGCAGGAAGTCTTCGATCAGGGGTCAGCCCAGGTCGAAGCTGACATGCTGGTGCAGAACGGCGCCACCGCCCCTTATTATTTCACTGCTGTGCGGGTGGAACTGGAGGGCAAACCGTATCTTGCGGCCGTCGGGATTGACCTGACGGAAAGCAGGCGGGCGGAAGAGGCTGTGCGCCGATCGGAGGCAGAGCTGCGCTCTTTTGTCGAACACGCTCCCTACGGGATCGGGACCATCAGCGTCCAGCAAGACAGGTTTCTGCATGCGAATCCCGCACTGGTGAAATTACTCGGGTACCCATCAGAAGCAGCGCTTCTTGCGCTGACTGTCTCTCGTGATCTGTATTCTGACGGGGATGCGCATGGCTTTCGCGCCCAGCCGACACGGGCGGACTTCTTCAGCGCCGTGGAGTTCACCTGGAAGCGCAAGGACGGCAAGCCCGTCATGGTGCGGGCCAGCGGGCGGCGGATGCCGAGTGCCGGAAGTGGAGGCGACACCATCGAAATCATCGCCGAGGATGTCACCGCGCGCAGATCGCTCGAAGAGCAATTGCGCCAGGCGCAAAAGATGGAAGCCCTTGGACAACTGGCCGGCAGCGTCGCCCACGACTTCAACAATCTGCTGGGAGTGATTATCGGGTATAGCGAACTGCTGTCCGCCGGTTTAGATTCCGAAGGGCTCATGAGCACGAGGCTCGAAACCATAAAGAAGGCCTGCATGCGTGCAGCTTCACTGACTTCGCAACTGCTTGCCTTCAGCCGCCGGCAGGTGCTTCAGCCGAGGGTACTAAACCTGAACTCTCTGGTAACCGAGACGCAAAAGATGCTCCAGCGGCTGATGGGAGAAGATATCGAGCAGAAGATCGTGCTCGACCCCGCGCTGGGCAGGACGAAAGCGGACCCAGGGCAGATCGTACAAGTCATCATGAACTTGGCGGTCAATGCGCGCGACGCCATGCCCACAGGTGGCAAGATCACGATTAAAACCGCAAACGTCCATTTTGAAGACGCCATCAGTCTTCACGAGATTGCCGTTCCTCCCGGAGAGTACGTAACGTTATCGGTCAGCGATACCGGCTCGGGCATGAACGCGGAGACGCAGGCGCGCCTCTTTGAACCTTTCTTCACCACCAAGCCAGTTGGGAAAGGCACGGGATTAGGCCTGGCTACGGTATACGGCATCGTCAAACAGAGCGGCGGATATATCTTCGCCGACAGCGAACTGCAAAAAGGAACGACATTCATCATCTATTTTCCAGAGATCGATCAGCCGGTGGAGGTCGCTCATTCGCAGGCCGCATCGGTGGAGCTTCCATCCCATTCAGAGACACTCCTTGTTGTGGAAGACGAATGCGCATTCCGAGACTTGCTGCACGAGGGATTGCAGTCGAAGGGCTACCACGTACTCGTTGCTGCCAACGGTGTGGAGGCTCTGCAAGTCGCCGAGCAATATAAGGGATCGATTAGTTTGCTCATTACTGACGTGATCATGCCGCAGATGAACGGCCCTGAATTGGTCAAAAGCCTGAAGAAAGTGCGCGGTAATACGGATGTGTTGTATATGTCAGGCTACGCTGATGATAAGGTGAACAATATTTCAGAGTCGGACGGCGAACTGACATTGATCCAAAAGCCTTTCTACATCGACGAACTTGTGCGGAAGATCCAGGAGATTCTCTACCGGAAAGACGGGCATTCGACTCGTGTGGTCTCTGCCCCGGACCCTCCAGCGCACCAGAGTTAAAGTACCTTCTCGAGTCGCGCAGTAGGTTGTCCAGAGAGCGTCGACTTGGGATCGTTCTGGCCGCCGACATGGCACCTCTGGATGACCTTAACGATTCAGTTATTCCGCTCTTAGCGCTCCAACTGGATCGATTCCAGCAGCGCGGCGAGCCGGCAGATAGCTCGCCAGCGCAGCCGCGGTGGCCAAGATGACCGGCACAGCCAGGAAAGTCAGCGGATCAAGCGGGCTGATGCCGAAAAGCAGCGTCTTCATGAGCCTCATGAGTGCGGCCGCCGCTCCGAGGCCAATGACGACGCCAACTCCAGTCAACCCGAGGGCGGAACGAACGAACATCCATCGCAGCACACCCTTCCGTGCCCAGGGCTACTTGTTGTCGGCTGGCTTAAGGCGAGCCGGCTCTTCGAGGATATCCAGGAGAGAAGTCGCGCAATAGACTCGGTCGCGCTTCGCATCGCCCATCCGTTTTACGATCTTCGCGCGTTCGAGTCGTTCGACGGCGCGCTGCGCGGTCGTAAACGCGATTTTCAATTTGTCCGCCGCGCCATTTATCGTGATGAAGGGATTTGCCCCCAGGAGTTCGACCACACGCAACGGGTTGTTGCTTGATTCTCCGGAGACTTTCCTCTGCCACTCCGCCAATAGTCCGTTGATGCGCATAGCTCGACTCAAAGCATCCTCAGACATGCGAGCGACTCCCAGCAGAAAATACTCCAACCAATCGTTCCATGCCCCGCGCTCGCTGATCCCGCGCAAACCGTCGTAGTAGTCTCGCCTTGATGCCTCAAAGAACGCCGATAAATAGAGTAGTGGTGTCGGAAGAATCTGGCGCTCGATCAGGAACAAGGTTATCAGCAGGCGTCCGACTCGGCCGTTGCCATCAAGAAACGGGTGAATGGCTTCGAATTGATAGTGGGCCAGAGCAATGGTTACCAAAGGCGGGAAGGTCGATTCATGCAGGAATTTTTCCCATGCCGTCAGACAAGGCTCGACCTCTCCTGGAGGGGGCGGGACGTAGGAAGCAGTGGCGATCGTGCTGCCAGGCTTGCCAATCCAATTCTGGATTTTCCGAAAACGTCCGGGCGCAGCCTGATGCCGTTGAACGCCCGTCATGAGTTTTTCGTGCAACTCCCGGGTAAGCCTTATGCAAAGTGGAAGTTTCTCGAGGCGAGAAATTCCCTGCTCGAGAGCCACTACGTAATTGCCGACTTCGCGAAGATCCTCGGGACTGCGATCCACGATCGCTCCCGCCTCGGCGGCAAGCAACTCACCTAGCGTGGCCTGTGTGCCTTCAATCTTGCTCGATAGAACAGCTTCACGCTGTACGAAAGGCCGGATCAAAATATGAGGCTTGGGCAGCCGACCACCTTCGCCCGCTAATCTTCCGACTAACCGGTCTGCGTCCGAGAGTGCCCCAATCAGCCGGGGTGTCCAGTTCAGTTCAGGAGGCAGGGGCGCCGGCACAAAGGCTGAATAGCTGCCCTGCGATACTTTCTGGCCGGGCAGGTTAGTAGCGTGGCCCACATCGGCCTTCTTATAGTCGACAATAGCATTCCGCGCTATTTTCACAATCTATAATAATCGAAAATAGCGAGATTGGCTATTTTCACGGGCGACAATCCGCGATTCGCCTGCGGCCGCCGACATGGCACCTCGGGATGACCTTCCAAAATGTAGGAGTAATTCTTTAGCTCGCTTTCGCCTCGGCGTCGGGCTTTCGGAAGGCGGCTTCTCCCGCGTCGGACACCTTGACCCACTTCGGGTCAGGCGAGGCCCCTGCGTCGTAGTTGTCATGCCAGTTCCACCACTTGTACGGCGGAGTCTGGGGGTAACCCTCTGGCGAGTCTTCCCAAATCTCTTGCCGACCGAGCGGGGTGAGGTCGAGGTAGCTCCAGGTAGTCCCCATCGCCTCGTCGCCGCGGTTGTTGATGAAGTATGTGCGGAACACCCGGTTGCCGTCGCGGAAGAATACGTTGTGGCCGTGCCATTCATCGACGCCGAAGTCTCTGTCGAAGCCGTCGGTGATGGTGTACCAGGGCATTACCCAGCCCATCCGCGCCTTCAGGCGCGCGATGTCCGCCTGCGGCGCGCGGGAGGCATAAGCGAGGGAGGTGTCGCGCGCGTTCAGATGGGCCAGGTGCGCGACCTGATCGGCGCCCAGGGAACAGCCGCGGCAGGCGTGCTCGGGCCAGCCGAACACTCCAGGCTCGAAGAAGGCGCGATAGACGATCAACTGAGGGCGGCCCTCGAATAGATCGAGCAGGCTTACCTTGCCTTTGGGTCCGTCGAACTCGTACTTGTTATCCACACTCAGCCAAGGCATCCGCCGGCGTCCGGCGGCGAGCGCGTCGCGGGAGCGGGTAAAGGCCTTCTCCTTCACAAGGAGCTCCTGGCGCGCAGCCTCCCACTCCTGCTGCGACACGATCGGAGGAGTCTTCATTGCGAGATTCGGCTTCTCATTTGTTCTGGTCGACATTGTGATTCTTCCTTTCCTCTGAGTTCGGTAGCACTTCTCCTGTCCTGCTCATGCGATATACTTTCGCGGCCAACGCCGTCAGCCCACCGGTAGAAACCGTTCCGGCAACGACTAATCCCATGGTTGTCCAACAGAATGGACACATCGTTCACCTCCTCGGTAGCGAACTGTGACTTCTGGGTCTTCTATATGGATGACGGGCGAAGGAAATTCATTTCGACAGACCAAATAGAAAAGATTCCCTCTCTTTGCCTTATGCGTTGACGAGCTCAGCGATAACGAGCGCCGCAAACTGGCGCCGGAGCGGGTCATATCCGTATCCACGGGGCCGCCGCTAGTCGTCTAGGCTGCCCATGGTCAAGTTGACAGTAGTTCCAGTCATCCCGCTCGCCTTGTCGGAAGCCATGAAAACTGCCATGTTTGCCACCTCTTCGAGCGCCATGACTCGTTGCGGGTGGGTCGTGCTTGCGAGGTAACCTTGGAATTGTTCCCAAGTTATGCCCGTTGTCTTGGCTTTCATTTCGTAGACTTCCCTGATCGTGCTTGTCTCCGGCATGCCATGTGGTCGCAGAGCGACCACGCGGATGCCCTGAGGCGCGAGTTCGGCGGAGAGATCTCGAGTGAGTGCCTCCTTCGCAGCCTGCGCCGAACCGTAACCTCCGTTCAATGGGGTACCTTTCCGCGAGGGGAGCGCGGTGATAGTCATGATCACCCCTGATTTATTTTGAACCATGCGTCTTGCAGCTAGGCGCGCCGTTAGAAAGTACGACCTCGTATAACTCGCGATGGCGAGCGCGAACTGCTCGACATCCATCTCGATCAGAGGAACCCCCAGAATCCTCTCAGGCGGGATGCCGATCGCGTTGAACGAGATATCGACTCGGCCCGCCTTATCGATCACGGACTGCAGATGTTTGTCCACGGCCTTCTCTTCAAGCGCGTCGACCTCGGCCACCTCGGCCGATCCACCAGCCGATCGGATTTCCTTGGCAACAGCTTCTAGGGGTGCTTGCTTTCGCCCGCTGAGAAAAACCTTGGCCCCCTCGCCGGCAAAAGCGCGTGCGACAGCAGCACCGATCGCACCTCCGGCTCCGTAGATCACCGCAACCTTGTTCCTCAACAACATCTTTGGTTCCTTTCTGGGTCCGAGTGCTCACACCCGCCCATTTCATGAGTTAAGACCGACGGATAAAAACTCATCTGGGGGTGGCTGCCATTTTCGCAATCCATCGACATCCGAATCGTCAGAGCCGTCAACGATACAGACACCCCGACGTCGCGAAAATGGGCGCTCATCGACCGCCCAGTTCGCGCCTCGGCAGGTGTCTATATCGGATAGAAGTGGGTAGTGTCCCAGTGGGAAGATGAGCGGGATTGCCCCCGCTTGCGGGCCACTGCGCCTATATTATTTGACAGGTAGTCCGGAGCAGAACGAATGCTAGTGCATATTTTCAGAGGTCCAGGCCGCGTGTTTGGTGTTACGGAAAACGGGACGGGAGGCAACCTACCCTCGCAATTTTCTCCTTGGACGTTCTTTAAATCGATCGAACTGAGCCGAGATGGAGAGGCAAGGGCCGGGGTGAATGCCAACGAGTGTCTGGAAGACATCGCCGAGCATGGTTTTCACATCACTGATGCGCACGTCCGCATCACCGAAAGTGTAATCTGATGCATCGCTGCTCGAGCTGCGGGAACAAGATGTCATCACCGAGCGCTGGGCAATGAACACCCCATCGCTCACCGAGTTCAAACTGAGGCACTATTAGAAGTGCGACAAGATGTGGGAGAAAGGTGACGCGAGAGTGGAGCTGGTGACAGACGACCTGATCAGCAGGGCGCTGGCCGGGGACGGCGACGCGTTCCGAGCGCTGACCGAGCCACACCGCCGGGAACTGCAGGTGCACTGCTACCGGATGCTCGGGTCCTTTCAGGATGCCGAGGACGCCCTCCAGGACACCATGCTGGCCGCATGGCAAGGTCTAGCGGGGTTCGAGGGACGCGCCTCGATCCGTACCTGGCTTTACCGGATCGCCACAAACCGGTGCCTGAACGCGCTTCGCTCGGCCAGCCGACGACCCGCCAAGGAATGGGATGTGCCCGGAGTTGTACCGCCCGAACCGACCCGGCTCGGCGAGGTCGTATGGCTGGAGCCATTTCCCGACACCCTCCTCGATGGAGCGATCGACGTGCCGCTCGGCCCGGAGGCGCGCTACGTGCAGACCGAATCCATCTCCCTGGCCTTCGTGAAGGGCCTTCAGGTCTTGCCGCCTCGCCAGCTTGCCGTCCTCATCTTGCGCGACGTACTCGGATTCCGCGCGAATGAGGTGGCGGACATGCTGGATTCGACTGTCGAATCGGTCAACAGCGCCCTCAAACGGGCGCGCGCCCGTTTGCAGGGCCGAATGCAATCGACCGCCGACCGCGAACCGCCTCCGTCTAACTCACCCTCCGAGGATGCGATGGTGGCGAAGTTCGTCAGCGCGTATGAGTCCGCCGATCTCGAAGCGCTGGTGGCCCTGCTGACCGACGACGTCTTCATCTCGATGCCGCCGATGCCCTTCGAATACGAGGGCCGCGATGTCGTGGCCCGCTTCTGCACCAGCATCTTCGGCTCGGGCCGTCGGTTCAGTCTCGTACGCACGAGAGCGAACGGTCAGCCCGCGTTTGGGATCTACCTGCACACCGCCGACGGCACCCGTCAAGGGGTCGGCCTGCACGTCCTTACGCTGGCCGGCGACCGGATCTCCGCCATGACTCGCTTTGAAAAGAACGTGCTCCCATGGTTCGGGCTACCGCGATCGCTCCCGAGCCTGTAGCTAGGCGTAGCTCAGAAACGTGCCGCGAATTTTGACAATCTGAACGCGTGACGCTGGTGCTTTTTTCGAACGCGCGCCCCAATCCTGTGTTCCGGTCCACACTCCTCACCAAGTGCGCGCCTCCGAAAAAGCACTAGCGTCACGCGCCCCTAATCATTCAACCAGCGCCAGCGACACCATCTCACGTTCCTCTTGGGGATGATGGACCAATATCAGTCAGCCGACTTGTTTTTTGCCTGATACCGCCACTTCGTGGCAGAAGCTGGGTTTCAGTTCTCAGGCTTGATTAAAGCCGAAGGGGACGACGCCTCTCGCCGCCCCTGAAACCATCAAGCAGGGCCGGCGGCCGGAAAAGTAAGGAGGCTCGCTGCTAACAGTTAGAATTGCGACCACTTAGGTAAGCAGGAAGCACTTCTCGGCTACGATCTCGAGGAATGAGGTTTGTTATCGCCATGAACATAACTGTCGCCGTTCTTGCTCTCGCACTCGCTGGCTTAGCGGGCGGTGCCATGCTGACAGCCAAGCCTGCGGCGGCGCAGGCTACGAAAGAGTTCGGTATTGATCGGTCAAACCTGACGAGAGAAAGCGAAGCGGTGCAGGAAAAGACACTGCAGGGCATCCACGTCCTGCATGCAACCTGGTTCCGGGATGTGCTTTCCGCAGCCGCCAAGCCCGAGCTCCAGGCGAAGTTCGTCAACGAAGTTAGACTGGCGAAGCAAAACAATTTGAAGATACTGGTAAACGTTCTTCCGTCGTATCTGGATTATGACGAACCCTTCGCCAATGCAGGCGAAGATTTTCATAGGATGTGCGGGTGGTCAGGGGGTGATGGGAAACTTAGCCAAATCAACTTGACGAAGTTTACTCAGCATCTGCGCGCTACTCTGGATGCAGTAAAGACTGCCAACTTGACAATTGATGCCTTCGAAATCGGCAATGAATTTGACACCACCTGCTATGACGCTGACGTGCCCGTTGGGCACCCAGCATCCGAGAAAGAGATCGCGACTTGGCTGCGTGGTTACGGAGAATTTCTCAAAGCGGCTGCTCTAGCCATCCGCGATCCCGATTATTTTCCCCATGCAAAGATTATTACGTTCGGTATCGCCCATGGGAGCGATAAGTGGGATAAGCCGTGGCGCCACATCTCTCAGCCGGCTGTGGTTGTCGCCAGACTGCGAAATGTGAACGGCTTCAATTATCTGGATAATGCTCTGTATCACGTCGATGGCTATGGCACGCACATTTATCCATGGCCAGGAGACATTGTCGGGTCCGCTCGCGGCACCTTAAGTCAAGATGCATCTGCGCTTGGACGAGATAAGCCTTTTTGGGTTACGGAATGGGGTTTTCTTTCGCAGAGCTCGTTTCCCACGCAAAAGGGTGAAACGCTTAGCCAAGGGATGCAGGAGATACTGGCCACGTTCGACAGCCTCGCCGCAAGTATCCCTCTGGGACCTGTGATGTTTTACCGTTACGATGTCTGGCTGACGGATCCGTCAGGAAATCTGTTACCGCCAGCCAATGTGTTTTTGGAGTACGCGAGGTCTGCTAATGGCACGCATTAAGCCGACAGGCTTCATTCTTACTGCTTCCCTCTTGCTAACGATGCTGCCGACGCAGGGTTTTCCTCAAGCTCAGGATCTCGTGGTTGGTGTGGGTTTTGTATTTGCGCCTTACAATCTCCCGCCTGCGGAGCAAGAGACGATTCTGGGACAAATGCAGCACGCCGGGGTGCGGGTTGTTCGCTGCTCCATGTCTAACGATGACAAAGGACTGGACTTCGCACAGCGCGTTTACGCCCACGGAATCAAAATAATATGGATGGTGGGTTTGACACCTGCGCCAGGAACCCCGTGGCCCCACGCACCGGAAGGGTTCGAAGGATTGTGGAAAGGATATCCGCTGTCCGCAATCGATCCTGACCGTTTTCGCGCGGGCTTCGAGCCCATGCTGGCCAAACTAGAGGCAAAACAAATTGTGTTGGAAGCCTTCGAGCCCGGGAACGAGATCAACTGGGCAGGCTTCAACGCCGACTTTTCTCTCCCGGGTAAGGGAAGAGTTCTGGGTATGGACGACCTAACAAAGGATCCCGAAGGAAAGCGGGTGGCCGAAGGATATCTGCAATACATAAAACTTCTCGAGGCATTGAAAGGTGTTCGCGACCATTCGAAGCTGAATCAGCACACGCCTATTATTTCTGCGGGGCTGGCTGATCTGGATGGGTCCAACTGGCCACATCAAAGAAAGGCGGATGCCGTCAGCGTCTCCGTTACAATCGACTTCCTCCGCGCACATGGTCTCGACAGGTTGGTGGACGGATACGGCATTCACAGCTATCCTCCATCGGGCGATCCAGCAACGAGCGCGGGTGCGGCCAAACGACGCGCACACGTAGAAGAGAATGGCTTGGCGGAATGCCAAGCTCCTGGAAAAGCTGGCGGAAAACCTTGCTGGTTCACTGAATGGGGAGCGGGCGGTGCAAATCGTACTTGCCCGGTCGTCGATAAAGATAAGGTCACTCTAGTTCGCGAGATGAGGGATTATTACGGTCAGCTGGCGCGGCAGGGACGATTGAAAGGTCTGATCTTCTATGTTTGGCATGGCGATTGGCACGCTGACCAGGAGAACCCGGCCAGCGCTTTTCGCTGTGGCGCTCTGACGGAGAGTGGCCGACTCGCATTGGCGCCAATGTAGTTCATTGCGTCCAGGCCGGAGGCAAACGCTCACCGACCGGGCCGCCGGGGGCCGCCGGCCTTCGCACAGCCAATAGCAGAAATACGCCGAGCACAAAATACACCGCGAGCATCATCTGATCGCCATAGTCTGACTGTGGGTGTTGCGGTAAAGACGTGAGCAGAGGATAGATCCCAGCGACAAAGAACGACCCAATCAACACCAGCAAAACCTGCAGCACTCGCTCTTGTCTCATGGCATACCTCATGACACAGAATCTCACGCAATCGCCAGGGCTATCCTGTGCAGCCCCAGGGTTGCCCAACCCCCGGTTTGTCGGCAAACCTTCCCTTGGGACTACTTCAGAGTTGCCCGTCCGCTCCTTGACGTGCGCTTCGGACGGGAGTCAAAATGTCCGCGTCGTGCAGGAGGTAAAAGCTCAATGAGAACACAAGGTGCAGGCCCCAAGAGTGATCCTCGTCTGCAGTCAGGAGTTCCGGCTCAAGCTGTGGGCCAAACCGGCGGTCACTATGCAACGAAGCCTAAGCCGATCATCACGGGCGAAAGCCAAGCGCAGGGAATCGCGATGTTCTCGTACAGGGCGAGCTACGAGGACCTTACTCCCGAGCGGCGGGAACGCCTGAAAGTGAGCGTTCTCGATTCTTTGGCATGTGCGATCAACGCTCTCGGCGCAGCTCCGACGGTGGCCTGTGTGGAACAGGCCAAACAGTTCGGCGGTTCGGACGCGCAATGCACTTTGATCGGCGGCGGAAATGCCAACGTCATCTATGCAGCTTCGGCCAACACGGCACTGGTGCGGTACGTCGACCTAATGGACAGCTATCTTGGTCCGGTGTCGCTGTGTCACCCGTCGGACAACGTTGGAGCGGTCTTGGCCGCCTGCGAGCACGCGGGTCGATCCGGCAAAGAATTCTTGACCGCACTGGCGGTTGCCTACCAAGTCGAGTCGGAACTGACTTCTGTCGCTCCCTTCATGGAAGAGGGGTTTGATCTAACAACACCGCTCTCATTCTCAATAGGAGCCGGGGCGTCCAAGGCGCTCCAACTGGACGAGGCAAAAACCGCGGCGGCGGTTGAAATCTGCGGTGACGTCATTCCGCTGTTGGTCGTGCGCACCACACCGATCTCGCAATGGAAGGGCTTGAACTCGTCCCAAACTGCGTTGTCGTCTATGCACGGCGTCTTTCTAGCGTCTCGCGGGGTAACCGGCCCGAAGTATGTAATTGAGGGAACAAACGGGCTGGCGCATGCGCTGGGCAAATCGATCGAGATCGAGTGGAAGAACGTGAAACTGGATTGCTTCGATCGTTTGGCCTTAAAGACTTACAACACCGCGATTCCGGCACAATCGGGCGTGTTCTGCACGATCGCGTTGCATAAGGTACACCCATTTAATCCGGCGGACATCGTGAGCGTCGAGGCTGAAGTTTTCCAAGACGCTTACGATTTCACCGGGGGCGGGCGATTCGGTCCCAAGCACGATGTTCACACCAAGGAGGATGCCGACCACAGCCTGCCGTACCTCATGGCTGTCGCGCTCTTGGACGGCGATGTGCAGCCGGCGCAACTCGAGCCCAGCCGGATTGAAAAGCGAGATGTCCAGGATTTGATGCAGAAGGTCACGGTGCGACCTGACGCTGGCCTTACGGCCCGTTACCCGGCCGACCTCGCGAGCCGAGTGACCGTCCGGCTCAAGAGTGGCACGTCGTTCACCCAGGAAATCTCAGATTTCCCCGGGGCCCCTGCGCGGCCATTCACCTGGAAGGAGATCGACGCGAAATTCGACAAGATGGTCGCGGCGCGCATAGACGATGGACTAAGCCGAGAAATCAAAGCTGCCGTGTGTTCGCTGGAGAACATCCAGATCAGCGAATTGATGAAGCTGCTGGCCTTCGCCAAGACCGAAGAGATGGCTGCCTGACGCGGTATCGTCGTTGGCGTGCTCAGGGAAATTCGGACCAAACATGCAACATTAAGCACGCCCGTGTGTTTCTTGCTGAGTTGCAGCGGAAGGTGCCAGTCAACGATCATGATTTGATTCCGGCTAATCTACCGCGCCAAGCTCTTCGGAACGAGTTCTTCGCATTGTTAGCCCGTCCTCCCGCAAGCGCTGGTAGGTGATGGCGAACGTTGCAAGGGGCTTGACGCATCCGATTATCAAGTTAAATCTGGACTTGCGGGTGCGAGTTGTATCGACCCCTGGTATGCATTTCTGAAGCGCACTCGGACTAGCCAGAAAATCAGCATAGCCAGTGGGAAGACGGTGAGAATTAAATACAACGGTGTGCTGAATAGAGCTGGGGACAAGTGTTGTCCGAGTCCCACTGCCGAAAACAATCTCAGCGGGCGGTTTGACGGCCCCAGGAAAAAAGACCCGGCCGCGATGAATAGGCCAAAGCACATGCGCCAGAGATGCCGCGCTATGCGTTTTGTCCCAATAACACCGCCGCGTACCAGCATGCGAACGTCCCCCGCGCCCGCCAGCAGCATCACGGAACCCATGAAAAACGTCATTCCGACTGGAACTCCGTCTTGTGAACTTGCTCCGCTACGTACGACTTTCAAACCAGTCATCCAGGTGAGGAGACCGAGCGTCAAAGGAATCAGGAGCACAACCCAATCGAAACGACTGGTTTCCCCGTCTCTGCGCCTGGCGGTCAGCCATCCTGTTCCGATGAGATAGACGGTTAGAATCCCGCCGCCGATGTTGTTCGGTTGATGCCTCACGATTGCTAGGTAGACAGCCAGGACGCCCATGGTGAGCATGGATGCGACAAAGATTTTTCCCGCCAGCACATGACGGGGGGAACCTTTTCGGAAAGACATTGCAGCTGTTCCCGACAGCAACCCTAAGGTTCCCGCGAAGATATGAGCACTCAATATGGGCGAATAGGACATGGGTGCTTCTTGGGGATTATATACGCGGACCAGAGCCCGAGGGGCGTCCGGCTGTTGCAGGGAAATTCCTCGAAAACTGTGCTTTTCGTCACCGAGAAACAACCGACGTCGATTGCCGTCGGGAGTTTCACGCCGCTGAAGTCCAGCGGCTTTCACGGCGCACTGTTTCGCCAATCATCCAACCAAGTTTGCACTGGCGGTTAAGATGTAGTCTATGAACCGCTGCACTACTTTGCTCGGCATTATTCTGACATCTTTCGTCATTCTGACGGCACAAGCGTACTCAGCGGACAAAGCCAGAAAAAACGGCTTCACCAGCACTGATGGAGCGTTTCGTTTTGAATACCCCGCCTCTCTTGTGCGGTGTGGACGAAACCCAACTCAACCTGATCGATGGGGGCCAGACGAGTCGTGTGAAGCCTTCACTCCCGTTTGCTCTGATTTCTCCGGTCAGTCTGACGGGACAGTTACGTGCATTGCATATCCTGCCGCGGAAATGAAGGGCACAAACTTTCAGGCAGCGGCCTTCTCCGTGAGTGAAATAAAGGGGGCAACCACGGAAGCGGAATGCCTAAAAGTGGAAGAGCCGCCTCCGCATGTTGGAAGTGTGCGTAAGGAAACCGTGAACGGAGTGACCTTCACAGTTATAGAGACGGACGGTGTCGCGACTGGCAACCTGATCGACGGCTATGTCTATCGCAGCTTTCACAGGAACAGGTGTTACGAACTGGACGTTAGAATCGCTTTCTCCAATCCTGCCTATGCTGATCCGGGGACGATGAAGAACTTCGATCTTGAGATGGTCCATCATCGTCTGAAACGGGTGCTGGACACGTTCAAGTTCGTCGAATAGGCATGCTTGGTTTACGGACAACCAAGGTGTCACCGCGATAAATGGCGGAATCAGTCCATTTCGCTGCAAATTCCAACTCCTTTCGATTAGGTCCACGTCTGAGCGTTTGCGACTTGGCCTCATTTGTAGACGGATGCAACAGTGATCCAGTGATCCCAAGCTCCTGTGCGATCTCAGGGTATTTTCGCCATCAACCGTAGGCAGTTGCGCCGTGCTGGCGGGGGAACACTTTAGATCGATAAGCGGGGCAGTGCGCGATGGAGTGCCATCTCTTCGATTTATCGACAACCGTGCCAGAACTTTCACGCTGAACATCGACGTTAGTAGTAAGTCAGCTTACGACGAATGACAGTTCCGGGGCGAAACGCTTCGTCCGGTTGAGAGCGGCTGACAATCGTCTGCTCGGTCCAATTGCCATACTGATCGTACTGGTACGCGTATTGTGTTTCGGAGCTTAAGGGTGGCTGAGGAGGATTCGGTTTTTCGGCTGGAACAAAAGCTCCAGCTTCCGTGAGGTTCCAAGGCCCAGTATCCGATCTCATGACTGTAGTTTCACGTTCCGAGGCCTTATCGCCATGGTCGTTATACGTTGTGACAGTTACCAGCTCGTCAAAGACTCCTCCACTCCTGTGCCGTTCCGTCACACGACCCTGAGCATCGTAAGAGTAGGAAATAACGCTGTTCTGCATCCCAGCGATCATTGTGCCGACAGACTTCATCTGATCTGGATTCAGCTTTGACCGAATTTCTTCGGGAAGGTTTACCTGAGGAGCATCCGCAGCCTGTTCCTCTGCGATGACGCGACCTTCTGCATTGAACTTGCGCACAATGTGGCCCACGAGGGTGCCGTCAGCATCATGGAAGTCCGCGCCCGTCGCCACCCCCTGCTCGTTGTACGACGTTGTGAGCGTGCCGCCGGGAGAGGGCGCAAACCCCAAGTCCGTTCCTTCCCAGTGTGCTGCATAGGCGGTGTTCGGGGGTAGAGGCTTTGAATCATAGCTTTCGGTGACAGACTTCCGTCCCTTCTCGTCATACTGGTAGCTCATTTTAACGTTGTCGCCCGACTCCACTTCGACCAGCCTGCGTGCGTCATCGTACAGATAGGACGTCTGGGAATCGGCGGCAGACCCCACTTTACCCCAGACGGTCTCGAGGAGACGCCCATCGGCGTAATAGGTGTAGGTCATTACCCATATCGAGCCGTCCGAGTTTCTCGTTCGCTGTTCCAGAATCCTGCCATCGGGGGCATACTCCGTTGTCGTAGACATGAGGAACTGTTGACCGTCAGCACCCGAAAAGGTCTGCTCATTCAGCACAGTCTCAACGGGACCTCGAAGCCCGGCTTTGCCACGGTCTGTCATGAGTGCACCTGTTTGGAATGATTGTTGTGCGCGAGCAAGCCATGCAAGCGAAGCGACCACTACCAGAATGCTGGCGAAGTATAGCCGAACGCTCATTTTGCGCAATTCCCGGAAACGAGACTAGATTCTACTCTAGTCGATTACCAAAGGTAGCTAGCGCACTTCCCAGCTCTCGGCGTCAAATCATCATGGTGACTTCTCATGGGGTTTTTTGACGGCTGGGGACAGTTGCAACATCTGGGAGACTTGCCGCTTTGGCGCAAGCTCATGCTGGGCTGCATCGTAGGATTGTGGGTGCTTCTCGGAACCCGTCACGTTTCCAAGGCAGCCGACCTCTACGCGTCGGCTCCACACATTCCGGTCCCTGAGGCCAAGCAGGTGTACCCGGTGCATGTGGAAGGAGGCTATCTGCGCTATGTGACTAAGAAGGAAGCCGAAGAATGGGAGTGCTTTAATACCACGATTGGGCCCATTATTGGAGTACTGGCTCTGACGATGGGACTATTGCTCGTGCTCCCCTGTAATCCACGTGCCTCGTAGGTGCTAGCAGTTGAATCGGGCAAAGCAAGCTGCCCACGGTCCGCGCCGGGTGTCGCCCGATAGCCGCTGTAACCAGGCGAGTACTCAAAACCCCTTCAGCGAAACTGGTGCCGCCCCACTGCCCGCAGGAAAATCCCCAGAAAACTGTGCTTTTCGTCAAGAGAAACAACCGACTTTCGATTGCCATCGGGTAGAGCGAACCAGTTTGCGGGCGGGAGTTCACCCGCAGGAGTCCAGCGCCTTTCACGGCGCACTTTTTCAACAAACTATGCCGACGAAGGATGTCCCTCGAAGGTCTGCACAACCCTCTGTTATGGTGGTGGAACCATGCTGGGACGCCCACGGAAATCATCGGCTGCGATGATCTTGGCAATGACGTGCACGCTGGTTGCCTGCCATATGCGAGATGGGGATGAAGGCAGTATCCGCGTGAAGCC
>Ga0224561_1000013_pt1 | contig 23577 bp, 19 predicted proteins | sample CSU2metagenome_FD_180953 | JGI IMG/M metagenome (GOLD analysis project Ga0224561, IMG submission 180953) | Soil microbial communities from Bohemian Forest, Czech Republic - CSU2 | ecosystem: Environmental > Terrestrial > Soil > Temperate forest | place: Czech Republic: South Bohemian Region... | reverse complement strand
GCTGTTCCCGGTAAACACCACGCCCGGCTGCAGACTCAAAATCCCCGTGGGGTCACGGCCTTCGAAGGGTAAATTCGAAATCTGGTCAGAATTGAACGCGTGCCCCATGGCGGCGTCCTCAGTGTCGACCATGGGAGCCGAGCCCGACACTTCAAGCGTGACTGTTCCACCCGACACTTGCATGGTTACGTTCACAGTGCCAGGAGTATTTACGAGCAGCTCGATGCCGGTCTCCTTTACCGCTGCGAAGCCCGCGGCATTCACGGTCAGCTGATACGTAGCCGGCGGCAATTCCAGAAACTTATAAGTTCCATGGTCGTCGCTGTTTGCAGTGCGGGAGAAGCCGGTAGCTACATTGGTGAGGGACAAAGCAGCGTCAGACACAACTGCGCCTTTGGAGTCGTAGACGGTGCCGCGCAGCGAGGTCGTGGTCGACTGGGCTGAGACCAGAGTGTGGAGTGCAAACAACAACATCGCCGTGAAGACCGCACATACGCCAAACCGCATGGGGAGCTCCTCTTACACGAAACTTTGATTTACTGGAAGCCTCGATTTAGGGAAACTACGATTCCCAGAAAACGGACTGCGGCCCGGAGCCCTTACCCCCTGGACCTACGAGGCGCGCAGTTGTGCCGACCATCTTGCGGTAGAGACGGGGTGCTTCGCCACATCGCTGGCGGCTTTCGGGACTAATACATTGAGCGTCGGGACTAATCGCCGGAAATTGGTTTCACTGTCTTCCTGGTGAAGCGCCGGAACCGTCGGTCAGGTTCATGCCCAGGAACTCGCCCTTCGGATGCTTGCTGCGAAGCTCGGAGAAGACCCGCGTTTCCGAGGGTTGCGATCGGAGAAAGCAGATACGCTTTCGGCGAGTTTCGTGGACCTTCGATGTTTGCTGGTCCCGCTTGGCGTGGTGTCAATCCCCGCACCTCCCGCGCGGAATAACAAGAGTGTTATGTATGCTGCGATGGATCACGGAGCAACGACGGACAAGCCGACCGCGGGCGCACCGGGCGCAAACCGGCACGTGGAAGATGTAATACGGCGGGCGGAGCGCGAGTTGCGGCAGTTGATCGAGGAGCGGGCTGAGGTCACCAAGCGCATTGGCACGGTGAAGCAAACGATCGTGGGATTGGCGAATCTGTTCGGCGATGGCATCTTGGATGCCGCTCTTCTAGACCTGGTCGATCACAAGAGCAGTTCCCGCCAGCCCGGCATCACCCGGGCGTGCCGCCGAGTACTTATGGAAGCCGAGCGGCCCATGAGTGCACGCGAGGTTTGCGATGAGATTCAAAAAACTGTGCCCGCCTTGGTGGCCCGCCACAAGGATCCAATGGCAACCATCAATACGATCTTGGGCCGGCTGGTGGAATACGGCGAAGCAACAGTAGTGTCTGGAGATCGCGGACAACGCACCTGGCTGTGGGCGGCGGATCGCGAAGGCAGACCGAGCGCACGCGATACGGAAGGTTCTGGTTCTGGCTAGTCGAATCGTTGCGCGCTGCACGCCTACGTGCCTGCAGCTGCCTGCGTCACACTTCGAGTACTGCTCCAAGCCCCTACCATCGCCGCAGCTGGTGTTTTGTGGGTCTTCATCCCGGTAACTCGGCGACACATCCCAAAGCGCACCTACCTGACCTCCGCCCCGAAGTCTGTTCTGCATGGCACGGCGCTTGGGCGATGTCGGCAGCGTGGGCCCGGAGAGACGTGAATGCCCACGCGTTCAGCCTGCACCCACGAAGCGAATATGTTGGCGCGGAGCCTTCTCCTCCGCCGGTCGAACGCTTGTGCGACTGATGCTGCTGGCGGTCCTGAACTGCAGCCTGTGCGAGATCAGCTTTGGTGGCGATCTCACGGTGCGAACCACCAACCCCCCGCGCCCAATCGTGGAGATTCCCTTCAAGGCGTACCAGGGCTACCTGATCGTCGTGGACGGGCGAATCGGCAACCTGGAGCACCAAAACCTGCTGCTCGATACTGGCTCCAATCCGAGCATGATCGACCGGAGCGTATCCGCAAAACTGGGACTGCAGGGCAGCTCACGAAATCTTTCGCTCTTCAATAAAAGTGTGTCGTCAGAAAGCGTGACGCTTCCCGATGTTCAGTGCGGTCCGCTGCGGCGGCAAAATCTAACAGTGATGGTCGCGGATTTTTCCGCGATCAGCGGCGGACTGGGAGTGCGCATCGACGCCGTGATCGGACTCGACGTGCTTGGCGCGACCAACTTCACCGTAGATTACGCAAAACGGCGCATCCTGTTCGGAACTGCTTCCGTAGAACATCACACGGTGCCGTTCAGTTCGGGTGAACAGTTCATCACGGTGAACGTGAAAAGCGGGGGCCGCCAGTTACATTTGCTGGTGGACACCGGAACTCCGCAGTTGGTGCTGTTTGAGAGTCGCCTGCGCGGTGTCGATTATGTGCAGACCAGCGTCGTTGGGAACGGGCATAATGCTTCCGGTAACGTTCGCTTCGGCGCCGTCGTTCTTCCTCAGGCCAAAATCGGAACACTCGAGGTTGGACCGCAGGCAGCGTCCGTGGTAAAGAGTCAGCAGGATTTTGCCAACGACCTGGATGGACTGATTGGCCTTTCCTGCCTTCGGCCAAAACGTATCAGTTTTGATTTTGATCGCCAGTTGCTAGGTTGGAGTGACTGATGCCTCCGCGAGCGGATGCTGTTCGCTTCCCGCCGCGGTCATGCGAAGTGGAATACATACCCGGGCGGCGACTCCGCCTTGGGGCAGGCTTAGCACCTCTACGCTCTGGTCTTGGCCGTAAATTGTCTCCAACCGCTCGCGCGTGATTCTCAGGCCCACGCCGCCCGAAGAAGAGTGGGCTGGCTCTCGAAATCCGGGCCCGTTGTCTCGTACCTCGATATGGAGATCAGCATCATCCTGCGTAACGGAAATGTGAATCTCTCCTCCCGACACCAACCTGGAAATCCCGTGCTTGATGGCGTTGTCCACTAAGGGCTGCAACAATAAATGTGGAACGCTGGCATCCAGCGCCTCCGGAGCGACGTCGATACTCACCTTGAGCCTTTCTTCGAATCGCACTTTTTCAATCTCGATGTAGCAGCTCACGAATTCCAGCTCGCGGCTCAGCGTGGTCATTTGAGTGCCGGCGGTTTCCAGGCTGATCCGGAGCAGGTCGCCCAACCGGGTAATCATGCGATCGGCGGCTTCGACGTTGGTCAACATCAAGGCGGAAATGGAGTTCAGCGTGTTGAAGAGAAAATGTGGCTGCAGTTGGCTCTTCAGCGATTGCAGCCGGGCTTTCTCAAGTTGTCCCTGCAACTGTGAAGATCGCAGCTCTCGTTCGCGGAACCTCTGGTAGTAGGACGCCACGTGCGCAATCAGGACGATCGGAAAGTAAGTGGTGACAACGTCGTCGACCACACTGCCGAGAAACAGGCTTCGAAACATAAACCACTGGATTCGGAATCCGTGAGCTTGCGCGTCCCAGACGGCAGAAACCCAGTGGTGGACGCGGGGATCCCAATACGCATACGGAGTCATGCCCCGCATGGCCACCTGCGCAACCGTAAAAACCAATCCACCCGCCAGCAGGATCAAGGAATTCCTAGCCCAGTTGCTGCGTTGCAATTGGTAACGATTCGCCAGCGCGAAAACGAAGGGAGTTAGCGGAATGTAGGTGAGTACCTGGCTGGATTGCATGCCCAGCACCGTCATGAACCGCATACTCTGACCCGTCGAACGATACAACTCGAAAACTGTAAGGCCGTAGGCCAGAGCAACAAAGGTCCACACGCCAAAACTCAGTGCCCAGATGATCCAGGGGCGAATCGACCCAGGGACGCCGCCGTTTGTAATCGCCTCATCTTTCACCGGCACCGTGCGCCGTGGCCGGCGGACCAGCTCGCCTCCGCAGTGCAAACAAATACCGTGCATGTTCGAGGTGCAGACCGGGCAGAACGTGCATTCGTAAGAGCACACATACGCCGTGCGCTCAGCCGGCAGGGCCAGACCGCAAGCTTCGCAATTGGTCTTCATGTCAGGAATTCCTCATAGCGAACTGCTCCGCAATATCGGCACATCGACCAGCCAGCGTTCGTTCCTCCTCACTACAACCCATCTACGTCATTCTCATTATCGTTGACGATGCGGCTTACATGATGGACCAAGTGGAGCCCGAGAGCAATCAAAGATCGACGCATGGAAAGCGGTCGATTTCTAATCCCTCCCACAATGCAACGAATCCCTGGAAAGCAACCGTTGGTCCCAGATACTCTCACAGAAATCAGCGCGGGATGGGTCGGAGAACGAAATTCTGATGGTGAGACTTACCGCGAGTTGTCGATTTCTGACACGGGAGCAATTCGTTGCCAGAGCGATTGAGGACCGCCCGTTACACAGCGAACCTCGCCACTGTCTGCCATTACGCTCAGTGTTCGAGTCATCGTAGCGGCCACGGAGTCGGAATCGGGAAACGCGAAGGATCCCCTGCGATCGATGCGCGAGCGAATCTCATCCAGGGACGCGGGATTCCCTGCCTCCATCAGCGCGATGCGGCAAGCACGGCTTAATACCGCCAGCTCGTGTTTTGAGTGGCTCGGCAGCTGGGACCGTGTTCGTCCGATTGCATGTTCACGCGATGCGTTGCTATCGCCTTTTTCTGAGTTCTCTTTGGGCTGAACCGAATGGGACGCCCACGTGGCGCGCTCCGGCGTGGCGGACATCGCACTGCGAGGATCGCATGCACCGTTGGTTGCGAGATCCCGCAAGCCATGCACTACACGGTGTAGAGACCGGATGCGTCGATTGATTTCGACGCGCCGGGTCAATAGAGCAAGAGCTTGCGCGTTTACCCTCCTCACGGTCTCCGCGACAGCGCTTTCGGTAGAAGTGGACGATAACTTAGATCGTATGGATGGCATAGCGTCTCGTTACTTATTGGACGCGGCTGCGGAACTCTTGGTTATCCACTCAGGATCGATTCCACGACCTCAGCCTTACATTTGCGTTGTTACTGCCCGCGTTGCTGCAGTTTCCAGCACACGCGCTGACTTAGCCGAGTTCTGCCGATCTTCTGACAACGACCAGTAGGTGTAGGCAAAACGGCTTATTTCCACGTTGGCTCGCCTTACTCTCCTGATCCCCTGCCAGTGGCTGCTTGTTAGAGTTTTCCGAGTGCTCGTCCCGCCCTCCCCTCTGCTACAGCTAAGACGTGGTAACAATTGATTGTTCAACCTTTGTCACTTAGCGATGGGCACCCAAACCGTATCCCCGGGATCTTCGAGCGCCCCAGAACATGCGCCTGCGCAGGCCTTCGGCGGCGCGTTTGAGGACGTAGAGCAGGTAGTCGGGCGGATTCAGCGCGAGTTGCAGACTCTCAGGACAGAGCAAGTAGCAATCGCAAAAAGAATCGGGTTAATCAGGAATACGATCGCGGGGCTGGCGGAAGTTTTTGGCCCGGGCGTGGTTGGGCAGGAACTGCAGGGTTTGCTTAAGGTAGAGCCAGTCAAACGCCGCCGCAGCCGCGGACTCACCGATGCTTGCCGTGAGTTGTTGAGAGAAACTTCCGAGCCCCAAACTCTGAAGCAAATCTCAGCACGAATCCACGAACGCTTTCCCACTCTTGTGACGCATCATCGGTACCCGACGACGATCATACAAATGATGTTGAGACGTCTTGTTATGTACGGCGAAGCAGAGGAGATTGACGCGGGAGCAGGTGCGCGCTCCTGGAGATTTCCATCCGCACATCCGAGATAACAGAGCAAGAACACCGCTTTGGCATAAATCGACCTACATAACACGAGTCTCTTGATACGTCGTGTTCGTCGCATCTCACATTTCAGGCAACCAGGGACCGTGACACGTCTCGGCGGGACAAGGCAGGTTGTGCTTGGGATCGCGAGCCATCTCTGCGGGATAAATTTGTAACTTTAAGACAACAGCTTTTAACAACCATTCTCATGCTGTCACGTCTATTCAACAGTTCGACGAATGGGAGTGGCCCATGATCCCTGACTCAGTTGTCTCGTTGCCACAACATCAGGCGCTGGACACGGTTGTGCGTACTGTTATCGCTGACGACGAGCGGCTGGCGCGCCAGAAACTGCTCATCCTGCTGGAGTCGGAACCACAGGTGAAAGTGGTGGCAGAATGCCAGGATGGCCGGCAAGCTGTGTCGGCGATTCGCAGTTTCCGGCCGGACATGCTGCTGCTCGACATCCAGATGCCAGACCTGGATGGCTTCCAGGTGTTGCGCGAAATTTCTGCAGAAGAGATGCCGGTTGTTATTTTTACCTCGGCCTATGATCAATATGCGATTCGCGCATTTGAGGCCAACGCTCTTGACTATCTGTTGAAGCCTTTCGATCAGGAGAGGCTACACCACGCCGTGGAGAGGGCGCGGTCCGAACTACGCAAGGAGCGCGACCACGAGATCACCCACCGGATTCTGAACCTGTTGTCACAAGTGAGGTCGGGTACGCCGCCCGCGGCCGCGGAGCTCGACAGCCGTCTCGTGATCAAGGCCAACGGCCGCGTCGTGTTCCTGGACCTGGACAACATTGAGTGGGTGGAAGCTGCCGCCAACTATGTGCGTTTGAACGTGGGCAAGGAATCCTATCTTTTCCGCGAGACGATCAGCCGGATCTCCGAACGGCTGGATGCAAACCATTTTGTCCGCATCCATCGCTCAACGATCGTAAACGTTCGCAAGATCAAAGAGCTGATTCCCGTCAACAGCGGAGAATATGTAGTCGTTCTGAAAAGCGGAAGAGAACTTTCCTGCAGCCGCGGTTACCGGGCAGCTTTACAGGGAATTGTCGAAAAGAGTTCTTGAGTCGACTTGCCTGCGGCCAATCCTCATGCTTGTTCCTATTCCGAAAATGGAGCCTTCGCAATGCGATCGCAAAAACTGACGGGATGAAACTCCGGCACGTAGCGTTCACGAACGTCTCGCATGAAGGAACTGGAGCCGCCCCGGGGATATTTACGCACCACGTCCGCGCAGGTTTTTACGAATGCCTCTTTGAACCTCAACCTGGGAAACGCACCCACGATTTCGACGACGTCACTTTTCTTGATCTTTGAAAAGTCAGGGTCAATTACATCTGCTCCGGCCCCTTCGCCGACCAGCGCAATCTCCGGCTGTTTGTATTGTCCGATGGCGGAAGCATGCATCGCGATTCCGTCCCACACGATTCCGATTTTTTCCTTTGCATAAGCATGCTCTTCCAGAAAATGCCTGGCGGCTTCCGCTCCTTGAATTTCAAAAGGCGAGTCTCCTTCGAATCGCTCCGTCAGTCCCAGGTCGTGCAGAATGCACGCAAGGTAGAGGACTTCGTCGTCAAATTTCTGTCCCAGGGCCCGCCCAGCCAGTGATCCAAAAAGAAATGTTCGCACTGCATGGTTGAACAGATAAGGAGGAGAGACGCTCCGGCTCAGGTCTGTGGCCAATCTGGCGATTTCGGAATCCACGAGGCGAACGCCGGCTACATATGACGGCAACGCCCCAAGCCTTGCCTGCACCATGGCAGATTTTTCCCGTTCCTCCGAAACCCTGGGAGGTTCCTCCCGGTTTCCGCTTGCGGCACGGATAGACAGGGCCCCAAGCCCCCACATTACTTCGCGTCTATTCATAGAAAAGCTCGATGCTGACGCGCGAAATACCGGCGTTGATCGTAGCGGTTGAAGGCCGCATCAATCCAACTCGAGCTTCGCGAGAAAGCGGAGGATAGCACTCTCAGCTTGACTGGGGGGCTTGCTTGGGATGTCCACACCGCACATGAGCACAAACTGTCTGAAATAAGAAACGCGCCGCGCAAATCAAGGCGCTTCGGTGAAGATCACCTCGGAACTGTTCGGCAAGGGAAGCGCCACCTTCAGACCCCGTTCCCCGTCGCTCCCCGTCGCAGGAGTTCTGGACCCGTGACGGTGGGTTCTAATACAATCCGATGACCGATGAGTGGCTGACGCAGATCTCGGAGACGAATCGCGAGCTAGCCGCAGCTTTCGCAATTGGCCATTTTCTGGATGCCCTTCGGTCAGCGTCAAATCTCACTGCCGTGAGCATTTTCGGGGAAGTGATCAATTTTGAACAGACGAGTGTTCTTTGGTCCATTAGCCTTATTGATATGGCCGTGGTAGGGGGGAGGGGTGCTTAAGCTCAAACCCGCTGTCCGGTCATGATTGCGTTTGTAGTGCCATCGCGTCAACACGGTCGCTCCACGACGAGCCAAAGCCAACTTGTAATCCCCCATAGGAGATTTGGCCATGGACTCCCCCTCCCCCACCGTTTTGTACATCGACGATCTTCCTCAAGCCCTGGACCATCGCAAAGCGACTCTGGAATCCTACGGTTATCGCGTCCAGATCGCGTCGAGCGCCTGCCCCGCGTTGAGAATCCTGGAAGAAACACCGGTGACGGCGGTTCTGCTCGAGTACAGGCACGAAGGCATGGACGCGGAAGCCGTGGCCTGCCATATCAAGCAACGATTTCCCAATCTGCCGATCATCCTGCTTTCGGCGTATTCCGACATGCCCGAGCGTATCCTGTGGCTGGTGGATGAATACGTGATGAAAAGTGAGCTGTCGGAGCGGCTGCTACCGATCATCCAACAAGTGGCGGAACGGTCGACGCGCTCGGGCCGGATCAAACCACATTCCAGCGAACGGTACGAGCATGGCAGCGCGGTGGCGTAGGGACTCGGCTCTTGAGTAATGGCGTCGGGTTCTGTAGGGTTTACTATGGAGGCTCAGGAGCATGAACATTTTCGAACGGGCCGCAGGGTTCTCAGCGCCTCAATGGGGCAAGCAGGTTTCGATTTCGCTGATGTTGCTGGTTCTGTGCTTGGTGGCTAGTCCCCAGAGGCTGTCGGCCTCGCAGGATGCGCAAGCCCCGGCCCCAGCGCAGGACACACAAGCCCCGGCCCAGGACGCGCAGGCGCCGCCCTACACGCAACAGACCCCCGAGCAGTTGCAGCAGTTGGTAGCCCCGATCGCGCTCTATCCAGATTCGCTGGTGGCGCAGATCCTGGCAGCGTCTACGTTTCCCGAACAAGTCGTGGAGGCCGACCGATGGGTGCAGGCGAACCCCGATTTGAAGGGCGACGCTTTGGGTAAAGCGGTGGACCAACAACCCTGGGACCCGAGCGTGAAGGCGCTGGTTGCGTTTCCATCTGTCCTCGGAAACATGGACAAAAACCTTTCCTGGGCGTCGTCGCTCGGCGATGCCTACTACAACCAGCAGCAAGATGTGATGGATGCCGTCCAGGTAATGCGCAAGCGGGCCGAAGACGCTGGCAATCTTAAGAGCACGCCGCAGCAAACCGTGGCGACGCAAGACTCGAATATCGACATTGAGCCCGCCGACCCCGATGAGGTCTACGTTCCTGCCTATGATCCGTGGCTGGTTTACGGAGGTCCTGTAGTGGCATGGCCGGGATGGTATCCGTATCCCGGAATCTGGTTTGGGGGCCCGTATCTGTCGTGGGGGCTTGGCTTCGGAATCGGCTGGTATGGCGGTTTTGGGTGGGGCTGGGGACACTGGGGATTCGACTGGCATAACCACTACGCAATGTTCAACCACGGCAGGTACTACTCCGGGAGCAGAACGTTTTACAACCGGAGCAGTTTTGCCCGAGGAGGCGCACGCGGTGGATTTAACGGCGCGCGTGGCGGAGCTGACGGGCGCGCGTCCGAAGGGAACAGACCGGGCGGGAACGTCGGCGCCCGCGGAGGAGTCGACAACCGTCCCGGGGCGACTGCCAGGCCCTTCGAAGGAAACACGCAGGCAGCTCGAGGATACGCCGCACCGCGCGGCCAGAGCGGCGTCCGCTCCGGCGCCTACAGCGGTTACGACCATGGCGGAGAGACCAGGAGCTATTCCTCACGCGGAAGCGCCAGTATGGGTGCGAGTGGAGGGGGATCTCGTGGCGGCGGTGGCGGCGGAGCGTCGCATGGTGGCGGGGGTGGACGTCGTTAGTCCAAGTTCCCGTCAGTTCAGGTCTCGGTAGGTCCCAAGTGGCTGTAACTTTGAAAACGGAGAGATGGCATATGCGGTGGACCGGGCTGAAAGTCGACGAATATCGTTGGGCGAATTTTTTCTACGCTTGCCGCGCTACGCTTGCCGTGATCGTTCTCCTCGTGGCGGGGTGTTTCTCGATCCCCTCCGTGGCACAGCACGCGGGTGAGAAGACTTTTTCATCACCCGAAGACGCGAGCAGCGCAATTTTCACGGCGGCGCAGAACAACGACGAAAAAGCCATGCTCGACATCCTTGGACCAGAAGGAAAGCAAATCGTCTCGTCGGGAGATGAGATCGAGGACGCCCAGAGCCGCGCCAATTTCGTGAAGAGATATCAGGAAATGCACCGTCTGGTGAAAGAACCGGACGGCACGACTGCTTTGTATGTTGGCGCGCATAACTGGCCCTGGCCCATACCGCTCGTGAACAAAGGAGATTCGTGGTACTTCGATACCGAAGCCGGCAAGAAGGAAATTTTGTTCAGGCGAATTGGACGGAACGAAATATCGACCATCCGGGTTTGCCAGGAGCTGGTGGCGGCGCAAAAGGAGTTCTACGCGACGCAGCACAATGAGTATGCACAGAAATTCTTCAGCGATGAAGGGCAACACAATGGACTGTACTGGAAGGTCGCGGATGGCGAGCCCCCGAGCCCCATCGGGCCGCTGGTGGCGGCGGCGGTCGCCAAGGGTTATGTCAAGAGTGCGGACGGCTCTCCGACACCTTACCGCGGATACTATTACCTGATCCTGACGCGCCAGGGAAAGAATGGTCCGGGCGGTGCGAAGAGTTACATTGCGAATGGCAAGATGAGCGAAGGCTTCGCGGTTGTCGCCTATCCGGCGGAATACAGGTCGTCGGGCGTGATGACGTTCATCGTTAGCGCCGACGGAGTGGTTTACGAGAAAGATCTGGGCAAGAAAACCGAGGCTGTCGCCAAGAACATGAAGGAATACAACCCCAATTCCGGTTGGCGAGAGTCTGATGTGCAGCAGGTGGAGACTGCCGGCGGGCAGAAGCCCAAGTAAGAAATATTCTGTCTGTGCCCCGCGGTTCAGCAGCGAAACTTCTTGAGCACCGGTGTTAGCAATCGGTTTGCGGCCTCGTTCTGACACTCCAAACGAAGAATTCGGTTCCCGCGAGGAGAACAAAGTCCCGACGGTTGCGGTGGACTGCTTGTACTCGTCCAACACTGGTTCGAGGTGAGAGTCCTGTTTGTAGTTATCCATTACGATACGGCGAGCGGGAGAAACGATGCGATTTCGCGCGATAGCCTCGGATTACGATGGGACGCTGGCCCAGGATGGGCGCGTCGACCGCGACACGCTGGCTGGGCTAAAACGGGCGCGGGAATCGGGAAGAAAGCTGATCCTGGTCACCGGCCGCGAACTCCCCAGCTTGCGCTCCGTGTTTTCGAGCCTCGATCTTTTTGACTGGATTGTCGCGGAGAACGGGGCTCTGATTCACAACCCCGGAACCGGTGACGAGCGTCTCTTATGCCCGGCGGTCTCCGGCGAACTTGTCGCCAATCTGCGCCAGCAGGGGGTTCCGCTTTCCGTGGGAAAATGCATTGTGGCCACGGTCAAGCCTCATGATGGCGCGGCGCTTCGTGCGATCCGCGAGCTCAACCTTGGCCTGCAAGTGATTTTCAACAACGAATCGGCAATGGTCCTGCCGCGCGGGACTAACAAGAGCACGGGCCTTTCCGCGGCGTTGTCGGAGTTGGGAATTTCGAGCGAGAGCGTCGTGGGAGTCGGCGATGCGGAGAATGATCACGATTTGTTGAGTCTTTGTGGTTGCTCAGTCGCCGTGGCCAACGCCATACCTGCGCTCAAGCAGCGTGCTGATGTCGTCACGGGCGGCAGTTATGGGGCGGGCGTGCTGGAGATCATCCAGCGATTGATCGATAAGGATAACCTCTGCTGATTGCACACTCGAGGAATTCCCCAGCTGCGAGTCGAACCGGTTTGCGGCCTCGTCGAGCCGCACTTCGCATAATTCGGCGATTAACCTGCTAGCCCAACGAAAAATGTTGTGTTCTCTGACTACCCTGCGCATGTGCTGCATCCTGGTCTTCCGTTCCTCGACATCCATCTCCAGGGCGGAACGGATGGCCTCGGCCATCTGCTCGATGTCGTAGGGGTTAATCAGTAGCGCGTCCGGCAATTCGCGGGCAGCTCCGGTGAAACGGCTCAGGATGAGCACTCCTTGTTCATCCTGGCGCGCGGCCACGAACTCCTTGGCCACCAGGTTCATTCCATCATGCAGGGACGAGACCAGGCAAAGATCTGCAGTCCGGTAAAAGCGCTGGATTTCCTGGTGGCTGTGCTGCCGGTTCATGAAGACGATGGGTTTCCACTTGCTCGTCTGGAACCGCCAATTAATACGCTCTGCTTCGGCTTCCACCTCGACCAGCAAATCGTGATACCGCTTGATGTGGGTGCGGCTGGGCGCTCCAATTTGCACAAACGTGAATTTTCCCCGATAACCGGGATGCTTCTCGAGGAGCCGTTCGATGGCCAGGAAGCGTTCTGGGATCCCTTTTGTGTAGTCCACGCGATCAACGCCCACGCCGAGGAACACGGCTTCGATGCCTAGTTCTCGCAGCAATGCGACCCGTTCCATGTAGGTGGATTCAGCGGCCTCGCCGGGAGCGGGATTCTCCGGAAACTCCACGCTGATGGGAAACGGCTTTACCACAGTGCGGTGTTCTTCGCGATTGACGGCGAAATGTTCCCAGTCGATACGCGACTCCAGCGTGCGATCCACCGTTTGCAGGAAGTTGGTGCAGTGGGCTTGAATGTGGAAACCAATCAAGTCCGCACCCAACAATCCATTCACCAGTTCTCGTTGCCACGGACAAATGCTGAACGCTTCCGGGTTCGGCCAGGGAATATGCCAGAAGATCGCGACGCGCGCATCCGGGCGAGCTTTTTTTATCATCCGGGGCAGAAGCGCGAAATGGTAATCCTGTGCGAGAAGCACCGGACGGTGCATGCCCTCCATTTCCTTCAGGACCGCATCTGCGAACCGGCGGTTGGCTCGCTCATAGTGCTCCCAGTCGGAAACTCGAAACACGGGGCGTGTGTGAGCGATGTGGCAGAGCGGCCAGAGCCCTTCGTTGGCAAAACCGTAGTAGTAGCCTTCCTCTTCTTCCTTGCTCAGCCAGACCCGCCGCAATGTGTAGCGGGGATCATCGGGAGGAACGCGCAAGCGGTCATGTTTGTCCACGGTCTCGCGGTCCGCGTCCCCGCTCCCGTGCGCAACCCAGGTTCCATCACAAGCGCGCAACACAGGCTCAAGCGCAGTCACCAGCCCACTGGCTGGAACGATTGCCTCCACGCCCTTGCCCTGACGCCTGTGGATGTAGGGCTCCCGGTTCGCTACCACGAACAGGCGGCTCTCCCCGAGCCGGCCGCGCACGTGGACTGAGAGCCGTTCCGCGGTCCAGAAAGAGTCCGCAGCCTGGCGCAACTGGGCCTCCTGCTCGGCTGCGTAGCGAGCCGCCGTGAGACTTGCGGCGAGGTTTGCCATTTCGTGGGCGAGGGGGCGGAACATATCCAGATCTGGCGCGGCTGGACGGGAGGAAGGCTTACCCGTGCGCAAAGCGCGCATCCACTGCGCCGCGCGGGCAATTGGGCCCGTGATGCTCCAGCGCACAATCAGAAGAGTGGTGAGAGTGATCAGGAAAACCAGCACAAGCACACGCAGAAACGTCTCGCGCCAAATCCTTCGGCCTTGGACATTGATGTAGCTGGCGTCATCAACGATCGCAAGTCCGCCGACAACCGCGTCTCCCTGATGAAGGGGGACCGCGTAAATATAGACGGGAACTTCTCCGAGGCGGATGAAAACTCCTGCGCTCAGGCCTTGTTGGGCTGCCTGCTGCACCATCGCAGGCTCGCCTGTGAGTCGTGGCGCCAGTAGGGGAGTGATGGCGAGGGATTCGCCTTGAGTGTTGTAGACGGCAACTCCAGTGAGATGCTCACGGGTGGCGAACCGGTCAACCGCGAGCTGTAGTTCTTTGTGTGAGGCCTTCTTGGAATTGAGATAAGGTTCAACTTTGTCTGCCAGGCTTTCTCCTAACACTTCCGCGCGGTGCTCCAGATCCCGGCGCAGGCCGCGCTTTTGAAAGCGGACCTCGTAGTAGGACGAAAGCAGCGAGATCAGAGTGATCCCAACGATCAGCGAGATAGTGAGGCGAAGAGTTAGGATTCGCACATATGACCTTGCAAATCGGCTGCCGCGGCGCGCCTTCGTTCTTCACGACTAAGGCCTCCGGCAGCCACGCGATCGCAGCCCAGGCGGCTTAAGAAAAAGGCGAGCTGCTGCCGTACGCGGCCTCGGTATCTCGACAAATGCACACGCGTCACCTTCGGCTGGTTCAGCTCGCCCACTCGGGGGAGTGCTCTTTCCATCTTGTGCGTCATGATTCAGACGTTCAGCTGTTGATTCGTCGTGACCTCCTGGTGAGCGTGCCTGCCGCCAGAAAGCCCAGTCCCAACAGCCCGAGTAGCGGCAGCGAACTGGCTGTTTCGGGGAGGGCTTCGGTACTCGCTGCGGGAGTTGGATCGGGCATGGCCGCAGCGCTGGTGCTCGGAGCGGGAGCCGGATCAGCCACAACGGCGGTGCTGGCAGCCGGAGCGGGAGCCGGATCAGCCACAACGGCAGCGCTGGCAGCCGGGGTAGGCGTTGGATCGGCCACAACGACAGTGCTGGCAGCCGCAGCGGCGCAGTGGTCGGAGATCATGTTGAGTCCGGTGACGGTAACATTGTTGTCAGACGCATTCGCTTTTTGCCCGATGAGTTCGACGTTGTGGCCCAGATGCGCCTTCAGGTCCACGGTGCTGCTGGTGACTGTGAAAATTTGAGTTGTGCCATCTTGCGCTACGGTGTAATTACCGTCGGAGCCACCAAGGCATCCCTTGATGCTGGCCTGGTCTGTGTCGCTGCTTGGCGCCGGATTTTGTGCAAACCCCAACGTGACCAGCAGGACCGGTACGATGATCGGGAGAAATATTTTTTTCATAAGAATCCTCCTAAGACTCTCGCCGCGTGGCGCTTTGAAAATTTCACTTAGGTTTTGATTTTGCCGCCGATCCCTATCACAAAACTCGCACGTTGTATGCGGGTCGAGTTTTCGGCCGAAGGAACCTGGAGCATCCAGAGTGGAACAAAAGGAACTTTATTTGGGATGCGTTGGAATGTCTGTTCAATACGGCTCACAATAATCAGAGGACGCTAATCTGCTCGCCAGATTTTCAACTGGCGACGATTCTTCGGATGTATTTGGATCGCAACAAGACGCGCTCTCAAGACGCGCTCTGGAGTATCTGGTTGCTGCCTTTCCGGGAGAGCATGATGCGGATTGCAGATGGACAGATACTACGAATCCGCCGGACTCAGGTTCTGCTTGTCGGATCAGTAAAGTCGAAACTCTACTTCCACACTAATCTGCACACTTACCGGTCTGCCATCTTTCAGGGCAGGATCGAAGCGCCACTGTTTCACGGCCTCCATTGCCTTGGCATCCAGACCGAAGCCCAGTCCATGGATCACTCGAATGTCGCGCGGATGACCGGTTGCGTCGACAATCAGCCATAGAGTGCAGGTGCCCTGAGTCTTCGCTCTGCGGGCTTCCTCGGTGTACTCAGGATCGGGCGTTGAAAGTTCTTGCGGCGATGAAATTCCACCTCCGACCTTGTACACTCCTCCGCCGATGCCGCCACCGCTTCCGAGACCAGTGCCTGGACCGTGTCCAACACCTGCGCCGCCGTCAGAACCGGACCCAATGCCGCCGCCAGAACCGATTCCGTTGGAAGGTGGCGCTGCCGGCATAGGCGCAGCCGTTGGAAGCCCCAGGTTCGGCATGTGATTTTCCGCAACCTGTACCGGCGGCGCAACCACTGTAGGTTCTGCGGTGAGCTTGGGATGCTGGTTGCGAACCACAATCTGCGGCGGCGTGATTTGCACCATCGCAAGCTTAGGCAGCCTTCCCTTGGGCGCAGGCAGGCGATCATGATCTCCTCCGCCGCCTCCCCCGCTGACGATTTTTCTGGCGGCCCGTAGAATGTAGGTGTCCGGAGAAGGGGCGATGAGAGTTACAACCTGGCGTTGCTGGGCTTGCTCCACGACGTGATGGCCAAAAGCCGCGCCCGCAAGGATAAGGCCTATCAGTACAACGTGGACGACAGCTGAGCCGACCAGACCATCGGTCCGGTAGTTGTTAAATTTCCCCCAGACCTCTCCCGTGAATGGCGTATTAGTCCGCAACCGTGACCTCTCAACTGAAACAGCCAGATGTCCTCAAATCTTCGACTCGGCGCATTCACAGTGCGTCGCCATCTGCGTCAAACCTTCCTGCCGAATGTAGCCAACTCGCCCTCGATTTCTCGGAGTTCAGCGACCAGCGACAGCCACAGCCACGAACACGGCTGAAGCCCGCTCGACACATTCAGCAGTAACAAGAGTGACAGAAGCGGAGCGGCAGGTCTGTGCAAGATTGCTCAGATTGCTCAGATTGTCGAGACAAAGATTATCCAGACAAAGATGATCCGGACAAAGGTTATCCCCAAGAAGATCATCCCTGATTGACTGGGCTGCCACCGTTATAGATCCAGATGAACGAAAGCTAGTCAACGGGGACTGGTCGGCGAGGTACACGCGATTCTCAGTTCGCTTCCTGACGTACAACTTCGCCCCGGCCATTCCCGGCTTTGGGAAGGGCGGCATAGGCAGAAGTTGACTGCGGACGAGCGCGCTCATCTCCCGGGTTGGGGAAGCGCAGCACGGTTGGAGATTGCACGTGCACTATTTCGTTCCTCACCGCATACAGCACTAATTCGGCGATGGAATGAAGCTTGAGCTTGCGTAAGATATTGCTGCGATGTGTTTCGGCTGTTGCCACCGTCATACACAAGATGGTGGCCACTTCTTTGGAAGCCTTACCTTCACTCACCAGCTGCACTACCTCGCGCTCCCGTGGCGACAGCTTGGCTACCTTGGGCGCGACCGGGCCAACGCGATGCTGCTTGTAACCGTCCATAATTAGATCGGAAACCCGCGAGCTGAAGATACTCTTGCGTCGCTGCAGTGCTTCCACGGCTGTCATCAAGTCCATCGTTTCGTCGGATTTGAAGACCCATCCGCGCACACCCGCTTCCAGACATTCCCGTATCACTTGCTCAGAGTCCACCGCGGTGAGGATCAGTATGGCTTGGGCCGGATCGTGTTTCAGGATCTGCCGTGCCGCGTCCACTCCATTGAGTTTTGGCAGGCAAATATCCAAAATAACCAGATCTGGCTTCAATTGCTTGCACTTTTCGACCCCATCTCGCCCATCAGCAGCTTCTCCGCAGATTTCCCAGCCTTCGTGAGATCGAAGCAGCGAGGACAAACCGAACCGGAATATTGGATGATCGTCAACCACTAGGATACGAAATGAACCCATAAGAACCTCCCCGTACTGTGACTACGTTACCAAGGTCCATGCCGGCCGTCTGAGCACAATAGCTCACGTTCCGTGCCTGTCACCGCGAGGCGAGAATCGCAGAGAAACCGGGTTGGGCGGTCTGTGGGCGGATGCGGAGCCAATGGCGCGGAGATCGTCGTCAAATGTCGGGACGCGGGGACTAACACGGCGACCACGGCGGCCAAATCGCGAAAGGAGGCAAAGCGCTGGTGACAAACGGGGAGGTTCGAGCCAACGCCTGCCTTCCCGCCCCTCGCGTTGGGGCTAAGGTAAGGAATAGATGAGTTGAGCTACCGCGGTCTATCGTGCTGAGTGGGTATTTGTCGGGAAGAGTTCCGTTACGTTTTCGCGAGCGCGATCTTCTCCGCGATCGTCATCTCAATGTTCAGCAGCAAGCTCTGCGGCGCAACGCTGCATTGACAACCGAACGGGAATATTGCTGAAAAACGACTCATGTTCGACTTCGTCGGCCCGAGCTGGGTACAGCAACAATTAGAAAGCCTTACCGACTGCACAGGATAGACCATTCTCGGTTCCGACTCTACTCTGAGAAGGTAAGTGAAGGCGTAACTCATTTTCTTTCGTCATTCACAAATTGGACGCAAAACTTGAACCAGGGGGTCACAGGTGAACAGCGACTCGGCGACTACGGGCATGGTTCTTCTGGACCCTGATTTGGTCAAGCGCGCGCAAGAAGGCGATTCCGACGCGTTTGGCGCGTTGTTTGAGGCGCACCGGTCGCGGATCTACTCGGTATGTTTGCGCATGACCAGCAATGCCGCGGAAGCGGAGGACCTCACGCAGGATGCGTTCTTGCAGGCGTTTCGCAAGATTGCGAAATTTCGCGGAGACTCAGCGTTTTCCACCTGGCTGCACCGCATTGCAGTCAACACCGTACTGATGCATTTTCGCAAGAATTCCCTGTCTCAGATTTCGCTGGACGAGCCCTACAGCGACAGCGAAGGTTCCAAGATACGCCGCGAATACGGAACCCGAGATAAGGGCCTGGCAGGCTGTGTCGATCGGGTCGCGTTGGCCCGCGCCATGAAAGACCTTCCCCCCGGATATCGGACGATCTTCCTGCTGCACGAAGTGGAAGGCTATGAGCACCAGGAAATTGCGGAGATGCTGAGTTGCTCCGTAGGCAATTCGAAATCCCAGCTATACAAAGCGAAACTGCGATTTCGCGAACTCCTGGCCCCTGCGCCTGAAGTGCTGTTGGCAGTGCGGAACGGGAAACCGTGCGCCAAAAAGCGCGTCAGCAAGGAACGAGAGAACTGGAAGCTGCCACTGGGCCCCCACGTGGTTATGCCGCCAGCGCCGCTGGTGGCGTAGAGACCACCGCGTGATTGGTGCCAGCCCGCTAGCCTGAAAAGTCCTCCCCCGCGAATTCACTCCCGCTCCCGCCCTTTGCTGTTTGGGGCTCACAGAGACGTTCGACGCCTGACAGCGGCGCCCCCTACTCGCGATCGTCCGCAAGCTCTGGTTGATCGTCCATAATTTCCGATCTTTGCCAGTCGTGCGCATCCGCGAGCACCATGGACTGGGATCTCTCTTCTGCCGATTCGAGGCCTTTGCCGCCATGCTTGCGCCCTGCGCCAGCAAAGAACGCTGAGCGCAACGACCAGCCTCCGGGAGACGCACCAGGATTCGGAGATACATAGCGCTGCCAAAAGGTGCGTAAACCCGGAAACAACGGTGCGGGACCTATGGCCTTCTTGCACCTGTTGAGCTCAAACCAGCGAAGATAGTTGCGCACTACGCTGCTCATGGTCATCTGCATCGCCGCTGAAAAATTGTGCTCCGCCATTCGCCGTTGTTGCTCGGGAGACTGCAGTATCGCAATCAGTTTGTCGGCGAGATCGGCCGCACTACCGACCTGGTAGAAACTGATGGCCATATCTTCGTCCGCCGCCATATCACGAAAGTCGGTGAGGTCAGCGCACACGATCGGAACTCCAAACTCGCAAGCCTGGTGGGCTGGACCACTCGACCCCGTGGCGGAGTCATAGGGCATCACTACAACCGTGGATGTCCGGAAAAGATCAGGAATGTCTGCTTCTGGAATATATCCGCGAAACTCGATGCCTGAGCCGGGGCCGAGCGACTCACGTATCGATTCCCAATATTTCGGCTTCGTGTGATGGTTGGCTCCCCCGATAATCAGCTTGGCATTTGGCACCTTTTTCACGACCGCAGGAAAGGCTTCGATCAACGTTTCCAGTCGTTTGTAGGTTCCCCAGTGTCCGATCGCCAGAATGCGATGTTCCGGATGACCACGTTGCGAAAAGTCTGGAGGGCTCGGGCAGGGCGCGAACGTCCCGTGGGTGCCTAACAGGACATTTTGAGCGGAGTATTTCTTAACCAGAGTATGCCGGTACCCGGACAGCAACACTGATACCGAATTTGCCGTTAGCAGGGCCCTGGTGGCGAGATTACCGCCCAGACGGAACAATCGTTTCTGGCGCACTCCAGCAGTGGCAAAATCAACGTGTTCGAGGATGTGGTGGAGGGTGATGTGAGTGTAATGACCAAGAGCCCGAGTCAGGGCCGGTGTCGACAGTCCCGCTAACGCCGCAATCGGATATTGCGGAGTTCCAAAGCTTGAGAACACGAGGTTGAACCACACCACATCTGGCTTCAATTTGCGGATGGTGCTCAACAAGCGCACGGGAGTTTTGAGGCTGTTGAACTTCCAGCAGCGGATCACGTCGAACCCCGGCAGCTCCGTTTTTTGCTGAGCGTTCAGCGGTTTTCCGTTCTCATCGGTCGCGAATTCATAGTCGGTCAGTTCGTCGGCGAGAATAGTCAGACTGATGTCGGGATTGCGCTGCAGTTCCCGCGCGATGTAAAACGCGTACTCGTTCAGCTGGCGCGCACTCGGAGGAAAAGTCGCAACTAAGCAGATTTTCATCGGATCCCGTTCTCAGAACAGAGTGATGCGCAGATAAGGTCTGAACTGTTGATTCTGCCCACCCGTGAAATTAAAGAAAGTCTCCTGTTGCATGCCCGCTGAAAAACGAATCGGGTACTTGAGTTCCACCTCCCTGCCTGCCTCCTTAAACGTGCGGTGGAAGGGCATTGCATAAGCCACGGCGAAGCCGCTCTGGACCGCATCGTAGAAGTGGAATCCCATATTCCGCGAGTACGCGACCGACGCCTGCAAGCTCCAATTACGCGTCGGGGCAAAGTGAACGCTGCCGGCTGGGCGGAGAGCCTGCGCGATCGCAAAGTTGGTTCCCTGCACTCGCCACGCTCGCAAGTCCTCTGCGACAACGGTGAAGTTGATTCGCTCGGAAACCCGACGCTCGATGCCCAGGTAAGCCGAAGTGTAGTAGTCCTCGCTGATCACCGGAGAGAAGCGGTCGTCGCGTGCTCCCCATCCGGTCAACAGGGCAGTCTTTCCCCAGGGCCGCCCGACGCGGAAATTGAGCGCCCCCGCCAAATCCCTTGAATGCTGTGCGCTTTCCGTAAAAGGTCCCGCTTCACGAATGGCATAACCACTCACCGAAACTATGTTGAAGAATGAACTAGTCGACATATACACAAACTGGCGAAAAAGGTTTTGATTCATATCGACCGGAGACAAGGAATCCCGGCGAACCGTTTCCTGAATACCTGTGTTGAAGTTCAACACATTGGTACCCAGATGCAGGGTAGGAGTCAGTCCAAAGTTAAACGAGTAATCGGTCGTATCGCGATTGATGATCAATTCCTCACTGGGCAGAGAAATTTGCCCGCGAGCATTACGCACCTGAAAGAATCCGCTGGCTTCGGGCAAATCGCCGAGATGGAGATGATAGGCGCCGGTCCATTCCGTCTCGAGGGACGATCGTGGAGGCGGAAGCGGCCCGTGGCTTCCTGGCATCGGATTCGGAACATCCAGCTTGGCGTCCAGAACATAAACCGTCGTGTCTTCAAAGATGGGCGCCACGGAAAAATCTGACAGAAAACTTATTGTGGGGTCGATCCTCAGTCCTTCGTTCGCTCCCGCCTGCAGCAGATCCTGCTCCGCGTTTTGATGTTCGCCCGCGGAGTTGGCGGCCTGAGCAAAAGCGGTAAGCGCCTGGATGTTTTGATGCTCCTGGCGCAGCAGGTTTGCCTTAGCCAGGAGATATTCATAACCAGGCTCGCTATCGGCCGACTTGCCGATCAGGGAGAGCTCGCCCTGCGCTCTGGCCGTGTCCCCGAGAGCCAGATAAGTGTTCGCCATGCCGATCCGCACCGATGTCTCGGGCGCTCCCGCCGCCAGCGCGCGCTGCAAGTAGGTCTGCGCCAGTTGATAATCATGCATGCTGAGGAACACGTCGGCCGCTTCCATCAACTGTTCGCCCGTAGCGGGTAACGCCTCTTCCGTTTGACCCTCCATCAGAGCTAATGCAATCTGCCGCTGCGCATCCTCCAGATGACCCTCGCTTGCCATCACCTGGGCAATTGCCAAACGGACACGGATGCGGTCGCTGCCTGGCATTGCGAGCGCTTGCTCAAAGCGCTCCATGGCGCCCTTCTGGTCTCCCAGCGAGCTCAAAGCTTGGCCCGTGGAAACCAGGATTCGACCCTCCTTAGACTGATCGGTTGGCGAGAGCGGTGTCAGTTGGGTGGACTGTTCTGCCCGCTCGACATAACGCAAAGTCTGCTCTCGATCGTGCAGTTGGGCATAAGCACGTGCAAGCTGTGCGTAGATATCGTTGTTGTCGGGAGAAAGCTTCTGCGCAACCTGCAATTCATCGATCGCCCCGTGATACAGTCGCTGCCCATACAACGTTTCACCCAATGCCAGATGGAGACTCCCGTCGTTGGGCGCGAACTTCAACGCGGCGCGATACTCGGCGGCCGATTTCGTCAACATCCCGTTTTGCCCATAGGCGGTTGCCCGAATTAGGTGGGTAGGCAAGGAATCGCCCATTTCTTCCTGCGCCAGCTGCACTTGTTGCAAGGCCGCTCGGGGGCGGTGCTGATCGAGGCTGGCGTAAGCCAGTCCTAGGTGCGCTTCACCATTCTTGGGTTCACGCTTTAGCGCGGATTCGAAATCTGCGGCGGCGGCCTCCGACTGGTGGAGATCGTGCAACACGTAGCCGCGGTTCACGTATGCCGTAACGATATCGGGATCGCGCTCCAGAGCCTGGCTGAAGTCTGCTTGCGCCTGATCCAACAGTCCAGCGCGTTTGTGCACGTAGCCGGCCAGCAGCGGAATGTCGGGTTCTTTGGGCAGCACCTTGTCGTACTCAGAAGTCAATTGCAGCAGTTCGTCGTAGCGTTCAAGGTAAAGCAAGTCATACGCGAGATAGACCACTACATCCCGGTCTGTAGGAAGTTTCTTGATGGCTTCGCGGCCCACGTCGGCAGATTTCTGATATTCGCCCTTGAAGCTCAAAAACCTTTCTTTTTCTCTCATGAGGTGAGGTTCCTGCTGCATTTCATTGGTGGCGCGGCTCAACCACTCTGCCGCCATGGGCAAGTGCTGCGCCTCGATCGCGGCGTTCATGCCTCCGGCAACGATCAAACTATTGTGCGGCGCGAGGTCATAACCTTTGTGGTAAGCGGCTTCAGCTTTCGGAAAGTCTCGGCGCGCCGCATACATGTCGCCCAGCGCAAGGTAGGGTATGTATAACGCTGGATAGGCTGCCAATAGCCGCTGAAAATACTTCTCCGCATCCTGGTCGTGCCCGGCATTACGGGAGATGTAGCCCAGAGAGATAAGAGCAGATCGGTTCACCGGGTCGTTCGCGAGGATCTTCGTGTACACGTTAGTCGCTTCCTCGGTCCGGCCGAGTTTCAGAAGCAAATCTCCATCCAGCTGCAGACTGTTGGGATCCTGCGCGTTGATCGCCAGCGACTCCTTGATGTCGCTGCCCGCGCCGTCGAGGTCGCCGCGGTTCATGTTGATCACAGCTCTCAGGCGCAGAAATTGCGGCCGCCCCGGTCCGTGGTCGTCCAACGCGCCGATCTGCGCCTGCGCAATTTCGAGATGGCGGTGCGCTGCACTCGCGTCTCCCAGGCTCTGGTAGAGTTCCGTCAGATCCATGTGCAGCTGAATGCCGTAAAGCGGGCCCTCGGCGGGGTTTTGCGGTAAATGAGCCAAAGCGGCGTTATATTCCACAACCGCG
>Ga0224561_1000012_pt1 | contig 23589 bp, 23 predicted proteins | sample CSU2metagenome_FD_180953 | JGI IMG/M metagenome (GOLD analysis project Ga0224561, IMG submission 180953) | Soil microbial communities from Bohemian Forest, Czech Republic - CSU2 | ecosystem: Environmental > Terrestrial > Soil > Temperate forest | place: Czech Republic: South Bohemian Region... | reverse complement strand
GGCGAAGAGGATGTTCGCGGTTTTGGACCTGCCATAAGCAACCATCGGGTCATAAGGTGTGCGTTCAAAGTTGGGATCGTCAAGATCGATGTTTGAGTAGCGATGACCCGCAGAGGACAAGTTGATGAGCCGACCACCCGAGCGGATAAGCGATGCCATCCGGTTGACCAGGACAAAGTGACCCAGGTGGTTCGTCCCGAACTGCGTTTCGAAGCCATCCGCGGTGTGGCCGAACGGTGTGGCCATCACTCCGGCATTGGCAATGACCACATCCAGCGGTTCCGCTTTCGCCAGCAACCGGTCAGCGCAGGCACGCACGCTCTTCAGGTTTGCAAGATCGAGTTCAACCAGTTCGAAGCTTCCGCCATTGGCCACGGCGTCCCTTCGCACCTTCTCGGTTGCAGCCTTAGCCTTGTTCAAGTCCCGCGCCGCGCCTACAACCTGAGCGCCGTGCGCGGCCAGGGAACGCGCCGTTTCCACGCCAAGGCCGGCTGAAACACCGGTCACGAAAATCCGTTGGCCCTTCAGATTCACTCCGGATAAAACGTCATCTGCGGTCGAAATTGCACCAAAAGAAATTGCCTCAAGTATCTTCGTCATTTTTCTACTCCCTTCTACTTAGTATTTACACTTCTACGTAATTTTTTCACTATTGCTCACGCGTTAGCCGCGCGAAGCCACCGCATCCGCAGCGCGTTCGAAATAGTGCTCCGCCTCCAGATCGGCAATGAGCCCAGGCTGAACCGGTCGCCATCCCAGCCGTTCCTGCGTTTGCGCGCTGGAGGCCGGGCCATCTACACCAAAGAAGTGAGCGATCCAGCCAAAATGTTCGCCTGCTTCCTCGCGAGACTTGCTGACGACCGGTACGTTCAATTGCTTGCCGATGACTTCAGCGATCTCTCGAGTCGGGACGCCCTCGTCGGCCACGCCGTGAAACCGTACAGCATCGGAACTTTTCTCGAGCACGAGCCTGAAGAGATGAGCAGCATCCAGCCGATGCACCGCGGGCCAGCGGTTGAGCCCGTCGCCGATAAACGCGGAAACGCCCTTTTCGCGTGCGATGCTGATCAGACGTGGCACAAAGCCGTGATCACCGTTCCCGTGGACCGATGGGGGAAGCCGCAGCACAGATATGCGGACTCCGCGTGCTGCCAGCGCAAGCGCCGCCTCCTCCGACTTGCGGGGGAAGTTGGGATTGGGCGCATCCTCTTCGGTTGCCAGTGGGCCCTTGCGTTGAGCGAGGAAGCTCCCGGAAGTGACGATCATCGGGCGCTCGGAGCCCGCGAGCGCACCGCCAAGAGTCTCGATGGCACGCCTATCCGCCTCAGCGGCAGGCCCATAGTTCGAGAAATCATGGATAAAAGCGGTGTGGATCACTCCGTCGGCAGCGGCAGCTCCGCTGCGAAGGCTTTCGAGATCTTCGAGCGAACCGCGATGCACCTCGGCTCCCGCGGCGACGAGCGATTTGGCTCCCGCATCCGAGCGCGCGAGGCCGAGCACCTGATGACCAGCGTCGATCAGCTCTCGGACGACTGCCGTACCAATGAAGCCTGTAGCGCCAGTGACAAAAACACGCATATTCTTTTCCTCCTAAGCACTCGCGTTAATAAATTCGGTCGATAGAGACGAAACGCTCAACCGACTTGCGAGCCGAGTCGAAGCCTTCGCAGTGATCAATCGCCATTCTCGGGTTGAAGCTGGCAGCCCCTCGACCACGATCAACTCCTGCAGCCAGTCTTTTGCTGAGAGCTCTGCCTGCTCCGACCCGAATAACTGAGTGACGGCGTTGAAGAATGCTGATAACTCCCGCTCCGCCATGATCGTGAGGTCGGGGCCGGGATGATCGGAATTCTTTGATGGTCTATAACGAGCGAGTGGATTCATAGTCCTCACCTCTCGAAGCCGGAGATCGATCCGCGGAACCCGGAACTGCTATTGACAGGACGCCTCGTTCCGACTAAAACGGAGAGTGTCTCCGAATCAGTAGATAAGATAACCGGAGATAGCCTCCGGTTGCAACTTTTTTATGCCGACTAAGGATCAGAAAATTGCCCCGCGAAAACCGCGCACCGACGCGCAGCAGAACCGCGTGCGCATTTTGGAGGTGGCAAAGGAGGCGTTTACTCGGTCCGGCGCGAATGCCAGTCTCGACGACATCGCTAAAGAGGCAGGGGTTGGGGCGGGAACTCTGTATCGCCACTTTCCTACGCGAGACGCTCTAATCGAAGCCGTTTATCGGACGGAAGTAGAAAAGATCGCGGCAGCAGCCCGAAAATTCTCCGACGCCATGCCCCCGGTTGAAGCGTTGCGAGCATGGATGCTCTTGTTCGTGGACTACATCGCGACAAAGCAGATCATCGCCCCTGCGCTCAATACGCTCGTCGGAGGGCCTTCGAAGCTGTATGAAGGTTCACGCAGTCAGATCCAGGGAGCGATTGATTTGCTGGTGAAGCGCGCCATCAAGAGCTGCGACATTCGTAGCGATCTCGAGCCATTCGATCTGCTCCGCGCGCTCATCGGCGTCTCCCATGTGGCCTCCGGCCCTGACTGGCAGCAAAGCGCGAAGAGACTCGTGGACATCCTCATCACAGGTTCACGGCCAATCAAATAGACGCGACCTTCCTAAATTCCGCCACGCCGTCAAAGGCCGCCTGTGCTCCCTCGACCGTCGCTAGACATCGTTCAAAGAAGCGCTTCCAGCAATTGCGCCCTCTATGCTCCTCGCGTGCGGGTGGGTTGTCATGAAGGTCTTCGCATTTCAAATCGGCTTAGCGAACGAGCAAACTCATTCGAAACTTGCAAATCGCCGCACCGCGGCCCGAGCCCGGTATCGTTCACCGGGTCGTCGATGCTTGGATCGCTCTGTAGAGGTTGGGTTGGCAAACCGTGGACAAGATCAAGGTCACAGTCGTTTCTGGAAAACGCGGTGTGGATGTTGCTACTCACAGCTCCTCCTGCTTCTCCCCGATTTCGATGGCGTCGCCATCGGGTTGGCAAAGCAGAACGGTCTGTAGAACCTACGCTGCTCGTCCTTGAATCGTGTTTCAGGGAGATTTACTTAAGGGTGTGTCGGTTTTGACCTCCACTAGTTGATAACCAAACGCCCGGCGCTCTTATTCCCTGCTTAGCGTTATCTTTTCGCACCAAAGCTTCAGGATGAGTGCAGGTCAAGCAGCGAACAGTCAGGTTGGGCGTTGAAGGTTCTGTAGAAGTTGGGATTTCCAGCGAAGGACCGGACTAAGCCGATAGGACAACCGTTCCTTCAGCCCGGCTCACACAAGGCAGTACATATCCAGCACTTCTCTGCGCAGCCGTCAGCCCGGCTTCGACGTCCATCCGAACGGTGCCGCTTAGAACCCGCGTAGCACACGTACCACATTGGCCCTGGCGGCAGCCAAAGGGAATCTGGACGCCATTTCGCTCTGCCAGATCCAGCAGCGTGCTTCCGGAAGAAACTTGGCAAATCTTTTCCGAGTGAAGAAACACGACAGTCTCGACTGTAACGGCTTCCAGTGGACGAGACTCAGTGGGCGGTTTGCCTTCCCCAAAACTTTCCTGAAGGATCCGGTCCTGGTTTACGCCAAGAGTCGACAGAATCTGGCGCGCGTTGTCCATGAATCCCTTGGGACCACAGAGAAAGAAAGTGTGAGAAGCCAGATCGGTCACCTTCTCGGAAACAAATCCCTCAGTCAGGCGCCCGCTGCGCCCCTTCCAGGTCGGGTCCGGTCTCGACAGGCAAACTTCATACTTGAAGTTGGGAAGAGATCTGCTAAGCCTCACCAGCTCATTTTCGAAAATGATGTCCGCACCGGTGCGCACACAATATAGGAGCGTCACAGGAGTTGCGAGTTCGAGATCGCTGATATAACGCAGCATCGAAATCATGGGCGTGATCCCACTTCCGGCCGCAATGAGAACTATGCTCTTGTGGAGAGTCTCGTCAAAGTAAAACCGGCCATACGGTCCGCTCGCATCCACAGCGAGCCCTGGCATGGCACGCTCATTAAGAAAAATAGATACACACCCATTTTCCATGCGCTTGGGCGTGATTTCCACATGGTTCCCGTGGACCGGCGAGGAGGAAATCGTGTAAGAACGGGTTACTCGTTGGCCTTCAATCGTCCACTGGAACGTCAGAAACTGCCCTGGCTTGGCACAAAGCTGTCTTTCGCTTAGAACCTGGAAGCGCAGCGTTTTGGTATCGTGCGTTTGCTGCTCGGTCTGTGACAGCAGAAGATGCATTGGGCTCTTCGAGCTTTCGTGGTGGTTTAATCGGGCTCCACGTGCAGGAATCTCTGGAATACGCGAGGACTCTACGGAAGCATGGGGCTGCTTCCTCTTGCTAAACACCGAGGCGCATTGCACCAGGCACACTGCCACAAGCACGCCAGTCGCGAGCCTTAGCCCCACACTCCCGGGGTTCGCCGAACGAAGAATTTCGGAGAGGGTGGGAATGGAGACAAGCGCGAATGAAATTACAAAGATTGCTATTCCCAGCGCCTTCAGCGACGAATGGCTGTGCTTGTAGCGGCGCGCGATCAATATCTTCAGGAAGAGCAGAGGCACGAGGACGAGCACAAGCACAATATGCAAGACCAGGTGCGTCGGCAGGTGACCCGTTATCCCCAAACCAGCGAGTCTCTGACTCATGCTATAGGCCATGATGCAGAGGAGAATCACAAACAAGTACCCACCCGCCTTATGAAGAGCGATCAACCGGGTTCTTGTCGTTCCGTTGCGCGAGGGCTGGGAAGCTTCGAGCATCACGACCACGTTCGTGGCGGCCAGTGCGACAAAGGCAATGCCGGCCACAATGGCGGAAATATTTAGCATAGGGCGTCCATTCCACTGAGCCACACCGTAACGGTGCCGATGTTCCCTCTAGCTCCCGTTCTTCGAACGTTGACGGCCATTCGCATTCTGTTGGTGTCAACATCATCCCACCACGATTTATTCCGGAACTGGATGCGTTTTGCTTAACGAGACACTCCTAAGATCTTGCAAACGCGACGCCTTTCAAGACCAACGATGTGCAAAAAGGCCGCCCCACTGATTGGGACGGCCTTACGTTTCTTCCACCTTTTCTTCTTAGCTTCCACCGCTGACGGCTCGTAGGGCCGCAACAATCGAGCCAACGATACAAGAACCGATCAGCAAAGTCAGAGCGCTCAACAATAGACCACCCACCAATTCAACAACAGTTTCCAGCATTCGTAAGTCCCTCCGTCGCTAGTGGCGTACGCCCGAAGCTCTCGTATTCGAACAATAGGCTCACAGATTTCCCTGGAGCCTGCGATCTGAGAGACTCCCTATCTCCCGAACGCAGTTCCCCGGCTCCTCACAATGAGGTCCAGCCGAACTAATGAGCGTCAGAGGAGAACACAGTACCTTGGTCCCTCGCCTGCGCTAGTACGAACAGCAGGAGCATGGCCATCATTACTGGCATTACCACAGCTGCAATCCGCACATTTTTCTGCTTCACTTGTCTGCTTCCTTTTATTCGATTTTCTTGCTTAAGACCCTGAGGTGTTTCACTCCTCCACGACCAGTGTTCCTTTCATACCTCGGTGACCCATGCCACAGACATTGGAGCACCGAAATTGGAAAGTGCCAGCTTTGTCGGCGGTGAATTCAACGACAACCGTCGTTCCCTTAGGAATTTTCTGGTTGATGTTAAAGTCGTCTAGCTTGAATCCGTGATCGTGGTCCGTGGCGGCCATGACCAGCTTGACCCGCTCGCCTTTCCTGACGCGCAGCAAGTAAGGGCTAAATTCGTACTTCCTGAGCGTCACTTGAATCTCATGTACGCCTTGCATCCCCGTCCCCGCATCTTTCGCCACTTGCGCAACTGTCGTTGCCGATGCTGCAGACAAGATCGTCAGTCCTATTAACATCATCCTCAGTCGGTTCACATCGAATTCCTTTGCTTGAAAACCACGTTGCCTCTCACTGGAGATAACCAAAGTGTTGGACTTTTATTCCCTACCCTCCTGTCTGGTTCATCAGGTTCGCGGCAGTTGTTCGGGAATTCTCAAGTTGACTTTGTTGCCGGTGCGGTGACTAAGGCTATCTGTTCTGACATGCGTGATTGTTGTCTGAAGCGTGATTGTTGTCGGAAGAGAGATCGGCTTATTAATTCAGGTTGTCGCCAGCTGAGGCAGTCGAAGCCGATCAGAATTCCTTCGGAGGCAGGTTTCTCGGAGCGGAAGATTCATTCCAGAGGCACACTGTAGACCATGGTCCACACTGGCGATCCCGGGGCTAGTATGTCGGTTTCGCATCGCCTAGCCACCGAGAGTGCTCTCTTTTTTGCAAGAATTGCGGAGAATGTCGGGAATATTTCCTTCGGTCGCACGTTCTTAGTAACAGTGAAAGTACGCACGTAGAGGTAAGCCCCCATGCTAGACGACTGGGATGAGCGCGATGAGGTGGTGGCGGCAGGGTCGATTTGCCCGGTTCCCGACTGCGGCGCATTGGTAGTTTCCTACAGGCCACCACAACGCCCGGGACGCGTCAATGCCAGATCGTGGTGTGAGTTCACGTGTCCGCATTGCGGTATCGACTTTAGCATCCCTGAAGATGAACTGATTTTTCAATCAGTGCCGAAGCAATGGCTGTTGGCGAGAGTCCAAGCCGCGTAGCCGGGGAAAAGCTAAGAGCGAGTGACGAACGCCCCTGCGGGTTCTGGCCAGGCGCGACATAACAGTTCCTATCGGGATCGACAAGATTTCCGCAATCTCCAGATACGACATTTCCTCCACTTCACGAAGTAGGAGAGGCTTGCGGTGATGCATTGGCAGACTTTCGATGGCTCGCTGCAGCCGTTTGGCAATTAGAGTGATTCACTAGAATCGTTCCAGCGCGCGAAGTGATAAAGGACATCGAACAGGGGCATGGCTAACTCTTCGAGTCTGCCGACGATTGATCGTCATGGGAGGACGTATCCCCGAATCGGACCATCCTTTGTGAGCCAAGTCCATGCGCTTCTTTGGCCTTCTCCCGAATCAGTTTGAAACCCCGTTCCAGCTAGGCTGATTTCTTTGTCTGCGAGCAAAACTCGATGACCTTTCCACACTGCGGATGAGGATCCCACTTCAACGGTCTCCGGAAATTCTTTGGTACGTAAAACTCAATCACCTTTGCCATGACGACCTCCTTGATCTTGTGATCTCCGCCCAATCTGACGCGCCAGTCGTCAGGCGTCAATTCACCAAGGCTTTTCTCTCCATAACCGGCTGGCTGCTTGTCAAACAATTGATGGCGAATGGGTTAGCTCTGCAGATATCCCGGCTGGGGCTGAGACTGGAGTCTGTGGGAAGTGCTAGACTTCGGTGCGAAGCCGAAGGGCCTTATGGAATCCCCGCCGCCCAGTTCCGTGGTGCGATTCGGAACTTACGAGGTTTCTCTCCAGTCGGGTGAGGTACGCAAGGCGGGCTTGAGAATCCGAGTGCAGCAGCAGCCGATGAAGCTGCTGGAGGTTCTGCTGGAACACCCGGGTGAAGTCGTCACCCGTGAGGAATTGCGCAGCCGAGTCTGGCCGAACGAAAGTTTCGGTGATTTCGATCAGGCTCTCAATATCGCCATCGGGAAGCTGCGGAGCGCCCTGGGAGATTCGGCTGAGAGTCCCCGATTCATCGAGACACTTCCAAAACGCGGTTATCGCTTCATTGCGGACGTGTCGGTTGTCGATACAGACGGCCGCTCAAAAAGGCAAGAACCTGTGGCGGGAGAGGCGGGAGATCTGCTGGCCGCGGACCCTGGGCATAAGATCCAAGACATCGGGTTGGCGGTTGCGCGGCAACGCCGGCTGTGGCCGACGCGTCGGGTCATCGTCGCGCTGGCACTCGTCCTGAGTTTGCTGATTTTCTTCGCTTGGCGATTTCGTTCGCACATCCCCGCTCCCCTGGGCATCCGATCCATCGCGGTGCTTCCGCTCGAAAATCTATCTGGCGACGCGTCCCAGAATTACTTCGCGGACGGCATGACCGATGAGTTGATCACGGACTTGGCGCAGATCAGCGCTTTACGCGTGATCTCCCGCACCTCGGTAATGGTTTACAAAGGAGCGCGCAAGCCTCTGCCGCAGATCGCTCGCGAGCTGAACGTGGACGCCGTGGTAGAAGGCACGGTGCTCCGTTCGGGCGAGCAGGTCCGCATCACGGCGCAGTTGATCGAGGCCTCCACGGACAAGCACTTGTGGTCCCAGAGCTATGGGGGTGAGTTGCGGGATACCTTGGCGCTTCAGAACCGTGTGGCTAGCGCGATTGCAGATCAAATTCGGATCAACTTGACTCCGCGGGAGCAGGCTGCGCTAAAACGCGCAAAGGCTGTTAATCCGGAAGCCTATCAGTCCTATCTCAAAGGGCGCTACTTCTGGAATAAACGAACGGCGGATGGCTTGAAAGCCGCCCTGGCCTATTTCAATCAGGCAATCGAGGAGGACCCGGAATACGCTCAAGCCTATTCTGGTTTAGCCGACACTTACGCGTTGTTGGGAGACTGGCAGTATGGGGTGATGAGCTTCAAGGAGGCGCTCCCCAAAGCGAAGGCCGCGGCGATCAAAGCTCTGGAACTGGACAGCTCGCTGAGTGAAGCTCACACCTCACTTGGATACAGCTTGCGCGCCTTCGATTGGGATTTCGACTCGGCCGGGAAGGAGTTCCGCCGAGCCATTGAAATAAACCCCGGCTACGCAACCGCTCACCATTGGAACGCCATGAATTTGGGGCTATTGGGTCGGCCCAAAGAGGCTCTTGTGGAAATGAGAAAAGCGGAGAATCTCGATCCACTATCCCTGATCATCAACGCAGATTTGGCGGAATTTCTTCTCCTTACACATTCTTACGACGAATCGGTAGAACAGGGCCGCAAGATCATCGAAATGGATTCTACTTTTGCCATCGGACATAAACAGCTTGGCGATGCCTACCTGCTAAAACAAATGGACAAGGAAGCGGTTGCGGAACTTCAAAAGGCAGTCCGGCTGTCCGGAGGCAGCCCGATCTGCACCGCTGATCTCGCCCGAGCTTACGTGGCATCCGGCAAAATGAACGAAGCGATGAAGCTGCTGAGCGATCTTGAGAAAAGGTCAAACGCTGATCTTACAAATGCCCCACACATCGCCATGATTTATGCATCCATGGGGAATAACGACCAAGCCATGCACTGGCTCGAAAAAGCGTACGAAGAACGATTTAATCCGAGCATTCTACTGCGGTCTGGCTTCGATCCTCTCCGCTCGGACCCGCGCTTTGAAGAGTTTATGCACCGCGTTGGCTTGCCCGAGTGAGATAGCTCACAACTCACAGCCGGCCGGTTAACCCATAGATAGGCCTACGGCCAACATTCGCCTCTTGCGTTCCGATCCGCGGTTCCAAGACCTCTTGCACCATCTCCTGACCCTCTTTGCAACGGTCTGCGCCCTGCCTTGCATCGCGCTATCCCCTCACGGCGGGGTCGGGCCGACCGCAGCCCCCCCGACGCCGCAGATCTTTGCTCCCGGCGTCAGGTTGGGGTTAACCACCCGTGGCGGAGACTCTTGCCTCGAGGGTTTTCATAAGATCCAGAATCATGTGAACGACCGGCTCATCGCCGATCGCAGTATTCAGCATGGTGTGGTAAATCGGGCGGTCGGGCCATTCGACGTGGAAATACTTCTGGATGAAATCGACGCGTTCCCGATCAACAGTGTCCACGAGCTGTTCGGCCTCCTTCTCGCTCTTGCCTCGATCTAACAGGCGCCGCACTTTATCTTCTCTGGGAGCATAAAGAAACACACGCAACGTGTCCCTGCGGTTCTTGAGAAACTGCTGCGAACCTCTTCCTACGATCACCGAGTTTCCGGTTTTCGCCGCATGCTGAACGACCTGTTCCGTAAACTTCAAAATGCATTCGCTGTCAACCAGTTTCAGCTTGTGCGCATTGATGCTTCCTTCATAGCTTCCCCGCAGGAACGACTTGAAGAGCCGGTAGTACAAGGGATCCGGCCGTTCTTCTCGACCCTCGACGACTGACTTGGGACAGTCGGCAAGCCGCGCGATCTCCTCAGTCAGCAACTGATCCCAAAGCTTCCAGCCCAGCTGCTTGGCAAGCAGTTGAGCGATTTCGCCGCCGCCGCTTCCGTACTCGCGTTCGATGGTGATGATTTTTATCATCTGCGTCGCGATCTCCCCAGACCCAAGGGTTTGGATTCTCACTCCACTATTCTTACTCCACCACCGCCAGGATCATTCTTCTTCAAAAGAAAGGCCAGACAGAACATGATCGCCGCTCCCACGCAAAGAACCATGAAGGTATCAATGTATGCCAGGCTTGCTGCCTGGGCTTGTAGGGATTGATAAATCCTGGCGTAGGCTGTCATCTGCGCTTCGTGCTTTCCCACGCCGGAGATAGCCAGCTGCTGACTCAGGCCCTTCGCTGCATTAATGAAATTTGGGTTGTCGATCCTGGCCTTCTCCACCAGCCTTCCCTGATGGAACTGCGAGCGTCGAGCAATCAATGTCGTGACTAAAGATGTGCCCACGCTGCTTCCCATATTCCGCATGAAATTCACGATTCCAGCGACGGCGTTATTCTTTTCCGGCGAAATTCCGACGTAAGCCACCAGCGTAATGGGCACGAACAGGAATCCCAAACCAATCACCTGGGCAATGCGTAACCACGTGGCGGCGCTGAAGCTGATCTGCAAGTCAATCCGCTTCGTGGAATAAAACATGGCGATAGACAGGGCCAACCAGCCGAAGGCAATGAGGTAGCGCGCCTGGATCTTCGTTGTCAGCTGGCCCATGATGGGCATCTCAATCAGTAAAACAAGGCCTCCAGCCGAAAGTGCGAGCCCCGCCAGTTGCGAGGTGTATCCCAGGAGCGTCTGCAGAAATTGTGGCATCAATACCAGACTGCTGAACAACATAATTCCCAGCGTGAACATCATCAGGCTCGCGCTAGCGAAGTTAAAGCTCTTGAACATGCGGACGTCGATGATGGGCGCCTTTTGATACCACTCCCAGATAACCAGCGAGATCAGGCACACAGTCGCAACCACGACTAAAGTCGTGATGAAGTGCGACCCGAACCAGTCATCTTCCTGGCCCTTATCGAGCAGCACCTGTAACGCTCCAATACCGAGTGCGAGCAGGGCGATGCCAATGTAGTCCAACTTCACGCCCGCCGCCTTGATCTTGGCTAAGTAAGGAGGGTCTTCGACAAAGCGTCGCACCAGAAACCATGTGATCAAGCCGACCGGAAGATTGATGAAGAAAATCCACCGCCAGGAGTAGTTGAATGTAATCCAGCCGCCCAGGGTGGGCCCGATCGTGGGCGCCATGATGGCCGTAATTCCATACAGGGCAAATGCCAAGCCTCGCTGCTGCGGTGGAAACGTATCCGCCAAAATAGCCTGCGCCATCGGCTGAAGTCCGCCGCCGCCCGCGCCTTGCAGCACCCGGAAGAAAAGAAGAAACCCGAGACTCGGCGCGATACCACAGAGCAAAGAACTCACTGTAAAGATACTCAAACACGCCATGAAAAAACGCTTCCGCCCCAACGCGCCTGCGAGCCAGCCGCTAATGGGCAGGATGATCGCGTTCGAGACCAGATACGAAGTCAACACCCAGGTACTCTGGTCGTTGCTTGCCCCGAGATTCCCCGCCATATACGGCAGGGCCACGTTGGCAATGCTGGTGTCGAGCACCTCCATGAATGCCGCGAGCGCCACGACAACCGCAATCAGCCAGGGATTGTACTTGGGCCGCCAAACTTCCTGGTCGAGTGTGAGAGCAGCGGCACTCATTTGAGCGAAACGTCGGGCACCACATTCATGCCCGGTCGAAGCAGTCGATTGCGGTTTTCCCCCGGTTCGAGAACGATCTTTACCGGAATCCTCTGCACAATTTTCACGTAGTTTCCGGTGGCATTCTCCGGGGGAAGTAAACTGAACAGCGGACCAGTTGCTCCCGCAATGCTGTCCACATGGCCTTTAAACGTCCGTCCGCTCGAGTCCACATGAATTTCCGCTCTCTGTCCAACACGCATGTGCCTGAGCTGCGTCTCTTTGAAATTCGCGGTAACCCACACTTCATCGAGTGGCACCACGGTGATCAGTTGCTGCCCGTCCGAGACGTTCATGCCAACCACCACCGTCTTATTCACTTCGCCGCTTACTGGAGCAACGATTTTCGTATATCCCAGATTCAGTTGAGCCTGCTCAAGCAGAGCGCGCTTTTGCTCAACATCGGCGATCGCGGCCCGCGCCCGAGCCTGAGATGACGACACTTGCTGTGGCGCGGTCTCCGCAGATTGGTGGTTCGCGTTCGCTTGCGCCAAACGGCTCTGGGCTTGTTGGACAAATTGCCGCGCGGCAGACTCCGTGGCGCGGGCGGCTTCTACACTCGCGGTGCTGGATTTAGCCGCGGCCAGTGCTTGATCGTAGATTTGCTGAGATACCTCCCGCTTGTCGACCAATAACTTGTAGCGGTGAAGATCGTCTTGCGCTTTCACATCGTTCGCCTCCGCCGCCTCCACCTGGGAATGCGCGGCGCTCAGCTGTCTCTCGGCGGCAATGACCCCGGCGTTGGCGTCTTCGATGCCCGACGTCGCGAACTTCAATTGGCTCGAAGTGTTCACCGAGGTAATTGGTACTGTGATGTTCAGCGATTGAGCGGTTGCCTCGGCATTGGCGAGATTCGCTTGCGCCTGCGCCACCGAAACCTCATAGTCTTTCGGATCGATCTCGACCAGCACCGTACCTTTCTCCACCCATTGGTTGTCGTCTACGTTGACCCGTACCACATAGCCGGAAACACGGGCGCTCACGGGATAGAGGTGAACATCAACCTGGGCATCGTCGGTCGATTCATAGCTGCTCAAGTAGCGCCACAAGAACAGGCCTCCGATCACCACCACCAACACGACGGCCACAATCAATATGTTTCTGCGACGCTCGGAAGCGCGTCGTACCCTAGGGGTACGGCCCCTGTCCGTCAACGGCGAAGGATCAACCGAAGATGGGTCAACTGGAGATGGATCGACCGGAGCTTCCTCTCCTGACGCAGCGACTGTACGGGGTGGGTTTTCTTCCGCCATGTTTACTTTCCTTTGAAAAATTCCTTGACACCCTGCTCAGCGATGCCCAGAGCGCGAACCAGCGATATTTTCGCGTAATTATAGTTGTAGAGACTCGATATGTACTGTTCGTGCGCGCTCGCGACGGCCTCTTCCGATTGCACCACTTCCACGGTATCGGTCACACCCGCGCTGAAACGATCGCGCGACTGAACCAGCGTCTCCTCCGCCAGGTCAATGTTGCTGCGTGCCACATTCACCTGATCCGCGGAAGACTGCAGGTTCAGCAGCGCTGCGCGCACGTCGGAATCGATTTGGGCGCGCAGATTCTCCAGGCGCTCGCGGCTCTGCTCCAGTCTGGCGTCGGCCTGCAAGACATCAGCGTGAACGCTGCCCCCCTGAAAGATCGGAATCGAGAGTGTTCCGCGCACGTCGGCCACTGAAGTTGCTGTCGAGGGATGCGACCCGGCCAAACCATAATCTGCGTTAAAAGAAAGCGACGGTAGATATCCGGCCACGGCGGCCTTTCGGGCGAATTCCGCGGCGCGCACGTCCCGCATCGCCGCCTGGAAATCGGAGCGCGAAGCGTAAGCTCGGCCCAGAACCTCATCCACGGAGGTGGCTTCGATCGCCTGGTAAGGCGACTTGTCGGTGAATTCAAATTCCTGGCCGGGTGCCAAGCCAATGACGCGCGCCACCGTCAGTTTTTGGATGGCCAAGTTATTCTTCGCCTGGATCAACTGTTGCTGCCGGTTCTGGAGCTCGACCTTGGTTCGCAGGCCGTCGATGTCCGGCGAGGTGCCGGCATTGATCTGGTCCGCTGCCTGATCGTAGAGCGCTTGCGCCGTCTTCACCTGCGCTTCGGCCGTTTCAATGCGGGCCTCGTCGGCAATGGCCTGCAAATAAACATAGCCCACGGCCAGTACGACGAGATCCCGAGCATCCTTGAAAGTATAGGCGGCAGATTTCAGACTCTGGCTGGCTGCGCGAGTGGCGTTGACCGACTTCCAATCGAATAGAGTTTGAGTCACGGCGGCGCGCGCGTCAAAGTAAGAAAAAGGGCCTATGGATCGTGGGAGGGTAACTCCAGGAAAACTAGAAAGGCCGATCTCGGGGAGATTAATCTTCGAGGCATCCACGTAAGGCGCAGCGGTCACGTGGGGTAACAGAGCACTCAATTGCTCCCAGCGCTGTCCACGAGCCGAGCCGATATCCGCATGCGAAAGCAGCAGTCCGAGATTTTGCTTCAATCCGCGGTTTATGGCATCTTGCAGCGAAAGCCCTATAACCCCTGGAACAAGTTTGGCCGGCACGCTGCCCGCGAACGCACTCACTCCACCCGTTCCGGGAATGGCTTGGCCGGGGTTGCCCGAACCTGGCGTGGTCTCAGTTTGCGCAAGAGACATTGCTGCTCCACAAATCAAGACTCCGGAGAGCAGGAAAGCGCAGCGGCGCGGGTGAATTCTCAAGGGAGCCTCCTTAATCTCGTACCGTTGCAGTGGCGGTGCGAGAGGCAATATCCTAGTCTGGCGGGTTATTTCTAGCAAACGAATTCAAAATCAATTCGCAAATTCCCTCGTGGCTGTTTCGAGAGCACTGGGATTCAATCGGCCAGCTCATCTGGGGCTGTCGGAATGTCAGCAATCTGGATAGCTATCGCGCACTCGTATAGAGGCTGTGACCGCGGAGCAAAGGAAGTCGTCAGGAAATCCAGATATGGCGAGGCCGCTCCAGCCAGTGCTTCTCAACTCGATAGTTTCAACTCGCGAATCGCTTCTCCAGCGCCGCCGAGATCAGCGAGCCGCATCTCGGAATACTTGCGAGATAGAATCACACCTGGCGCGCCTGCGCGGAAAGCCGCCAGGACTGCTTCCTTAACGCTTTGCGGCGTGCACTTGCTGTTATTGGGTTCGGTCGGGATATCGATGTCAATGCCCGGCCAGACCAGAGTCCTCGTGCCAGCAACACCCCCCAGCGCGCGTTTCGTCTCGCGGTAGACGTAATCAGCCGAAAGACCTGTGTGAGGAATCTGATCGTAGCTGCCTTCTTGGCTGGGCTCGCCGAATCCCATCAGCGCATAGTTAAGATCGATCAGGCTCGGTTTTGAGAGATCTCCATAGAGCGTCGAGCCGATATTGTCCGCATACAGCGCCATCCTCTCGCCGCCGCAGTTGTTGTACATAACGATCTTGATGAAATCTGAATAATTCGAGAGCTCATGAAGGTCCTGCTCCGCGCGGTAGATGGGATTGAAGGAATTGTTGTGCCAGATGTGCCAACCTACGGGTACCGTCGACTTCGCCGTCTTTACCGTTTTGTATATTGCGGCGTAAGTGTCGCGAAGGCTGTCAGTCCAGAGCATTTCCCAGGCGGCAAGTTCGGGATATCGCAACAGCAGCCGCCAGAATTGAACGTAGTAGCCGTCGACGGGACGTATGCCACTCCGGGCCGAGCGAACGAATTTTTCCAACTCCAGAAATCCCTGCCTGGCGCGCTCCACATTGATGCCGCGCTCTTTCGCCTTGCTCCGGCAAAACTCGCAGAAGCAGGTCACTTCGCCAGGGTCGATCGGCGGCGTGTCATGCGTGGCTCCCAGGCTGTCTGAAAGCGCACCCTGACGCTCCGATCCCCACATAATTCCGTCGATGTCGTAGGAACGGGCATAGTCCTCGACCAAGCCGGTCAGGAAATTCCGGTAGTCCGGATTGTTGACGCACAGCGTCTCGGCATTCCGCCCATACAGATCTCGCTCCTGCAGTTTTCCGATGTTCGGCAGGTCGCCGCGAAACACGTCTTCAAGCCAGCAGATTACTTTGATGCCGCGCTTCTTCGCGGCAGGGAGCACTTCGGCCAGGATATCCAGGTCGCCGTGGTCGGGCGCGCGAGTCTGTTTGAGAACCGTGTTCTTGTAGTACTGGGGATGAGGTGTAGCGAAATTCCCGCCGTGAAAATTGAGATCATATTCCTGCTTGCCGTGATCGGGCAGTGGCTGGCCCGGAATCTGTCTTCCGGCGATACCACGACCATAGGTGAACACTGCAAGAAACAGGGTATTCACACCCCCGCGTTCCTGAAGCACATCCAGGACTTTCTCGGTACCTTCATCCTCAAACGAAATTGCTCCGACCTGGATGCCGATCATTTTGGAGGAGACAGCAGCAGGTCCTGAAGTTGGCATGGCCAAGGCGGCGCCGGCGCCAGCAGTGATCTTCAGAAATTCGCGGCGATTCACGTCCAATTTCAACAAGGCTATTCCTATTTTCTTTGGTAGCAGCCGATGTCAATCCTTCCGGAGTTGACTCGCTGTGAGCCTTCAAGATCCAGTTCTCCCACCTGCACTCCGTCCGTGGTGCCAGAAGCGATTGCGGGCGAATCTGATCGCAGATGAAAGTCGTTCGCCGCGGCGTCAACAAAATGCGGGTCCAGAAAACGGGAATGACGGTCCTTCCCCGTTGACTGAACATAATTGTCGAACCCTGTCAGGTGGGCAGAAGATTCTTCCCATGTGCTCGCCTTCGGCCCGGAAGCACAGTAATAAAGATTGTGCTCGATAACGACCGGCGGATGGTCTTTGTCGACCTGCGATTTGTTCACCGCGATAAGGCAGCGGGGCCCCGCGTAGACGATGTTGTTCGCAAAAATATCGTCCGCCATGTTCCACTGCATCTGAAACTCACCGGATTTTGTATCCGACGTATCGTCGTCGTAGAGCGTGTTGTTGACCACTGTGGAATGATCGGTGTGTCCCCGCTCCGGCGCGTAACCCCCGATGGAAACCCCCGCGGTATGGCAGTGATAGATAAGATTATTTCGCGCCGTGATGTAACTGGTGGCGCGGTCCTTGTGCTCGCTGGCCAGCTCGATTCCAAAGTCCACATCGTGCATGACATTCTGCTCGATCAGGATTCTGGTGCCGCCGTCCACGTAGATGCCATCGGAATTCACATCATCGCCGTAGGCCGGATTGCCCTTCGATGTAATGTTGTAAACCAGATTGCCGCTGACGACCCCATCGCGAGCCTGGTCAACGGCAGGGTCCGGTGCCGTGCGCTCGAAACCGATGACGTCGATTCCAATATTGTTGTTGTCGTGCACAACATTGTGCGTGATGCGAAAATTGGTAACGTTCCCGTTCACTACCAGCGACTCGCTCGAACCGGTCTGAAGATGATGCACCTCGTTGCCGTCAATCACCAGTTCACTGATAGGAGTTTTAGCGTCGGTACCGTACACGGCAATGCCAAACCCGTTGGCGCCATGTCCCGGACCATCCCGCCCATTAAAGATCTGCTCAATATGATGGACGTTGTTCTTCAATAGTTCTATATGGGAACCGGCCCCCATAACACTGATGCCCAATGGAGTCTGCCGATGTTCGGCGGTATGGAAATTGCGAATTTCAAAACCTTCGATTCTGACGTAACTCTTGTCGTGAATGCTCAGTATGGCGCTTCTGCTATTCGGAGTGAAATGGGTGGCGTCGAGGATGGCCGTTTCGCCGGGATAGCTTCGAAAAGTAACATATCCATCGGTCGCGTTGCCGGACGTCTTGATGGCCACGAGTTCTTCGTAGACTCCGCCCCGCACATTTACGGTAGTGCCCGCACGCACGGTGTCTGCGGCATGTTGAACGGTGCGCCAAGGTGCCGTTTGTGTGCCGGGATTCGAGTCATCCCCAGTCGTCGACACATAGAACGAGGAGTTGGTCTGGCCAAACGCCCCGGAGACGCACATCAATAAGAGACCTAGAGACAAACTTTTCACGATCGTCCTCCCAAGAAAAGCATCCTGCTAGCTCGCAGGCACCATTATTGTGGCCGCACTTCGACAGGCAGATTTCCGTCGAACTCAACGGCAGACGTGCGCCCACAGATTTACATTTATCAAAAACCCTATCGAAATATTCGGTGCTTCCGTTGTACAAACGCAATAAAACGATATAAATAGTAACAGTTCGATAGTCCGTATGGCGATTATTTCGCGACCGGGGGAATGTGCGCTGCGGCATAGAGATTTTCTAAGCAGCATAAAAAGCAGCGGTTGCTGTTGCCGTCGCTGCAGAACTTGGAGGGGGTTGAGCGCAGGCGAAAGTCGTCGCCCACAACTGGGGCAACTACAGATCGAGACTTGAGGTTTCTGCCGACATGGAAATGCATGGAGTCACTTGTTGAAGTGGAGCGACCGCGCGGTCATCGTGTAGAGCTGAACGGTGTAGAGCTGCCCGCCGCCGGCACTGGCGTAACGGACTTCAACTGCTCGAGCGATGTCACCACGCGCCGCCAACGAACCGGATCCTTTTTTGTATCGATGGCAGCCGAATCGTCGGAGTAAAACTGCAGAATGTTGTCGCGCAGCTCTGGGGAAGTCCGATCAAATTTCCGCTCCGATATTTGAGCCAACAACTTCGCGTAGGCATCGTCCGTGAGAGGGTATTCCGCCGGCCTGGTCGCTTGGCCGGTATCGAGATCGCAGTTGGGAAGCACCAGGTCGTTGTTGCGCACTTGTTCGAGGAAAGCACGGTACCGGTCGACGGTCGCATTGATGCTCTTGAAGTACATATCCTCAGTTTGCCGGGTGGGATTATTGAAAGCCATCCCCTTGAAAGGACCGATTTTGGGGAAGTATCGCAAGAGTGTCGACACAATCCGGACACCCACACCCGGCTTCACGTAGTCTTTTCCCCAATCCCTTTCGTAGTCGGAGCGCGAGAGACGATAGAGGAACTTCTCTTTTGCGAAGTCCGGCGTCTCGCGCATCAGATCTTTCTTGTGGGTTTGCAGTGCGACTTCCGTCATTTGCGGAATCAACCGGCTGACGGCAAAACGATAGGAGCCCACCGCCAGGTCTTCGTGGGCGAGCACGTCTTTCAGTTCCACTCCGTAGACCACGGGAAAGACCCGTTCCAGCAGGGGTTTGGATACCTGGAAGCCGATGAAATCGTGGTACTGCTGCGAAGCGTACCGATTCTTCGCGACCTGCACGGTGTCGAAGCCGAACTCGGTTTTCAGGTGCGCTGTCTTGTTGTCGGCATAGCGAACTGATTTGCCGAACTTTGCCCGCAGTTTCGGATATTCAATCGCGACGGCCAGATTGACCGTGGGGTGTCCGGAGATATCTGCCGCATAGTGCGACAGGGCGCCCAGCGCAAAGGCGTACTCATCGACATCCTGACTTTCGAGCAGCAACTCGCGAACAAAGTCTCCGGTGCGAACGTAATGCACCAAATTGCTAAACTCTTTGTTGCCGAATGGGTAGTAACCGAGATCCTGAATGACGGCGCCGCCGTAGGCGAAGGCGTGCGCGTCCTTGAGTCGGTCTTCCGAAAGGCCGGGATATCGCTGGAGCAGCAGAGGCTGGATCTCGGCGGTCCACAGCAGATCAACAATCTCCTCATGGGTTAGAACCGAGTATCCGGATAAAACGCTGCTGTAGATCAGAACGACTGCAACCAGTGCCGCGGCACGGGATGAGAAACGGCGCCGAGTGATCGAGATGGCGCCGGCCGCGGCGGGTTCGTTGTGCACGGCTCAAATCCTGCCGAGAACCAACAGAATCACAACGATGAACAGGATCACTCCCACGCCGCCGGTGGGGGCGTAACCCCAGTCGCGACTATGCGACCACCGTGGCAACGCTCCGAGAAGTGCCAAAATCAGAATCACGATCAGTATAGTTCCAAGCATTTTGTCGTTCCTTTCCCCTCAATATGGGGAAGGGCGCGAGCCACTGTGGCCCGCGCCGATTATAGTTGATGCAGCTACGGCGTTGATTGCAGTTAAAGCGCGAAGCTGAGTTCAAGATTCACGCCGGGATAGCTGGCGTTGCACAGGTAATACACGCCGTCGATTTCGACGACATAAACGTTCTGCGTGTAGAGCCAGTTGCTCGGCCATACACCTACGAACCCGAACGAATAGCCGCCGTACTGGAAGCGGCGATTGTTGTAGTCGCCCTGGCTCACACGAAATGTGTGGCCCTGTCCGAAATTGGCTTTGAAACGGTCGTCGGGAATACGGCTGCGCTGAGCCTGCGCTGCTGGCTTAGCCTGTGCGTGCTGCTCCTGAGCGGGCTTTGCTTCGGGCTTGGCGTTCTTTTCTTCGGGCCTGACGTTTTTCTCCGCCTGGGTGCTCTTCTCCTCTGGCTTCGCCGGTTGCGCCTTCTTTTCGTTTTCCTTGGCCGCCGGCTTGTCCTTCTGTTCTTCCTGCTGCTCGTGCTGTTCCTGGGCGAATGCCGGACCTACGACTCCAAGGGTCAAAGACAAAACTGCAGTGCTGATCATTCCAACGAGCTTCATAGGTGTTGCCTCCGCGATCGATTCGATTTGCTACCCACCGTGCTTCTACTGCAAGCTTCCTGTCGTCGGGTTGACTGGGCTGCCGATGGCTTCGCCGGAGACGAGAAGTTCCACTCTCCGGTTCTGCTGCCGACCCGCGGAGTTATCGTTGGAAGCCACGGGCAAAGTGTTGCCGAAGCCGCGCGACGAAACTGAATTTGCCAAGACTCCTTGTTGCACAAGGTAATCGCGTACTGATCCGGCTCGATTCTCCGACAACGTCTGGTTCATTTCGTCGCCGCCCACGTTGTCCGTGTAGCCGCCGACTTCAATGTTGAGCCCAGGGTAAGCCAGCAGAATACCGGCAACTTTCGCCAGTTTCTCTCTCGCGCCCGACTTCAAAGAAAACCTCCCAGTGTCAAACAGAACGTCGGACATGCTGACGATGAGTCCGCGCGCGCTTTCGCGAGTCTGGAGAACTGCGTTCAACTGTAAAGACAATCGTGAGCGCATGGCGGCTTTATCGGCTTCCGCCTGTTGCGTGGCCTGCTGCGCCGTCAGAGTGTCCCGACGCGACTGATCGGCATCGGCCTGGGCTGCGGATAGTGCGGTTGCCGAGGAAGCCTGGTTGGCCGCCATATCCGATTGCGCTCTGGCAGTCGCTGCTTGTGCATCGCTGGCCGCGTTCCGTGCGTTTGCCGCATCGGACTCAGCTTGCGCCTTTGCAGCCTGAGCCTGCGCGTTATCCGATTGTGCTTGAGCCGTAGCGTCTTGAGCGTTGGCAGCATCGCGCTGCGCTCGGTTTTTCTGCCGAATTGCTTCATCTGCGCGAGCCTGCGAATGTTCTTGTGCATCGGCGGAATCCTGGCGTTCGTTGGCCAGGCGGACTTCGCCCATCTTCTTGACTGCGATTTCGCGTGCATCCTCCGCGGTCTGCACGGCTTCGCGGGAAACTGCGATCAGCTGCTTTTTGGGGGCGCCCTTTTCCGTGGCAAAACTGTCCGCGCTATCCATCAACTGGACGGCACGCTGATAACTGTCCCGGGCATACTGGTCGGCTCCCTCGGATTGAGCAATACGCAGCGCGTTCCGCGCTTCGAAAAATTCGAGCGGCAACCGGGCATTCAAAACCACCGGATCGAACTTGTACCCGGTTGGAATATATCCGCCGCGCTCCATGAGCTCATACTTTGCGTTTACCGCCTCGATCGTTCCCTTGGTGTCTTCGCGAACGACATTCTCAAGTACGACCACGTTGCTGGGCTGACGAACCGCGTAATAAGGCTCTGCAGTAACGATCATGGCAAAGGCCTGAAGGTCTGTGGTCACGCGCAGCTTGCTGCGATGGTTGTCGCCAACCAATACTTCTCCCAGGTTCACGGCGCGACCTTCGGGTGAAATCGCCCACAAAACATAAGTGAGATATTCGTTACCGAAGCTGGTTGGCCTGTCCAAGCCGGCGAATTCTGCTTCGATCTCGATCGATCCCCGTTTGCTGTTTACCTGGGCTACCCCGTCCGCCGAGCGCATCAAATCCGTCCCCGCGAAATCCATCTTGGTGGACCCGCTGCGATGCCGGTAATTGACGGCTTGCACGCTGCGACTCACAACGCTTACGCGGAAGACAGGCATTCGGCCATTCGACTCGACCACAGGAGTTGATTGCGAGTTGGTTTGAGCAAACGCACTCAAACCGAGGGTGATTCCGGCGGCTAACAAAATCTTGGTTTTCAAAGGATCTCCTTGGGGCAGATTGCTGCCCTGTTGTGCGGTCTAGAGGATGGAATTTCGCGGGCCTGGTCTCTTAGGGAACCTCGCTCACACGTCATCCTTTGCCGATGCGGACGCCGGAAAAGGCGTGGAACAGACCAAAAACATTCAGAATCCATAGAACCAGCGCAATCACCACGACGCCGTTCAAGATTGACTTAATGGTTGACTGCATAGGGATGAAGCGATTCACCAGCCACAGGAGAACCCCCACCACGATGAGGACTTCGAGGAGTTGAATTAAAGGCATGATCGTTGACCTTCCTTGTGTGCCGAGTAAGTCTTGCGAGTAAGTGCTGCTGCTAAGTTTCGTGGGCTAACCCCTCTCATCCGCTGGAGGTGTGGCCCCGATCTCGGGTTTTAGAGAGTGCTTAGGGTCGAATCGTGTTCACCGCAAGGTTTGGCGGTACACACGGATGAAGACTGCTGCTTGGTTGCTTTGTCGTGACCGGATCGTTGTGACCAGATCATGTCCCAACCCCAGCAACCTCGAACAATTTCAACAACGCGAGCTGCGAATCAACGATCGCGGCTCGTACTTAGGGTCAGTAGAAAAAGCATGACAGGTCCGCGGCGTTGCGTCTGTGCAAGATAGCTCACATGCTGAGAATGAACCTTTACGAGAGTGAAACGATCAGAAGCGAGAAGATCAAACCGCGGAAGCTTCAGTCCGGAACGGGGATTCGTCCCCAATCGGCAATCAGAGACGCGTCGAACCGCAGCGGCGCCTTCGGATCCGCATCAGGCAAGTCGAATTCCCGGCCACAATCGAAGCAGACCCGGTAGGTGCGGTTCTTGATAGTGAACACACGGCTCATGTGTTTATGCCGGCAGCGAAAAATAAATTGGAAGATTCCGAGCAGCCGGTTCATAAATCCTGAGCGCGTTGCCGGCGTTCGCAACTTCCGTTGGCATCGAGCCACGCGAGCAGCGAGCGAACGCTGGCGCGAGCCAGGGCAATCGCGCAATCCGCGGCTCCGTAATAGATGTTCAGGGTGTCGCCATCGGTGTCCATGGTGTATCCGCAGGGGAACACCACATCGTCCACGTCGCCCTGCACTTCGTATTTCGCCTCGGGACCGAAGATCCACGAATCGCCACGCATCAGACACTTTTCCGGATTCTGAAGATCGAACAGGGCCAAGCCCAGTCGATACAGGCAGCCCGATGGCGTGTGCCTCACCCCGTGATATAAAACGAGCCATCCCGTGGAGGTCTCGATGGGGGGCGGCGATAGTCCGATTTTGTTGGCATCCCACCAGGCACCGCGGCGGGCTTCCAACATCAGCCGGTGCCTGCCCCAATAACGCAGATCGGGCGAGTAGGAAATCCACATATGCGCTCCGAGATTGGTCGCGGGACGATGAATCAGCGCCCAGTAGCCGCCGATTCTTCGCGGCAGAAGTGCGGAGTCTTTGTCGTCGGGCGGCATGATTACGCCATAGCGCTCGAACGTGCGGAAGTCTTTGGTAAGAGCCAACGACACG